>BNJS01003741.1_pt1:1020000-1362160 | contig 1362160 bp, 1642 predicted proteins | sample 8540461 | NCBI WGS metagenome assembly BNJS01 (sample SAMD00202454, study PRJDB9452) | human saliva metagenome | isolation source: human saliva | place: Japan
TTTCGCTACTCATACCGGCATTCTCACTTCTATGCGTTCCAGCGCTCCTCACGGTACACCTTCACCACACATAGAACGCTCTCCTACCATACCTATAAAAGGTATCCACAGCTTCGGTAAATTGTTTTTAGCCCCGGTACATTTTTCGGCGCAGGGTCACTCGACTAGTGAGCTATTACGCACTCTTTGAATGAATAGCTGCTTCTAAGCTAACATCCTAGTTGTCTGTGCAACCCCACATCCTTTTCCACTTAACAATTATTTTTGGGACCTTAGCTGGTGGTCTGGGCTGTTTCCCTTTCGACTACGGATCTTAGCACTCGCAGTCTGACTGCCGACCATAATTCATTGGCATTCGGAGTTTATCTGAGATTGGTAATCCGGGATGGACCCCTCACCCAAACAGTGCTCTACCTCCAAGAATCTCTGATGTCGACGCTAGCCCTAAAGCTATTTTCGGAGAGAACCAGCTATCTCCAAGTTCGTTTGGAATTTCTCCGCTACCCACAAGTCATCCAAGCACTTTTCAACGTGCCCTGGTTCGGTCCTCCAGTGCGTCTTACCGCACCTTCAACCTGCTCATGGGTAGGTCACATGGTTTCGGGTCTACGACATGATACTAACTCGCCCTATTCAGACTCGGTTTCCCTACGGCTCCGTCTCTTCAACTTAACCTCGCATCATATCGTAACTCGCCGGTTCATTCTACAAAAGGCACGCTCTCACCCATTAACGGGCTCGAACTTGTTGTAGGCACACGGTTTCAGGTTCTATTTCACTCCCCTCCCGGGGTGCTTTTCACCTTTCCCTCACGGTACTGGTTCACTATCGGTCACTAGGGAGTATTTAGGGTTGGGAGATGGTCCTCCCAGATTCCGACGGGATTTCACGTGTCCCGCCGTACTCAGGATACTGCTAGGTACAAAGACTATTTTAAATACGAGGCTGTCACTCTCTTTGGCTGATTTTCCCAAACCATTCTTCTATAGTCTTTGAGTCCACATTGCAGTCCTACAACCCCGAAGAGTAAACTCTTCGGTTTGCCCTCCTGCCGTTTCGCTCGCCGCTACTAAGGCAATCGCTTTTGCTTTCTCTTCCTGCAGCTACTTAGATGTTTCAGTTCACTGCGTCTTCCTCCTCATATCCTTAACAGATATGGGTAACAGGTAGTACCTGTTGGGTTCCCCCATTCGGAAATCCCTGGATCATCGCTTACTTACAGCTACCCAAGGCATATCGTCGTTTGTCACGTCCTTCTTCGGCTCCTAGTGCCAAGGCATCCACCGTGCGCCCTTATTAACTTAACCTTATTTTTCTGACCTTTCAGTCATAAACTCTTATTAATACTACAGCGTTTTTCGGTTTATTTTTCTTGTTACTATTTGATATAGATATTCAATTTTTCAATGTGCATTACTTGGTGATCTCTCACCAATGGAGCCTAGCGGGATCGAACCGCTGACCTCCTGCGTGCAAAAGCAGGCGCTCTCCCAGCTGAGCTAAGGCCCCACAAGACCTCTCAAGACTAAACAAGACCAATGTGCATTCCTTATCCTTAGAAAGGAGGTGATCCAGCCGCACCTTCCGATACGGCTACCTTGTTACGACTTCACCCCAATCATCTATCCCACCTTAGGCGGCTGGCTCCTAAAAGGTTACCTCACCGACTTCGGGTGTTACAAACTCTCGTGGTGTGACGGGCGGTGTGTACAAGGCCCGGGAACGTATTCACCGCGGCGTGCTGATCCGCGATTACTAGCGATTCCGACTTCATGTAGGCGAGTTGCAGCCTACAATCCGAACTGAGACTGGCTTTAAGAGATTAGCTTGTCGTCACCGACTTGCGACTCGTTGTACCAGCCATTGTAGCACGTGTGTAGCCCAGGTCATAAGGGGCATGATGATTTGACGTCATCCCCACCTTCCTCCGGTTTATTACCGGCAGTCTCGCTAGAGTGCCCAACTAAATGATGGCAACTAACAATAGGGGTTGCGCTCGTTGCGGGACTTAACCCAACATCTCACGACACGAGCTGACGACAACCATGCACCACCTGTCACCTCTGTCCCGAAGGAAAACTCTATCTCTAGAGCGGTCAGAGGGATGTCAAGACCTGGTAAGGTTCTTCGCGTTGCTTCGAATTAAACCACATGCTCCACCGCTTGTGCGGGCCCCCGTCAATTCCTTTGAGTTTCAACCTTGCGGTCGTACTCCCCAGGCGGAGTGCTTAATGCGTTAGCTACGGCACTAAACCCCGGAAAGGGTCTAACACCTAGCACTCATCGTTTACGGCGTGGACTACCAGGGTATCTAATCCTGTTTGCTCCCCACGCTTTCGAGCCTCAGCGTCAGTTACAAGCCAGAGAGCCGCTTTCGCCACCGGTGTTCCTCCATATATCTACGCATTTCACCGCTACACATGGAATTCCACTCTCCCCCTCTTGCACTCAAGTTAAACAGTTTCCAAAGCGTACTATGGTTAAGCCACAGCCTTTAACTTCAGACTTATCTAACCGCCTGCGCTCGCTTTACGCCCAATAAATCCGGACAACGCTCGGGACCTACGTATTACCGCGGCTGCTGGCACGTAGTTAGCCGTCCCTTTCTGGTAAGATACCGTCACAGTGTGAACTTTCCACTCTCACACTCGTTCTTCTCTTACAACAGAGCTTTACGATCCGAAAACCTTCTTCACTCACGCGGCGTTGCTCGGTCAGACTTCCGTCCATTGCCGAAGATTCCCTACTGCTGCCTCCCGTAGGAGTCTGGGCCGTGTCTCAGTCCCAGTGTGGCCGATCACCCTCTCAGGTCGGCTATGTATCGTCGCCTTGGTGAGCCGTTACCCCACCAACTAGCTAATACAACGCAGGTCCATCTGGTAGTGATGCAATTGCACCTTTCAAGCAGATATCATGCAATATCCACTGTTATGCGGTATTAGCTATCGTTTCCAATAGTTATCCCCCGCTACCAGGCAGGTTACCTACGCGTTACTCACCCGTTCGCAACTCATCCGGAGAAGCAAGCTCCTCCTTCAGCGTTCTACTTGCATGTATTAGGCACGCCGCCAGCGTTCGTCCTGAGCCAGGATCAAACTCTCATTAAAAGTTTGAGTTCTCACTCATTTCTGTCACTGACAGATTTATTGTTTTTTTCATTGTTCAGTACTACAACTTCAGTTGTAGTGCCCTGCACATTGGTTCGTCTTGTTCAGTTTTCAAAGGTCTTTGTCACTCGCTTCTCTCAAGTGACAACTATATTAGTATATCACAGCCGCTTTCGCTTGTCAACACTTTTTTGAAACTTTTTTTAATTTTTTTCATCTAGTGTTTCATCTGTAACATACCATAGTCCGTACGGGATTCGAACCCGTGTTACCGCCGTGAAAAGGCGGTGTCTTAACCCCTTGACCAACGGACCAGAGTTGTTATTTTCAACTCTTACTATTATACCGACTTTTCTTACTTTGTCAACACCTTTTTTTAACTTTTTTCAATTCTACTGAATTACTTCCTTTAGCTCTTTCAGTAAAGCTTTGCGGCCTTTAAATCGTTCATCTGCCCAGAGGCGTTCATAGGCTTCTTGCTTATCTTGTGGTAATTTTCTTCTATAACTATCCAACAATTCATGAAGGGCGTAGTAATCATCCAGCCACAATCCTCCTTCTGGTAGGCGATGGCTAATCTCGCCTACTTCTTCATAGGCTATACGGTCCAGGCGACGTTTTTGACTCTCTTGTTTTCTGACGCTATCTAGGATTCGATTGCGGAATTTTGTTTTGAAGTAGACGTAGAGTTTCTTTTCCTCTTCCACTAAGTCTGGTTGGGCCTCGAGGAGTTCATAGAGACAGATCAGTCCTTCTTGATCCCAATCCTCTTTTTCCCACAGGTGGAGATAATAATCTTTTCTACATTTATGAACAATCCCTTTTACCTTCTCATAATACTTTTCAAGCATTTACTTTCCCCCTTTTCTCTGCTTGTAGTATAGCAGAGAAAGGGGGAAAGAAGGGCTTTGATTTCTGTCTTGTGTTTTTGAGTCTGTAATGTTATTGATTATAAGTTTGTAATTCACGTAAAGCTAGCTAGTTTTTCATAATCTAATTTTCAGACAAAGCAAAAAGCCCACTATTGTAGGCTTTCTGTATCATATATCTTAAAATTAAAGCATTTTGTTGTAGAATTCAACGACAAGTGCTTCGTTGATTTCTGGGTTGATTTCATCGCGTTCTGGCAAGCGAGTCAATGAACCTTCCAATTTTTCAGCATCGAATGATACGAATGCTGGACGTCCAAGAGTAGCTTCTACTGCTTCAAGGATAGCTGGAACTTTCAATGATTTTTCACGAACTGAGATCACTTGACCTGGAGTTACGCGATATGATGGGATATCAACGCGTTTTCCGTCAACAAGGATGTGACCGTGGTTTACGAATTGACGAGCTTGACGACGAGTAGTCGCAAGACCAAGACGGTAAACAACGTTATCCAAACGGCGTTCCAAAAGAAGCATGAAGTTGAAACCTAGGATTCCGCCTTTGATTTTTGTAGCTTGTACGAACAAGTTACGGAATTGTTTTTCACCTACACCGTAAGTGAAGCGAAGTTTTTGTTTTTCAGCCAATTGCAAACCGTATTCTGACAATTTAGAACGGTTGTTTGGTCCGTGTTGTCCTGGTACGTAGTTACGACGTGCCAATTCTTTACCTGTACCTGTAAGTGAAAGGCCAAGGCGACGAGCTTGTTTCCAAGATGGTCCTGTATAACGTGACATGTGAATGTCCTCCTGATATAAATAATATTTCGGTGGAAATAGTCACTTAGAAAGCCCTGATTCGTGCAGATGCCCTTCGCCTAAACAGCCAAGGTTACTTATCATAAGACACCTGTTGACGAGCTTCATGCTTCCCTGCTGATATTTCACACAAAATCCATTTTACCATGAATGGCTGGATTTGTAAAGGGGTGGGTTAAGCTTTATTTTCACTAGCAGAAAGTTTGAGAAGGAGGGTAAAGGTGCTTCCTAGGCCGTACTGGCTGATAACTGTGATTTCTCCGCCTAATTGATGGGCTAATTCACGCGCAATCGCAAGGCCTAAGCCATGACCACCTGTTTTCATATTACGCGAAGTTTCGACACGATAAAGGCGCTTGAAAATATTCTCCAAATCCTCTGGGGCAATGCCCTGTCCCTCATCGGTCACACTGATTGAAAGCTGGTTCTTTTTCAGCTTAGCTACTACCTCCAACTTGGTTCCTGGAGCAGAGTATTTAAAAGCGTTATTGACCAGATTCACCAAGATACGAGAAAGCTTGGCATAATCTCCTTCAATTCGAGCAGATTCAGGAATTACCTGTAGGTGGACATCTCGCTCTTCCTGCTCAATCAAGAACTGAAATTCACTCATGCACTCAATCAAAAGTTGATCCAAAAAAATGCTGTCTTTACTAGTCGTCTCTGCCTGATTTTTAACTGTATTTAGGGTCAAAAAATTCAACTCTTCAACCAGTTTATTAAGCCGTTCTGTCTGGCGTCCAATGGTTGCTAAATAATGGGCTTCTTCTCCTTCCTTGATAACTCCATCCAAAATTCCTTCAACCGTTGCTTGGATAGAGGTGATGGGAGTCTTGATATCATGCGAAAGCTGGGCAATCATCAAGCCCTTTTCTCGTTCGCTTTCTTTCAAGGAATCAAAGGTCGCCTGCAAATCATGGGACATTTCATTGAAGGCTTGGCCTAATTGCTGAAATTCCACAGGCCCTTGAACCTCCAGATTTGAAGAAAAGTCCTTGTCAGCTACTCGCTTGGCATGTTCCTTGAGTTTACCCAATGAAGTAAAGACTGGTGATAGGAGAAAGAGACTAATCCCAGCACCGACAAAACTAGCCATGAGAGTCATCCCCACTAGGAAATAAATTTCTCTTTCGTCAATTAGCATTCGCTGGACTGCCCAAAAACTACGATAATCGTTAGGAGTGTTGAAATGATATAACCCACTAGAATATAACTTTTTAATTTCATTGACTACCTCGTGCTTTCTCAATTTTATAACCCAAACCCCAGACAGTTTTGATGGTGGGCGTTTCTGCGCTAGCATGTTTAGCCAACTCCTGTCGAAGCGCATGAATATGAACATTCAAGGTATTGGTATCATCCACGTAGTCTTCTTGCCAGACCTTTTCATAGAGGTCTGTCTTAGAGAAAACCCGCTTTGGATTACTGACTAAAAGCCATAGAAGTTCGAAGGATTTGACTGTCAAATCAAGCGACACATCTCCAACTTGAACCTCATGACTAGCGTGATTCATCCGTAAATCCCCGAGACTGACGACTTCTGGCTCACCTCCACGATGAAGGCGATGCAAGATATTGTGGACACGCAAAACCAGCTCACGCGGGCTAAAGGGCTTGGCAATAAAGTCGTCTGCCCCCAAGCTTAGGCCGTAAATCTTGTCCTGCTCGCTTGTCTTAGCCGTGATAAAGAGAAAAGGCTGATCCGGAGATTGATACTGAACTTCGCTAATCAAATCATAACCATCCATCCGAGGCATCATGATATCTGTAATAATCAAATCAATCGGTTTCCGCTTGAATATTTCTAAGGCCTCTACTCCATCATGAGCCACAAACCTGATATCCTGCCTGAACCAGATAACGTTGATGAATATCTGTGATTTCTACCTCGTCGTCAACGAGTAAAATGGTCTTTCCCATCTGTCTCTCCTTTGAAAAAAACAGTGCTATACCACAATAGTATAACACTATTTTAATCGCTTTACGAACATTATAAACCATATCTGGATTTTTCAAATCCTAGATAGAAAGTCTGTAACTAGACTAGTCATCTTCCTCTTTTTTAGCTTTCAAACCGAGTCCGCCTAGCAACCCAGCCAAGGCGAGTCCAAAGAATCCAAGAGTAGCCATTGATGTTTGGGCTTCACCAGTATATGGAAGCATGTCTTTTTGCTCTTTCATTTGAGCAGCCATCATTGGACTTGACACCTTGTTAGTAGATGCCATCTTGCCTTCATCAGGCATTTTGCTTGTGGCTGCTGGAACTTGATCTTGTTTCATACTTGGAGCTGCCATAGGCTGGCTAGCATTCATGGTTTTATCTTGCTCTTTGTTAGGCATCATCTTATCCTGGCTAGTAGCTGGCATTTTAGATTTCATCGGATTGAGAGGCTTATACCCATTCAAATTAACAGTCAAATTCTTAGTCGCTACGAGATTGCTCAAATCGGCCTTACCATCTTTAGCGCCGTACACTTTGATAGTAGCTTTATAGCTTTGAGTGCCGTTTTGTTTTAATAGGTCAAGCAAGTCTTTGTCTGATTTACCTTGAGTGCCAGCCAAATCTACTTCATAGAAGTAAAGACCTTTGCCCAATTTCTCTACTGGTGGAAGAGCAGGGTTTTTAGCTGAACCATTGTCTGACCATGGAGCCTTGTCTGAGGCTTTCAAGATAAGGCGTGTTAACATACCGTCACCAGCGAAGAATTCGTATGGAATGACTTGGTTGACACCAGCTGTGAATGGGCCTGGGAAGTTGGCTTTGTCCAGGTAAGTTGCTGGAACGTCTACCGTATCTTGGTATTATCGGCTACACCTTTTTGTACTTCAACTGGAGTAGTCAAGCCATTCAAGTTCACTGTCAAATCTTTAGTCGCTACTAGGTTAGTCAAATCGGCCTTGCCATCTTTTGCACCGTACACTTTAATAGTAGCTTTATAACTTTGAGTGCCGTTTTGTTTCAAGAGGTCTAGAAGCTCTTTATCAGATTTTCCTTGGGTATCTGCCAAGTCTACTTCATAGAAGTAGAGGCCTTTGCCCAATTTCTCTACCGGTGGGAGAGCAGGATTTTTAGCTGAGCCATTGTCTGACCATGGGGCTTTATCAGAAGCTTTCAAGATGAGGCGGGTCAACATACCATCACCAGCGAAGAATTCGTATGGAATAACTTGGTTGACTCCGGCTGTAAATGGGCCTGGGAAATTGGCCTTATCCAAGTAAGTGGCTGGGACGTCTACTGTATCTTTAGTATTGCCAGCCACACCTTTTTGAACTTCAGCTGGGGTAGTTGCTGGTTGAGCTTCATTTGCTTCACGGTCTTGTCCAGAAACTGTAGGCGCAGGATTTGTCGCAGGTTTAACCGCATCTTCTGTTTGTTTATTAGATTCTGGTTTTGCTTGCACTTCTTCTTTGGGCGCTACTACTTGGTCTTTAGCACCTGCAGCTGTTTTTTCTGGAGAGTTTATAGTATCCAAGCTTGCTTTAGGTGTTGAGTCTGCCTGTTCTGAAGGAAGAGCTGTATCGACTGCTTCTTTGAGAAGTTCTGCTGGTAAGTCGCTCTTTTCACTCACCGAAGCAGCGTCTGGCAAGACTTGGGCAGGGGTGGGATTGACTACATCGGCACGCGCAGAACTTGGTTGGCCAACTAGGACAAAGAAGCCACTAGCCACAACAACTGAAGCAACACCGACACTAAGACGACGAATAGACCAACGAGTATATCTTTGATTTGGATTGAATTTCATAGGATTCTCCTTAGAGTTTTTCTTTATTTGATGACTCTAGTATAATCTCCTAAAATTAAAAAGGATTAAGAAAAAGTTAAAATTTTTCTTAAATCCCTCTTATAAAATACTTATATTGACTCAATAGTCGTTGAAAAAAAGAATAGTCATTCCTCTTCTACTCACTAAGGCTTGCTAGGGTATCCAAATGTTGGTTATTAATCACCGCCATGATATAGGTATCCGGTTTTAATAAATCATTTGGTCCAAACTGTACATCTAAGGGAGCATTTTCGTAGTCACGAAAACCGAGGATATTGAGATTGTATCGTCCTCGAAGGTCTAGTTGACTAAGACTCTTACCTGACCACGATTGTGGAATTTTCATCTCGACAATTGAGACATTCTTGTCCAACTGAAAGACATCTACACTGTTATTAAAGAGAATCGTCTGTGCCAACGAACGACCCATCTCAAACTCTGGTGAAATGACTGAGTCTGCACCGATTTTTCAAGGACTTTTTTTGCTGTATGGCTTTTAACCTTAGCAATAACAGTCGGTACCCCTAGACTCTTGCAATGCATGACTGCAAGAACACTAGACTCTAGATTTTCACCAGTTGCGACGACTACGGTATCGCAGGTATCAATTCCAGCCGATAGCAAGAGGTCCTCATCTGTGATATCTCCAACAACACCACGCACCAAGACTGGTTCAAATTGATTGATTCGTTCCTCATGGTTGTCAATAGCGATAATATTTATATCATGCTTGGCGAGAGTAGCCAGAACACTACTCCCAAAAATACCCAAACCTAAAATTCCAATTGTTCGATCTGACATAGCATTTCCTTTCTTATCCTATGGTAATATCAGCTTTCATATAATGAATCATGTCTTTCTTATCTGGTTGATATTCAGCCAAACTGACTAATAGTGTGAGTGGTCCGATCCGTCCTATAAACATCAGTAGCATGATGACACTAAGCGCTAGCTTACCTAACTCTGGTGTCAAATTAGCAGTTACTCCGACCGTAGCAAGAGCAGAAATTGTTTCAAACATAATGTAGATAAAGCGCGGATTCCCCTCGGCTGTTATTCCTACTAAGATTAAGCCCGATAAAAAGTTATCAAGAAGATAATGAAAACACTGAAAGATTTCTGGACTGTTCGTGGTTCAATCGTTCTCCGAGCAACATTTGCATGAGGTAGTCCTAAAAGTTCACTGCGCGCAAATACTAATAGAACAAAGAAGGTTGTGATTTTAAGTCCTCCTGCTGTTCCACCAGGTGCGCCACCTAGAAACATCTGCAAAATATAGATCATCAAGGTAACAGGCCTAGCCTGAGTAAAATCAATAGAAGCAAATCCTGCCGTCCGCATGCTGACAGTTTGGAAGAAACTAACCAGCAATTTATCTGGGAAACTGAGATTGCCAATCGTTCCCGAATTGTTCCACTCTATCAAGAGGGTTGAAACTGTTCCAGCAAATAAAATCCCCGCTGTTAAGAAGAGGACTAGCTTAGTATGGAAACGAAGACGACGCTTTTTCTTCTTTCCTAATTGGGTAGCCAAGTCGAACCAGACCATGAAACCTAGACCACCCGTAATAATCAAGCCTGCAATCACTAGATTAATCAACGGGTCTGTCTGAAAAACTACCAAACTCGTACTACCAAAATTATCAAATCCAGCATTACAGAAAGCTGAAATAGCTACGAAAATGGAAGTAAAAATTCCCCGTCCCCAACCAAACTCGGGGACAAAACGAAAACTTAGCAGAAAGGCTCCAAATCCTTCTACTAGAAAAGTCGTCACGAAGATGGAACGTAGAAAATCCTTCAAAGACTGAGTTTCTTCGAAGCTAAAGCTCTCCAGAATCGTTTCACGACCTCTAAGACTTAGCTTTTGCTTGCTTTGAATATAGAAGACCCCTATAAAGGTCATGAGCCCCAAACCACCAATCTGAATCAAGACCATACAGATCAGCTGCCCCCAGACATTGTAGGTCGAAGCGACAGGTAAGGTAAAAAGTCCTGTCACACAGACCATAGATACGGCTGTAAATAAATGATCAAAGTAACCGGCATGAGATGTTGGAGATTGTACAAATGGCAGACTCAAAAGGAGAGAACCCAAGAGGATAACCAAAGCAAAACTTAAAAAGATTCTTCGAGCGGGTGATAAACGCCCTAGAATGGTATTTATTTTTTCAACAATTGATTTTAATAACATAGCTACATTGTACCACAAAAATCTGAGAATACTCACATATGACTAACGATCTCAAGGCAGATACCTAGCGCCTTATCAAAAGCTTCCGCACCCCAATCGCGTTGGTCATAGTTATCAAGATCTGCCAAAGAATCTGCCGTAAACAACAACTCACCCCAAACTGCTCCGCGAAGCTGAGCTACTGCTGCAAGAGCTGCACACTCCATCTCCACAACAGCACAGCCTTCTTCCTTGCGATAGGCAACTTTTTCAGCTGTTTCTCGGTAAAAACCATCTGTCGACCAAGTCATGACTTCTTCGTAAGGGACACCTAGTTGTTCCAAAACTTGCTCGATAGCAGAAATTGCTTGAACATGAACATCCATATAACGAGAAGGTTGTGCATAATGGTAGCTGGCTCCTTCATCGCGTAGGGCTCGAACTGGAACTAGAAAGGCATTTTCCTCTATATCGGCTAGGACTCCGCAGGTTCCCGTGGAGATGATTTTCTCCACACCGTAACCAATCAACCAATCCATAAACTGGGCCGCAGGGGCAGAACCAACAGGAGCCTGAGCCAGACATACTTCCTCACCCTTGTAACTCATGACATAAACGGGGTAGGTTTTAGTGGCAGACACAAACTCCCCAACGCACTCCGCCCCTACTTCCTGAGCAAAGCGGTCAATCTCCTCCTCCAAAAATGCATAAACACACTTCTTTGGCAATTGTAAATCTAATCCTTCGTGATTTGGCATGATGACTGCCTGAGGATTGTCATCAAACTCTAAAATAGGAATAGCATGTTTTTGAATCATAGAATACCTCCTCTAAATTTTTACTATTGTATCAAATACAAAGGGAAAGTCAAGACGGAAGCCTAAGTCAAATCAGAAAAAACCTACCTTAAGTAGGAAACAACAATTAAATGCTTTTTTCGTCATAATAAACTTGCTATAGCTTAGGAATTATCTTATAATAGATTGAATTTGAAAAAGGGAGAAATCTTATGAAATTCTATTCCTATGACTATGTGCTCAGTCAGATCAGTCAACAGAATTGGGCCATGATTATCGTATCAGCTTTACTGCTTATCGTGACTGGATTTTTTGCATTTAAAGCTTTCAAAGATAAAAAAGGGAGCAAGTTCCGTGAATTATCGCTCATTTCTATTTTGACCTTAATCGCATTCGTTTTGATAAGCATTACGAATCTTCAAAACAGTCAATCCAATGATAATCAATTCCGCTCTTCCCTAAACTTTATCGAAGTCGTTTCAAAAGAATTAGGTGTAGATAAAAAAGAGGTCTATGTCAATACCTCAGCAGTAACTGATGGAGCTATTATTAAGGTTGGCGAACATTTTTATCGTGCCATTAGCGGGACTGACCAAGATAGCTATTTATTAGAAAAAATGGAACTCTATAAATCAGATGTTGAACTCGTGGAGGTTGAAAAATGATAAGCTTTTTTGCTACAATTGCAATTAAATTGGCCTTGGGGCTTCTTTCTCTTGTTTTTGTTATTAACGTAACAGGTAAAGGAAATCTAGCACCAAGTTCTGCAGTGGACCAAATCCAGAACTTTGTTCTCGGGGGTATTATCGGTGGGGTTATCTACAATAGTTCTATTACCATCATCCAATACATTGTTATCCTCATTATTTGGACTATTCTCATTTTACTCCTTAAATGGTTGAATACCAATGTTTCCTTCATCAAACATCTGATTGACGGAAAACCTACGATTATCATTAAAAATGGAACATTAGATCCAGAAGCTTGTCGCTCAAAAGGTCTTGCAGCCGCAGATGTAGCTCTTAAATTGCGCTCTCAAGGAATCTTCCAACTGAAGGATGTCAAGAGAGCTGTGATTGAGCAAAATGGGCAGCTGATTGTTGTAAGAATGGGTGACGAGAATCCTAAGTACCCAATCATCACAGATGGTGTCGTCCAAGTTGAAATCTTAGAAACAATTGGCAAATCCGAGGAGTGGCTAACTGAGAAATTGAAAGAAGAAGGTTTCGAAGAAGTCTCAAATATCTTTATCGCTGAATATGATAAAGGTCATTTGAATGTTGTAACCTATTAAAAAAATAAACTGATGCTTTTCGTATCAGTTTTTTGCTTTTTAGCATAAAAGGGTATATACTTAAATTAATATCTGATTTATACTCTTCAAAAATCAAATTCAAACCACGTCAGCTTCGCCTTGCCGTACTAGAGTACAGCCTTCGGCTAGCTTCCTAGTTTGCTCTTTGATTTTCATTGAGTATTAGTTTAGATAATTCAAAAATTTAACGGAGGTATCCCACATGTCAATCGAAGAAAAATTCAACCAAGCTAAAGGTTCTGTTAAAGAAGGTTTTGGTAAACTAACTGGCGATACAAAAACTCAAGCAGAAGGAGCTGCAGAAAAGGTAGCTTCAAAAGCTAAAGAAGTTGCTGAAGATGCAAAAGAAGCTGTCGAAGGCGCAGTATCTGGTGTAAAAAACATCTTTAAAAAAGACGGAGAATAATTCTTTTTCGTCCTAATAACATAAGAAAATCTCCCTTCTCTTTCGAGAAAGGAGATTTTCTTTTATGGTCGTCCACCAGGGCCTCCATTTCCTTGAGGGCCACCGCCAGGTGCTCCTCCGCCTCCAGGCATCGAATTTACAATCTCAGTTTGTTTTTCACCGTTAATGTAGATATCACCACCTGTATAGGTCGCTGTTCCATCAAAGTCAAAACCAGATTGGCCTGTCATTTTGATGGTTCCGCCATTGACTGTGATATTACCGTTTGAGTCAATTGGATCTGTATCCCCTTGACCAACTTCAACTGTCAAGTTCCCACCATTCATAGTGAAGAAAATTTCACTTTGTTGGGCATTTTTGTTGGCCGCATTGACACCATCATCTGTTGAATAGATGGTGATATCTCCACCGTTGATAGTGATTGACTTACCTTCAAGCCCTTCTGTAGAATTCTTAACAGTATAGGTCCCACTATCGATGACCAAATCACCTGAAGCGTGGATACCATCATCACCTGCGGTAACAGTGATGGTATTGTCAGAGAGATACATGGTTCCAACAGAAGTATCGTCATCATTATCAACCTTAACTCCGTCTTCCTTGGCATCGATAGTCATGGTTGTTCCAGTAATGTTAAGTTCGTCATTGACATTAAGGCATCTCCGACTGCTGTGATATTGTAAGTACCGCCTGTGATGTGAAGTGTATCGTTGGCCTTGATAGCATTGTTTTTCTTACCATCTACATTGAGAGTTCCTTTACCATTGATGGTCAAGTCCACTTTAGAGAAGAGGGCCGCGTCAGCCTTGTCATCACTATTTGAAGCTGAATCTGAAAGGCTATTGGTTGTGCCATCTGCTAGAGTTAGGTAAACATGTCCAGCTGATGTTGCAGAAATAGCTGCATTGGCATTGGTCATTGTTACACCATTTAGAACGATGTGTACGTCATCTGAACTTCCAGCTTCGATCTTGATTTGAACTCCATCAGATTGACCAGAAATCACATAGGTACCTGACTTAGAGATTGTAACGGTAGATCCTGATACGGCCACTCCGTCACCTGATACCGTCGCCGTTGATCCTGACAAAGTTACAGTTGCAGCTGTTTTTTCATCATAAGAAGTATCATAGTCCTTATCTGTAAAGTAACTAGATGTTTTCTTATTGGTAGTCACTGTTGTCGTTGCAGTACTATTGCTAGCTGTTGTATTCGAAGTTGACTGGGTACATGCTGTTACCAGTGCTAGAGTTGTTATACTTGTTAATAGGAATGTCCATTTTTTTGCTTTCATGCTCGTTTCCTCGTCTTTCATTTCACATGCTCTTAGTTTACGGGTCTTTCCTAAAAGAAGCCTAAATTTTTTCTGAAAGTTTTCTTAAGTTTAGTTTCAATTAAGTTAAATTTAACAAAAGTTTTAGATAAACTCCTTAAAATACCAGACAAACAAGATCGTCCTTGTTTTAAAAAAATAGTATAACTGAAAGAAAGAGGAGAAAGGCTTATGAAACCAATCGAAACAACTTTTTAAACGGATTGAAACCAAATATATTGTCTCCAAAGAAATTTTTAGATAAACTTATCCAAGATTTAAAAGGAATATTCGGTAGAAGACGACTATCCAATTTCAACTATTTCAAATATTTACTTTTGATACGGAAGACTTTGCTGTGCTCCAAGATGATGATTTTTGGAAATAATCGAAAAGAAAAGGTTCGGATGCGGACCTATCTCAGCCAACCCAAAGCAGATAGTCAAGTATTTTTTAGAAATAAAAAAACCAAGGACCAAGAAGGAGTTGGTCGCAAATTTAGACTACTCTCAACTCCTATTTCTATCCTTAATTTTATGACCAAAGGGCACTTGGATGCTAGTATTACTGATACAGTCGTCATTGAAAAAAAGTGAAAAAAACTTCACCAAGATTACAAGCAGGCTATCAAGCCTCGTATGTACATCTACTACGATCGTTATTCATTAAAAGAAAAAGAAATACATTGAGGGCTATGACTATAATAAAAATTCGTATCACCATTGACCAAAATCTAATCTATAGAGATAAAAATGTCAGTCTCTTCGCAGGAAATCAAGGGGCTCCTCTATTAGATGACAATACTGTGATTATGGAGATTAAAGCTCCTGGAAACAAACCTCAGTGGTTACAAGACATTCTAGACAAGTATGGTTTGATGGATCACAAATTTTCAAAATACAGTTGTGCTTACCACAAATCTCAAGGGCTTCCTTATGCACCACGTCCCAGTATAGAAAGCGCAGGTACCGCTTATGCTTAATCTATTTAATTCCATTTTCAACAACGCCACTGCAAGTGCAGATCCTTTCCAACTACTGCTGGCACTTCTAGTCAGTCTAGTCCTCGGTTTGGCACTTACTTGGACCTACAAATATCGGACCCTCTACACCAGAGAATTTGCTATCAGCTTGACTCTGCTTCCCTGCCTTATGACCTTGGTTATTTTTCTGGTCAATGGGAGCTTGGGTACTTCAATTGCTGTAGCCGGAACCTTTAGTTTGATTCGTTTCCGTTCTGCAACTAGTGGTTCAAGAGAACTGATTGCAATTTTCCTAGCCATGATTATCGGTTTGGCTTGTGGAACAGGCTATCTCTTCCTAGCAATTCTCTTCACGCTCTTTATCTTGGGCGTTTGGTTCCTTTTGGAAAATCAACAAGTCAAAACTGACAATCAACGTCGTAGACTTTTGACAATCACGGTAGCTAATCAGGAGAAGGTACAGGATGCTATCCAATCAGCTCTTGACCAATTCTGCTCAGAAATTGACATGATTACGATCAATAGCACAAATGCAGGGGACAACCTTAGCATTGTCTATGAAGTCGAGCTAAAAACAGAGGTCGATGATTTCCAAGTGACTAGCTATCTTACACAAAATATTGATCAATGCGATGTGGCATTGACTAAAAAAGCTAAAAAAAGAAAGAATCTCTAAAAACGAAAAACGAGGCCCAGATAAAAATTCCGACCTCGTTTTTTTGCTAGCAATAAGTTTTTGATACTGAAACTAGTTAGACTTTTCGATTCCAAAGAGTTCTTTTAAAAAGACTACATCTTCTCTATCTCAACCTTTAATTTCCTTTAACTGGAATCTCTTTGATAACTCGTGCTGGATTTCCTGCTAGAACAACATTGTCACCAAAGGATTTTGTAATAACCGCTCCTGCTCCTGCAACGACATTATCCCCTAAAGTAACACCCGGTAGGACAATGACACCACCACCTGCCCAAAAGTTCTTACCAATCGTGATGGGTTTGCCAAATTCTACTCCCGAGTTTCGTTCGTCGGGATCCAGCGGATGAAGAGGTGTTAAAAACTGACAATTAGGACCAATCATGGCATTATCACCGATGGTTATAGGACAAACATCTAGCATAGTTAAATTCCAATTGGAATAAAAATTTTCTCCCAGATGAATATTGACCCCGTAATCTACTACCAATCGAGGATTGACATAAAGATTTTCACCAGTTGAACCAAACCATCCTTTGATGATTTCCATACCTTTTACTGGATCGACTTCTTCATTAAAAGCTGCTTGCTTTTGTCGCGCTGTTTGCGCTAAGGCACGGAGTTCTGAATCAAACGGGTGATAGGGTTCCCCCGCAATCATTTTTTGGTATTCGGTTTTCATATTTAATTTCCTTGCTTTTTTAGATGATTGTAGCATAGTTCTATCCTTAATACAAGCATCAAAAAAAACTAGTGCATCGCACGATGCACTAGTTTCTTATTAGAAAGTTGACTGTTATCAATACTTTACAGAGTTGATTAGTCTTCTTTCTTTTTACGAGCCATAAGTCCGAACCCACTCAAGATACCTACTAAACCAAGGCCAGCAAGACCAGCATGGTCTTTAGTACCAGTATTTGGCAACTGAGGAGTAGTTGTCTTAGCTCCTGTTTCAGTTACTGGAGCTGATTTACTTGGTGTTTCTGGAACTTGGATTGGTTTTGGTTCTGGTGTCGGAACTGGAGCTGGCGTTGGTTTCGAATCTGGTGTCGGCACTGGAGCTGACGTCGGCACTGAAGCTAGCGTCGGCACTGGAGCTGGTGTCGGCACTGGAGCTGGCGTCGGCACTGAAGCTGGTGTCGGCACTGGATTTGGTGTTGGTACTGGATTTGGTGTTGGTACTGGAGCTGGTGTCACTACTTTCTTGTAGATATGTTGTGTATTCCCATTTTCATCCACAATTGTCTTGACAAATTCATAACCTGGAATATCTTTCTTAGGTTGCTCTCCATCTTCTGTTGGGTAACCCGGGATTTCTTTTCCTTCTTCATCAACGTGAGTAGTTACTAATTTTTCATAGACGTGTTGTGTATCACCGTTCGGCAATTTCTTAGTTCCAACGAAACGGTAACCTGGGATAGCTTTCTTAGGTTGTTCGCCATCTTCACTTGGATTGCCTGGAATGTCATTTCCTTCTTTATCCTTGAATGATGTCTTAACTTGTTCGTAGACGTGCTCTGTATCTCCGTTTGGAAGTTTCTTCGTTTCTACGAAGCGGTAACCTGGAATTTCTCTCTTCGGTTGTTCACCATCTTCACTTGGATTGCCTGGAATGTCGTTTCCTTCTTTATCCTTGAATGATGTCTTAACTTGTTCGTAGACGTGATCTGTATCTCCGTTTGGAAGTTTCTTCGTTTCTACGAAGCGGTAACCTGGAATAGCTTTCTTCGGTTGTTCACCATCTTCACTTGGATAGTCTGGAATTGAATTGCCAGCTTTATCTACAAATGTAGTAACTGGTGTTACTGTTGGGGTGTATGTTGCAGAAGCCTTAGTCCCGTTTACATCTTCACGGACAACAGTTACTGATGGTGCAGTACCAGTAAATTCTGGTTCTGGTTTGAAGGTTACTGTTCCGTCTGGGGCTACTGTATAAGTACCAACACCTGGAATTGTCTTGGTTATTGAACCATCTTCAAATGTTGCTGGAACGTCATCATTCATTGGAACACGGCTATCGCCTTCCTTGAATGTTGGTTTACCAGACTGTTCTTGACCTTTTGATCCAATAGTTGTAGCTGGTTCCGCTGTTGGTGTGACTGGGGTTACGGTTGGTGTGTATGTTGCTGTAACTGGAGTACCGTTCTTATCAACACGTTTAACCGTTACGCCTGTACCTGTTCCTGTGAATGATTTTTCTGGGACGAAGGTCACTGTTCCATCTGGAGCTACAGTATATGTTCCTTCACCTGGAATAGTCTTAGTGGTTGAACCATCTTCGAAAGTAGCAGGTGTATCTTCATCAATTGGTACATTTGGATCACCTTCTGTGAAGGTTGGTTTACCAGATTGTGTTTGACCTTGAATATCTGTCGATGTTGCTGGTTCTGCTGTTGGTGTTACTGGAGTCACAGTTGGTGTGTACTTAGCAGTTGCTGGAGTGCCGTTCTTATCTACACGTTTAACAGTCACGCCTGTTCCTGTTCCTGTAAATGATTTTTCTGGTACGAATGTAACTGTTCCATCTGGAGCTACTGTGTAGGTTCCTTCGCCTGGAATTACCTTAGTTGTTGAACCATCCTCAAAGGTTGCTGGCACATCATCGTCCATTGGCACATCAGAATGACCTTCTGTAAAGGTTGGTTTGCCTGTTTGTGTCTTACCTTGGATATCTGTTGATGTTGCTGGTTCTGCTGTTGGTGTTACCGGTGTTACTGTTGGTGTGTACTTAGCGGTTACTGGTGTACCGTTCTTGTCTACACGTTTAACAGTCACTCCTGTTCCTGTGCCTGTGAATGATTTTTCTGGTACAAATGTAACTGTTCCATCTGGAGCTACTGTGTAGGTTCCTTCACCTGGGATAGTCTTAGTTGTTGAGCCATCTTCGAAGGTTGCTGGTGTATCATCATCCATTGGTACACGTGGATCACCTTCCGTGAAGGTTGGTTTACCTGTTTGTGTCTTACCTTGGATATCTGTTGATGTAACATCTTCAGCTGTTGGGGTTACTGGAGTAATCTTAGGTGTGTAAGTTGTTTCTACAGCAGTACCGTTAGCATCTTTAGCTTGAACCTTAACTGGAACAACATCACCTGAGTATGATTTGTCAGTTGGTGTGAAGGTTACAACACCTGTTTCCTTATCAACTGTGAAGGTTCCGATTTCTTTACCTTCTGGTGATTTTGCAACTACTGATGTAGCAGGTTGCCCATTTTCGTCAAGAAGTGTAATCGTATCCTTGTCAATTGGTGCAACTGGATCACCTTCTGTGAAAGTAACTGTTCCAGTTTGAACTACACCTTGAGGTCCTACTGATTCAGCTGGTGTTGCTGTTGGTGTTACTGGTGTCACAGTTGGGGTGTACTTAGCTGTTGCTGGTGTACCGTTCTTGTCTACACGTTTAACAGTTACACCTGTTCCTGTGCCTGTGAATGATTTTTCTGGTACGAATGTAACTGTTCCATCTGGTGCTACAGTATATGTTCCTTCGCCTGGAATTGTCTTCGTAGTTGAACCATCTTCAAAGGTTGCTGGAACATCATCGTTCATTGGCACACGGCTGTCACCTTCAGTAAATTCAGGCTTACCTGTTTGTGTAGCACCTTGAATATCAGTTGTTTCAGCTGGTGTTGCTGTTGGTGTTACTGGTGTCACAGTTGGGGTGTACTTAGCTGTGATTTCAGTACCGTTTTTATCTACACGTTTAACCGTTACGCCTGAAGCTGTTCCAGTGAATGATTTTTCTGGAACGAAAGTTACTGTTCCATCTGGAGAAACAGTGTATGTTCCTTCACCATCTACTGTCTTAGTGGTTGAACCATCTTCGAAGGTTGCAGGTGTATCATCATCCATTGGCACATTTGGATCACCTTCTGTGAAGGTTGGTTTGCCTGTTTGTGTCTTACCTTGGATATCTGTTGATGTTGCTGGTTCCGCTGTTGGAACTACTGGAGTCACAGTTGGGGTGTAAGTTGCAGAAGCTTTAGTTCCGTTCTTATCTTCGCGAACAACTGTCACAGCTGGAGCTGTTCCAGTAAATGATTTCTCAGGAACAAATGTTACTGTTCCATCAGCTGCTACTGTGTATGTACCAACTCCTTCAACTGTCTTAGTTGTTGTTCCATCGTCAAATGTTGCTGGAACAGCTTCGTTGATTGGAACAGTTTTTTCTACTCCATCAACAGTCGCAGTTCCACCCTTGAACTCAGGTTTACCTGTTTGAGTTGCACCTTGAATATCTGTTGTTTCAGCTGGTGCCGCTGTTGGAGTTACTGGAACAATTTCAGGTGTATAAGTTGTATCCACCTTGATACCATTTGAGCTTTCAGCTTGAACCTTAACTGGAATGACTTTACCTGTATAAGATTTATCAGTTGGTGTGAATGTTACCGTACCAGTTGCTGAATCGATTGTGAAAGTACCGATTGGTGTTGTGCCATCTGCAGCATAGGCTGGTGTAGTTGCCACTTCATTACCATCTTTGTCCAAAAGTGTGTAGCTATTCTCTTTAATCGTGATTGCTTTATCTTGGCTATTCACTTGAACAGTCGCACCTTCAAAGGTTGGTTTGCCTGTTTGAGTCGCACCTTGGATATCTTTAGAGTTAGCTGGTTGAGCTGTTGGAACAGCTGCTACAACTGTTGGTGTGTAACTTGCGTCTGAAGTGATGGTTGAAGTCTTACCATCTTCATTTGTAATTGTCGCTGTTGCTTGAACTTTCACACCAGTTGCAGTTCCGACAAAGTCTTTTTCAGGAGTGAAGGTTACTGCTCCTGTAGTAGGATCAAGTGTATAAGTTCCTTCGCCTGCTACTGTCACAGTTGTTTCATCGGTTGGCTGACCTGTTGTAGGATCAATCAATTTCTTACTTGTAATTTGAGCAGTCTCATCATTACTCAAAGCAAATGTTGGAGTCTCAGTTTGAGGAACATTTTGAATGTCTTCAGAAACTTTATTTGTTGGAGTAAGAGTTACTGGAGTCACTGTTGGTGTGTAAGTTGCAGATGCTTTGGTTCCGTTCTTATCTTCGCGAACAACGGTTACTGCTGGTGCAGTACCTACAAAGTTTGGTTCTGGAACGAAGGTTACAGTACCATCTGCGGCTACTGTATATGTCCCAACACCATCAACTGTCTTGGTTGTTGATCCATCATCGAAGGTTGCTGGAACAGCATCGTTCATCGGCACACGGCTATCACCCTCAGTAAATACTGGCTTACCAGTTTGTGTAGCACCTTGGATATCTGTAGTTTCAACTGGTGTGGCAGTTGGGGTTACAGGAGTCACAGTTGGTGTGTAAGTTGCAGATGCTTTGGTTCCGTTCTTATCTTCGCGAACAACGGTTACTGCTGGTGCAGTACCTACAAAGTTTGGTTCTGGAACAAAGGTCACTGTTCCATCTGCAGCTACCGTGTATGTACCAATGCCATCCACTGTTTTGGTCGTTGATCCATCATCAAATTTAGCTGGAACAGCATCGTTCATTGGTACACGGCTATTACCTTCAGTAAATTCAGGTTTACCGGTTTGTGTTGCACCTTGAACATCTGTTGATTCTGCTGGTGTTGCAGTTGGAATTACTGGAGTAACTGTTGGTGTGTAAGTCGCAGTTGCCTTAGTTCCATTCATGTCTTCACGAACAACAGTTACCGCTGGTGCTGTACCGATGAATGTTTTTTCAGGAACGAAGGTTACTGTTCCATCTGCAGCTACTGTGTATGTACCTACACCGTCAACAGTCTTGGTTGTTGAACCATCGTCGAAGGTTGCTGGAACATTTTCATTGATGGCTACTGTCTTCTCAACACCATCAACAGTTACTGTTCCACCCTTGAATTCAGGTTTACCAGTTTGTGTAGCACCTTGGATATCTTCTGTTTCAACTGGAGTTGCTGTCGGTGTGACAGGAACGATTTCTGGTGTGTAAGTTGTATCAACTTTAATACCATTTGAGCTTTCAGCCTGAACCTTGGCTGGTGTTACCGCGCCAGTGTATGATTTGTCTGACGGTGTGAAGGTTACTTGGCCAGTGGCTGGATTAATTGTGAAAGTACCGATTTCAGTGGTACCGTCAGCCGCATAAGCTGGTGCACTTGTCACTTCATTGCCACTATGATCCAAAGCGTATAGCTATTCTCTTTAATGGTAATAGCTTTATCTTTGCCGTTCACTTGAACAGTTGTTCCTGCAAAGGTTGGTGTACCTGTTTGAGTGGCACCTTGGATATCTTTTGAAGTTGCAGGGCTTGCCGTTGGAACAGCGGCTACAACAGTTGGAATGTAAGTCGCATCGGAAGTAATGGTCGCAGTCTTACCGTTCGCATTTGTAATAGTCGCAGTTGCTTGGACTTTCACGCCAGTTGCAGTTCCAACAAAGTCTTTTTCAGGTGTGAAGGTTACAGCTCCTGTAGTAGGATCAAGTGTATAAGTTCCTTCACCTGCTACAGTTACTGTTGTTTCATCTGTTGGCTGACCAGTTACTGGATCTACTAATTTCTTGCTAGTAATCTTCGTAGCCTTGTCATTGCTTAACTCAAATGTAGGTGTTTGAGTTTGAGGAACATTTTGCACATCCTCAGAAACCTTATTAGTAGGGCTGATTGTGGTTGGGGTTACTGTTGGAGTATACTTAGCAGTAGCTGTTTTTATAAATTCTGACTGAACTTGTTTATTTTTATCTCGTCCAACTGGTGCAGTAAGTGAAACTGTTACTCCCTTAGCAGTGCCAGTAAATCCTGGTTCCGGTACAAAGGTAACTTTCCCAGTCAAATCGTCTAAGTAGTAAATCCCTTCCCCTTCTACAGTTAGAACAGGGTCATTGATAACCTTGCCAGTCGTAGGACTCACAAACTTAGCTGGATAATCAAAATCAGGTGTGATTTTAACTTTCTCACCATTACTATTTGTTCCTTCAAGAGCAAATTCTGGAGCGGCTATTTGACTAGCTCCTTGAACGTCTGTTGAAGTTTTATCAAGCCCTTCCAAATTTTTTGGAGTTACAGTCGGGATATAAAGTCCATCCATTGTATTTATCAAAGTATCAACATTAGCTTCATTAGCTGGGAATTTAGTTGACCAACCTGTGTCGTAGCCATTACTATCTGTACGACGGATAGAGATTCCATCAGCTGTTCCTAAGAAATTATCTTCAGGGATGAATTCTACATCTACGTCTTTACCATTTGCGGTAATCTTATATTTACCTTGACCTGGTACAACATAGTAGCCTTCAGCATCCAAAGTAGCCTTGTTCCCATTTGCATCGACAATGTATGGTGCTACTGTTTCATCAATTTTTGCTGATTCAGTTAAGCTATAGACTTGCAAACCTCGAGCAGTAAAGGCTACAGTTGCTGTTTGTTTAGCAGCTTGAAGACCAGAAGTTTCCTTGAATTCCCCTTTTGGTGGGTGCGTAATTTGAGTCTTGAAGTCTTCTACTTCTCCTGAGAAGGCCATACCTGTTGGGCTTTCAATTTCTTTAGCATTCTTAGCGATACGAAGACGAACCCCCAATTCAGTAACACTAGGGTCAATATAAGTTTTGCTGCTTGTAAATGTTAACTCAACTATACCATCTTTCGTAATAGTAGCTAAATTTGAACGCTCGTCTTCATCGAAGGTTCCATTTTGATTGAAGTCTACCCAACCGTAGATATTTGCCTGTGCAGCCCCATCAGTATGGGCTTCAACAGAAATCTTATAATTACCTGGTTTGGTACGGTCCATCTTGATCATCTCATTGGTTTTCCCTTTAAGATCATCTGGAAGCAATTGGTCGATTCCTTCATCAGCCGTTGTCGCTTTATCGTCACCAGTCCAATCAAGGGTATTGTTTTCATCCATATCAGGACTCAAATGTCCGAGATAGGGTTGGTTTACTTTACCACCAGTAACACCGTCTACAGTTGCAATGGTATGGACCGCCTTACCATATGACTCAGGAGCATCTCCTTCATCAAGTGGGAAGAATCCTAGCATAGCGGACTGTTTCCCACCTGAAGCGATATAAAGCCCCACTTCAGAGGCACCACGTGTCATCACGATTGGAACAGTATAATTACCTGCAGAAATGTTTGGTCCAAAGATACCAGTTCCTAGACCACCCGTAACTTGGTCAGGGTTTCCGAAATATTTCCAAGCTACTGGTTTCTTTTCTGGTCCAACTTCATTAGAATCACGAAGTTGTCTTAGGTTAATGTTATTATATTTAGGTGTAGGCCCCAAAAGGTTATCTGTATCTTGCGGAACGTAAGGTTCAGAGGTGGCTGGTCTGGTAGACTTTTTCCATTCTCCAAGGTGCTGCCAACCTTGTCCGTTGGTAGTGAACATAACAAATTCACCAGGGTTAGCAGACTCACCATCAGCCATAACAATAGCTGGCTTAACTTTCTTTCCACGGAAGGTTGCAGAGATTTCAAACTGAACTCCAATATTTCCACCATTCATAGCTGAACCCATGGTAGTCTTCTTGGTTTTCGTATCAACGTTCTCAAATCTGATTTCAGTCCAACCATTTGCGCATCAGCGACAATGTCGGCTTCCATGCCATCGTTAAAAGCTTTTTTAGCGCCTGTTGAAGTTACACCCTTTACATATCCATTTTTTGCGTTTGGATCATATGTCGCTTTTTCAGCTTCTGTAGCCCCTTGCTCTTCCATCCGTTTTTTATAGATCTCAGTTGCTTGGAAAGGCTTCAAGGATTTGACTTTTACAGTGACTACATAGCCAGGCATGATTTCCTTGGTATAAGTAGCGCCAACTTGAAGAGCTAATTTTTCTTCTAAATTTTTATCAGGAAAAGCGTCATTTTTAGGAACGAGGACTGTTTTTGCCCCTGTCCAGTTGGCTACATCTCCAAAGTCCAACCAAGTAATCTGGCTAGTCAAGGATTTTGCGTCAAGGTCTGTTGTGAATCCTGGTTTTTCAACTTTAGGAGTTGAAGTTGCATCTTCAACATCTGCACCAATCCCAGTAGTTGTTGCCGTATCTGCACGGAAGGCAGTATTCTTGTCAATCTCTTTACCATTACGAGGGTCGTTTTTACCTGTATTCGCAATTGAGTTTGTACCTTCAGCTGGTTTTGTGTTTTCTGCAGGTTTTCCAGTTGTTGCTTCTGTCTTTTCAGTAACTGCTACTTTTTCTTCAGCTACAACTTTTTCTTTGTTTTTAAGTTTAGCATTGACAGTTGTTACAAGTGATTGATAAGCTGCATCCAACTCATCTTGACTTGTAGCAGATGCAAGAACGTTCTGAGCGTTCGCAAGACTAGCTTTAAGAACTTCGACACTCTCATCTGTCTTGTTACTGTATTTACCATTTGCCAAGCTTGCTTCAATCTCAGCAACATAGCCTTGCAATCTTGTTTGATCTAGTTTCAGCTTAGTTTCAGTTGTACCTGGAACAACTGGAGTTGCCTGATAAGTTGTAACATCTTCTTTCTCAGCTTGAGATATAGAAAGAGATTCCGGCTGTTCCTTTTCAGTCGTCACAGCAACTTCGTCAGTTTGCTTATTCTCAGCGACTTCTTCAGCTGCTACTCCTGTAGCCGTTCCAAGCATGACTAAAGTTCCTAGTAAAACTGAACAAACTCCTACATTTAACTTACGAATTGAAAATCGACTAATACGGTCATTAAACAGATCATTTTTCACTAACATTACCTCCAAGTTGCATAAAATTTAACTTATTTTAGAATAAATATACATTTGCCATTCATTATATTTCGTAAACTAATAACTGTTATATTCTATCATGCCAGCCCTTGAATACCAAACATTTTGCTCAATTTGCTCAATTTTTTGGAAAAATTTTCTACTTTTTATAGCTTAAATTATTCAGTAAATCATATAAAAATCAATATACCTTTTCTATGTATTTAATCATGACCACCCGTCAAACGGGTGGTTTGTACCAGGGCTATAAGCCCAGATAACTAGCCAGCGCCTAAAGACGCTGGCTTTCACTTTGTTCAAGCCTTATTGCATTTGACTCGTCACAACCCTCTCAAAGAGGCATATGTACTACTTGCCACTATCCCTAAAGGGATCTTCATATTCTTTTACACTCAACTTATCTAAAGCAATATTTTTTCGCTCTTGTTCCTGAATGTATTTTTTTATTGTGGCTTCATTGAGGCCAACTGTACTAACATAATAGACCTCTGCCCAAAAATGTCGATTTCCAAACTTATATTTCAGATTTGCGTGTTTATCGAACATCATTAGAGCGCTTTTATCTTTTAAATATCCCATGAAACTTGAAATACTAATTCTAGGTGGAATACTTACCAACATATGAACATGATCTGGCATTAAATGGCCCTCGATAATCTCAACACCTTTATAACTACATAATCTATGGAATATTTCTCCCAAACTACTTCGATATTGATTATAAATGACTTTTCGTCTATACTTAGGGGTGAACACAATGTGATAGAACACATCCACTTTGTGTGTGATAAACTATGTGCCTTTTTGTGCCATATTTTTTTCTCCTTTCGCTTTACAATTGGCTTGAACACCTTTATTGTATCGCGTTTTGGAGTTTTTTGGTATAACCTTCGACGCGCACCCGCATAGCGGGTGGTTCTTTTGTCTCACACCTAACGGAGCGAGACGGACTGAAAGTCACATAATACAAAAAAAGAGGGAAGACCCTCTTTTTGTTTAAGCATTATTTTATTCGCTTACTTCAACAGTTTCAACGACTTTTTCTACAGTCGTATCAACTGGAGCTTCTTCTTGTGAAGATGCTAGGTAAGACTCTTCGTTGACTGCTTGTGGTTCAAGGTTACGGTAACGTGCCATACCTGTACCAGCTGGGATAATCTTACCGATGATAACATTTTCCTTAAGACCAAGGAGATGATCTTTCTTACCACGGATAGCTGCGTCTGTAAGGACACGAGTTGTTTCCTGGAAGGAAGCTGCTGACAAGAAACTATTTGTTTCAAGTGAGGCTTTGGTGATTCCCATAAGGACTGGACGACCAGTCGCTGGCACTCCACCTGCGATGAGAACATCCTTGTTAGCATCTGTAAAGTCGTTGATGTCCATAAGCGTTCCCATGAGAAGATCTGTGTCTCCTGGATCCATAACACGAACTTTACGGATCATTTGACGAACCATTACCTCGATGTGTTTGTCACCGATTTCTACCCCTTGGCTACGGTAAACTTTTTGTACTTCACCGAGGAGGTAAGTTTCAACTGATAAGACATCACGAACTGCAAGGAGACGTTTTGGTTGGATAGAACCTTCTGTAAGAGCTGCACCACGAGAGACTTGGTCCCCAACTTCAACACGCATACGAGCTGTAAATGGTACCACGTATTCGCCTTCTCCAGTTTCACCCTTAACAAAGACTTTCTTAGTACGAGTTGAAGCATCTTCTTCGATAGCAGTAACTTGTCCTTTGACCTCTGTGATAACCGCTTCCCCTTTAGGATTGCGGGCTTCAAAGATTTCTTGGACACGAGGAAGACCCTGAGTGATATCGGTATTTGAGGCAACCCCACCCGTGTGGAAGGTACGCATTGTAAGCTGTGTACCAGGTTCCCCGATAGATTGAGCAGCGATTGTACCAACTGCTTCACCAACTTCAACCGCATCACCAGTCGCCAAGTTGATACCGTAACAGTGACGGCAGACACCATGACGAGTGTTACATGTAAATACAGAGCGGATAGTCACTTCTTCAACACCAGCATTGACGATTTCACGCGCCTTGTCTTCTGTAATCAACTCATTTGGACCAATGATAACTGCACCAGTTTCTGGGTGTTTAACAGTTTCTTAGTGTAACGACCATTGAGACGTTCTTCAAGAGACTCAATCATCTCTTTACCTTCAGTAATAGAACGGATCAAGAGACCACGGTCAGTTCCACAGTCATCCTCACGGATGATAACATCTTGGGCAACATCAACCAAACGACGAGTCAAGTAACCTGAGTCGGCTGTCTTGAGGGCCGTATCAGTCATCCCTTTACGAGCACCGTGAGTTGAGAAGAACATTTCGAGTACTGACAAACCTTCGCGGAAGTTTGAAAGGATTGGCAATTCCATGATACGTCCGTTCGGAGCGGCCATCAAACCACGCATACCGGCAAGCTGTGAGAAGTTTGAGATGTTACCACGGGCTCCAGAGTCCATCATCATAACGATTGGGTTCTTCGGATCTTGGTTGGCAATCAAGCGTTTCTCCAATTTTTCACGGGCAGCACGCCATTCAGCTGTAACAGCGTTGTAGCGTTCGTCGTCTGTGATCATACCACGACGGAATTGTTTTGTGATTTGTTCTACACGTTTGTGTGATTCTTCGATGATTTCAGCCTTGTCTTCAACGACTGGAATATCAGCAATACCCACTGTCAAACCTGCAAGAGTTGAATGGTGGTAACCGAGGTTCTTCATACGGTCAAGTAGGGCAGAAGTTTCAGTCGTACGGAAACGTTTGAAGATTTCAGCGATGATATTTCCAAGGTTTTTCTTCTTGAATGGAGGGTTGAGTTCAAGATTGCTGATAGCTTCCTTGATATCTCCTCCTAGTGGCAAGAAGTATTTGTCTGGAACACCTTCTGTCAAGTTGGCATTATTTGGTTCTTGCAAGTAGGGTAGACCTTCTGGCATGATATCGTTGAAGAGAATCTTACCAACAGTTGTAAGCAAAACTTTATGTTTTTGCTCTTCTGTCCATGGTTTGTTAAGACTGTCTGTTGCGATACCTACACGTGAGTGGAGGTGAACATAACCATTGCGGTAAGCCATAACAGCTTCATCACGGTCTTTGAAGACCATGCCTTCACCTTCACGACCAGCTTCTTCCATAGTTAGGTAGTAGTTACCCAAAACCATGTCCTGAGATGGAGTAACAACTGGTTTACCATCTTTAGGGTTCAAAATATGCTCAGCAGCAAGCATCAAGATACGAGCTTCTGCTTGGGCTTCTTCTGAAAGAGGTACGTGGATGGCCATTTGGTCACCGTCAAAGTCGGCATTGTAGGCTTCACACACAAGCGGGTGCAAGCGAAGGGCTTTACCGTCAATCAAGACAGGTTCAAAGGCTTGGATACCCAAACGGTGAAGGGTCGGTGCACGGTTCAAAAGTACTGGGTGTTCTTTGATAACTTCTTCGAGAATATCCCAGATACGTTCATCCCCACGTTCTACCAAGCGTTTAGCTGCTTTGACATTTTGCACGATATCGCGCGCAACGATTTCACGCATAACGAATGGTTTAAAGAGCTCGATAGCCATTTCACGCGGCACACCACATTGGTACATCTTAAGAGTTGGACCAACGGCGATAACGGAACGTCCTGAGAAGTCAACACGTTTACCGAGCAAGTTTTGACGGAAGCGTCCTTGTTTACCTTTAAGCATGTGGCTCAATGATTTCAGTGGACGGCTACCTGGTCCTGTAATTGGACGACCACGACGACCATTGTCAATCAAAGCGTCAACAGCTTCTTGAAGCATACGCTTCTCATTTTGAACGATGATACCTGGTGCATTCAACTCAAGCAAACGAGCCAAACGGTTGTTACGGTTGATAACACGACGGTAAAGGTCGTTCAAGTCAGATGAGGCAAAACGGCCACCATCCAACTGCAACATTGGACGAAGATCTGGTGGAATAACCGGAAGGATGTTAAGAATCATCCATTCAGGTTTATTTCCAGACTTGTAAAAGGCATCCAAAACATCCAAACGACGGATGGCTTTGATACGTTTTTGCCCAGTTGCTGTCTTCAATTCTTCTTTAAGCTCAGCAATTTCTTTTTCAAGATCTACTTGTTTCAAGAGGTCTTGGATAGCTTCGGCACCCATTTTAGCAACGAATGATCCGTAGCCATATTCACGCAAGCGCTCACGATATTCACGCTCTGTCATGATAGATTTGTGCTCAAGTGGTGTATCCTTTGGATCAATCACCACGTAAGCAGCAAAGTAGATTACTTCCTCGAGGGCACGAGGGCTCATATCAAGGGTCAAGCCCATACGGCTTGGAATCCCCTTGAAATACCAGATATGAGATACAGGAGCTTTCAACTCGATGTGTCCCATACGTTCACGACGAACTTTGTACGCGTTACTTCAACACCACAACGGTCACAAACAATCCCTCTGTAACGAATGCGTTTGTACTTACCACAAGCACATTCCCAGTCTTTTGTAGGACCAAAGATGACTTCGTCAAATAGTCCTTCACGTTCTGGTTTCAACGTACGGTAATTGATTGTTTCAGGTTTTTTGACTTCTCCATAAGACCATGAACGGACTTTACTTGGAGAAGCTAGTGTGATTTGCATACTTTTAAAACGATTTACGTCAACCACTATTTCTTCCCTTTCTATTCTAAGTGAGCTACTTATTCTTGTTCAGTAGCTTCTTCTGTTGCTTCCGCTTTTGCACCTTCTTCAGCTTCAAAAGCAGCTTTTGCTTCTTCAGCAGCTTTTTTACGTGCTTTTTCAAGGTCATCTACGTGGATGACATCTTCGTCCATGCCCTCGTCAAGATCACGAAGTTCAACTTCTTGATCATCTTCGTCAAGAACACGCATGTCAAGACCAAGTGATTGCAATTCTTTAACAAGAACTCGGAAGGATTCTGGAACACCTGGTTTTGGAATTGGTTTTCCTTTTGTAATAGCTTCATATGCTTTCAAACGTCCGTTGATGTCGTCAGACTTGTAAGTCAAGATTTCTTGAAGGACATTTGAGGCACCGTAGGCTTCAAGCGCCCAAACCTCCATCTCACCGAAACGTTGTCCACCAAACTGAGCCTTACCTCCGAGTGGTTGTTGCGTAACTGTTGAGTATGGTCCGACTGAACGAGCGTGCAATTTATCATCAACCATGTGGTGGAGTTTGATCATGTACATGACACCAACTGACACACGGTTATCAAATGGTTCACCAGTACGTCCATCGTAAAGGATAGTCTTAGCATCGCTATCCATACCTGCTTCCTTAACAGTTGACCAAAGATCTTCAGAACTTGCTCCGTCAAAGACTGGTGTTGCGATGTGGATACCAAGAGTACGAGCTGCCATACCAAGGTGAAGCTCCATAACCTGACCGATATTCATACGTGATGGCACCCCAAGTGGGTTCAACATGATATCGACTGGAGTTCCATCTGGAAGGTAAGGCATATCTTCTACAGGAACGATACGAGAGACAACCCCTTTGTTTCCGTGACGTCCGGCCATCTTGTCTCCGACCTTAATCTTACGTTTGAGCGATGTAAACACGAACCAGCATATTAACACCTGATTGTAATTCATCACCATTTGCACGTGTAAAGATCTTAACATCACGAACAACACCATCGGCACCGTGGGGTACGCGAAGTGAAGTATCGCGAACTTCACGAGATTTGTCTCCGAAAATAGCGTGCAAGAGACGTTCTTCAGCTGAAAGGTCTTTTTCACCCTTAGGTGTTACTTTACCTACAAGGATATCCCCTTCTTTAACCTCAGCACCGATACGGATAATACCCATTTCGTCAAGGTCTTTAAGGGCATCTTCACCAACGTTTGGAATTTCACGAGTGATTTCTTCAGGCCCAAGCTTTGTATCGCGTGTTTCTGATTCGTATTCTTCAAGGTGGACAGATGTATAGACATCATCTTTAACCAAGCGTTCGCTCATGATAACGGCATCCTCGAAGTTGTAACCCTCCCATGTCATGTAGGCAACGATTGGGTTTTGTCCAAGCGCCATTTCTCCATTTTCCATAGAAGGTCCATCTGCGATAAAGTCGCCTTTTTCTACAACATCACCAACTTTAACAAGCGTACGTTGGTTGTAGGCAGTACCTGAGTTTGAACGACGGAATTTTTGGATGTGGTAAACATCCAATGAGCCATCTTCACGACGAACTTCTACCTTGTCAGCATCTGCATAGGTAACCTTACCACCATGTTGTGCAATAACTGCAGCTCCTGAATCATGAGCTGCTTGGTATTCCATACCAGTACCAACGTAAGGTGCTTTGGGATCAATCAATGGTACAGCCTGACGTTGCATGTTGGCTCCCATAAGGGCACGGTTGGAGTCATCGTTTTCCAAGAAAGGAATACATGCTGTCGCAACGGCAACTACCTGCTTAGGAGAAACATCCATGTAATCAACACTTGATGCTGGATATTCTTGGTTAACCCCTTGGTGACGTCCCATAACAACTTTTTCAGCAAAAGTGCCATCTGCGTTCAATTTAGAGTTAGCCTGCGCTACTGTGAACTCATCTTCTTCATCGGCTGTCAACCAAACGATTTCGTTGGTTACTTTTCCAGTTGCACGGTCAACCTTACGATATGGTGTTTGAATGAAACCATACTTGTTGAGGTGCCCGTATGAAGACAAGTTGTTGATCAAACCGATGTTTGGCCCTTCAGGTGTTTCAATCGGACACATACGTCCATAGTGAGTGTAGTGCACGTCACGCACTTCATATCCAGCGCGGTCACGTGTCAAACCACCAGGTCCTAAGGCAGACAAACGACGTTTGTGTGACAACTCAGAAAGTGGGTTATGTTGGTCCATGAACTGTGACAATTGAGAAGAACCAAAGAATTCTTTGATTGCTGCAGTTACTGGACGGATATTGATAATTTGTTGTGGTGTTAGTACTTCGTTATCTTGAACAGACATACGTTCACGAACGTTACGTTCCATACGTGAAAGTCCAAGACGCACTTGGTTTGCAAGCAATTCACCAACAGCACGGATACGACGATTTCCGAGGTGGTCGATATCGTCCACACGACCAATACCTTCTGCTAGGTTGAGGAAGTAACTCATCTCAGCCAAGATATCTGCAGGTGTTACAATACGAACTTTATCATCTGGATTTGCATTACCGATGATTGTTACAACACGGTCTGGATCAGTTGGTGCAACAACCTTGAATTTTTGAAGAACAACTGGCTCTGTTACTACAGCAGCATCATTTGGAATGTAGACAATCTTGTTCAAGTCGCCATCCAAATGGCTTTCAATGCTTTCAATCACACTACGAGTCATGATTGTACCAGCTTCTACCAAGATTTCTCCAGTTTCAGGATCTACCAATGGTTCAGCAATAGTTTGGTTGAGCAAACGAGTTTTAATATTTAATTTCTTGTTAATCTTGTAGCGTCCAACAGCTGCCAAGTCATAACGACGTGGGTCGAAGAAACGAGCCACAAGCAAGCTACGTGAACTCTCAGCAGTTTTTGGTTCACCTGGACGAAGACGCTCATAAATTTCTTTCAAAGCTTCGTCTGTACGAGAGTCCATTGGGTTTTTATGGATATCTTTTTCAACAGTGTTGCGAACCAACTCGCTGTCACCAAAGATATCAAAGATTTCGTCATCGCCTGAGAAACCAAGTGCACGAACCAAAGTCGTAAATGGAATTTTACGTGTACGGTCGATACGAGTGTAGGCGATGTCTTTTGAGTCACTTTCAAGTTCCAACCAAGCTCCACGGTTAGGGATAACAGTTGAACCGTAGCCCACTTTACCGTTTTTGTCTACTTTATCATTAAAGTAAACACCTGGAGAACGCACCAACTGTGATACGATGATTCGTTCACCACCGTTAATGATGAAAGTACCCATCTCAGTCATGATTGGGAAATCACCAAAGAAGACTTCTTGAGTTTTGATTTCGCCAGTTTCTTTGTTAATCAAGCGGAAGGTTACAAAGATAGGTGCTGAGTAGCTAGCATCGTGGATACGAGCCTCTTCAAGCGTATATTTAGGTTCTTTGATTTCGTAGCCAACAAATTCCAACTCCATTGTGTCTGTGAAGTTTGAAATTGGCAATACATCTTCAAACACTTCCTTCAGACCATGGTCTAGGAAATCTTTGAATGAATCAGTTTGAATTTCAATCAAATTTGGTAAGTCAAGAACTTCTTTGATTCTTGAAACTACGACGGGTACGATGTTTCCCGTATTGAACGTCATGTCCTGCCAAGATGATTCTCCTTTTTAAATAAAGTTCCAAGCTTAGTGACCTAAGCTAGTAATTATCGTTAGATGGTTCTAAAAACCCTATCAACTTATCCCCCTCGACTAATTTTCAGAATCTTTAAATTTTTGTTACAAAAACCAAAAAACCTGAAAAAAAGCACAAAAAGAGCAGCTAAATCCGACTTTTTCAGGAGATTTAACTGCTGTGAGCCTTGTCCGGACAATATTTCAGACAAAACCTACGACAAATGATTATTCATATTATACCTGATTTTCTTTGATTTTTCAAGGGTTTTGAGAGATTTTTTTGCTTGTAATCTTGATGAGGTCTGTTTTCAGAAAAGGAGATTTTCAGAGGTTCGTTCTTGAATAATTAGAATCACTTGTATGATATATCCTGCCGACCAACTGAAAAAACGTTTCTCCCTTGTTTGTAGTGTATCATCTAACATACTGGAAAAACACAAAAACTTTTCTAAATAAGAAAGAATGCTTGTCAATTCAACTTTCTTGACAAAAGCTTGACTTCATGGTTTAATATACCCCATAAGGGTATATTTGGAGGTGCCTATGTTTCACTTATTTACAAAAATTGACAGTATTTCTACCAGCGAGTTAGAAGCTAAACTCAAGGAACCGATTCAACTACTGGATGTTCGGACGCCTATGGAATTCCGTAGAGGTCATATCAAAAATGCAAAAAATGTTCCTTTAACGGAAATCGGTTCTTACACACCTGCTACAAAAGAAACACTTTATGTCATTTGTCATTCTGGTGTGCGAAGCAAACTAGCTGCTAAAAAGCTAAAGAAAAAAGGCTATGATGTCATCAATGTCCGAGGCGGTATGAGCGCTTGGACAGGCAAGGTCATCTAGAAGCATAAAGGAGAAGGTCAATGAAAATTATCATTGTTGGAGGAGTTGCAGGCGGAATGTCAGCAGCAACCCGTCTCAGACGTCTCATGGAAGACGCTGAGATCATTATTTTTGAGAAAGGTCCCTTTGTTTCCTTTGCAAACTGTGGACTTCCTTACTATGTTTCAGGAGAAATTGCAAACCGTGAGAGTTTATTGGTTCAAACTCCTGAAAGTCTCAAGGCACGCTTTAATCTCGATGTGCGACCATTTCACGAGGTCATCCAGATTTCGCCAGAAGAACACACTGTGACAGTGCGACACGATGGACAGGAATTCACAGAAAGCTACGACAAGCTGATCCTCTCCCCAGGAGCCAAACCATTTGTTCCTGCCATTGAAGGGTTGGCAGAGGCGAAGAATGCCTACACGCTTCGCAATGTTCCTGATCTCGATGAGATTGTGGCGGCCTTGGACAATCATCCAAAGAAGCTGTCGTCATCGGTGCAGGCTTTATCGGGCTTGAAATGGCTGAAAATCTTGCTAAACGTGGATTGCAAGTCACCATCGTGGAGAAAGCACCTCATGTCTTGCCACCATTAGATCAGGAAATGGCGGCCTTTGTCCAAGCAGAATTGGTCAAAAACGGCGTCTGCGTTATCACTTCCCAGTCTGCGACTCGATTTGAAGACCAAGGAAAAGTCATCGCTCTCGAAAACGGTCAAAAGATCACTTCTGACCTCACCATCCTTTCTGTCGGTGTTGAACCTGAAAATGAACTAGCTAAAGTTGCGGGGATTGAACTGGGACTACGTGGCGGTATCTTAGTCGACGAGCACTACGAAACCAGTCAAAAAGATATTTTTGCAGTTGGGGATGCCATCGTCGTCAAGCAAGAGATTACAGGCCAAGATGCCCTCATCTCTCTAGCTTCTCCTGCCAATCGTCAAGGACGCCAAGTGGCGGACGTCATCGCAGGACTCGGTCGCATAAACAAGGGCAGCATCGGCACTGCTATCGTTCGTGCCTTTGACATGACCGCTGCTTCGACTGGTCTCAGCGAGCGTACTCTTCGTACCAACCAAATCCCATATAAAGCCCTTCATGTCAGTGGAAAAGATCACGCTGGTTATTATCCAGGCTCTACTGATATGACCTTGAAACTCCTCTTTGACCCGACCACTGGAAAAATCTACGGTGCCCAAGGAGTTGGGAAGAAAGGTGTTGATAAGCGAATCGATATCCTTGCAACTGTTATCAAGGGAAATCTCACCGTCTTTGACTTACCAGAATTGGAGTTCACCTATGCGCCACCATTTGGCTCTGCTAAGGATTCCGTCAATATGCTGGGCTACGCAGCCTTGAACTTAATCGAAGGTTTAAGCGACAATATTCAATGGTACCAACTAGAAGACGAACTGGATAAGGGCAAGAAATTCCTAGATGTACGGACAAGTGGCGAATTCCAGAGTGGTCGACTCAAAGTCGATACCATCCACATCCCCCTAAACGAACTACGGGAACGCTTGGACGAACTGGACAAAAGGCAAGCCTACATCGTCAGCTGCCACAGTGGTTTGCGCAGCTACATCGCAGAGCGTATCCTCAAACAAGCAGGATTTACCGTCCAAAACCTTGACGGCGCTTATTCACTATACAAAATGGCTAAACCAGAAGGAGTCGAATATGGAAACTAGTATCAGCATGGCTGACTTTATGAAAAATATCAACATGAAAATCTAAATCTTATCGATGTACGTGAAGTACATGAATTCCAAGCAGGACATGCACCAGGTGCCAAAAATCTTCCGTTAAGTACCTTGGAGCAAGGCTACAAAGAACTCAAACCTGATCAAGAATACTATATCATCTGCCAAGGGGGAGTACGTTCTGCCTCTGCCTGTCAATTTCTCAGCGCCCAAGGTCTCACCGTTACCAATGTAGAAGGTGGCATGAATGCTTGGCCTGGTGATGTTGAATAAATAAAATTCAAAAAGAGCAATTGGTCTAATTTCAAGAAAACCAACTGCTCTTTTAATCATTTGTTCACTATTTAGGAGAAACGTTTGTTTTTTATTACTTGCGTTTAATCAAGTATTGAACAGCTTTTTCTAAACGTTCCTTCTGTGCTTGAGGATCCTCTAGTGGGTCGTTAATACAAGCTGTTAAATTCTCCGTTATCATCAGTTCAATAATACGATCAACACTGGATCGCACTGCTGTTAATTGAGTAATGATATCGACACAATCACGCTCTTCCTCCATCATTTTTTGAATACCTCGTAATTGACCTTCCGAGCGTTTGAGACGTGTAATGTACTTTGATTTTGTCATATCTTTATCCTTAAACGATTTTTCTACATTATATCTCTAATATAGACCTTTGTCAAAAGGAGCACTTATCTTAAAGATAAAGACTTCTAGTTCTCCACTCTCACTCTCGTAACAATACCGTCTTTATCTGTAACGGAAAATTCAGAAGAGGAAATCCATTGAAGTTGCCCTTGCCTATCCTGTGCTTGCGTAAACAAATTGACCAAAAACTCCTTGTTCTCAACTTCAACCACATAGTAGGCAAGACCTGGCATTCCTTGCTCACGAGGAGCTAAGTTTTTACCTCCCCATTCATTGACAGCCAAATGATGATGATAGTCACCTGATGCGATCCAACTGGCATGTGGAATCGTGAATTTATCCTCAAGATTGAGCGACTCTTGATAGAATGCACTAGATTTACGACTATTTTTAACGGATAAATGAACATGCCCCATACGAGTACCACTAGCAATGGCAAAAGGTTCCATTTCTTTTCCCAGTTCATAGATATCTTGGGCAGACAGCTCTTCTGTCACACCAATAATTCGCCCGTCCTCACGAATATCCCATTCTACCACAGGCTTGTCTCTATAGAGCTCAATGCCATTGCCCTCTAAATCTTCTAAATAGATGGCCTCACTATAGCCATGATCAGCTCCACCAACTAGCGGAATCTTTAAGTCTAACAAGTGTTTAAAGACATTTGCCAAATCTTCTCGACTCGGCAAAAAGAAGAGCCATATGATAAAGATCGTAACTTTGCTTAGGATTGCTTGTATCTTCTGTTTGGATAAGCTTCACCAGTGGTTTTCCTCCAGCACCTAGAAGAACTTCTTTTTCCGATTGATTCAAAATCTCCAAACCAAGTAATTGGTGATAAAAAAAGCAGCCTGACTGGCTAAATCTCTAACATTTAAAGCCACCTCTGCCAAATGAATGCGACTATTATATTGGTAAACCATAGAAAAATCCTCTTTTTGTTGTAACTGTTTTTGTTACAGATATTATACTCCTTTCTCAGCCAATGTCAATTCAGATGCTTAGGGATTATAAAATAAGAAAAAAATCCTCCCCATCGGGAAGGATTGTTTCGCTTTAATGAGCCAACATTTCTTGGGTAATTTCTTGACCAGATAAGCCATCTGGATAGTAGGTTGGCCAGTTGTCCATCTCTTCAAATAGGGCTTCTTGGCTAGTGCCTCCAAAGAAGATATGGAAATGCTCTGCTTTGACTGGGGCAATATTATGGTCGCTAAACTGAACATACTTAAATTGTCCAGCGTTTGCATCTGTCGCTTCAAAGAGGAAGCGAACACCTCGATTGCCTTTCTTATAAGTCAAGATTTTCTTGCCAACATACTTGTAAGTATATTTCTTACTTTGGTCGCCTTGGATAAATTCCATGGTGTTATCCGTAATGTTAATCTTGGTCACATCTGTTTGATAACCTTTTTGATAGTAAGCTTTATACTCATCCTTGGTCATCTTGCCAGTCAATTTAGCCTTGTAGTCAAAGACTTGATCAAGAGTACCATTTTCAAGGAAAGGATAAACAGACTGCCAGTTACCAGTATAGTCACTCAAGGTGCGATCCTTAACATCTGCATCCTCAAAGTAACCATTTTGAACTGTTTTAGTTTCCTCAGCTTTTTTTCTGGCTCAATTTCTGCCCCCTGGCTGGTCAGTTGTTTGCTTGAGGGCCTTGAGATTTTTTTCTCCATGATAGAGATATAGTTCTCGCCGTCCTTCATATCCTCTTCGGTCAAGCTTTCCAGAGGATTTAGAACGTCTAACTTAACTCCTGTTTCTTTTGAAAGAGTATTAGCTAGAGCTTGTGAGGCATTTTCTTCAAAGTAGATATAAGAGATCTTATTCTTCTTGATATATTCGGTCAATTCTGCCAAGCGGCTTGCTGAGGGTTCCGCATCTGGCGAAAGCCCAGAGATAGAGACTTGAGTAAGTCCGTAGTCCAAGGCAAGATAACGAAAGGCAGCGTGCTGAGTCACAAAACTCTTTTGTTTAGCGCTAGAAAGTCCTTCAGTATAAGCCTTGTCCAGAGCTTGCAATTTCTCGATATAGGCAGCTGCGTTTTGCTCAAAGGTTGCTTTTTTATTAGGATAGTCAGCTGATAAACTGTCACGGATGTGCTCTACAAGTTTAATGGCACGCGCAGGAGACAACCAGACGTGAGGATCATACTCGTGATGATGACCTTCTTCACCATGGTCAGGGTCCTCCTCTTCTTCACTTCCTGGAAGAAGCAACATATCTCCGGTTGCCTTGATTGTTTTTACTTTTTTCGCATCTAGGGAATCTAACAATTTGGGAACCCAAGTTTCCATGTTTTCGTTCTCATACACAAAGGCATCTGCGTCTTGGATTTTAGCGACTGCTTTAGGTGATGGTTCATATTCATGTGGCTCTGTTCCAGCCCCGATTAAAAGTTCGACATTGGCTGTATCCCCTGCTACTTGCTTGGTAAATTCGTAGACAGGGTAGAAAGTTGTCACGATATTTAATTTCCCGTCTGCTTGTTTTTGATTAGAGCAAGCGACTAAGAATAAGGTCACAAGACTTGCCAAAAGTAGGCTTAGTTTTTTCATTTACTTCTCCTATTTGATAAAACGTTTGAGTAAGCTGACTACTAAAAAGACAACTACAAAGATAAGAGTGATACTTGCACTTGGTGGTGTCTCTGCATAATAGGAAATATAGAGTCCCGCAACCATGCCCAGAAAGCCAATGGCGCTAGCAAGAATCATCACCGAACTAAAGTTCTTCCCTAAACGCAAAGCAATACTAGCTGGCAAAACCATGATGGTTGATACCAAAAGTGCCCCTGCAGCGGGAATCATAAGAGCAATAGCTACACCCGTCACCATGTTAAAGAGGATAGACATGGTACGTACAGGTAAACCATCTACAAAAGCTGTGTCCTCGTCAAAAGTTAAGATGTACATGGGTCTTAAAAAGAGGAAGGTCAGGATTAAAACAACCGCTGCAATGACAAAGAGCCCAATTACCTGCTCTTGACTAATAGTCACGATAGAACCAAACAGGTATTGGTCCAGACTCATAGAACTAGAGCTCTTACCTTTACTCATAACAATAAGTGAAACTGCAAGTCCTGTAGACATGAGAATGGCTGTCCCAATCTCCATAAAGCTTTTATAAACCGTACGTAGGTATTCAAGGAAGACCGCTGCAATCAAGACAATCACAATGGTTGAGATGGTCGGAGAAATTCCTAAAACCAGGCCAAAGGCAACCCCTGAAAGCGAGACGTGACTCAGTGTATCACTCATAAGACTCTGGCGACGCAAGATAAGGAAGGTCCCCAGAACTGGTGAAAAGAGACTCATGGCAATAACTGCCAAAAAGGCTCGCTGCATAAAATCATAAGACAGTAGATTAAGCATGCTCCACCTCTGGTCACTTTCATGGACATTGAAGCAACGCCATGGCGAATCTTGGTCTCGGACCAGGTGGATATTGCGATCTGCGTAATCCTTGACTTCTTCAGGATCGTGGGTAATCATCAAAACAGCCTTGCCATGATGGTGGGCACTGTGGTGCATGAGTTCATAAAACTCATCCTTGGTTCCCGCATCCATCCCTGTCGTCGGCTCATCCAAGATAAAGATATCAGGATCTGAAGCAAACATACGTGCGATAACAGCCCTTTGCTTTTGCCCGCCAGAAAGGGAACCAATCCTTTTGTCTCGATGTTCCCACATACCAACAGAGTTTAAACTAGCCTTGATATGTTCCTCATCGTGAGCATTTAGACGACGGAACCAGCCCTTTCTTGGATAACGACCTGATTTTACAAATTCATAAACGGTACTTGGAAAACCTGCATTAAAACTTGCAATCTGTTGAGGAAGGTAGGCGATTCTTAGTTTTGTCCCACGAGTGTTGGTCTTTGAAATGGTAACTTTGCCAAATCTTGGTCGCAGAATACCAAGACTGGCCTTGATAAGAGTCGTCTTTGCCGCTCCATTTTCTCCTGTCAGTGTGACAAATTCCCCACTATCAACACTATAGTTGATATGCTCAAGAACAGGCTCCTTGTCATAATAGAAGGACAAATCCTCTACTGTGATGTATCTCATTACTTGATTTCTCCTACTAAAGCAGTTAAAAACCGCTGGATAATTTTTTGTTCGTTTGGTGTGAACTGAGTGGCAACCTGCTCATAAGTCGAGAGGGTATGCTCATGATGATGGTGGTGTTCCTCAGCAATTGGTCGTGCCAAGTCTGTCAATTGATAGAAGATAACACGAGCATCCTTGGGATCCTTAGATGTCTCCAACATCCCCTCCTTGACCAAGGATTTGATAGCCTTGGTAACGGCAGCTTGACTGACATTGAGACGACGCGCCAACTCAGAGTTGGTGAGCGACTCCTCTGATAAAAGCATGAGAATATGCTCCTGGGTATTCGTCAAAGCCACATCACTCGTGCAATGGCCAATCAAAATTTCATGCTGATTTTCAGCTTTTAAAATAATCTCGTTTAAAAATTGATCGATATCTTTTGCTAACTGTCTCATGATTTGCTCCTTTCTCAGAACGGAATTTCTATAAATACAAGGTTTTCATACTCTTCAAAAATCAAATTCAAACCACGTCAGCTTCGTCTTGGCGTACTCAAGTACAGCCTGCGTCTCGCTTCCTAGTTTGCTCTTTGATTTTTATTGAGTATCACACCATTCCTTTACTAGTTAAGTATATCACATCCAAGTAAGGAGTCAAGAAAAAAAGATGAAAAACAATTTTTTTATGTTTTTCATCTTCTCGATACCTTTTTTTACTTAGTACTATTCGACTACTATACTAGGCATCAACAAAAACTCAGCGACTACAAAGAGCCCAAACCAAGGTTCAGGCTCTGTTGCTATTTATTGAAAATCTTTGATGTTACCATCGTAATCCGCCCAATCTTGGCTAAAGAAGCGGTCATTCATTTGGTAACTAGGTGCTGTTGTTGGATTGCTCAAAAAAGGATTTACAATCTTATCAAACGCCAGCCAGCCTAACCAACCGATATGAATCGTATCCTTGACAAAATAAGGTTCATCACCGTTTTTTGAAAAATCAGCAATATTGGTGAAACCTTGGCTCTCCAACTGGTAACGAATTTTTTCGACAGAGTGTTGATACATTTCCTCACTCAAACCTGTATAGTCCATCCATTTTTTATTGACAGGTTGAAAGACAAAGAGTACATTTACCTTAGATTTGGCAAATTGATCGAGCACTAACTGCAAATCATTGTATTCCCTTGACTGGAGGAAGTTGTAATTTTTTTGATACCCTTCCCACTTTTTCAAATCCTTCTTTAGTTGAGTATTATAAAAGTGGTTCTCCATTCCCAAATCATTATTGGTCGTGTTTTCTTCTGCATCCTTACGCGCAATATTTTCCAATTCTTCATAAGAAAATTGTTCCGGGAGACTGCTCAAATATTTCTCAACATGATCTTTATACTTTAATCGACCTCGAATCGAGAATTGTCCAAAAATAGCTGACTGTTTCTCATTTAATTGCGACGAAATATTAATCATACTTTGGTCGAACTCTGATAATTTTTTTCTCCTTTGGCTAGTTTCTCAACGATGCTCTTCATCGGAACTCTCGGATTTTTGCTTTAAGAGTCTATTGGCCGCATATTGAGAGGCTGCATCCCCAGATTGATTTTCCAAGAAGGCAGTCAATTGATCATTGTTAAAATAAGTTTGAAAAATAGTCGAGTCATGATCCTCTTTTGTAAACCACTGTGGAGAGATTACAAATACCGCTTGCTTATTTTCAAGCTCGGATGTGATTTGTTGTATCCCAAAATACTGGCTGAGGGTGGCTGCTCCTGCCTGTCCCATAAAGTAAGGTCGATAAGAACGGTCATATTTTTCAGCTAGTACTGCCGGATGCATACTATCAAAACGAATCCATTCACTCGACCCAAAGAAAGGGACAAAACTCATATTAGGGTCTGTTAGAGCTCTCACTTTGGCTTCTCTCCTTAAAGCTCTCTGTACTAACAGAAGCTGCAGAGTATTTTTCCTCCATGAGATTATGACTTGGGCTACTTGGATAGAAACAGATAAGAAGAAAAACCAATAATCCCGCTACAAAGATAGGCCCGAAGATTAACCACAGGCGTTTAAGCATTCTTTAACTCCGTAATCCCTGCTACGATTTTATTAGCTGTATTCCAGTCATCACGACCAAATTCTGTAACTGGGACACGAATATCAAAGCGATTTTCGATTTCCACGATCAATTCAACTGTTCCCATACTGTCCAAGACACCCGCATCAAAAAGATCCTCATCCATCATGTCAGAAACATCTTCCATAAACAATTCATCAATAATTTCAATAACTTCTGATTTGATATCCATTTTTTAATTCCTTTTATTTTTTAAACCATAAATCATTCAAAAATCCAGAGAAGATTAAGAATGAAATCATCACGACATGGAAAGTTATAACCATGCCAAGCAACTGAACCCAGCGATTCTCAGGCAAGGGAGCTTGCCCTGCTTTCTTACGTTCCTTATTGAGTGTTTTTTTCTTTCGAACCCAGGCATCATTAATCACTAAACCTAGCCCATGAAAGAGTCCATAGGCGATGTAAAACCAAGTTATCCCATGCCAGAAACCCATAAGGAGCATGTTCAGGATATAGGCGACACTTGAAGTCACATTTCGATTCTTAAAAAGCTTCTTTCTCGTCATTACCATGACCATGCGCATAAAGACAAAGTCACGAAACCAGAAGGATAAACTCATGTGCCAGCGATTCCAAAACTCTTTCAAATCTCTTGACAAGAAAGGTTTGTTGAAGTTAATCGGACTACGAATTCCCATCAGATTTGAAATAGCTATAGCAAACATAGAGTAACCTGCAAAGTCAAAGAAGAGCTCCAAACCAAATGTGTACATGATGGCCACTACATAATAGTTAAAGACGCCACCTGTTTGTAAAGCTAAATTCTTTAGTGGTGGTAATAAAATCTCGCCTAAAATATGAGCTAGGATAAATTTATACAGAAATCCCCACATAATATACCGAACGGACTCGGCTAGCATATCCATCAACTCATCGCGCTCTGGTATCGTCTGATAATTTTCATTAAAACGTTTGAAACGATCAATAGGACCACTTGAAAATGTCGGCATAAAGAGAAGAAAACGCAAATACTCCCACATCTTCAAATCCTTAATGACTCCATCTCTAAGTTCGATGATGATTCCCACCGAACGAAATGTCAAATAAGAAATTCCCAAGAACCCGAACAAAGACTGCGTTCCATTGATAGCCGGCTGCACCTTGACAAAGACGATGGGAAGCAATGATAATAAACTTACTAGGTAGAAATCCATTTGCCATCTCGAACTTTTCGATACTGCTTGTAAAAAAGAACCAACAAGATTTGCCAGATTAGATATATCCCTAAGGCAGCCAATTGATTGGTCTTGCCACCCGTCAACATGGTAACGATAAAGAAGAGACTAACCAATATTTCATACCAAGCAAAGCGTTTTTTGAAAAAAAGACCGATAAAGATTGGCAAGGTAGCAGTAATCACGTACAAAAAGTACTGCGGATTCCCATACGGCTCAATATGAGGCAGCTGTTTCAGGAAATCCATCATCTATTATTCACCTCGTTAATCAATCCTTTGATGTCAATCTTACCATTTGGAGTCAGTGGCAATTCCTCTCTGTAAAGAAACTTAGATGGCATCATGTAAGACATCATAATATCTTCCAAGTCTTCCTTGATAGCTTTCGTGATATCAATTTCGCGCTCAAATTGTTCTTTGATGCCATCTTTTAAGATAACATAGGCCAAGAGATTTTGGACCTTGTGATCCTTGTTGTAACGTGGAACTGCAACAGCAGATTCAACGTACTTGGATTTGTTCAAGTTTTGAGAGACATCCTCTAGTTCAATACGATAGCCATTAAACTTGATCTGGAAGTCCATCCGTCCACCATAGAGAAGAAGACCTTCATCTGTCATAGTTCCAACATCTCCAGTGTGGTAGGCTGGCAAACCTTCAAATTCGAAGAAAGCTTCAGCTGTTTTTTCAGGATTATTCATATAGCCTTTTGAAACAGCAGGTCCAGATACGATGATTTCCCCTTGTTCCCCATTTGGTAATTTATTGCCTTCTTCATCAACGATAAAGGTTGGTGAATCAGGTTTAGTGTAGCCAATTGGCAAACGTTTCAAGGTTGCCAACATCTCATCTGTAACAGCAACTGCTGACAAAGCCACCGTCGCTTCCGTTGGACCGTAAGCATTGATGATACGCGCATTTGGAAAACGCTCGCGCAATTTTGAGCAGTTTTAACTGTCAACTCTTCTCCATCAAAGTAGAAATGGGTAATCCCTGGCATCTTTTCAGCATTGAAATCTTCAGACAGCATGGCCATATCTGCAAAAGATGGCGTTGAAGTCCAGATAGCAATCGGAAGTGAAAAGATGGTCGCAAAGAGTTGCTTAAAGTCTTGAGTAAGGGCTGATGGGAGGGCAAAAAGCGTTCCTCCAAGAGCCAAGGTCGGTGCCCAATACATGACAGACAAGTCAAAGGAATAGGGTGGTTGCGCCAACATTTGTGGACGCTCTGGCGTTGCAAATTCCTTGTCCGTAATCATCCAGTTGGTAAAGCTGAGCAAATTATCATGCGAAATTTGCACCCCTTTTGGTTTTCCAGTTGTCCCTGATGTAAAGATGATGTAGTAGTTATCATTCCCCTTGACCGGATACTGCAAATCATAAGCTTTTTGAGCCGCATAAGCTTCACGCACCTGCTCCAAGGACATGATTGGAGCAGCTGGAGTTTCGATTGGAAACTCTGAAATGGCAATGATCAAACTTGGTTCTGCAACCTCCAATATAGCTGAAACTCGTTCCAAGGCCGAATGGCTATCGATTGGAATATAGGCATGTCCTGACTTAGTCAGAGCTACAAAGGTAGCCAACATTTCATACTCCTGACCACCAAAAACGACTACTGGAGATTTCTCAGGTAAATCTAATTGATCGATGGACGCAGCCAAGCTATCTGAATCAGCCTTCAAATCACCATAAGTGTGCTCTTGCCCTAAGACATTATATACTGGAAAGGTAGGTTGAGTTTGGGCGAAATATTCAATCGCTTCAATCATATCTTTTATCGGCTTATTAGACACGATGATTCTTCTCCTTTAAACTAAAATTCATTGTAAATAAAGCTTCCCTGACTTTGTCCTAGGTAACTAAAAAAGTAAAGCAAACCAAGTAGAACAATAAAATACAGGACAGTTTGTCCTAAAAAAACATAGATTGGTTTCTTTTTATCCATAATTAACTTCTTTTTGTGAATTTTCAATAATTTTATGCAAATATACAATTACTATTTTTTCTTGTTCCCATTTTACCACTTTAGTCTCTTTATTTTCAACTGTTTACCATTTTTAAAGAGTACATTTTAGCCTATTTTAGTTCTTTCTTCATAATTTTACTGATATAAATAAATCACTTTAAAACGATAGTAGGCACCCCACTCCCCCTTTGGGCATTTTTATGCTAAAATAGTAGCTATGGATAAAATTATTAAAACAATATCAGAAAGTGGATCTTTTCGTGCTTATGTACTAGATAGCACTGAAACTGTCCGCACTGCTCAAGAAAAACATCAAACCCAAGCTAGCTCAACTGTAGCGCTTGGCCGTACCCTTATCGCCAGCCAAATTCTCGCTGCCAACGAAAAAGGAAATACCAAGCTAACTGTCAAGGTTCTTGGGACTAGCTCCCTCGGTGCCATTATCACAGTTGCAGATACCAAGGGTAACGTCAAAGGCTACGTTCAAAACCCTGGTGTTGACATCAAAAAGACTGCAACTGGTGAAGTCCTAGTCGGGCCTTTGTCGGAAATGGTCAATTCCTCGTTATCACAGACTACGGTACTGGAAATCCTTACAACTCTATGACTCCCCTCATCTCGGGAGAAATCGGTGAAGATCTAGCTTTCTACCTAACAGAAAGTCAACAGACCCCTTCTGCAGTCGGCCTCAATGTCCTTTTGGATGAAGACGACAAGGTCAAAGTTGCAGGTGGTTTCCTCGTTCAAGTCTTGCCAGGAGCCAAGGAAGAAGAGATTGCTCGCTTTGAAAAACGTATCCAAGAAATGCCAGCTATTTCGACCCTTCTAGAAAGCGACGACCATATCGAAGCCCTTCTCAAGGCTATCTACGGAGACGCACCATACAAACGTCTGTCTGAAGAAGAAATTCGTTTCCAATGCGACTGCAGCAAAGAACGTTTTATGAAGGCTCTTTCTAGTCTTCCAAGCTCAGACTTGCAGGAAATGAAGGACGAAGACCACGGGGCAGAAATTACTTGTCAATTCTGCCAAACTACTTATAATTTTGATGAAAACGACCTGGAGGAACTCATTCGTGACAAATCTTAATACACCTTTTATGATTGGGAACGTCGAGATCCCAAACCGGACGGTCCTCGCACCCATGGCAGGTGTGACCAACTCAGCCTTTCGTACTATCGCAAAAGAACTTGGTGCAGGGCTCGTTGTTATGGAAATGGTCTCTGATAAGGGTATCCAATACAACAACGAAAAAACCTTACACATGCTTCATATCGACGAGGGCGAAAACCCTGTTTCCATCCAACTTTTTGGTAGCGATGAAGATAGCCTAGCTCGCGCAGCAGAATTCATCCAAGAAAATACCAAGACCGATATTGTCGATATCAACATGGGCTGCCCAGTTAATAAAATTGTAAAAAACGAAGCTGGCGCTATGTGGCTCAAGGATCCAGACAAGATCTACTCTATCATTAACAAAGTTCAATCAGTCCTTGATATCCCTCTCACTGTCAAAATGCGTACAGGCTGGTCTGACCCATCCCTAGCAGTTGAGAATGCCCTAGCTGCCGAAGCTGCAGGTGTCTCTGCCCTCGCTATGCACGGCCGTACACGTGAGCAAATGTACACAGGTCACGCAGACCTTGAGACTCTTCATAAGGTTGCACAAGCTCTGACCAAGATTCCATTTATCGCTAATGGTGACATTCGTACTGTCCAAGAAGCTAAACAACGCATCGAGGAAGTCGGTGCCGATGCCGTTATGATTGGACGCGCAGCCATGGGAAACCCTTACCTCTTCAATCAAATCAATCATTACTTTGAAACTGGAGAAATCCTGCCTGATTTAACCTTTGAAGATAAGATGAACATCGCCTACGAGCATTTGAAACGCTTAATCAACCTCAAGGGAGAAAAGGTTGCGATCCGTGAATTCCGTGGACTCGCTCCTCACTACCTCCGTGGTACATCTGGTGCAGCTAAACTTCGTGGAGCTATTTCACAAGCAAGCACACTGGCAGAGATTGAAACTCTCTTACAGTTAGAGAAGGCTTAAACTTCTATGCTACCTATAGAGTATTAGTTTGACTTTCCTAATCGATTTGTTCATACCTTATTTTAATCTACTATAATAGTCACATAACACCAAAAATCTCTTAGGTTCATTTCTAAGAGATTTTTTCTTTCTTCCTCCCCCTCACAACCAACCTTCTTCTTCGGCAGTTTTGGCTGCTTCGGTTCGATTGCTGGCATTGAGTTTAGAGAGGATATTGGTCATGTAATTACGGACGGTGCCGTTTGAGAGGTAGAGCTTATCCGCAATTTCTTGGTTGGAGAGACCTTGGGCAACTCCATGTAGGACAGCGACTTCTTGCTCGGTCAAGGGATTGGGATGGGTCATCATGACTTCCATCAGCTCTGGAGAATATTCCTTGCGTCCCTCTAACACCGTATGCAGGGTTTGCATGAGTTCGGCGATGCTTCGCTCTTCAAGACATAGGCGTCGACTCCTGCTTTGACCGCTCGTTCAAAATAGCCTGGACGTTTAAAGGTCGTAACGATAACCACCTTGATTTCAGGCACTTCTTGTTTGATCCACTCGAGCGCTTCTAGTCCTGTTTTGACTGGCATTTCGACGTCAAGGATGGCAATATCTACTGCTTCTTTCCCCAAAACCTCAATAGCTTCAGCTCCATTTTTCGCCTGCAAGACAGTCTCCACATCTGGTTGAAAGCTTAAGAGCTGGCACATGGCATCTCTAAGCATACTTTGATCTTCTGCGACTAATACTTTCATCTACTTTCTCTCCTTATAAGGCAGATGCACGCGCACCTCTGTGGGATCTTTCAAACTGACCAGCTCTACTTGACCTGAGAATGCTGCTGTACGGTCACGGACTGTATGGAGTTCATTCCCTTTTACAGTTGCAAATCCTTTCCCGTCATCTCTAACTGTCAGGATCAATTCCTGATCTGTACGTTCCAGTTTTAGATAGGCTTTTTCAGCGCTGGCATGCTTGATGATATTGGTCGCCAGTTCTAACAAAATCATAGCAGCTGTCGACTCCACATCTTGGGTCAAACTAGCCTTGTCCAAGTGATTCTCAACTTGAACCTCAATCCCAGCAATTTCCAGCATCTTTTTGACAGTCTCGAGCTCTGATGCTAGGGTCCGTGATTTCAGATTTCCACAATGGTTCGCACTTCATTCATGGAATCCTTGCTTATCTGGTGAATTTCTTTTAATTCCTTCTCCACCTGTGGATAAGCCTCCATCTGAAACAACTGCAAGGCTAAATCTGTCTTGACACTCAGCATAGCAAAGGTATGTCCCAAGCTATCATGCAAATCCTGACCGATACGACTACGTTCATTTTCAGCAAGCAATAGATTTATCTGGGCATTTTGCTTGGCCTGAGCTTCTTTCAAATCCTCCACAATACGAATCCGAACCAAGCCAAAAGTCATTAAATCGATAAAAGTGAGAATTCCAAGTAGATAGACTAGAAACTCAACTTCAACTTCCTGAAAAATCAAAAGTTGCCCCACAACAAGGACTTGAGCAAGGAGAAAAGTTCGGACATGTAAAGAATTAAAACTACGTACGCCGAAATGATAAATTAAGAGATTGGCAAGGAAAAAGAAGAACCAGATATAATTTACACCAACAAAGGCAGTATAGCCAGCTACATAGGCTAGCATGATAACCCAACAGAGCCAGGATAAACGCTGACTCTTGGTGGTTAAAACACCTAAGTAAGCCAAGACAAATAGAATATCAATCAACAAATGCCAGCTAGGAAGCTCCCCAGTCACTACAGGAACGATGGGAAAAACCATAAAAATCAAACTGGCCCAATACATATAATCTATGCTTTTCAGTCTTACAAGCATTAAGCATTCTCCTTATGACCTTGAAGGTAAATGGTCAAACCAAACAAAACTGTTGAAAAAACAAGTAGATAAACTGTGGCTGATAAATTGATGCCACCCTCGTTTAAGAAGGTCTTGAGCAACTCCATCAACTGATAAGTTGGTAGGCACTTTCCGATTGCTTGCATCCAGTCTGGAAATAAAGAGATGGGCATCCAGAGTCCGCCTAAAACAGCCAAGCCTAGATAGAGAAGATTGCCCACGACAGACATCAGCTGACTAGAAGGCAAGAGTGTCAAGGTCAAGCCAAGCGCTACAAAGGCAATACTTCCCGCAATCAGTAAGAACGCAGCCCCAATCCAGTTTCCTAGAGGCATATCTACACCTCTGACCAAGTGCCCAACTGAGAAAACAACCAGGATTGAGACCAAATAATCAACCATCATACTTGTTATCTTTGATAGATAATATTCTACCATATTTACTGGAGTATGGCGTAATGTTTTCTGCCAGTTGTTGATTTTATCGGTATGTAAGACAGCTGGGAATGAAAACATAGCTGTCGACATCATGGAAAAAGCCGTCATGGAGATGAGGTAGTCGCGCATAAAATTAGCCGGTCCACCTGGTGTGTCCTGGTACATACCTGAAAAGAATAAATAGAAGGCTGTCGGCATCCCTACGGATAACAGATAATAGACTAATTGTCGTTTGGTCAATAGAAATTCTATCTTGTTTAGTGCGATCCATCGTTTCATCTTAGTCATCTCCTTTTTGTGTTTCTTCAAAGATTGTATCTAGCAAACTACGGTTATTAACTTCAATTTCTTGAATCCTACATCCTGCTTGCACTAATAGTTGCCAAAAAGCATCCGCTTCACGTGTGACTACTTGCAAAGCATCTTGTTTTTGTGACCAGTTTTCAACCAAGTTAGACTGCTCAACGACTTCCTTGTATGCTAGAGGAAGGATAAAGTGCTTTTCAATCTCCTCACTGCGCATGGCTAGAGGTGTTGTATCGCGAATCAACTCTCCCTTATTCAAGACCAAGATTCGGTCCGCTGTATGTTCTACCTCTTCGATATAATGGGACGAATAGAGAATGGTAACTCCTTTAGCTTTTAGCTCCTGAACAATTTCCCAAAAACGTTGGCGGGTTGAGGTATCCATGGCCGCAGTTGGCTCATCTAAAAAGACAAGTTTTGGTCGGCCAATCAAGGTCAAGATAAAAGAGAAAAGACGCTTTTGCCCACCTGACAATTTTTCTGCCAATTGTTCTTTTTGTTGCTTATCAAACTGTAATAGTTGATCGATTTCCTGATTGCTCAAGGGATTTGGATAAATGCTTTGAAAGAAAGCAATCAACTCTTTGACCTTTAATTTCTGAACGATGACATTTTCTTGAGGGAGGTAACCTCTAATATAGTCTAACTGAGAACTCGTCACTGGCAAGCCTTGGATGGATACTTGACCGCTGGTGACCAGTTTATCTCCAAGCAAACAGTCCAAGAGTGTGGTCTTTCCAGCACCATTGGGCCCAATCAAGGCGACGCATTCACCTTCAGTTACCTCAAAGGAAATATCCTTTAAAATAGCATTGCCCTTGATGTTTTTATTTAGGCTTTCTACCTTAATCATGCTCATGATATTCTCCTTTCAGCCACTCCTTTCCCATCGGAAAGGCGATAAAAATCATAAATCCTAATCCCCAGGCACCACGGATGACTTGATGAAGGAAAGCTTGATCAAACCAACCTGTAAACATTTCGACCAACCATACCACTAGTGATAGTCCAATAAAAAGATAGAGAATCGCTTTTTTCATTTTTCAAACTCCTTTTTCACATCTGAGACCAATTTCAAACCTTCTCGGATCAACCAAGACATCATGCCAAATCCTGCAAATAGTTCCCAAGGAAAATGATAGAAGCCCTCATCCAATCCTGAGAACATGAGATAAGTCATGACTCCTGCTGCTACTAAACTCATTGCGATAATTACTTTATGTTTCATTTTTCAAACTCCTTTTTCACATCTGAGACTAATTTCAAACCTTCTCGGATCAACCAAGACATCATGCCAAATCCTGCAAATAGTTCCCAAGGAAAATGATAGAAGCCTTCGTCCAATCCTGAGAACATGAGATAAGTCATGACTCCTGCTGCTACTAAACTCATTGCGACAATTACTTTATGTTTCATTTTTTCTTCCTCCATTTGATACATCTATTATAATTCTTTGAAGCGTGTGTCACTAGAAGCTTCTGTCATGAGGAGATATGACAAATGTCACAAAAAGTCTAATCAGCTACCGGATCCAAAATTCATTACAAACGAAAAAAGCTCGGAACCTTTGTCCCGACCTCTTTCGTTTTCTATTTAATCTTTATTCCACACTGAAAAGATATGGATAAACCGGTTGTTGACCTTGGTGGATTTCGACTTCAACATCTTCGAATTCTTCTGCGATTTCTTGGGCGATTTGGTTTGCCAATTCTTCGCTTCCATCTTCACCGATATAGAAGGTCACGATTTCACTGTCTTCGTCTAGCATATGTTTCAAGGTTTCAGTCAGGGTTTGGTGCATGTCAGGGTTTGATACGAGGATCTTACCATCCACCATACCAAGATTGTCATTTTCGTGAATTTCTAGACCATCGATAGTCGTGTCACGAACAGCTGTTGTTACACTACCGCTGACCACTTCACCAAGAGCTGCAGTCATACGTTCTTTATTCTCTTCGATAGTCTTGCTTGGGTCAAAGGCAAGAAGGCTAGTCAATCCTTGAGGAAGGGTACGAGCTTCTACCACTACTGCTGGTTGTTCTAATACTTCAGCTGCAGATTGAGCTGCCATGAAGATATTTTTGTTGTTTGGCAAGAAGATGATGTTGCGAGCATTCACTTGCTCTACAGCCTTGATAAAGTCTTCTGTCGAAGGGTTCATGGTTTGTCCACCTTCGATAACATAGTCCACACCTTGAGCACGGAAGATGTCTGCCAAGCCTTGTCCAGCTACTACTGCGATAAGGGCATATTCTTTTTTTCTTCAGCTGGTTTGCTGACTTGAGCTGCTTCTTTTTTTCCACTTGTGCTTCGTGTTGGTTACGCATGTTATCGACTTTAACCTTAACCAAACTACCATACTTGAGTCCTTCTTGCATGACAAGACCTGGATCTTCTGTATGGACGTGAACTTTAACGATTTCATCGTCATTGACAACAAGCAATGAGTCCCCAAGTTCGTTCAAGTAGTTACGGAATTCTTCGTAGTCAAACTCTTTAGCATAAGTTGGGCCTTGTTTAAGAGCAACCATGATCTCCGTACAGTAACCAAAGGTGATGTCTTCTGTTGCCACATGTCCAGCTACAGACTTGTGGTGTTCAGCATTGATCATTTCACTCATGTTGGCTGGAGTAGCGACAAAGTCCTCAGAAGCGCTATATTCACCAGTAAGAGCTGAAAGGAAGCCTTCATAGATAAAGACCAAACCTTGACCACCTGAGTCTACAACTCCAACTTCCTTCAATACTGGAAGCATGTCTGGAGTCTTAGCAAGGGCTGTTTTAGCTCCTTCCAAAGCTGCACGCATAACCTCAATAGCATCGTCTGTCTGCTCGGCTTTTTTCTTAGCACCGATGGCAGCACCACGTGATACAGTCAAGATTGTTCCTTCGACTGGCTTCATAACAGCCTTGTAGGCTACTTCAACACCAGATTGGAAGGCAAGAGCTAGGTCTTTCCCTGTTAACTCTTCTTTTGTCTTGATGGCTTGTGAGAATCCGCGGAAAAGCTGTGAAGTGATAACTCCTGAGTTCCCACGCGCACCCATCAACAGACCTTTAGCCAAGATACTTGCAGCCTCACCAACTGTTGAAGCTGGTTTGTCTGCTACTTCTTTAGCACCATTTTCGATAGTCATTCCCATGTTTGTTCCTGTATCTCCATCTGGAACTGGGAAGACGTTCAATGAGTTGACATATTCGGCTTGCTTGTTCAAACGAGTAGATGCAGCCTGTACCATTTCTTGAAATAAGCTTGTAGTAATATTTGACACGATTATTCTCCTACAACTTTGATATTTTGAATGTAGACATTTACAGTTTGAGCAGTGATGCCAAGTTGGTTTTCCAAACTAAAGCGTACACGCTCTTGGATGTTTTTTGAGACTTCACTAATCTTAGTTCCATAGCTCAACACGGTATATACATCAACTGCAATGCTACCATCTTCGGCCGCTTTTACAACGACACCTTTAGAATAATTTTCCTTCCCAAGGAGGGCTTGGAAATTATCTTTGAGGGCTTTCTTACTTGCCATACCGACCACACCAAAAATCTCAGTTGCTGCACCGCCTACAACGGTAGCAATCACTTCATCTGTTAGTTCGATTTGACCATCTTTTGTATTAATTTTTACAGTCATTTTTTCTACCTCAACTAGTTGATACTCTATTTTATCATATTTCAAGCCAAGTGTAAAAGCAGAATACTGTATCGGCGGATATTTGCTCCTTTGACGAGACTTTTTGAGCTTAGAGCAAAAGAAAAAGACCTGATGGCCTTTTACTCTTTATTAAACGCGTTCTACTTTACCTGATTTCAAAGCACGAGCTGAAGCCCAAACTTTTTTAGGTTTACCATCGATAAGTACAGTAACTTTTTGAAGGTTTGGTTTTACGGCACGTTTTGTTTGGTTCATCGCGTGTGAACGGTTGTTTCCTGATACAGTCTTACGACCTGTAAAGTAACATACTTTAGCCATTTGTGTTTTCCTCCTATTAGATCTAATATAGCGGATGTGCTAGCACCACATACTGTACTATGTTATCACACTTTCTCTTTTTTGGCAAGGGGATTGGAAGATTTTTTTATTTAACGTAAACAACTCCTAGTTTCCCAAAAGCTACATCTCCACGGATAATCAAGGTTTTGCTGGTTGGGGCTACAGGAGCATCTGCCTTGGCCGCACCACAAAAAGTCTCTACCTTTAGATCTACTCTCCAGTGTTGAGGCACGTAGATAACTGCATTCCCAAATCCGACTTCGATATTCAGAGTAGCAAAATCACCTAACATCTCTGCATTGTCATAATAGATTTTGGCATTCCCAAATCCGACCTCAAACTCATCTTCTACCAATTCTTGGTCTTGCTTGTAAAATGTACCCGCCCCAAAAGCGACTTCCTTTTCTGTAAGAATGGTCTTTTCACCGTCATACCACCATTTCTTTCCGCTCCATGTTTTGTTAGAATTAGTCAACATACCAACTCCGAGAACGATTAGCACTCCAGCCCAAAACAATGACTGATTGGGAATCGGTAAAATGTCATAAAAGTGATTTGCTATCAATAAAGCTACTAGAGCCGTAAAAGATGCTGAAGTAAAATGACGACGAAGGATTGACTCAACCGATTGATAGGCAAAAAATCCAATACCAATCAAGGGCCAAATCTGCCCTCCAAATGAAGGGATTCCAAAATTCCCCTGTAACAATACTAAAGCTGCCAATACTAGCAACACAATACCAAATGCTTTCTTTTTCATCTTCTTACCTCATGTTTCTTAGATTTTCTTTTAGGAGGGATTGGTAATGCCGTGACACATGCACCTCCTTGTGGGTCTGATAAAAGGAAATAGTTCCTGTACCTGAGAAGGACTTATCCACCGAGTAGACCTGCCGAAGATTGGCAATGGTCGACTTGGATACCCGACTGAAATAGCGAGGCAGGATGGACTCTAACTCATAAAGCTTGAGCCGAACCTCGTAGGCATCTTTCTGGGTATGGGCGTAAATCTTGCTACCTTCTGTCTCAAAAAGAGAATTTCTGACAAATCTAAGTAATACTCCCCCGTCCCCTTATAAAAAATCAACCTAGGAGCCTTGGTCTCTTGCAAGAGTCGTTGCAAATCAGCTATTTCATCTGTCAGGGCTGCAGCCTTGATGACAATCTCTGTCTCAGTTAATTCACTATCAATCTCGATTCGTAACTTCATCCTATCTCCTTTCTGCATCTACTATACCAAAGCCCAAAAGACTTTACAAGGGCAAAAAAGCAAGTGGTCACTTTTGACCCGTAAGTGGTTACGAGGCCAGGCCCACTTGCTTTGCTTTTTACAAAATAAAGAAGAGAATTCCCCAGATGAGCCCACAGGCATAGCCAACTAGAACATCCTTGGGATAATGAACGCCCCCCAAGACTCGGACCAGACCGAGAAGAGCTGATAATACTAATAAAATCAACCCTGCAGGCAGATTTGCGTGCAGACAAGCCATGGAAATAATGGTTGCTGAAAAGACATGGCGGCTGGGCATTGAATTGCCAGCACTATCCTTGTCTAGTAGCGGGATAATTTCCCAAGCCTCATAAGGACGCGGTTGATTGATCCACTTACGAACTAGCGTTAATAGGACAAAGCCAAAAGCTGGCACTAAGATATAGGTGGCAAATTCTTTCCCCAATCCCTTGCTCATAAAGCTTGTCCCCAACAGGGTCAAGTATGCCAAGGGCATCAGAACTGTCATCATGCGATTAAAGACTCGCATCAGTTGTAATAGTTGTGGATGTCGAAGAAGGCTTGATTTCCTCTTGTCGTACCACTCTTGATAGTTTTTCATATATTTTCTCGTTATTTTTAGATTTTACACAAGAAGCCTACTAGCATCTCCTACTCTAGTATAGTGTAGAAAAAGAAGGCCGTCAAGCCTTCTTTGGGTTTATTCTTCTACTTCATCTTCTGTAAATTGACTATTGTAGAGGTCAGCATAGAAACCACCCTGAGCCATGAGCTCATCGTGATTGCCTTGCTCAATGATATTTCCATCTTTCATGACCAAGATTAAGTCCGCATTACGGATAGTTGACAAGCGATGGGCAATGACAAAGGATGTGCGTCCCTCCATCAAACGGTCCATAGCTTTTTGAATCAGTTCCTCTGTACGTGTATCTACAGAAGAGGTCGCTTCATCAAGAATCAAGAGAGGAGCATCCTTGAGAAGGGCACGAGCGATGGTCAAGAGCTGTTTCTGCCCGACTGACAAGGTCACTGTATCATCCAAGACAGTATCGTAGCCATCTGGTAAGGTCATGATAAAGTGGTGGATTCCTACTGCTTTGGCTGCTTCAATCATTCGTTCATCACTAATCTCTGTTTGGTTGTAGATGAGATTATCACGAATGGTTCCTTCAAAGAGCCAAGTATCCTGCAAGACCATTGAAAGGCATCGTGCACTTCTGAACGTTTCATCTTCTTGGTATCCACACCATCAATGCGAATGCTTCCTTTATCAATCTCATAAAATTTCATCAAGAGATTAACAATGGTCGTCTTCCCAGCTCCGGTTGGTCCAACAATGGCAATCTTTTGCCCTGCATGAGCTGTCGCAGAAAAATCATGAATGATGGTTCGCTCAGGAGTATAACCAAAGGAAACTCGGTCAAAGACAACTTGACCCTTCATGTCGGTTAATTGTCTTTCCTTATGAGACTCGTCTTCCATCTCAGCTTCGCCTAGAAACTCAAAGACACGGGTCATAGCTGCACTGGCCTGTTGCAAACTTGTAATCCCTTGGGCAATCTGTGATAAGGGTTGTGAGAAGGTACGAACATAAACCATGAAGGCTACAATGATACCGATACTGATATGTCCTTCAAGAGCTAGAACTGCACCGACGATGATCACCAAAACATAGCTAAAGTTCCCAACAAAGATCATTGCTGGCATCATGATCCCAGAAATAAATTGAGATTTCCAAATACTATCATGTAGGTCTTGATTCAATCCTGCGAATGTTTCTTTAGTGGTATCCACAGCATTATAGCTGGTCACCACATTGTGGCCAGAGTACATTTCTTCCACATAGCCGTTTACAGCTGCTAAATTATTTGTTGGGCTTTAAAGTAACCCTGTGACTTAGCCATAATCACTGAAACCGCAGCAAAACCTACAAGTGTTGAAACAACTGTTACCAATGCCAAAATCCAGTTCATGCCAAACATGGTAATCAAAACAGCAGTCAGTAGAAAGCTAGCTGAGAGAACCGTTCCCAGACTTTGGTTGAGGGACTGAGCCGCCGTATCGACGTCATTGGTCACACGAGAAAGGGTGTCCCCTTGAGAATGACGGTCAAAATAAGCAAGTGGCAGACGGTTAATTTTTTCAGCAATGGCCGTCCGCAAGCGTTTTGAAAAATGTTGGATACTCGTTGAAAAGATATAGGCTTGCGTATAGTTGAGAATAGCACCAAGCACATACAAAACAGCTAAAAAGCTGCCGATGCTAGACACAGCTACCAAATCGATTTCTGTAGCCAAACCATCTGAAATCAAGTTGGTGATTTCTTTTATCTTGGTTGGTCCATACACCGTAATGATGCTTGAACATACAGCCGCCACAACTGCAACTAGTAGAGGAAGTTGGAGACCTGCTAGAAAAGGTTTGTACTGTTTCCATAAGGACATCTTCTTATTTTCCATGTTCCAATTCCTCCTTCGATAGTTGTGAATAGGCAATTTCTTGGTAAACTTCGTTGGTCGCAAGAAGTTCCTTGTGGGTGCCTTGTCCAACGACTTTACCTTGATCCAATACTAAGATCAAGTCAGCATCCATAATTGTTGAAATACGTTGGGCAACGATTAACTTAGTCATAGATTGGGTTTTTCAGCTAGTTCTTGGCGCAAGATACGGTCAGTCTTGTAGTCCAAGGCCGAGAACGAATCATCAAAAATGAGAATTTCTGGTTTACGAGCCAAGGCACGCGCAATGGCCAAACGTTGTCTTTGTCCTCCTGAGAAGTTAGTCCCACCTTGAGCCACTTCTGAGTTTAGACCTGCTTCCTTATCCTCGATAAAGTTTTTAGACTGGGCCAACTCAAGAGCTTGCCACATAGCGGTTTCACTTAGTGGCGTTTCTTGACTCTTACCAAAGTCGAGATTGCCCTTGACATCTCCAGAGAAAAGGACTGCTTTTTGAGGGATATAACCGACTTTATTACGCAAATCTTCCAAGTCGTAATCTTTTACATTGACACCATCGACTAGGATTTCTCCATCTGATACATCATAAAAACGAGGCAAGAGGTTCACAAGCGTCGATTTACCAGAACCAGTTGATCCGATAAAGGCAACTGTTTGACCAGCTTCTGCCTTGAAGCTAACATGTTCCACAACTGCTTCTGAGTTTAGAATAGCGGAAGGTGACGTCACGGAATTCCACTTGACCTTGAATAGATGAATCTGCCGTCTGTGGTTGACTAGGATTTTCAATAGAAGAATGCAAGTCTAGCACTTGATTGATACGTCCTGCAGAAATCAAGGTACGAGGAAGGACGAAAAAGAGAGCACCCATAAGCAAGAAGCCCATCACGACCTGCATGGCATAAGACATGAAGACCACCATATCACTAAAGAGTGGCAGACGGTCTGTCAGGCTAGCATCGTTGATAATATAGGCTCCAATCCAGTAGATAGCTAGACTCAAGCCACTCGAAATCGCCATCATAATGGGATTCATAATCGCCATCAAGCGGTTGACAAAGAGATTGAGACGGGTGACTTCATCATTAGCTTCCTCAAATTTCTGATCTTGGTAGTCCTCAGCATTATAAGCACGCACCACTCGAATCCCTGTCAAACTTTCACGAGTAATACTATTGAGTTTATCTGTCAATTTTTGGATGACAGATTGTTTTGGAAAGGCCAGAGTCATGAGAACAGTTGTCATCAAAACATTGACGATAACAGCGATTACTACTGCCCAAAGCCAATATTCAGACTTGCCAAGGATTTTACCAATGGCCCAGATAGCCATGATTGATCCACGAGTGACCACATGGAGCCCCATGGTAAAGAGCATCTGAACCTGCGTGATATCATTAGTCGTCCGAGTCAAGAGACTTGGGATTGAAAAACGTTTAATCTCTGTCTGCGAGAAATCTAGAACACGATGAAAAATATCGCTTCGTAAATGAGTTGTGTAAGACGCTGCAACGCGAGCGGCAAAAAATCCAACAGTAACGGATGACAGAAAAGCAAGTAGAGACAAGCCTATCATCTTAATGGCTGGTGACCAAAGTGCACCCATATCCGTACCTGGAGTTCCAATCAATTCTGTAATTTCTGAAATGTAAGTCGGTACTTCTAACTCTAGATAGACCGAGAAACAGGTAAAGAGGACAGTCAAGAGAATCATTCCCCACTCTTTTCCTGTGATACGTTTAGCGAGTTTCTTCATTCTTACCTCCCATTTTCTCTACATTAGCCTGTAGTCGACCCATGACTTCTTCAAAAACAGCTAGTTTTTCCTCAGAAATTCCATCAAGTAGACTACGGTCAATTCGATCAAAGAAAGACTTGATTGGCTTCATCTGAGAGCGTGATTTATCCGTCAATCGAACGTACTTGGCTCTCTTGTCATTTGGACTCACTTCCAATTCCACCAAACCATTTTGTACCATACGCTTCACTAGATTGCTGGCGACTGACTTGGTGATATTGAGTTCCTGCTCAATATCCTTGATTAACACCGCCTGTTCAGACTCCTCACGATAGTCTAAAAATCGTAGGACTTGGCCCTGCGGTCCACCCATAAATTCAATACCACAACGTTTTGCTTCCTGTTGCACCATAAGGTGAACCTGGTGACCAAAACGTTTAAAAGCTAACATTGGCTTATCCATGATTGCTCCTTTTTACATATAAATAGTTCTCTAGAGAACCAATAAGTTTTCATGAGAACTATTTTATCACTTTCAAATAGGATGTCAAGAAAAAAGTTTCCTTGAGAACTATCTAAGCAGAAATTGACATTAGGTAGTATTTTATCTATAATAAACACTATCTCACATAGATACGAATCCAGTTTACTAGAAATGAGAAATTCACACATGAAACAAAAAGAACAGAAACTCTTAGGAATCCTTGCCATCATCTTTGGAGCCCTGGCGCTTCTTGGTTCTTGGATACCTATCGTCAACATCCTATCATTTTTCCTTGCCATTGCCACTTTGATTTTAGGAGTTTTTGGCATTGCCATCAATCTCAGAAACCGTAAAACATTAGCTATCATCGGGACAACCTTAGGTCTTATTTCCATTGTCCTTGTTTTAATAACTCAAGTTCTATCTACTAATGTCTTTACTGATTTCGCCAGAACCTTTAGTCACCCCTATAGAAACATCACTTCTTCAACTGATACTGAGGATTATGGTGAACTTCCTGATAGTAGTACAGACGAGGGGGATGACGAGGAGGATACTGAATTCTTCACTTGGAGTCAGGAACAGTTCGATGCCTTGGTAGAAGGGGATACTTCTAATAGCGGGAAAAGGAGGCAGCAACTATAAAGATATTATCAGGAAACACGGAATCCCAGATTCAGAAACAGATTCAGTTATGGGAGACTACGAAATAAAAAAGAATCACCTATCTCTCCATCAGTTCAGATCCTAAGACAGTTGTGCTCACGTTTGTTAAGCAGGAAAATGGCCAGTTTCTTCTAATCCGTAAATTTGCTGTCGGACTGGACCGAAAAGAACAATCTGATTCTGGAGTGAAAGTTTAACATAACTAAAAAGGTACTGGGAATAGCAATCGGTAGACCAAGTCTCGATTTCTAAATCCCAACACCACGATATTTCCACAATCCATTGGATTATGGACAATTATAGATTACTAATAACGTTTTTGAGCAAAAGAAATCTTTGTCTCTTTCCTGCCCTTTTGTTATCACAAGATAAACAAACCCCTTGAAAACACTGAATTTTCAAAGGGGTTATTTTTATTCTTAGAATCCGTCTACGTTTGTGTAGATTTTTTGTACGTCTTCGTCGTCTTCAAGGACTCCGTAGAGTTTTTCAAATGTTTCCAAATCTTCACCTGACAACTCAACTTCTGATTGAGGAATCATTTCTAATTCAGTTACTTGGAATTCTTCAATACCAGATTCACGCAAAGCAACGATAGCCTTGTGAAGGTCAGTTGGGGCAGTGTAGACAGTGATTGTTCCTTCTTCTGCTTCTACATCGTCTACATCGACATCTGCTTCAAGCAAGAGTTCAAAGATAGCGTCAGCATCTTCACCCGCAAAGACGATAACACCCTTGTTGTCAAAGAGGTAAGATACAGAACCTGAAGCTCCCATATTTCCACCGTTTTTACCAAAGGCAGCGCGCACGTTGGCAGCTGTACGGTTGACGTTTGAAGTCAAAGTATCCACGATGAGCATTGAACCATTTGGTCCGAAACCTTCGTAACGACCTTCTGTAAAGGTTTCGTCTGTGTTTCCTTTTGCTTTATCGATAGCCTTATCAATAACGTGTTTTGGCACTTGCGCTTGTTTGGCACGATCGATAACGAATTTCAAAGCAGTGTTTAGTTCTGGATCTGGTTCACCTTTTTTAGCTGCTACATAGATTTCTACACCAAATTTTGCATATATTTTAGAGTTAGCTCCATCTTTAGCCGTTTTCTTAGCTACGATATTGGCCCATTTACGTCCCATTAGGAATCTCCTTTATTCACATTTTAATCTTTCTTATTATAACACAAGTCTATCCGATTTTCACTAGAGGAAACGGATTTTCTTTTGTAAATCAAGCTAGGATTTCCCACCGACTGCCAAGATTTTCTTGCCTTCTTTTATCCATGGATGTTTGGAAAGCGAGAAGTAAAGTTGGGCAGTCATAACTAGCCAGAGAAGGGGCTCACATAGAATCACACCTGTATAACCTGTCCAAGGAATAATCCAAGCCACAAAAATAATTTTCCCAAACAACTCGATAAAGCTAGATACGAGGGGCAGGAGTTTTTGCCCTAGCCCCTGTAAGCTATTTCTATAGATCAATAAAAGACTCAAACGGATAGAATACAGAACTGATGCGTAAGTACAAAGTCCCGTTTTCAATCAGATAACCATCTGTCGAACTTGCTAGGAAAGAAACCAGACTAGGACTTGCAAAAAATAGAAATACACATGCAAAGCTTGCCCAAGCCATACTGATATAACTCCCTAGTCGAAGACCGTGGACAATGCGTTCGGGACGTTTTGCCCCAAAGTTTTGAGAGATAAATGTGGTCATAGAGGCTGAAATAGCCGTCATTGGCAATAAGGCAAAGGCCATGATTCGGCGCGCTGCTGTCTGAGCACTGATAATGACTGCTCCAAAACTATTGACAGAGGATTGCAAAATAACACTTCCGACAGAGACGATTGAACCCATCAAGCCCATGGCTAGCCCCTGTTCCAAGAGATCCACATAGAGAGCCTTATTCCATTTGAAATGTTTGAGACTCGGAAGAAGCTCTGGAACACTCTTGCGAATATAGAAATAACAGAGGATTGCTGACAAACCTTGTGAGATAATAGTCGCTAGACCTGCAGACTGAACCCCTAACTGCAGCTGTGTAATAAAATACAAATCCAGAATCACATTAACGATGGCTGAAAAAATAAGAAAACCAAGCGCAGCAAGACTATCACCAACAGAGCGTAGCAAACCTGCAAAAAGATTATAAGCAAAGCTCACTCCCACACAAGTAACAATCATGGAGATATATTCATAGGACTGAGGGAGAATTTCTGCAGGTGTTTCTAGGTATTGCAAGAGAGGATAAAGACCGAAAAAACCCATCAACATGACAAGCACACTCAAGATAATCCCTAAAATCCAAGTTGCTGCGACAGCTTCCTTAATCTTCTCAAAATTACGAGCGCCGTAGAGACGTGCAATAACAACACCCATCCCATTTCCAACACCGAGGGCAAAGCCGATAATCAGATCAAAAATAGCCGTCGTTGCTCCTACTGCAGCCAAGGATTCTTGCCCTAAAAAACGCCCAACAATCAAAATATCAGCCGTATTGTAAAGTTGCTGAAAGATATTGGACAGTAGAATCGGTAATGCAAAACTAATTAGCGCGGGAAGGATGGGACCATGAATCAGGTTCACTGTTCGTTTTTTATTCATAAAGATATTATATCAGCTTTCCAGAGGACCGACAAGATTCTTTAACGAATCCTGAAATCAATTGCTTACAGAGAGACAATTTGCTATAATCAAGAAAAGGAGGTCATTTATGAGTTTGACCAGTCAATTAATAACCGATGTGTTTCCAGATCTTGATAAAGTTGAAAAGCTAAATAACGAAGCTTTCCCCGAGGAAGAACGAGTCCCTCTTTCTGAGTTTTTGCGCTATCAGGACCGAGATGACGCCCACTTTTTTGCTTTTTATAACGAAGAAGAATTTGTTGGCTTTGCTTTTGCCATCTCCAACCAAAAGGCCTTTTATATTAGCTTTTTTGCCATCATGCCTCACTTAAGAAGTCACGGGTATGGGAAGGAAATTATCGACAAACTAACTGATTTTTACCAGCGAACCATGTTGCTTGAAGTGGAGCGATTGGATGAAGAATGCGATAACTTGGAACAAAGAAAAGCTCGTATGAGCTTCTATCAACAAAATGGCTTTAAAACAGCTAACGCTTTTCTAGAGTATGATGGCTTGAGTTTTGAAATTCTCTACCGCGGTGACCATTTCGACGAGGAGGCCTATCGCGACATCTTCCAAAAATTACAAGATGAACATTATTTTGACTTTCACATCAAATACAGGCGCTTTAGTGATCATTAGTTGTTTCAAGGAAGAGAAGTCTAACGAACTTTCTCACAATAAAACGCATAATATCAAGGTTCTGAATACCTGATATTATGCGTTTTTATGATTTTGAAAGCTTTCCCTAGTTTTATCTTTAATCTTCAATTTCGATTTCAAGATCATCGCCAAGGTCAAGAGTCACTTCTTGGTTAGCTACTTCTGATTCCGCAGGTGCAACTTTTTCATCAGCTACTGCATCATCTTCAATCAAGCCAAACTTGACACGAACTTGGTGGTCAATCTCATCAAAGACTTCTGGGTGATCTGCCAAGTATTTCTTAGCATTTTCAGAACCTTGACCGATCTTTTCGTCTTTATAAGAGTACCATGCTCCTGCTTTCTTGATGATGTCAAGATCACTTGCAATCTTCAAAAGCTCACCAGTTCTAGAAATTCCTTCACCATACATGATTTCAACAAAGGCTTCTTTGAATGGTGGAGCTACCTTGTTTTTAACAACCTTAATCTTGGTTTCCTTACCTACGCTCGTATCTTTTTGGTCACCAGTTCCCTTGATTTGTGTGCTTCCACGAACATCCAAACGGACAGAAGCGTAGAATTTAAGGGCACGTCCACCAGGAGTTGTCTCTGGATTACCAAACATAACCCCTACTTTTTCACGCAATTGGTTGATGAAGATAGCGATTGTCTTAGTCTTATTAATAGAAGCCCCGAGTTTACGCATAGCCTGGCTCATCATACGAGCTTGAAGACCAACGTGGCTATCTCCGATATCTCCATCTATTTCCGCACGAGGTACAAGGGCAGCAACTGAGTCGATAACAACAAGGTCAACTGCACCTGAATCAATCAGTTTCCCTGCGATTTCAAGACCTTGCTCACCTGAGTCTGGTTGTGACAAGAGCAATTCATCGATATTAACACCAAGCGCTGCTGCATAGGCTGGATCAAGAGCGTGCTCCGCATCGATAAAGGCAGCAATTCCGCCTTCTTTTTGTGCTTGTGCTACAGCGTGAAGGGCAACCGTTGTCTTACCCGATGATTCTGGCCCGTAGATTTCAATGATACGTCCCTTTGGATAACCACCTGATCCGAGTGCGATATCAAGAGCCAAAGAACCTGAGCTCATCACTTGGACCTTTTGCTCTGCACGTTCACCCAAGCGCATGATTGATCCCTTACCGAAATCTTTTTCAATCAATTTAAGAGCATCGTTCAAGGCTTTTTCACGATCAGCACCAAATTTTTTGCCAATTTCGTCTAATTTTTTTGTTGGTTTTTTCGCCATTTTATTCTCCTGTATTCTAATAGTCCTTAGACCTTCTTCTATTATAACAAATCTCCAGCACTTAATAAAGCTTTGCGAACTAGGTTAAAAGCATGTAAGACTGCAATTTCTCGGACATCAGCTCGACTTCTGCCTGCGATATTGGCCTGGATAACTTCTGTCCCTGAAGCTTGCGCCAAAGCGATAAAGACTGTACCTGCTGGATGTCCTTCTAGGCTATCTGGTCCAGCCACTCCTGTCAAACTAATTCCAAAATCTGACTGGGTCTTGATTCGCGCCTGTTCAGCCATTTTTTCAGCAGTAAAGGCTGAGACGACTCCGTGTTTTTCCAATTCAGCATGTGGAATATCAAGCATCTTAGCTTTTTCTTCAAGGCTATAGGTCACAAAACCACCTTTAAAGATAGCAGATACACCTGAGAAATCAGCCAAAGTAGCTTGAAAAAGACCTGCAGTCAAGCTTTCTGCTGCAGTGATAGTTTTCTTTTGCTTTTTCAACTCTTCTACTACCAGGCTAGCCAAGCTGGTTTCTTCCCCATAGCCATAGCAAATTTCTCGAAGTGAAACACCCTCAAAAGTTTCTCTTTCAAGGATTTTTTGTTCTAAAGTATCTAGAACATGATCCGCTTCTTCTTGACTCTTAGCCTTGGTCGATAAGCGAAGCGTCACTTCCCCAGTTTTAGCATAAGGTGCCAAGGTCGGATCCGTCTGCTGGTCAATCAAATCTGATAGAATGGTCACTAGCTGGCTCTCACCAATCCCAAAGAAACGTAGCACACGTGAATAGAGCTTAGATCCCGTTGTCAATCTCGGAAGCAGCTCATTTAAGACCATAGGTTTCAATTCACTTGGAGGTCCTGGTAGAACGACGTAGGTTACCCCAGCCACCTCGATTATGCCACCGACTGCCAGCCCTGTTTCGTTTGGTAATGGAGTTGAACCTTGAACGATTTGAGCCTGGCGTTCATTATTTGGAGTTCTAGCATAGTCTGGTCGATGAGCAAAAAAGTCATCTAGCTTAGCCTGAGCCTGAGGATCAAAAGTCAAGTCACGTCCTAAAAATTGAGCCAAAGTTTGCTTGGTCAAATCATCTTCCGTTGGCCCCAAGCCACCTGTTAAAATAACTAGACTACTGCGATTCTGAGCAATTTCTAACAAGGATAAGAGACGAGCCTCGTTATCTCCTACAGCTGTCTGAAAATAGACATCTACACCGATTTCAGCCAACTTTTCAGACAAGAATTGCGCATTGGTATTGACAATTTGGCCTGTCAAAATCTCTGTTCCAACAGCTATAATTTCTGCTTTCATTTTTTTCCTCCTACTTACCTATTCGGATTTTCTTTTGAAAAAAATCGCAGGATAATTCCTACGATTTGACCAATAGTTTCCTATTATTCTAACTCTTCTACTGCAACACTAGTAGATTGAGGCAACTGACCCTGACCATAAAGATTCTCATACAAGACTACGTTAGTTTCCAAATTCGTAACCTCTGGTTGTCCGAGCGAACGGCGTAAAAGATTTGCATCTCTAACATATGCTCAGATGTCACGATTTGGTAAGATGTCCCTTGAAGCATTGCATCTTCTCCACGCAATTGTTGAGACTCAATATTCTTAAATGAATCTTGATAACCCATCAACTGAGGAATCGTTGTCGTTGTAATTTCAATATTTGTCTGCATATTGTCACTAAGAGCCTTCAGAATCTCTTGATAGTGACTCACACTGTTCAAACTAAGAATCTTCTCGACAACTTTTTGAATCACTTCACGCTGACGTTTTTGACGACCATAGTCTCCTTCTGGATCCTGATAACGCATACGTGAATAAACAAGGGCTTCTTCACCATTTAGCTTCTGTTCACCAACACCAATAGAAATTGTATTAAATGGCTCCTGGTCTTGAATAGAGATAGGGAAGCCGAGAGTATTGTTCACTGTAATTCCACCTACTGCATCAACCATTCTTTGAAGTCCATGCATATTGACCATCACATAACGGTCAATGTGGATATTCATCATTTTTTGAATCGTTGAAATAGACAACTCTGCTCCACCATTGGCATAGGCAGCATTGAGTTTAGCCTCTATTACACTACCATCTGGCTGCTGGATTTGTGTGAGAATATCACGCTCCAAACTCATCATGACTGTCTTCTTGGTTTTAGGATTCACCGTCACCAAGATCATTGAATCACTATTACCAGCCCATGGATCTGTACGTTCAACATTCCCTGTGTCCACTCCCATAAGCAAAATCGTCAGAGGTTCGGTCGCTTCAATCACCTTGGTTTCTTCTCCGATTTTTTTATAGGTTTTGGCCAAAGTCTGTGTACTCTGTTGGTAGATCGTATAGGCATAAGCTCCCACACCAAGTACTGTCACAAGAACAAAGCCTAAAAACATTCCGATTATCTTTTTTTGCCATACTTTTTATTCATCTATCAGTTGACCCATCAGGTAAACATCTAGAAACTCTCCTCCTTCTATACAAGCACCACGTTCCTGTAATCCTTCTATGTTAAAGCCCATTTTTTTCATACAGATGCACCGCAGCAAGATTTCTTTTTGAACTGTCAATTGTAAACGTCGAATACTACCACTTGATTTGGCCCATTCAATAGTTTCTTCCATCAAGATACTACCGAGACCATTTCCCCAGTAAGCTTTTTTTATTCCTAAAAAGACATCTCCAATATGACGGACTCGCGGACGTTGATCAGCTGTTGTATTGATGATTCCTACTAACTCATCATTCAAAAAAGCGAGTAGGGTAATTTGATTATCCGACTGAGCCTGCTTATCCAAAAAATGTTGCATTTCAGACTCACTCATTGCAATCCCATTTTCATCCAGACTGGTAAAACTAGACTCTTGACCAATTTGATCTAAGAGAGCAATGACTTCTGAAGCATCCTGGGCTTCCGCTTCACGGATTAAAAGATCATACTCCATCCGTCAATCCTTTCAAAAGTTCTGTCGCTCTTTGGCCATGAGCATGAAAGACGATTTCTCGACCCTCATCTTTTTTAAGGATTTCTAAGTCCAGATAATCTGATGGAAGATTTTCCCCCAATAGATGTCCCCACTCAATAACCGTTACACCTGAACCAAAAAGGAATTCATCCAAGTCGATAGAATCTGCATCCCCTTCGATGCGATAAACATCTAAGTGATACAAGGGTAGACGTCCTTCATATTCTCTAACAATGGTATAAGTAGGACTCTTAATCATTTGATGAATGCCTAATCCCTTAGCCAGACCCTTTGTTAGCGTTGTTTTCCCAGCACCTAATTCACCAGTCAAAATCAACACATCATTTTTTTCTAACAAGTGCCCTAGCTTTTCCCCAAGTGCAACCAACTCATCTTCATTTTTTGTGTACATGTAGTTATTATACCAAAAAGTTTTATTTTGTGATATTTCCATCAACAAAAAAAGAGGAGACTCCCCTCTTTTTTTAGTTTTTGTCATTAGTTAAGAGCCATACTGATGTAGTTCAAGATAAACAAGGCATCCAAAATCCAAATCATGACATGCACATCTTTCACTTGACCTTTGACAACCTTCGTCAAAGTATAAGTTAAGAAACCAACGGCAATCCCTTGTGTGATTGAGTAGCTGAATCCCATAAAGATAGATGTGAAGAAAGCTGGAACAGCTTCAGCCATATCATCCCAAGGAATGTTTCAAGTTAGAGAGCATCATAATTCCAACGATGATCAAAATTGGTGCTGTTGCAGCTGTTGGAACAATTGCTAGAAGTGGGCTAAAGAAGCTTGATAGAGCAAAACAGATGGCAACAACCAAAGCTGTCAAACCAGTACGCCCACCAGCACCGATACCCGCTGCAGACTCAACATAAGTCGTAACGTTTGAAGTACCTGCAATGGCACCTACTGAAGTTGCAACCAAGTCAGAGTAAAGAGCCTTATCCAATTTAACTGATTCGTGGTTTTCACCACTTGTCGCAATGATACCAACTTTTTCACCAGTACCAATAAGAGTACCGATAGTATCAAAAATATCTGTCAATGAGAAAGCAAGAATGGCCATCAAGGTTTCTGGCAAACGAGAGGTGTTTGAAATCAGAGATCCCAATCCTTCTGAACCAAGAGCAGCACCAAATAAAGTTCCTAGGTCGTTAACTGCTGCTGAAAGATTGTTGCTAGCAAAATCGATTCCTGACAAATTAACAAGACCAACCGCAATAGCAAGGACTGTCGTTGTTAAGATAGAAAGGATGATACCGCCTTTGATCCCCTTAACAACGAAGAAGATAGTAATGGCAAGACCTGCAAGAGCTACCAAGACAGCTGGAGTGTTGAAGTCTACCAATCCTGGAACAGCTGCTGAGTTTGCAGTAAGTGCTGCTTGAGCCTTATCTGCTCCTTCACCTGCTACTGTATAAGTACCCGGGTCAATCGAGAATTTCAAGAGACCAGCATTCTTAATCCCAACATAAGCAAGGAAAACCCCAATACCAGCTGAAATCGCTGAACGAAGAGTTGTAGGAATAGACTCAATGATCATTTTACGAACTTTGGTCAATGTAATTATCAGTGAAATAACTCCACAAATAAAGACCATCCCAAGTGCTTCTTTCCAAGTATAGCCCATCCCAAATACGACGGTAAATGTGAAGAAGGCATTGAGTCCCATACCTGGAGCTTGCGCATATGGTAAGTTAGCATAGAAGGCCATCATCAAAGTCCCCACAACAGAACCAATGATTGTAGCCAAGAACACACCTTGAACAGGCATTCCTGTTTGTGAAAGCATTTGAGGGTTTACAAAGAGAATATAACTCATTGCAAAGAAAGTTGTTAAACCAGCAAGAACCTCTGTACGGACATCTGTCCCGTGCTCTTTTAGTTTAAATAGTTTGTCCATTTTTAATCTCCTTTGTCATTTTACGAACAATACTACCATTATATCACCAATCATTCATCTTTTCAAGATGTTTTTTCTAATTTTAAAAATTCTTATGAGATATTATTCTTCCTATTTTCGCTTATTATCAGCTTTTCTAGTCACTTTCTGATATAATAGAAAACATCTTATCTGAAACTAGATTCGGGAGGATTTTATGACTAAAAAAATGATTGCCGTCGATTTGGACGGAACCTTACTCAACTCTGAAAAGCAAACTTTCTGATTTTTACTATTGAAACGATTAAGAAAATCTCTAAAAAAAGGCCACCAAGTTGTTATCGCAACTGGTCGCCCTTACCGTATGGCCAAAGATTTTTTTATGATCAACTTGAACTTGAAACCCCTATGATCAACTTCAACGGTTCACTCACTCATCTGCCAGGTAAGACTTGGAAACATGAAAAGTGTCTGACTGTGGACAAAAAATACCTCTTGGATATTGTGAAACGAAAAGAGGAGATTGAGGCAGACTTTATCGCAGGTGAATACCGTAAAAAGTTTTACATTACGGCTCCAGACAAAGAAATTGCCAACCCTAAATTATTTGGTGTTGAAAACTTTCTCCCTGAAAATCAATTCCAGTCTGATTTAGTGACCAAAGGGGCCTAACTGTATTTTATTACAAACTAGGGCAGACGATAAATATGCACTGGCTGAAGAGATGAACAGCTTTTACAAGCACCAACTCAATATTAATACTTGGGGTGGTCCCTTAAATATCCTTGAATGTACTCCCAAAGGAGTTCACAAGGCCTTTGCCCTTGAATATCTTCTCAATGTCATGAATATGGACAAACAGAATTTGATTGCTTTTGGTGACGAACACAATGACCAAGAAATGCTTTCTTTTGCAGGTAAAGGCTATGCTATGAAAAACGCAAATCCTGCTCTGTTACCTTTCGCAGACGAGCAATTACCATTGACCAACGAAGAAGATGGCGTCGCTCACTTTTTTACAGGAACGATTTCTTTAATTTCACTCATTCTATACTTTTTTTGGGTAGACATTAGCGACCTTAAAAGTATGGAATTTTTTTTGAGCTCAAAGTCAATGAAAAAAGGATTTGAATCCGTCTTTTACAGATCCAAATCCCAACAAATGATGTCTATTTCTTTAAAACGATACGATCTGAAGCCTCACGGTCCATGTCATCAATAATAATCTGGTTCTCTTCTGCCACATAAATCTTGATATCGTCTCCAATAAAGACTCTCTGACTTTCTGGTTCGAAGGTCACCTTCTTCACCTCTTGATCTCCGTTCGCTTCAACTTCTGTCCACGTTCCGGTATTTCCAGTGACTACAAGAGTAATGCTATCACCCTCGTCTTGTCCCTTGTAGGTCCCATCTATATTAGTAGTTGTGTCAGTCTTTGCACTAGTAGTAGAACTAGAAGCACTGGTTTCTGATACTTGACTAGTGCTCGCTTCAGAGCTAGAGCTTGCTTGGGATGACGGCGCCGGCTTCGTTGTTGACGAACAAGCAGTTAAGAGACTAAGACTTGCCACAGTAGCAAGAGAAAGTGTAAATTTTTTTAGTGACATAATGTCTCCTTTCTTTCAGGAGCTAAAGGCAGAAAAACTGCAGAACTATTCTACTTATACTATATCAAATAAAGGAAACAAGGTCAATCAAGCAACTATGTTTTTATAAGGTAGGCACGAACTTCAGATATAAAATAGAGGGAACCTGTAACAAACAGTAAGTCTTTCTCACCTGCAGACTTTTCAAAATCATCTATAAAGTCTCGATAGGAAGCAACTCTATGATAGTCACTCAAATCTTCCTCCTCCAAAGACCCTTGATAGTCAAAGCTCGTCACATAGAGAGCTGTATCAGGCAAATGATCGGTCAGATAAGCCAACATGCCACTGTAATCTTTACGCTTTAAAGCTCCAAAAAGGATTTTAGGTTGATATCCTTGCTGAATTTTTTCCTGGATAAATTCAACCAATCGTTCTAAAGCTGGTAGATTATGGGCTCCATCCAGATAGGTATGCTCCGTAACAACTTCTAGCCTCCCAGCCCAGCTGGTTGTTTTCAGAGCAAACCGGACAGCTTTCTCATTGACCTTTTCACCTCTCTCTGTCATAAACAACAGAAATGCCTGCAAAGCAAGGGCGGCATTTTCCTCTTGATAAGCTCCTTCCAATCCTAGTTTTAATTGGGTCAAATCCGCTAGAGAAGAAGAAAAATTTCCTGATTTGAAAGAAAAATCTCGGTCAGCTTGGTAGAGAGTTACATCTAAATCTTCTGCTATCTTTTGACAAACGAGCTGGGCTTCAGGAGCTAAGTTTGCAATCACTGCTGCTCTTTCTGGCTTAAAAATTCCTGCTTTCTGTTTAGCGATTTCTTCCAGACTATTGCCCAAGGTCTCCTGATGATCTAGGCCGATTGAAGTAATAACTGCAATCTCTCCAGTCACCACATTGGTCGTGTCAAGCAAGCCACCAATTCCAACTTCTAATAGAACTAGATCCACCCCTTGTTCTTTAAAATAAAGCAAAGCAATCACAGTTAACAATTCAAAAAAAGATAGCTGATCGTGGGTTTCTAGAAGCCTTTGCTCCATTTCCTTAACTTGATTTGCCAAACGGATAAAGTCTGCGTCCGATATGGGTTGACCATTGATACAAATCCGATCATGGATGCTAACAATATGGGGTGAAGTAAAGGTCCCCACCTTCTTACCATGAGAAACAAAGAGTTCTCTCATAAAGGCAATGGTTGACCCCTTGCCATTAGTTCCTGTAACATGGATAATGGGGTAAGATTCCTCAGGATTTCCCAACAAATCTACTGCCTTCTGCATTCGCCCCAAACCTGATCTAAAATTCAAACCGATTCGACTATGAAGCCATTTTTCTACTTCAAACACGCTTAATCTCCTTAATCCTTAACAAAAAAGCGAAGATTCTCTTCGCTTTTCACTGAATTAGCTAGTACTTAGCTATATTTTATTTCAATACGGGCTAAAAAAGTCCCCCGGCCTTACCAACTCTTTCCAATTTCTGGGAGTTGGGGTAAAAACGTTCCCCGAACGTTCCTGCTTTTTCTTATTTCTAGAAGCAGGAGTAAAAACATCCCCCGGATGATCCAACTCTCTCCAGTTTCTAGGAGTTGGGGTAAAAACATATCCCGAACTTACTGACGGTTTTTATTTTTAGCGTCAGGCTAAAAACGTCCACTGGACGTTCCAACTCTCTCCAGTTTCTGGGAGTTGGGGTAAAAACATCCACTAGAGTCACCAGTTCTCTCTTATTTCAAGGAACTGGGCTGATACAGTCTACCAGACTTACTTACGGTCTTTATTTTTAGCGTAAGGCTAAAAACGTTCCCCGAACGTTTTTACTCCTCCATAAAGCTGTTGAAGACTTCTTCAATCATGTTCCATTCATCTTCTGAATCTTCAGGGATTGGTTGCAATTCACCTTCTGTTCCATCTTCATTTTCGATGAATGAATATGCTTGGATTTCGACTTCGCCGTTTTCATCTTCTTCTGCGTTAACTGGTACAAGAAGAACATAGTTTTTACCAAATTCTTCTTTTCCGTCAATGGTCAAAAGGATTTCAAACAAAGTTTCGTTTCCTTGCTCATCTACAAGTGTAATAAGTTCACGTTCTTCGTGATCGTGGTTGTGATCGTGTGACATAGTTTCTCCTCTGTCTTAAAATTTTCTATCTAAATAATTTTGCAAAATCAACTGAGCGGCTAGTTTATCAATAACTTTTTTACGCTTATTACGACTAATATCCGCTTGCTCAATCAACATACGCTCTGCAGCGACCGTAGTTAGGCGTTCATCTTGATACTCTACTGGTAGACCAAAGAGTTCTTCTAGTTTGGCCCCATAGGCTTGACTGGCTTCTACCCGCGGTCCACTGGTATTGTTCATGTTTTTAGGTAATCCAACAACAAAACGCTCCACTTTATAGGCTTCAACCAATTCCTTGAGTCGTTCAAAGCCGAACTCTCCTTGATCTTCATTGATTTGGATGATTTCGAGCCCTTGTGCTGTAAACCCTAACGGATCGCTAATTGCTACACCTACCGTTTTGGAGCCAACGTCCAATCCCATAATTCTCATAGATTATAGATCGACTCCTTGTCCTTTAAGGTAGTAGCGAACCAATTCTTCAACGATTTCATCTCGCTCATACTTACGGATTTGATTTCGTGCATTGTTATAACGAGGAACGTAAGCTGGGTCTCCACTGAGAACATAGCCCACGATCTGGTTAATAGGGTTATAGCCCTTTTCATTCAAAGAAGCATAGACATCTGTCAATGTTTCACTGATTTCTTTTTTATTGGAATCGTCCAATTTAAAACGTACGGTTTCTTCAGTAAATCCCATTCTAACACCCTCTTTCCTTAGAATAGTACTATTATAGCACATTCGCGGTCGTTCTACAAATCACACAGTCTGATTCTGCTGATTTTCTCTGACTTTTTACTGGACTGTTGCCCCATTTGCAACACGATTTGCGATATAGTCCTCTGGTTCGTTTTTTTCAATAGATTTTTCCAGTCCAACATTCTTCAAGTATTCGTTTTCACTGGCTTTTTTAATATCCATCGTTTGGAAATCATAGCTAGTCTTGGTTTCCATTTCTTTCTCATTTAAAAGAGTCGTTTCAATGGTAAAGCCTGAAATTTTTCGAGCTGCTTGAACAGACTCATCCTTGTCCTCAGCTTCTTTAAGAGCTTTTTTAGCTTCGTCTAATCCACGTTCAGAAATATAATTTTTTAAATCTTCTGATACAGGACGTTTCTGCTGAATGGTCAAGCTTAAAAATTGATTGCCTTTGTAAGTAATGATTTGAGTTTGCTGTGCTCCACTCTCATCAGCTGGCAAAACCAAGGTCTTGGTAACAACTGTATTCTTGGTTGCATTTCTAATACGGGCAAGGTAGACTGTAGAGCTTCCTGAGAACTCTCAGTAGTTGAAGCTACTGTTTCTTTTTTCTGACCACATCCAACGAGCAAAAATAGTGCTGCGAATGTTCCAATGACTAACTTTTTCATAAATCCTCACATGTTATCCAATTTAAATATTAGAGAAGGCCAGGAGTCACTCCTAGCCTTGATGTTTTATAGAGCCGCACGTAAGCGCGCTTCTGCATTTTCCACATTACGGACAGAGCGTGGCAAAAAGGCACGGATATCGTCTTCTTTATAGCCGACTTGTAGGCGTTTCTCATCTACAAGAATCGGACTTTTCAAGATACGTGGTGTTTCCATAATCAGGTTGAGCACTTCATTCACACTCAAATCTTCGATATCAACACCAAGGGCCTTTGCATAACGATTTTTCGATGATACGATACTTGCAATTCCATTGTCTGTTTTTGTCAAAATATCAAGTAGTTCTTCTCTCGAAATTCCTTCCTTACCGAGGTTTTGTTCTTTATAACTTAACTGGTGGGCATTGAGCCAGGTCTTCGCTTTTTTACAGCTAGTACAACTTGAGACTGTATAAATTTTGATCATGTACCTACCCCTTTCGCTACATGTTACTATCAGTTTAGACTATTATACCATAAAAAACATCGGACTTGCGACCTATTTTTAAAAAATTTTAACTTTTTTGGCAATTTTTGAACTTTTTTCTTGACAAAATACGAACTATAACCATTCTTTATATTTCTTAATGTAAAATTTCTTAATAACTGTGACGCTAAACATATACAAGAAAATAATACAGATTAAGAATAAGAAGTAAGGAAGCCCTAAGGGTGCTAGACGAAGGATATTTACTAGCGGTCCATAAGGTAGACTGGTTACGAAAAAGGCTGCAACCAGTGTCATCAAAATCACAAGCCAAGCTGGTCTGCTTTGCACAAAAGGAACTTTTGCTGTACGAAGCATATGGATGACCATGGTTTGAGACCACATAGATTCGATGAACCATCCTGTTTGGAACAAGATAATAAACTGAAGGGCAGATTCTGACCCATGAACATAATGATGGCCAGTCACCAAAGGAACAATGATAAAGTAGAGGAAGATAAAGGTCAAAATATCAAAGACAGATGAGATTGGTCCCATCCAAACCATAAATCGCGTAATGGATTTTGCTTCCCATGTATGGGGTTGTTTGAGGAAGTCTTGATCCACATTATCAAATGGCAATGCCACACAAGACAAATCATAGACTAGGTTTAGGACAATGAGATGAACAGGGGCCATTGGTAAAAATGGCAAGAAGATACTCGCAACAAGGAGTGAGAAGATATTCCCAAAGTTTGAACTAACGGTCATCTTGATGTACTTTGTCATGTTGGCGTAGACCTTACGGCCCTCAACGATACCAGTTTCAAGAACCATGAGATCCTTGTCTAGCAAGATAACATCCGCTGTTTCCTTGGCGATATCGACTGCTGTATCTACAGAAATACCGACATCTGCCACCTTCATGGATGGAGCATCATTAATACCGTCCCCCATATAACCAACACCGTGACCATTTTTCTTTAACTGTAGAATAATCCGCGCTTTTTGATCAGGAGATAATTTGGCAAAGACTGTTACTTTTTCAACCACTTCTGCCAATTCTTGGTCTGTCATTTGATCAATGTCAGCACCTAAGAGCATATGTTCAACGTCCAATCCAACCTTTTCACAGATGGCTTGGGTTACTTTCGTTATCTCCAGTTAAAATTTTTGTTCTGACACCATGCTCAAGCAAAGCTTGGATAGCGGGTGCTGCAGATGGTTTTGGTGGATCCAAGAAGGCAAGGTAACCCGTAAGGATCATATCATTTTCATCATCCACAGCATAGGCATAGTCTTCACGTAGACCTGACTTGTAACCAACACCTAATACACGCAAGCCTTGACGGTTTAATTGACCAACTTCTGCCAGTACTTCTTGGCGAATACCTTCCGTAATAGGGATTATTTCTCCACGATATTCCACATGTGTCGAAATGTTCAACATTTCTTCTAAAGCGCCTTTGGTCACCATACTAACAACATTGCTGTCATCTTTGACGATAACACTCATACGTCTGCGCTCAAAGTCAAATGGAAGCTCGTCAATTTTTTGAAAACTGGTATCTAGATTTTGTAGGATAGCGTGTTCTTTGGCTTCTTTTTCAGTTCTACTGATAATGGCACGGTCCATCAAGTTTTTCAAACCTGTTTGAAAATGTGAATTTAGATAAGCTCTTCTTAAGACCGCCATATCCAAATCACCATGGATATCCAAAGGGTATTCTAAGACAATCTCATCTTGCGTTAGAGTTCCAGTTTTATCTGTACATAGGATATCGATCGCTCCTAAGTCTTGAATAGCATTGAGTTTTTTGATGACCACTTTTTCCTTGGCCATGATAATGGAACCTTTGGCCAAGCTAGCTGTAATAATCATCGGAAGCATTTCTGGTGTCAGTCCGACACCGACACTCAAAGGCAAATACTCCAGCCTCTAGCCAGTCACCATCGGTCAAACCATTTGCGAAAAACACGATTGGGACCATGACAAGCATCAAGCGGATCAAGAGCCAAGAAATGCTGTTCATTTCACGTTCAAAAGAAGTTGGCTCATCATAGGTGTTGAGAGTCTGCTCGATGGCTCCCATCATGGTGTCATCACCAACAGCGAGAACCATAGCTGTGGCACTTCCTGAGATAACGTTTGTCCCCATGAATGCCAAAGATTCTGCTTCTAAGAGGCTATCTACATTTTGACCAGTGGCTTTATTTAAAGCAAGCTTTTCAACTGCATCGCTTTCTCCAGTCAAACCTGACTGTTGAACGAAAAAGTCGCGGGATTCGAACAAGATGACATCTGCTGGAATCATATCTCCAGCACTCAATTTCACGAGGTCTCCCACAACCAACTCATCGATTGGCAACTCTTGTTCAAGACCATCACGAATAACAGTTGCCGTGTTGATAATCATTTTTGAAAGATTGGTTGTCGCCTTGTCGCTCCGCAATTCTTGGACGAAACGGATGCCTCCTGAAATCAAAACCAAGACAACGATAATAATAGAGGTCGTAGGGTCCTCTTGGCCAGGTTTGGCAAGCCAGACGTTTGTAACGAGAGAGATAAAGGCAATCACAAGCAAAATGATTGTGAAAGGATTTATAATGGACTCATAAATCTTCTTAAAGATGGAATCCTCTTGACCCTTGGTAATGGTGTTTTCACCATACAGGTCACGGTTTTCTTCGACTTGTTCTTGGTCTAAGCCTTTTAGACTTGTATGGTAAAAAGCTAGACTACCTTTTAATGGAGTTTGAATAGCTGCTGCTAGTCTTTCTTTTGTAGTTTTCATTGGTTTCTCCTATCTGTATGAATGATAATTTCATACACGGGGACCAATCACTTTATAAGGACAGAACGACACAAATCAGCGATTGGCTGTGTATGTGCGGTTCTGGATGATCGTCAATTTGCATCGTTTGCCTCCTTTCTTTGTTCTAAAACAGCAGAAAGCCCTGCCATAAATGGCAGGACTAAAAAACTTATGATCTGTTTTCGTTCAAGCTTTAACTCCATAGGGCAATGAAATGAGCTTAGTCTTGACCTTCGCGACCAGGACTGTTGACCAACGAGTAGTGTCTCCACTGCTTTGCGGTAGCCATCCGTATCCCTATGGTAGCCTCACCTACCGTTTTCGCCTTTCAGTATAAACCTTTAACTAGTAAAAGTCAACGATTTATCTCATTTTTCTTAGATTACGATTAATTCTTTTGGAGCAAGGGTTAATAATTCACAACCGGTATCTGTAATCAGGATGTCGTCCTCAATACGAACCCCGTATTTACCTTCAATATAAATACCCGGTTCATCAGTCAAGACCATACCAGTTTTGATAACTTCTTTGGAAGTTTGACTGAAGTAAGGTTCTTCGTGGATATCAAGCCCGATACCGTGCCCGATACCGTGTGTAAAGTATTGTCCATAACCTGCTTCCACAATAATGTCACGAGGAATCTTATCAAAGTCACGGAAACCTAAGCCAGCCTTAGCTTGGTTAATCAATGCTTGGTTGGCTTTTAGAACTGTATTGTAAATCTCTGCCTGCTCGTCACTGACATGACCGAGGTAGATGGTACGAGTCATATCACTCACATAATGCTCGTAAAGGCACCCAAAGTCCATAGTGATAGCTTCGCCTAGCTCTACTGGCTTGTGCATTGGGTGAGCATGGGGTTTAGAAGAGTTAATACCGCTTGCTAGAATGGTATCAAAAGACAAACCTGCCGCTCCTAATTCACGCATACGGAAATCAAGGAAGTTGGCAATTTCAATTTCAGTCTTCCCTTGCTTGATAAAGTCAAGGGCATCGTGGAAAGCTTGGTCAGAGATAGAACAAGCCTTGCGAATAGTCGCAATCTCTGTTTCATCCTTAATCATGCGAAGCGCTTCAACAAACTGTGTCTGAGGAAGTAATTCCAAACCTTCAAAGGCTGTTTGCATGCGGTGGTAATAAGAAACCGAGATTTCATCTTCAAACCCGATACGAGAAAGACCCATGTCTTTGCAATCTTTGCGATAGTAGCCAACTCGTCACGCTCTGCAAAAATCTCAAAACCAGTAACTTCTTGCTTGGCAGCGATAATATAGCGAGCATCTGTCACCAAGACCTGACGGTCACGACTGATGAAGACTGTTCCATTTGAACCCCAAAATCCTGTCAAATAGTAGACATTTTTAAGGTTGTTGATAATGATTCCATCTAATTCTTTTTCTTGCATTTTATCTAAAAATGCTTGCACACGTTTATTCATGATGTAACTTTCCTTTCAAATACTGTCCTGTATAGCTGGCTTCATTAGCAGCTACTTCTTCTGGTGTTCCTGTTGCGATAATGGTTCCGCCACCGACACCACCTTCTGGTCCTAAGTCGATAATATGGTCTGCTGTTTTGATGACATCCAGATTGTGCTCGATCACGAGAACTGTATTTCCATCATCGACAAAGCGAGACAAAACGGTGAGTAATCGAGCGATGTCCTCAGTATGCAACCAGTTGTCGGCTCATCTAAAATGTAGAAAGACTTACCTGTCGAGCGCTTGTGGAGTTCGCTAGCCAGCTTCATACGCTGCGCTTCTCCACCAGAAAGTGTCGTAGCTGGTTGTCCCAAGGTCACATAACCTAGACCTACATCCTTGATCGTTTGGAGTTTGCGTTGAATTTTTGGAATGTGTTTGAAAAATTCTACCGCATCGTTGACGGTCATATCCAAGACTTGCGAAATATTCTTTTCCTTGTAGTGAACTTCAAGCGTTTCACTATTGTAGCGGGTTCCATGACAGACTTCACAAGCCACGTAAACATCTGGCAAGAAGTGCATTTCAATCTTGATAATCCCATCACCCGAGCAAGCCTCGCAGCGACCGCCTTTGACGTTAAAACTGAAACGACCCTTTTTGTAACCACGGATCTTGGCTTCATTTGTCTGAGCAAAGAGGTCTCGGATGTCATCGAAAACACCTGTATAAGTAGCGGGATTAGACCTCGGTGTTCGTCCTATTGGACTTTGGTCAATGTCTATCAGACGGTCTATATGCTCGATTCCTGTAATAGTCTTAAACTTCCCAGGCTTGTCTGAATTACGGTTGAGCTTCTGGGCAATGGCTTTTTTGAGAATACTGTTAATGAGGGTCGACTTCCCTGAACCAGAGACTCCTGTCACCGCAATGAATTTTCCGAGAGGGAAGCGAGCAGTGATGTTTTGTAGGTTGTTTTCACGCGCTCCCGTCACTTCGATAAAACGACCATTACCGACACGACGCTCTTCTGGCACTGGAATGGCACGTTTGCCTGACAAGTACTGACCTGTGATAGACTTGCTGTTGCGAGCCACTTGCTTGGGCGTTCCTGCGGCAACAATCTCTCCACCAAAAACACCGGCACCAGGGCCAACGTCAATCAAATAATCCGCCTCACGCATGGTGTCTTCATCGTGTTCTACCACGATGAGAGTGTTCCCCAAATCACGCATCTTTCAGACTGGCAATCAGACGGTCATTGTCCCTCTGGTGAAGACCGATGGACGGCTCATCAAGGATATAGAGAACCCCTGAGAGGTTGGAACCAATCTGGGTCGCTAAGCGAATACGTTGACTCTCCCCACCTGATAATGTTCCTGCCGAGCGGGATAACGTTAAATAGTTAAGGCCCACGTTATTGAGGAAAGTCAAGCGGTCTTTGATTTCCTTCAGGATAGGACGAGCGATAATAGCTTCATTTTCAGATAGGGTTAGCTGGTCAATAACTTCCAAATGGTCTGCGATGGAGAGGTCTGAAATTTCTCCGATATGGAGTCCTTTTTCTCCCCCTACTCGAACAGATAGGGCCTGGCCATTGAGACGATAACCATGACAGGTGCCACAAGTTAGCTCGTTCATATAGAGACACATCTGTGTACGAGTGTAGTCGCTATTGGTTTCATGATAGCGACGCTTGATATTTCTGATAACACCTTCAAAAGGAACGTCGATATCACGAACTCCACCAAATTCATTCTCATAGTGGAAGTGGAATTCCTTACCATCTGAACCATAGAAAATGAGATTCTTATCCTCCTCTGACAAGGTCTCAAAAGGCGTATCCATATCCACTCCAAAGGTTGTCATGGCTTGCTCCAGCATATTTGGATAATAGTTAGAAGAGATAGGGTTCCAAGGTGCTAAGGCTCCTTCACGAAGGGTCTTACTAGCATCTGGCACTACTAGATCCGTATCAACCTCTAGCTTGATCCCCAAACCATCACACTCACTACATGAACCAAACGGTGCATTGAAGGAGAAGAGACGAGGTTCTAGTTCAGGAACCGTAAAGCCACAAACTGGACAAGCATAGTGTTCTGAAAAGAGGAGCTCGGAAGCATCCATGGTATCAATAATGACATACCCTTCAGCGATACGAAGGGCTGCTTCGATGGAATCAAAGAGACGACTACGGATACCTTCTTTAATGATAATACGGTCTACCACCACATCGATGTTGTGTTGCTTATTCTTTCAAGTTCAGGAACTTCGGTCACATCGTAAACAACTCCATCGACACGGACACGGACGTAACCATCCTTTTGAATCTTTTCAATCAGCGTCTTATGCTGACCCTTTTTCTTACGAATAACAGGAGCCAAAATCTGCAGACGCTGGCGCTCTGGCAATTCCAAAACCTTGTCTACGATCTGTTCGACAGACGAAGCCTTGATAGCCCCATGTCCATTGATACAATAGGGTGTTCCGACACGTGCATAGAGGAGACGTAGATAATCGTTGATTTCCGTCGTTGTCCCAACCGTCGAACGAGGATTTTTACTGGTCGTCTTCTGGTCAATGGAAATAGCAGGACTAAGACCATCGATAGAGTCCACATCTGGTTTTTCCATATTTCCTAAGAACTGACGAGCGTAGGCTGATAGACTCTCTACATAGCGGCGTTGCCCTTCTGCATAAAGAGTATCAAAGGCAAGACTGGATTTGCCCGAACCCGACAACCCCGTCACCACAACTAGCTTGTCTCGTGGAATTTCCACGTCAATATTTTTTAAATTATGGGCGCGTGCCCCATGGATGACAATCTTATCTTGCATGTTACTTCTTTCTAGTCCATTGTTGCTTTCCATTATACCAAAAAAAGTGAAATTCTATTACCAAAAAAGCCGATTTTGTAGTATAATAGTACGGTGTCAAAAATCACTGAAACACGGATTAGATTAGGAAAGGATAGGAGATATGAAGCAAGTCTTTCTCTCAACTACAACTGAATTTAAAGAGATTGATACGCTCCAGCCGGGAACTTGGATCAATCTCGTCAATCCTACTCAAAGCGAATCGATGGAAATCGCCTCGGCCTTTGATATTGATATCGCCGATCTCCGTGCACCGCTCGATGCGGAAGAGATGTCACGTATCACCATCGAAGATGAGTACACCTTGATCATCGTGGACGTTCCCATTACTGAGGAAAGAAACAACCAGACCTACTACGTGACCATTCCCTTGGGGATTATCCTCACAGAAGAGGCTATTATTACCACTTGCTTGGAGCCTCTACCACTTCTTGATGTCTTTATCAATCGTAGGCTTCGAAATTTCTATACCTTCATGCGTTCGCGCTTCATCTTCCAAATCCTATACCGCAATGCGGAGATTTACCTAACCGCCCTCCGTTCAATCGAACGTAAGAGTGAGCAGATTGAGAGTCAACTTCACAAATCTACTCGAAACGAAGAATTGATCGAACTCATGGAGTTGGAAAAGACCATCGTCTACTTCAAAGCTTCTCTGAAGACAAATGAGCGCGTGATTAAAAAATTGACCAGTGCGACTAGCAATATCAAGAAATACCTCGAAGATGAAGATCTACTTGAAGACACCTTGATTGAAACGCAACAGGCCATCGAGATGGCGGATATCTATGGAAACGTCCTTCACTCTATGACAGAGACCTTTGCCTCTATCATTTCAAACAACCAGAACAATATCATGAAACCTTGGCCCTCGTGACCATCGTTATGTCTATCCCGACTATGATTTTCTCAGCTTACGGAATGAACTTTAAGGATAATGAAATTCCTTTAAACGGAGAACCGCACGCATTCTGGCTCATCGTCTTCATCGCCTTTGCTATGAGTGTTTCCCTCACTCTTTACCTCATCCATAAAAAATGGTTCTAAACAGGAGTTATTATGTCACAGATTGATTTAAAAGAATTAACCAAGAAAAACCAAGAATTTATCCACATTGCAACCCAGCAATTTCTAAAGGATGGAAAAACTGACGCTGAAATCAAGGCCATCCTTGAAGAAGTCATTCCTCATATCCTTGAAGAACAACCAAAAGGGGTGACAGCTCGTTCTATCTACGGAGCACCAACTCACTGGGCTCACAGCTTCAGCGAAAAAGAGCAATATGAAAAAGAACATCCAAAAGAAAACGACGATCCAAAATTGATGATGTTGGATTCAGCCCTTTTCATTACAGGACTGTTTGCAGTGGTTAGCGCCTTGATGAGCTTCTTCTCAAACCAACCCGTGGCCTACGGATTGGTAACACTTATCAGTGTAGGAGCCTTTGGTGGAGTTGCCTTTTACCTTCTCTATCACTTTATCTACCGCTACTACGGACCAGATACTGACCGTAGCCAACGTCCTCCATTCTGGAAATCACTTTTGGTCATGTTAGCGACTATGTTTGCTGGGTCTTCATCCTCTTCTTGAGTAACTTCCTTCCACAAGCCATCAACATTAGTCTCCCACCACTTGTTTTGTTGGTGATTGGAGGAGCTCTCCTTGCCCTACGTTTCTACCTCAAAAAACGTTTCAACATCAAGAGTGCAAGTGCAGGACCTGCTAGATATTAAGATAAACAATAAAAGTAGTGTGTTTTGTAGACAGACTACTTTTTTGTAGTTCCAAATCATTTTTTGATTCTCCAAAGAAAAGTAGCCACATTTTCTAATAACATTCTAATGTAAAGTCTTCCCTTAGAATCCCAAGGTTTTACCCTTGAATCCAAGCTGTTTTTCTGTTATACTAATAAAGCAATAAGGAGAAATATATATGACTAAACAGAGAATTAATCAAATTGTCGGTTCAATTGGTGCCTTTATCGGGATTATTGTATTTATAGCCTACATCCCCCAAATTTTTGCCAATTTACAAGGGAACAAAGCTCAACCATTCCAACCTTTATCAGCAGCTGTTTCTTGCTTAATCTGGGTCATTTATGGATGGACAAAAGAGCCTAAGAAAGACTGGATTCTAATCATTCCAAACTCGGCTGGGGTTATCCTTGGCGGACTGACCTTCCTTACTGCTCTATAAGGATACAACTACTATAAAAGCCTTTTTCTGATTCTAATTCTTGTTGTTTCCCCTCATCTTTTGTGATACAATAGCATCAATTTATTTCTAGGAGGATGAGATATGGTTTCTACTATTGGTATTGTTAGTTTGTCTAGTGGCATTATCGGAGAAGACTTTGTCAAACACGAAGTGGACTTGGGTGTCCAACGTCTCAAGGACTTGGGACTCAATCCTATCTTTTTACCCCATTCGCTAAAAGGCTTAGACTTTATCAAGGACCATCCTGAAGCACGTGCAGAGGATTTGATTCATGCCTTTTCTGATGATAGTATCGACATGATCCTATGCGCCATTGGTGGAAACGACACCTATCGCTTACTACCTTATCTTTTTGAAAATGACCAACTACAAAAGGTTATCAAACCAAAGATTTTTCTTGGTTTCTCGGATACGACCATGAACCATCTCATGTTGCATAAACTAGGAATCAAGACTTTTTATGGGCAATCCTTTTTAGCAGACATTTGTGAGTTAGACAAAGAAATGTTACCATATAGCCTCCACTACTTCAAAGAATTGATTGAGACGGGAAGAATCTCAGAAATTCGACCTAGTGATGTTTGGTATGAGGAACGGACTGATTTTAGTCCCAAAGCTTTGGGAACACCTCGTGTCAGCCATTCAAATACAGGTTTTGACTTGTTACAAGGCAATGCTCAGTTTGAGGGAGAAATTCTCGGTGGTTGTCTTGAGTCTCTCTATGATATTTTTGACAACTCTCTACACGCAGATAGCACAGACCTCTGCCAAAAATACAAACTTTTCCCTGACTTATCCGACTGGGAAGGAAAGATTCTATTGCTAGAAACAAGTGAAGAAAAGCCTGAACCTGATGATTTCAAAAAAATGTTGCAGGCTTTAAAAGAAACTGGGATATTTGAAGTCATCAGTGGGCTCTTGGTCGGAAAACCTATGGATGAAACTTTCTATGACGACTATAAAGAGGCACTATTGGATATCATTGACAGCAATACCCCGATTGTCTATAATCTAAACGTTGGCCATGCCACACCAAGAGCAATTGTTCCCTTTGGAGTTCACGCGTATGTAGACGCAACGGAGCAAGTCATTCGCTTTGACTGTAACAAAGAAAGCTGAGATGAATTTCTCAGCTTTTTCTCATTATCATTACTGGCATTTTTCATCACATACTACTGATAGCTAAAATGATCAAGGAAAGACTGTTGCTTAACATGTGAACAAGCAGGGGATAGTAGATATTCTCCTTTTCTTTCACATAAATAATTGAAAAAGGCAAGACCACCACCTAGGTAACCGACTGCACCGACCCACTCTGATAAAGACAAACTGTGCATATGAGTAAGCGCAAAGGCAAGGCCGACCAAAAAGACACTCAGCCAAGTTGGCAGATTTTTTTCCTCAAATATCTCAATAAAAATTTGACGGAAAAAAAGAGCTCTTCCACTAAAGGTCCGATGATGCAGGCGAAAAACTGCTATCAGTAATGGTTGTTCTTGAAAGGTACTTTGAATATTCGACTGATTTAGACCTTGTCCGTCTAGTCCCAAAAAAACTGCCTTAATATTGACGATAGAAGTTCAAAGAGAATGGTCATGAGGAAAAAGAAAGAGCCAGCCTTTTTAAAACGCCAAAGATAAATTTCCTTTTAGAATTTCTAACCTCTTCCCACTTTTTGGAGCAATAGGGACTTAAATAAGAAGCAACCATACACAAACATGATGGTATAGACCAAATAAGTCCCTGCAGAAGAAGGCAATGGAGCATCAAATACTCGTATACCATCAAAAAAACAAAGAGAACTGTATAGAGAATCGCAAAAAAATCAGAATTCCCTTATTTTTTTGTCAGACATCATTTAAGATCCTTCCATTCACAATCATTCTCATGGTCATCAACTAGCCCTGCTGCTTGTAGAAAAGACAAGACAGCAACTGGCCCAGTGAACTTAAAGCCTCGTTTTTTGAGATCTTTGGATAATTTCTCAGATAGAGCTGTTTTGGCAGGCGCCTGGCTGTAGTCAGGCACATCATTGACGATGGTTTGTCCATCCACAAAAGACCAAAGATAGGCATCAAAAGAACCATAGTCTGCCTGCACTTGTAGAAAGGCTTGGGCGTTGGCACGTGTCGCAAAAATCTTAGCTCGATTTCGGATGATCGCTACATTGTCCATTAAAGCTTCCAATTCAGAGTCAGTCATCTCTGCGACCGCTTGAATTTGATAGCCATAAAAGGCTTCTCGGAAAGCTTGTCGTTTGTTGAGCACCGTTTCCCAAGACAGGCCTGCCTGATAGGTCTCCATACAGAGCAACTCAAAAAGAGCCCGATCATCATGAAGGGGCTGGCCCCACTCTTCATCGTGGTAGGCTACATATAGAGGGTTGTTCATTTTAACCCAGCCACAACGTTTTGGCATAGACTTCTCCTATTTCACCAACATCTTGAGGGCAGATTTAATGTAATTTTCTGCTGTATCTGTCGTTCCTTCAAAGAATTTCTTGATTTTCTTAAGCTCAGTAGCCTTGTAGCCCAAGGCTAACATGGCTTCCATAGCTTCTTCCAGTTCTTGGTTGTCACTGCTAGATGGAACTGCAGCCTTAGCAGGGAGGTCGTCCCCTGCCACAACCACCTTACCTTCTAGATCCAATACCATCTGTTGGGCTGTTTTCTTACCGATTTTAGGGAACTTGGTCAAGTAGGTGATGTTCTTAGTCTCAATAGCTTGAACGAGGCCTGCATTGTCATCAGCTGCGATGATGGCAAGAGCAGAAACAGGGCCAATGCCTGATACAGAGATTAAGCTGAGAAAGAGTTTCTTCTCATCTTCCGAGCGAAAACCGTAAAGGAGATGAGCATCTTCGCGAACGACTTGATGCACATAGATTTGTGCTTCTTGGTTGACTTGCCCTGAGTAGGCATAAGGATTGGCTACATGCAAGATATAACCGATACCATTTGCCTCAAGGACGATATATTTAGCAGTAATTTTGGTAATAATACCCTTTAGATATTCGTACATAATTTTCCCTTCAATTTATACTCAATGAAAATCAAAGAATAAACTAGGAGGCTAACCATAGGCATAACTTGAGTTAGGCAAGGTAAGGCTGACGCAGTTTAGAGAGATTTTCGAAGAGTATTAGTATTTTCCTAGCTCTCGGAGACTCGTGTGATTTTCCTGAATGCGACGGAACATCTTTTCCATGTCCGACTTGGTAAAGTGAACCAAAACAGGACGTCCGTGTGGACAGTTATAGGGGTTGTCACATTGAGAGAGCTGATAGAGGAGTTGTCTAGCCGAGTGGTCATCGATACGATGGTTTGCCTTGATGGACCGCTTGCAGGACATCATAATCGCTAGTTCAGCTCGGTATTTCTTTATTGAAACTTCCTTGGTCAAGAGAAGCATATCACACATCTCATAGATACCTGACTCGATTTCCTCCTCTGCCATCCAAATGGGATGTTCGCGCAAGATAAATTGATTCTCCCCGTACTCTGCTAGAAAGACGCCAACTTCCTCTAAGAGAGGCATTCTTTCCTTGAGACGAAGGGCATCATCCGCAGGAAATTCAAAGATATAGGGCACTAGGAGTTGCTGCTGGCTCTGGTCAACATTGCCAATACTTTCGCGATACTCCTCATACTTAACCCGCTCCTGGGCTGCGTGTTGGTCTATGATGTAAAGTCCATCTCTACCTTGGGCAAAGAGATAAGTCCCGTGCATTTGCCCGAAAAATTCCAACTCTGGGAAACTTGACGTTTCTTCTCGCTCTAGCTTGTCATAAGCCTTATCCAAACTAGCCATATCTAACTCAGGATGATCCAGTTGGTCGTAGCTGATAGGCTTTCTCTCTGCAAAATGCAGTTTTGCTGGCTTGGTCAGCTGATCCAAGGTTTCCTTGGCAAACAGGTTCAAAGCCTGTCTTTCTTCCGTCAGATTCACCTGATGGTCTGCTACCTCAGCTTGACTCGGTCTTCTCAGCTCCGTTTTTCATAGTAGAGCGTATTTTCTCTCAGTGGCAAAGTCGTTTGCTCCACCTTTTCACGATTGCGAACGGTAGACTTTGCAAGATTTTCCAAGGCATCTGGAATCAAGGTCTGTTCCTTGAGACTCTTTGCGATAGCTTCTGAAACCAGTGCCATCAGCTCTCTTTCCTTAGAAATCCGTACCTCTTGCTTGGTTGGGTGCACATTGACATCAGCTAAGTAAGGGTCAATCTGGATGTGAATAACAGCTAGCGGAAAACGCCCCACCATAAGCTTGCTACCGTATCCATCTAAAATGGCACGATTGAGCAGGAAGTTTTTGATATAACGGCCATTGATAAAAAGGCTGATATAGTTACGATTAGCCCGCGTCAATTCCGGCAAGGACACAAAACCTGAAATTTCAAAGTCTAGGTCAGAATTCTCAATCTCAACCATCTTTTTGGCACTAGCTAAACCATAAATCCCAGCAATGGCTTGGCGCAGCTGACCCGTACCTGCTGTTCGTGTCATCTCCTTGCCATCGCTAATCAGGCTAAAGGAAATCTCAGGATGGGCTAGCCCCAGACGATTGACAATATCAATGATGTGAGACAACTCCGCCTGCTGACTCTTCATATACTTGAGACGGGCTGGTGTGTTGAAAAAAAGGTCTTCCACACAAACCTTAGTCCCCACAGGACTGGTCGCTGGAATGATTTCCTCAACTTCTCCCCCACGAGCCACTAACTTGGTCCCATGACTTGCTCCATCCACCGCAGTCAACAAAGTTAAAACACTAACAGAAGCGATTGAAGGCAGGGCTTCACCACGAAAACCCAGCGTGCGAATCCTAAACAAATCCGCTTGATTTTTGATCTTACTAGTGGCATGACGACGGAGGGCTAACTCGACTTCATCGTGGGCAATCCCATGTCCATTATCTGTGATTTGGATTTTCTTAAGACCAGCTTCTTCAATCTCAACGATAATCTGGCTTGAGCCAGCATCGATAGCATTTTCAACTAATTCTTTGACAACGCTAGCAGGACGCTCGATAACTTCTCCTGCTGCAATCTGGTTGGCCAATACTTCTGGCAATTCAATAATATGAGACATCTTTCAGCCCCTTTCTCAACTGTTTATCTATTTCTCTGAAAATAATACTCTTCAAAAATCAAATTCAAACCACGTCAGTCTCGCCTTGCCGTACTCGAGTACAGCCTTCGGCTAGCTTCCTAGTTTGCTCTTTGATTTTCATTGAGTATAAGCTAGTGCTATTATACCATATTTCACTCGTTTCCAAAAAAGTCCAAGTAGCAACTTTCTTCCCGATTTTACTAGGTTATTTACCAAGTTTGTGGTACAATAGGTAGAAACAATATTTTAAAAAGGAGAAAAGACACATGCACATTTTTGATGAGCTAAAAGAGCGTGGTTTGATTTTTCAAACGACTGATGAAGAAGCTTTGCGTAAAGCCCTAGAAGAAGGTCAAGTTTCTTATTATACTGGCTACGATCCAACTGCTGACAGCCTTCACCTAGGCCACCTTGTTGCAATCTTGACAAGTCGTCGCTTGCAGTTAGCAGGTCACAAACCTTATGCGCTCGTTGGCGGTGCTACAGGTCTCATCGGAGATCCGTCCTTCAAAGATGCTGAGCGTAGTCTCCAAACAAAAGACACAGTAGATGGCTGGGTCAAGTCTATCCAAGGACAACTTTCTCGCTTTCTTGATTTTGAAAATGGTGAAAATAAAGCTGTCATGGTCAACAACTACGACTGGTTTGGCAGCATCAGCTTCATTGACTTCCTCCGTGATATCGGAAAATACTTCACTGTCAACTACATGATGAGCAAGGAGTCTGTGAAGAAACGGATTGAAACAGGGATTTCTTACACTGAGTTTGCCTACCAAATCATGCAAGGTTATGACTTCTTTGTTTGAACCAAGAGCACAATGTAACCCTTCAAATCGGTGGTTCTGACCAATGGGGAAATATGACTGCTGGTACAGAGTTGCTTCGTCGTAAGGCTGATAAGACTGGTCACGTTATCACTGTTCCACTCATCACAGACGCAACTGGCAAGAAATTTGGTAAATCTGAAGGAAACGCTGTTTGGCTCAACCCTGAAAAGACTTCTCCATACGAAATGTACCAATTCTGGATGAACGTCATGGACGCTGACGCTGTTCGCTTCTTGAAAATCTTTACTTTCTTGTCACTTGATGAGATTGAAGACATCCGTAAACAATTTGAAGTGGCTCCACACGAACGCTTGGCTCAAAAAGTCTTGGCTCGTGAAGTCGTGACTCTTGTTCACGGAGAAGAAGCCTACAAAGAAGCCCTTAACATCACTGAACAACTCTTTGCCGGAAATATCAAAAACCTTTCTGTCAAAGAACTTAAACAAGGACTTCGTGGCGTGCCAAACTACCAGGTACAAGCAGACGAAAACCACAACATCGTAGAACTTCTCGTATCATCTGGTGTTGTTAATTCAAAACGCCAAGCCCGTGAAGACGTCCAAAACGGAGCTATCTACGTCAACGGTGACCGCATCCAAGACCTTGACTATGTCTTGAGTGACGCTGATAAGTTAGAGAACGAACTGACTGTTATCCGTCGTGGGAAGAAAAAATACTTTGTATTGACCTACTAAACTGTTCAACATTTATCTATAAATAAAGGAGTTAACCTCGAGAAAGGTAACTCCTTTTTGTTGTTGATAACCTCATCTATCTAGTTTTAATAGACAGGCTACGCAGTACAATGCGTAAGGTTGTTAGATTATGTAAGATAGAGAGATTTGAAGGACTGAGCCAGTTAAACAAGCCAAAGCCAATCAAACTACTATTTACGACAACGGTATCTTGAATATTCTTCTTAATGAGTGTTTGCAAAGATGATGATAGCGAATCCAACTCTTGGAAGAAATCCAAACGATTATCTAACAATAAGATATCACTCATCTGCTTAGAAATATCTGCACTCTCATTCATCACCACACCGATATCTGATAGGGTTAGAGCCGCTGAGTCATTCAATCCATCTCCAACCATCAAAATAGTGTGACCTGCTTTCTGCAGTTCCTCTACTAACTCAAATTTCCCATCAGGTTTCAAGTCTGTATATACCTGATCAAAGGGCAAATCTTTGACTAATTCCTCTGTCCTAACCAAGGTGTCCCCTGTTGCCAGAATCAATTTTTTCCCCTGTGCCTTAAGTTTATCCAAGGCTGTTTTTGCTTCTTTTCTCAAAGGAGTATGAATGCAGAACATTCCAATCAATTCATTCTGATAAGCCAAGAATAAGAGATTGTAGTGACTCTTGTACTCTTCAATTAAAGCATTTTGTTCTGAACTGATATGAATCTGCTCATCCTGCATCAAGACATAATTCCCAATAAGAACTGGTTGGCCATCTATATGAGATTTGATCCCCTTGCTTGCGATATATTGGAGTTTCCCATGCATTTCCTCATGTTCAATCCCCTCTATCTCAGCTTGCTTGACGATGGCATTAGCAATAGGATGATAAATGTGTTCCTCAAGACAGGCACTGATTCTGAGAATATCTTCCTCACTATAGTCTCCAAAAGGTAACACCTTTTCAACTATCGGATAGCTAGTTGTGATTGTTCCCGTCTTATCAAACAAGAAAGTATCAACTTCCAGATATTTCTCCAAAACATCTCCATCCTTAATCACCATTTCACGGTTCAACCCCTCCTTGATAGCTGTCAAATAAGCTACAGGAGTAGAGATTTTCAAAGCGCAGGAGAAATCGACCAATAGGAAAGAAATAGCCTTAGAAAAAGAACCTGTCAATAGGTAAGTCAGTCCAGCCCCCAAGAAATTATATTTGACGACCTTGTCCGCCATTTTGATGAAATAGCGTTGTTTCGTTTTCTTGTTTTCTTCAGATTTCTTCATCAACTCAATCAGTTGTAAAACCCGGCTGTTCATCTGATTATCGGTTACACGAATGCGTAACTCTCCAGTTTCTAATACTGTATTTGCACAAACCAAATCAGACTCTCTTTTTTCAACTGGAAAACTCTCTCCCGTCAAGGAACTTTCGTTGACCATACCTAAACCTGAAACTACTTGTCCATCAAACAGAATTTCATTTCCTTGAGATAAGACCAAAACATCTCCTATTTGAACATCGGAACTCTTGATACTAACAACCGTATCGCCCTGTACTAGGAATACATCGCTCTCTTTTGCAAGAAGACTCTGTTCTAAATCTGTTGCAGTTTTTTTCAAGGACCACTGATCTAAATGATTCCCCAAATCAAGCATAAACATGATGTTGCTAGCAGTCTTGGATTGATTCATGAACAAGGACAATAAAATCGCCGAACAGTCCAAAACCTCCATCGTTAGTTCCTTACGCGCTAGGGTCTGATAAGCTTCTTTGACATACCCCAGAGCCTGATAACAAGTCCATATATAGCGAATAGGAGACGGTACAAGACTACGAAAAAGCACACGCTTAATCGCTGCATCTGAAACAATAGAATAGGCACTATCTTCTCTACGAATGGGAAGAGTCATCAACTCAGAAACTTTCCCTCTATCAATTCTTTTTAAAAAGGCTTCTGCATTATCTAATACAGAAAAGCCTTCTTTTATACGTAGAGTAAAGTGCTGTTGATCCATGTAAAACTGGATAGACTCAATTCCCTTTTCATCTCTCGCCAAGGAACGAAGATAGTCTTGAATATCCAAGGTGAGTGAAAAAGAAGATGATAGTCGGATATGTTGGTATCCTCTATGTAGCACTTTAAAAGACATATTATTCCCCTATCAGGCTATCTAATTGCTCTTCTTTTTTCTCTTGCTCATACAAATATTTAGCATCTTGCAAGACATCGTCTCCATGTTGTTTTACAATGGAAACAGATGCATCCAATTCATCTTTCAATTTGTAAGCTTTAGCCAAAGCTTTAGAATAACCTTTTTTAGCTTCCTTACTTGCTAAGATTTTCAAACCAAGAGTGCCAAATGCTACACCACCCAAAAAGAGTGATGATTTTTTCGCAACTTTTGCGACGCTTAATACTTCTTTTAACATACTTATTTCCTCCTTATCATTATTATATAGCAATTTAGATATAAAAGCAATTTCATTCTATAAATTGGAGAATTAATTTTATTTCTACTGAATCTCCCATCTACTTATTCCTAAGGTTGCTTTCATTTGCCTCTTTTGATACACTTAAACTATGAATACAAACCTCAAACCAAAACTTCAACGTTTTGCTACTGCTAGTTCCTTTTCCTGCCCCATCTGCCAAGAAGATCTCACCTTGGTAGAGTCTAGCCTTAAGTGTAGCAACCGCCATTCTTTTGATCTGGCAAAATTCGGCTATGTCAATCTGGCACCGCAAATCAAACAATCCACCAACTATGACAAGGAAAATTTTCAAAACCGTCAACAAATCCTAGAAGCTGGTTTTTATCAAACTATTTTAGAAACCATCTCAGACCTGCTTACAAATTCTAAAACTAACCAAACAATTTTAGATATCGGCTGTGGCGAGGGATTCTACTCTCGAAAACTCCAAGAAAGTCACTCTGACAAAATCTTCTATTCCTTTGATATTTCTAAAGATTCCGTCCAAATCGCTGCTAAGAGTGAACCCAACTGGGCAGTCAATTGGTTTGTTGGTGACCTAGCTCGTCTTCCTATAAAAGACGCTAGTATGGATATCCTGCTCGATATCTTCTCGCCTGCCAACTACGGAGAATTTCAAAGAGTATTATCAAAAGACGGCATCTTGATTAAGGTCATCCCGACTGAAAATCACCTCAAAGAAATCCGCCAAATGGTGCAAGATCAGCTGACAAAGAAGGACTATTCCAACCAAGATATCAAAGAACATTTCCAGGAACATTTCAGCATTCAATCTAGCCAAACGGCCTCTCTGACCAAACCTATCACGGCTGAGCAACGCCAAGCTTTGCTTGCCATGACGCCCCTTCTCTTTCATGTTGACCAGACCAAGATTGACTGGAGCCAACTGACAGAGATTACTATCGAAGCAGAGATTCTGGTCGGAAAAGCACTGTAAATTAGTTTAAATATGAAAAAACGCACCTTAAATAGATGCGTTTTGTTTTACAATCTGATGTAATGTATCTTAGTTCAAGTGCCAGATATCTTCGTTATACTGAGCGATTGTACGGTCAGATGAGAAGAATCCTGCTTTAGAAATGTTAACGATGACTTTATCCAACCATGCGTCACGGTCTTCGTAGTCAGCAAGCATTTGCTCTTTCACTTTGATGTAGTCTTCCAAGTCAAGAAGAGTCATGAACCAGTCTTTGTTGATTAATTCGTTATAAAGACGTTCCAAGCGTTCTTTCTTACCAACTGCAAGAACAGCGTCGCTCACGATAAAGTCAACCAATGGTTTGATCGCTTTACGAGTGTAGAATTCGCTTGATTTGTAAGCTGATTTGCGTAAAGGTCGATAACAGTTTCTGAATCTTCACCGAAGATGTAGATGTTTTCATCACCAACCAACTCAGCGATTTCCACGTTAGCACCGTCCATAGTACCAAGAGTCAAAGCTCCGTTCAACATGAATTTCATGTTACCAGTACCTGAAGCTTCTTTAGAAGCAAGTGAAATTTGTTCTGAGATGTCACATGCTGGGATCAAGAAACTTGCTGCAGTAACGTTATAGTTTTCAACCATAACAACTTGCAAGTGTGGTGCTACTTCTGGATCGTTTGCAATCACTTCTGACAAGCAAAGGATTAAGTGGATGATATCTTGAGCGATTGTGTAGGCAGGAGCTGCTTTACCACCAAAGAATACTGTGATTGGACGAGCAGGGATGTTACCAGCCTTGATGTCCAAGTATTTGTGAATCACATACAAAGCGTTCATTTGTTGACGTTTGTACTCGTGAAGACGTTTGATTTGGATATCAAAGATAGAGTTAGTATTGATTTCCACACCTTGGTGTTCTTTCAAGTGGCGAGCCAATTTACGTTTGTTGTGAGCTTTGATGCTTTCCAATTTTTCTTTGACAGCAGCCTTGTCTTCGTAAGAAAGAAGGTCTTCCAATTTAGAAGCTTCATGGTGCCATTCGCGGCCAAGAATCTCATCCAAGTAGTGAGACAAGCTTGGGTTAGCATGCATAAGCCAACGACGGAATGTGATACCGTTTGTTTTGTTGTTGAATTTTTCTGGGTAGATGTCGTAGAAAGCTTTCAACTCTGAGTTCTTCAAGATTTCAGTGTGAAGAGCGGCAACCCCGTTTACGCTGTATCCATAGTGGATATCCATGTGGGCCATGTGTACACGATCGTTTTCATCAATGATTTGAACAGCTGGATCTTTGTATTCTGCTTTAACACGACGGTCCAATTCTTTGATGATTGGTACCAAGTGAGGAACCACTTCTTCCAAGAATTCAAGAGGCCATTTTTCAAGGGCTTCAGCAAGAATTGTGTGGTTTGTGTAGGCAGTCATGCTACGAACGATAGAGATTGCTTCATCAAGTTCGATACCACGTTCAGTCAAAAGACGGATCAACTCAGGAATCACCATTGATGGGTGCGTATCGTTGATTTGTACAACTGCGTAGTCAGCAAGGTCATGCAAGTTGCTTCCTTTTTCGATTGCTTCATCGATGATCAATTGAGCACCGTTTGAAACCATGAAGTATTGTTGGAAGATACGGAGCAATTCACCTTGTTTGTCGCTATCGTCTGGGTAAAGGAAAAGAGTCAAGTTGCGAGCGATATCTGTCTTATCAAAGTTAATGCCATCTTCGATGATAGATGAATCAACTGAATCCAAGTCAAACAAACGCAAACGGTTTTTCGTAGCTGTTTTGTAACCAGGTACATCGATATCGTAAAGAGTAGATGTCAATGTGAAGTGTGCAAATGGTACTTGGTAGCTACGGCTTGAGCGAACCAACCAGTTTTGGTCAGTCAACCAAGCGTTAGGAATAGTTTCTTGTTGGTTGTTTTTAAGCACTTGTTGGAAAAGACCAAAGTGGTAGTTCAAACCAACACCGTCACCATTCAATCCAAGTGTAGCGATGGAGTCGATAAAGCAGGCTGCCAAACGTCCCAACCACCGTTACCAAGTGATGGTTCCAATTCTACTTCTTCGATTTCGATCAACTCTTTACCTGCGTCAGCAAGTTCTTTTTTAACTTCGTCATAAAGACCAAGGTTAATCAAGTTGTTTGACAAGAGTTTACCAATCAAGAACTCAGCTGAGATGTAGTAAACTTTTTTCTTACCAGTGTTCACTGGTTTTTGGCTGCTTGCAAGTTTGCTGTAGTTAAGAAGAGCAAGGTAAAGCTCCTCATTGCTACATTCTGCGATAGATTTATTGTAACGATTTTGTACAAATTCTTTTAATGGTAACATTTTTATGTCTCCTGATAATGTCTTATTTCTTTAATTCTACCAAATTTTCATTGATACGGCGATAAATTGTAGTCAAGTCAAGCAAAGTTTCTTCGACAGCAGGAGTCAATTGATCCGCTGTCATACGCCATGACCAGTTTCCACCAAGAGTAGATGGGAAGTTCATACGAGCTGAACCATCCAACTCTAGCAAATCTTGCATAGTTGCAATCGTCATGAAACTTACTGATGCGAAGGCTGTACGAAGCATAGCATGCACCACTGTTTCGTACTCTTTACGGTTTGTGTAGCGTGCCATGTACTCACGAGTTGGATCATCAATCTCATCACGGTACCAACCAAGAACAGTGTTGTTATCATGTGTTCCTGTGTACATAACAGAGTTAGCTGGTGCCAAGTGTGGGCTGTCGATACTTTCGTCTTCTGGATTGAAGGCAAATTGAAGAACCTTCATTCTGGGAAGCCAGTGCGTTCACGTAGTTCAATAACTTCATCAGTCATGAAACCAAGGTCTTCAGCGATGATGTTCAAATCACCAAGTTCTTCTTTAACCGCTGCAAAGAGTTTGTAGTCAGGTCCTTTCACCCATTTACCAGGTGCCGCTGTTTTAGAACCAGCAGGGATTTCCCAGTAAGACTCAAATCCACGGAAGTGGTCGATACGCACGATATCGTAGATTTTAAAGCTTTCACGCAAGCGTTCAATCCACCATTTGTAACCATCGCGATCCATTGCTTCCCAGTCATAGATTGGGTTACCCCAAAGCTGACCAGTCGCAGAAAACTCATCTGGTGGGCATCCTGCGATGCAAGTTGCTTTCCCGTTTTCATCTGTTTTAAAGAGGTGTGGATTTGCCCACATATCGCTTGAATCTTCAGCAACATAGATTGGCATATCTCCGACAATTTCGATGTGGTTTTCGTTAGCGTATGCTTTCAATTTCAACCATTGTTGGAAGAAGAGATATTGGGTTACTCGGTGGTAAACAAGTTTGTCTGCCAATTGTTCACGGTAGCTTTCAAGAGCAGAAGCTTTGCGCGCACGAATATCTGCATCTGGCCACTCTGTCCAAGCAAGATTATCAAAATGCTCCTTGATAGCCATATACTCTGCAAATAGTTCAAGCCATGATTGATTTTCTTGAGCAAATTTTTCGAAGTCTTTGACATCTCCGACTTCAAGGAAACGTTTGACAACTTTCTCTAGAAGTGGACGACGTGCATAGTAAATCTTTGCATAGTCTACTTCTCCTGGGTTGCTACCAAAGTCAATCCCTTCAAGATCACTAGCTTCCAAGAGACCTTGCTCAACCAAGATATCAAGATCGATAAAGTGAGTATTACCTGCAAAGCTGAGAATGATTGGTAAGGTGAGTCACCATAGCTTGTTGTTCCCAATGGAAGGATTTGCCAGTAGCGTTGCTTAGTGCGAACCAAGAAGTCAACGAAATCATAGGCGCTTTGACCAAATGATCCGATTCCGTAAGCTCCTGGAAGTGATGAGATGTGCATCAACACACCACTTTGACGTTTTTTCATATTAGCACCTCAAGTGTTTTTTAATTAATTGTTCAAATTTGTGCGCAAACGTTTGCGCTAAGTAAAGTATAACCCATTTCTAAAATAAATGCAAGCGTTTTTAAAAAAACTTTTTATTGTTTAATCTTTTTTGACAAACCTTCAAGTTACTATATTCTTATTTTTAATACCCTTTTAATCATCATCCTGATCATGCAATCGTTTCCCTTCAATTATTTTTGAATCGAAATTTACACGTTTACATCTTTTTCTTCTATTATATAAATAATTTTGAGAATTATCCAGTCACAAGCTTTTTAAATTTTTTTCAAAAAAATGCTTGCAACCGTTTTCTGTTTGTGCTATACTAAAGTCATAAGGGAAAACGTTTGCGTTCCCTAGACTATAAAATTTGTTATTCTTTAGGAGGAATACACTATGTCAACTAAATTCATGAAGAGCGCAGCTGTACTTGGTACTGCTACTCTTGCTAGCTTGCTCTTGGTAGCTTGCGGAAGCAAAACTGCTGATAAGCCTGCTGATTCTGGTTCATCTGAAGCGAAAGAAATCACTTTCTACGTTGAAGAACAATATAAAGCATTTGCTGAATCAGCTGCAAAAGCTTACGAAAAAGAGGCTGGCGTAAAAGTTACTATCAAAACTGGAGACCAAATGGGTGGTCTTGACAATCTTTCTCTTGACAACCAATCTGGTAAAGCTGCTGACGTTATGATGGCTCCATACGACCGTGTAGGTAGCCTTGGTACTGACGGACAACTTTCAGAAGTGAAATTGAGCGACGGAGCTAAAACAGATGATACTACTAAATCTCTTGTAACAGCTGCTGACGGTAAAGTTTACGGTGCCCCTGCCGTTATCGAGTCACTTGTTATGTACTACAACAAAGACTTGGTGAAAGATGCTCCAAAAACATTTGCTGACTTAGAAAACCTTGCTAAAGATAGCAAATACGCATTCGCTGGAGAAGATGGAAAAACTACTGCCTTCCTAGCTGACTGGACAAACTTCTACTATGCATACGGACTTCTTGCTGGTAACGGCGGATACGTATTTGGTCAAAACGGTAAAGACGCTAAAGACATCGGTCTTGCAAACGATGGAGCTATCACAGGTATCAACTACGCTAAATCTTGGTACGAAAAATGGCCTAAAGGTATGCAAGATACGGAAGGAGCTGGAAACCTAATCCAAACTCAATTCCAAGAAGGTAAAACAGCCGCTATCATCGATGGACCTTGGAAAGCTCAAGCCTTCAAAGATGCTAAAGTAAACTACGGTGTTGCAACTATCCCAACTCTTCCAAACGGAAAAGACTACGCAGCATTCGGTGGTGGTAAAGCTTGGATCATCCCATCAAGCACTAAGAACCTTGAAGCTGCTCAAAAATTTGTAGACTTCCTTGTTTCAACTGAAGAACAAAAAGCCTTCTACGATACAACTAACGAAATCCCAGCTAACACTGAGGCTCGTTCATACGCTGAAGGTAAAAACGATGAGTTGACAACAGCTGTTATCAAACAGTTCAAGAACGCTCAACCAATGCCAAACATCTCTCAAATGTCAGCTGTTTGGGACCCAGCTAAAACAATGCTATTTGAAGCTGTAAGTGGTAAGAAAGATGCTAAGACAGCTGCAAACGATGCTGTAACATTGATCAAAGAAACAATCAAACAAAAATTTGGTGAATAAAAAATTTGTTCAAGGGGGGTGGAAATCAAATCCCCCTTTGAATTTATCAATAGAGACACAAATAATTTAGCTTTCTTATAAAAAAGCAGTATCCTATGAAAGGAGTTATTATGGAAAAGCAACAACCTAGTAAAGCAGCCCTGCTGTCTATCATTCCTGGGTTAGGGCAGATTTACAATAAACAAAAAGCCAAAGGTTTTATCTTCCTTGGTGTAACCATCGTATTTGTCCTTTATTTCCTAGCACTTGCAGCCCCTGAATTGAGCAATCTCATCACTCTTGGTGACAAACCAGGTCGTGACAATTCCCTCTTTATGTTGATTCGCGGTGCCTTCCATTTAATCTTTGTAGTTGTTTATGTACTCTTTTATTTCGCAAATATCAAAGATGCTCATACAACTGCCAAACAAATTAATAATGGTATTCCAGTAGCACTTACCTTTAAAGAAATGGTCAAAGGAATCTATGAAAATGGTTTCCCTTACCTCTTGATCATTCCATCTTACATTGCCATGACTTTTGCGATTATCTTCCCAGTTATCGTAACCTTGATGATTGCCTTTACCAACTACGACTTCCAACACTTGCCACCAAACAAATTGTTGGACTGGGTTGGTTTGACAAACTTTACAAACATTTGGAGCTTGAGTACCTTCCGTTCTGCCTTTGGTTCTGTTCTTTCTTGGACTATCATTTGGGCTTTGGCAGCTTCTACTTTACAAATCGTAATTGGTATCTTCACAGCTATCATTGCTAACCAACCATTTATCAAAGGAAAACGTATCTTTGGTGTTATTTCCTTCTTCCTTGGGCTGTCCCAGCCTTCATCACTATCTTGACATTTTCAAACATGTTTAACGATAGTGTCGGAGCCATCAACACTCAAGTATTACCAATCTTGGCTAAATTCCTTCCTTTCCTTGATGGGGCTCTTATCCCTTGGAAAACAGACCCAACTTGGACTAAGGTTGCCTTGATTATGATGCAAGGTTGGCTTGGATTCCCTTATATCTATGTCCTTACTCTCGGTATCCTACAGTCTATTCCAAACGACTTGTATGAAGCAGCTTATATCGACGGTGCAAACGCTTGGCAAAAATTCCGCAACATCACTTTCCCAATGATCTTGGCTGTTGCGGCACCTACTTTGATCAGCCAATACACCTTCAACTTCAACAACTTCTCTATCATGTACCTCTTCAATGGCGGTGGTCCTGGTAGTGTCGGTGGTGGTGCTGGTTCAACCGATATCTTGATCTCATGGATCTACCGTTTGACAACGGGTACATCTCCTCAATACTCTATGGCGGCAGCTGTTACCTTGATTATCTCTATCATTGTCATCTCAATCTCTATGATTGCATTCAAGAAACTACACGCATTTGATATGGAGGACGTCTAAGATGAATAACTCAATCAAACTCAAACGTAGACTGACTCAAACCCTTACTTACCTCTACTTGATTGGCCTTTCAATCGTGATTATCTATCCACTGTTGATTACTATCATGTCAGCCTTCAAGGCAGGTAACGTCGCAGCCTTAAACTCGATACTAACATCGACCTCAATTTTGATAACTTTAAAGGCCTCTTCACTGAAACCTTGTACGGTACTTGGTACCTCAACACTTTGATCATCGCTTTGATCACTATGGTTGTACAAACAAGTATTATCGTACTTGCTGGTTATGCCTATAGCCGTTACAACTTCTTGGCTCGTAAACAAAGTTTGGTCTTCTTCTTGATTATCCAAATGGTGCCTACAATGGCTGCTTTGACTGCCTTCTTCGTTATGGCCCTCATGTTGAATGCCCTTAACCATAGCTGGTTCCTCATCTTCCTCTACGTTGGTGGAGGTATCCCTATGAATGCTTGGTTGATGAAAGGTTACTTTGACACCGTGCCAATGTCTCTTGATGAGTCTGCAAACTTGATGGTGCAGGACATTTCCGCCGCTTCTGGCAAATTGTCCTTCCGCTCGTTCGCCCAATGGTAGCTGTACAAGCTCTCTGGGCCTTCATGGGACCTTTCGGAGACTATATCCTCTCTAGTTTCTTGCTTCGTGAGAAAGAATACTTTACTGTTGCCGTTGGTCTCCAAACCTTCGTTAGCAATGTGAAAAACATGAAGATCGCCTACTTCTCAGCAGGTGCTATCCTCATCGCCCTTCCAATCTGTATTCTCTTCTTCTTCCTACAAAAGAACTTCGTTTCAGGACTTACAAGCGGTGGCGACAAGGGGTAATATACCCCCGCCACCCTTTTTCTTTTTTGAACTTGTGCTTATATCTTATATAGTCTGATGAAAAACAAGAACTTATTGAAAATCCCCTCATGACTAGTTGATAATTTTTATTAAAAGTCTAATTTTAACAAGGATTCGTCTCCCCTGCTTGAAATAAAATACATTTCTCTATATAATACTCATATAGAAAAATGCCTATAGAAAGAGATTTATGTTACCATATCCATTTTCTTATTTTAATAGTATTTGGGGATTTCGTAAGCCCCTATCTCAACGTTTTGGTCTCAACTGGTTTCAACTGATTTTTACCAGTATTTTCCTGATTAGCTTGTCTATGGTCCCTATTGCCATCCAGAACAGTTCTCAGGAAACTTATCCTTTAGAAACTTTCATCGATGATGTCTACACTCCTTTGACGGATAGTGTGGTTCAGGATTTGGCTGCCAATGCAAAGATTGTAGATGGTAAGTTGAGCTATACAGGTTCATCTCCTCATCAAGCTTCTATCCAAATCGGAGACCCTTCTAGTTCAAACTTCCCTGATGAATTACTTCTGAACTTTGAACCTGAGAAACTCATCATCAGCAAGCAAGGAAAAGAATTGACCAGCATTCGCTATCACGCGATAACGACTGAGAGCTTCCAAAGCAAGGAAAGCTTAACACAAGCCATTTCTAAAGACTGGTATCAACAGAATCGCATCTATATTAGTCTCTTTCTTGTGCTTGGTTCTAGCTTCCTCTTTGGACTTAATTTTTTTATTGTTGCTTTAGGTGCTAGCCTCTTGCTCTACTTCACGAAAAAATCGCGTCTCTTTTCATTTAAAAGCTACAAAGAGTGCTATCATTTCATTTTGAACTGTTTAGGATTACCAACCTTACTTGCCATGATTCTCGGTCTCCTAGGCCAAAATATGGCAACTTTAATTACTGTTCAAAATATTTTATTTGTTCTATACCTGGTCACTATCTTTTACAAAACGCATTTCCGTGATCCAGACTACCATAAGTAGGAGATTATTATGCCTGTTACGATTAAAGACGTGGCCAAGGCTGCAGGAGTCTCACCCTCAACCGTAAGCCGTGTTATTCAAAACAAATCAACCATTAGCGATGAAACCAAAAAACGAGTTCGAAAGGCTATGAAGGAACTCAACTACCATCCTAACCTCAATGCCCGAAGCCTGGTTAGTAGTTATACGCAGGTTATCGGCTTGGTTCTTCCAGATGATTCAGACGTTTTCTATCAAAATCCTTTCTTCCCTTCTGTCCTTAGAGGGATTGCACAAGTTGCTTCAGAAAATCACTATGCTATCCAGATTGCAACTGGAAAAGACGAAAAAGAGCGCTTAAATGCAATTTCACAGATGGTTTATGGAAAGCGTGTAGACGGTCTTATCTTCTTGTATGCCCAAGAAAATGACCCCTTGGTTAAACTCGTTACTGAAGAACAATTTCCCTTCCTCATCCTTGGGAAATCACTATCACCCTTCATTTCGCTTGTTGACAATGATAATATTCAAGCTGGTTTTGATGCGACAGAATACTTCATCAAAAAAGGATGCAGCCGCATTGCTTTCATCGGTGGTACCAAGAAACTCTACGTTACCCAAGATCGTCTAACAGGTTACGAGCAAGCCCTCCAAGAACACAAACTATCTCTTGATAGTCATCGTACCTTTTTCGCTGATGAATTTCTTGAAGAAAAGGGATATAAATTTAGCAAACAACTTTTTGAATACGATCCAAAAACCGATGCTGTTATCACAACAGATAGCCTCTTAGCTGAAGGTGTTTGTAACTACCTCAACGAACATCAGCTTAATGTCCCTGTTCTCAGCTTTGACTCTGTTAATCCAAGATTAAACCTAGCGGCCTATGTCAATATTAATAGTCTTGCTCTCGGCCGCACTTCGTTTGAGACGATTCTTCAAATCATCAATGATGTCAAAAATAATCGTCAAATCTGCTATCGTCAAGTGATTGCACATGAAATCATTGAAAAATCATGACCACCCGTCTAACGAGTGGTTTGAACCAGGGCTATAAGCCCAAATTACCAGCCAGCGCCTAAAGACGCTGGCTTTCACGTTGTTCAAGCCCTATTGCTCTTGCCTCGTCACTTGCCTCTTAAAGAGGCCTTGCTACTACTTACCACTATCCCTAAAGGGATCCTCATATTCTTTACACTCAATTTATCTAGTGCTATATCATGCTTTTCCTGCTCCTGAATATATTTCTTAATTGTGGCTTCATTAAGCCCTACTGTGCTCATGTAGTAACCTTCTGCCCAAAAATGCCGGTTGCCAAACTTGTACTTGAGGTTGGCGTGTTTATCAAACATCATGAGTGCACTTTTACCTTTTAAATAACCCATGAAACTTGAAACACTTATCCTTGGTGGAATACTGACTAACATATGTACATGATCAGGCATTAAGTGTCCTTCGATAATCTCTGCACCTTTATAACTACATAATCGGTAGAATATTTCTCCCAAACTACTTCGATATTGATTATAAATGATTTTTCGTCTATACTTAGGGGTGAACACAATGTGATACTTACAGTGCCACTTTGTGTGTGATAAACTATGAGACTTTTGTACCATGGTTTTCTCCTTTCGCTTTACAATTGGCTTGAACACCTTTATTGTATCGCGTTTGGAGTTTTTTTGGTATAACCTTCGACGCGCACCCGCATAGCGGGTGGTTTATTTGTCTCGCACCTCACGGAGCGAGACGGACTGAAAGTCACATAATAAGAAAAACCAGCTCTAACACTTTTGCTTAGAGTTGGTTTTTTGTAATCTATTTTTATAATTGATTAGTTTTCGACTTCGACAAATCGGCCTAGGATATGAACATTTTCTGAAACAGAAACAAAGGCTGTTGGATCAACTTGCTTCATGATCAGTTTAAAATCATTGAACTCCGCACGAGTGATAACCGTAATCAAAACAGCCTTACGTTCGTGGTTATAAGTTCCTTCAGCATCATGGATCATAGTTGCTCCACGGTGCAATTTATTATGGATTTTCTCAATGACTGCATCTGGATTGCTAGTAACAATCATGGCCTGCATGCGTTTTTGTTTGGTGAAAACTGCATCTGTCACACGACTTGAGACAAAGATAGTAATCATGGAATAAAGGGCATATTTCCAACCAAAGGTCACTCCAGCAATCAACATGATGGTACCGTTCACCAAGAAAGAGATACTTCCGACGTTACGACCTGTCTTCTTACGAATGGTTAGGCTGACAATATCTGTTCCGCCACTGGAGATGTTATGACGTAGCGCAAATCCGATTCCAAGCCCCATGACAACACCACCAAAAAGGGCATTGATGATTGGATCCTCTGTTAAAACCACCACCGGCACAAACTGGATAAAGAGCGAACTCATAGATACCGTGATAAAGGTAAAAATTGTGAACTTATGTCCAATTTGATACCAAGCCAAAATCATGAGAGGAATATTGATGGCATAAAATGCTACTGAGATTGGGAAATGAAACCCAAAACCAGTGGTTACTTAGAGCAGATATAATCTGGGCCAAACCTGTCGCACCACTTGAATAAACGTGCCCTGGTTGGAAAAAGAAATTGACAGCTACTGCTGATAGAAAACCATATACCAGAGAAGCTGAGATTTTTTCATCGTATTTTTCTCGAGAAATACTTTTGTAAAACACGCAAAAATCTTTACTCGATAAGCAAAGCGGCGAAGATAATGATTCCACTTTTTTTAGTTAGTTTCGTTTGTTTCATCTTGTTCTACTTGTAGATTAAGTTCCTCTAGTTGTTTAAGAGCTACTGTTGATGGTGCTTGCGTCATTGGGTCAGTTGCCTTATTGTTCTTAGGAAAGGCAATGACTTCGCGAATATTTTCTTCTCCAGCGAGCAACATGACAAATCGGTCAAGACCGATAGCCAAACCACCGTGTGGTGGGAAGCCATAGTCCATGGCTTCCAAAAGGAAACCAAACTGGTCATTGGCTTCTTCAGCTGAGAAACCAAGAGCTTTGAACATACGTTCTTGAAGTTCTTTTTTTGGTTGATACGAAGGCTACCGCCACCAAGTTCATAACCGTTTAGGACGATATCATAGGCAATGGCACGAACCTTAGCCAAATCACCTTCAAGCTCATGAGTAGTTTCTGCTTGAGGAAGGGTAAATGGATGGTGGGCACTCATATAGCGGCCTTCTTCTTCAGACCATTCAAACATCGGCCAGTCAACTACCCAGAGGAAGTTAAATTTTTCGTTATCAATCAAGCCTAATTCTTTAGCAATACGTCCACGAAGGGCACCGAGAGTTGCATTAGCTACTTCAAGTGTATCAGCCACAAAGAGAACCAAGTCCTTATCTTCAAGACCAAGAGCTGTTGTCAAGTCTGCTTGGATACCAGTCAAGAATTTCGCAACTGGTCCATTTAATTCTCCATCAACTACCTTGACCCAAGCAAGACCTTTAGCACCATACTGCTTGGCTACCTCTGTCATCTTGTCAATATCTTTACGAGAGTAGTTGTCTGCTGCACCTTTAACTACAATGGCTTTAACCGCAGGAGCTTCTGAGAAGACTTTGAAATCTACACCCTTGACAAGATCTGTCAAGTCTTGAAGCAACATTTCAAAACGAGTATCAGGCTTGTCAGAACCATAAAAAAAGCCATAGCATCATCATACTTCATACGAGGGAAGGGAAGGGTTACTTCAATCCCTTTTGTTTCCTTCATCACGCGCGCAATCAAGCCTTCTGTGATGTCTTGGATTTCTTGCTCAGTCAAGAATGACGTTTCCAAGTCGACCTGAGTAAATTCAGGCTGACGGTCACCACGCAAATCTTCATCGCGGAAACATTTGACGATTTGGTAGTAACGGTCAAATCCAGCATTCATCAACAACTGTTTTGTGATCTGCGGACTTTGAGGAAGGGCGTAAAAATGCCCTTTATTAACACGAGATGGCACCAAATAGTCGCGCGCCCCTTCTGGTGTTGACTTAGAAAGGAATGGTGTTTCTACGTCGATAAATTCCAACTCATCCAAGTAGTTACGGATAGAATGTGTTACCTTGGCACGAAGTTTAAGATTTCCAACATCTCTGGACGACGAAGGTCAAGGTAACGGTAACGTAGACGCGTATCATCGTTCGCTTCAATGCCATCCTTGATTTCAAATGGTGTTGTTTTGGCTGTGTTAAGTACAGAAAGAGCCGTTACATTCAGTTCAACCGCTCCAGTCGCCAGTTTATCATTTGCCTGCTCACGTGCTGCAACTTGACCAGTCACCTCGATGACAAATTCACTACGAAGGCTTTCAGCTGTTGCCATTACCTCTGCAGATACTTTTTCTGGGTTGATAACCAACTGCATGATTCCTTCACGGTCACGCAGGTCGATAAAGATCAAACTCCCTAGGTCACGACGACGGGCAACCCAGCCTTTCAAGGTAATTTCTTGTCCGATGTGCTCCTCACGAACACGACCAGCATACATACTACGTTTCATGTTTTATCTCCTCTTTTATTCTGTTACTATTTTACCATAAAAGCGCAGGCTCTTCATGAAAATCATCAGAAAAGTTGAGAAGAATCCTCTTATAAATGAAAAAATCCAGCAAAGTCATTCGCTGGATCTTATTTTACTTGGTATTTCTTTATTTTTTACGCTTTTCAGCAATCTCTGCAGCCTTTTTAGGGAGAACAATCTCCGTTGCATAGGCTGTCGCAAATCGCATAATACCTGCGATTGGTGCAAAGATAACTGCTAGATGGTTATAAAAGAAATCCCCTTTTAAAGCATAGGCAAGCGCTCCAATAATGAAGAAGAGAACAACTGCCTGAATCACTGCTAATAATATCACTCGTTTCATGACTTCCTCCTGAATCTATTATAGCATGAGAATCATTAAAAATCCGATTAAATTATTTAAAGCATGTAAGCAATGCTGTATGCCAAACCACCTTTGCTGACATAAGCTAAGCCCAAGCTCAAACCTAGGGAACCATACACTAGGAACTGTTGAGGAGTCCCAGGGAAATGAACAAGTGCAAAAATGATGGTGCTTACAAGAAGAAAGAGAACTGTCTGCTTGACGTTATCTTGTTGAGGAAAGACATAGCGGGCTAACATTCCTCTAAAGGTCAATTCTTCTGTCAGAGGCGCAAAGACCACTATCATAAAGAAAGAGAAAAGAGGTTGATTATGAGTCATTTGTTCTAACATCTGTTGATTGACTGATGGATCATTTGGTAAGAAATTTTGTGCTGCTATGACAAAAACCAATACCAAGGCAGGCAACCAGATGTATTTGTTAAGGGCTGTTTTTTCTATTGTAACAGTTCCTGTCTTATACCACTTGTAGGTAACGAAGGTGAAAATTCCTGCCAATAAGACATAAATTGGGACAGCAACATATTCAGGCGCACCCATTTTCATAGCCACTAAACCTACGCCCTGAATAAAACTATAGATCATAATAAATGATAAGAAAGTAAGGCTATACCAGCCAATGTTTTTAAGTGTTTTCATAATATTCTCCTATTTGAAATAACGTTTTGTTTTGCGCAATTGTGCCACATTCATGTACATATGGATGACAACTGCCACGAGTAGAGCCACCAACTGTACTTGTCCCAATACCACAGATAAAACTACTAAGACAACATAGATACCAGGAATGAGGAGCTGATTAACCTTGAACAAGATCAAGTAAGCTTCTTCCATCTCAGCCTGTTTCTCCCTCATCATAAGTGTCAAGGTAGTCCAAAACTTCCTTGGGAGTCGCCGTAATAGAAAGTTTGTAGTTACGAATCTTGCTGGTGATTTTGAGACAGTAAACACCCGACCAGATACCTACAACCAGCAAAAGTAAGGATGTTGCTGATAGGCCTAAACCTCCCAAACCTAAAAGTAGACAGGATAGCATACAAATTTGGCAAACATTCCAAGCTACTGAAGCATAATCTAAGAAGCGATACGTGGCAAGGTAGTCTTGTTCGTTTTCTTCGTCCTCCTCTTCTCTTTGATAACTCTGATAGGCCTGATGGCTTTTTCTAGTGAAATAAAAGGTTAGAATCACCGTAAGCATCCCTAAACCAAGAAAGAATGATTTCAATGCAACGACTACTTGAGCTTGAGTGATACCTAAAGGATTAAGATCAAGGAAACCAGCAAATATTCCTAATAAAGCACTTGCAAGAAAAATCTTCAGTGCAAAAATGATATGTTTCTTTTCCATATTTCAACCTCTTTCTAAAACAAGCCAGACAACCATTGACCAAAGGCTTTCCCTGATTCATAAATAGCTGTCAAGCCTTCTGTCCCAAGTGATACCAAAATCAAACAAACAACAAGTAAGAGAATAGCTTGATTTCTTGCTTTTTTCGCTCCATCTCCCAAAGGTTCATTGCCAAGCCAACCTGCTAGATAAGCATAGAGAGTCACTGTTATAATCCCGAACTCCGTCGAAGAAAGAAACAAGAAGACTGTCACCAAACGAACGACGTTGGTCTGGATATTAAAATAATTTCCTAGACCTGCACAGACACCTGCAAGTTCTTTGTTCTCAGTATCTACTTGAAAACCTGCTAAAAATTCTTTCATAATTTTTCTCCTTTTACGATCTCTTTAAATTTTATCTTTCTCTCTACCCATCTAAAGACCAATAGTAGAACTAAATTTATCCAGAAGAGATATTTACTTTCAACGATAGTAAACCAACCAAATAGGGTTCCAATCATAGCCAAAAAGATTAACGATAAACACAACTATACATAGATAATAAACCACTCTATACTTGTTCATCATTCATCCTCCTCCAAGCGAAAGACTGACTCGACAGGCTCATGGAATATCTGAGCAATCTTCAGGGCAATGACGATGGATGGCGTGTACTCATCTCGCTCCAGTAGACTAATGGTCTGCTCGGACACGCCTGCTAGCTTGGCCAGTTCAGTTTGATTAAGGCCATCGCGAGCCCGAAGCTCTTTTAGACGATTTTTTAGCATTCCTTTCTCCTTTTCTCTTATCTTGATTTCATTGTAACATATCTTTTTATTTTTGACAAGTATATTTGTCAAAAAGTTTAAGATTTTTTTGTCATTTTGCAAAAGAAAAAAAGGTCAGAGTAGTTTTCTGACCAGTTTATCTGTTATTAAAATCCTAGTTTTTCAAAGATTTCTGAGAAGTTTTGACTGATAGCGTCAAGTGAAACTTGAACTTCTTCTCGAGTTTGGTTATTCTTAACTGTCACTTGTCCACTTTCGACCTCGCTCTCTCCAAGAGTGATGAGGGCCTTAGCCGCAAAAACATCAGCTGACTTAAACTGAGCTTTAAGCTTGCGGTTGAGGTAATCACGCTCGGCTTTGAAGCCTTGCTGACGAAGTGCCTGTACCAACTCCAAGGCCTTAACATTTGCTCCTTCTCCCAAGACTGCGATATAGACATCTAGGGCATTTTCGATAGGAAGGGTAACCCCTTGTTTTTCAAGGACCAAAAGAAGACGCTCAACACCAAGTCCAAAACCAAATCCAGCAGTCTCAGGACCACCGAAGTAAGCAACTAAGCCATCATAGCGGCCACCTGCACAGACTGTCAATTCATTGCCCTCGATTTCTGTGATAAACTCAAAAATCGTGTGGTTATAGTAGTCCAGACCACGTACCATATTGGTATCGATGATATAGGCTACTCCGAGATTTTCCAACATCTGACGAACAGCATCAAAGTGAGCTTGGCTTTCTTCATCCGGGTAATCCAAGATAGATGGTGCATTCTCCACTGCCACCTTTGTCTTCTTTTTTTCCTTCGAGTCCAAGACACGGAGAGGATTTTCCTCCAAGCGACGTTGGCTATCCTTAGACAAACTATCTTTGAGCGGAGTCAAGTAGTCAATCAAGGCCTGACGGTAGGCCGCACGGCTCTCAGGATTTCCAAGGGTGTTGAGGTGCAGTTTAACACCTTGGATGCCAATTTCTTTCAAGAAGTGGGCTGCCATAGCGATAGTTTCCACATCGGTAGCTGGATTGCTAGAGCCAAAGCACTCTACACCAATCTGGTGGAATTGGCGTAAACGACCTGCTTGTGGGCGCTCATAGCGGAACATTGGCCCCATGTAGTAGAACTTACTTGGTTTTTGAACTTCTGGTGCAAAGAGTTTGTTTTCCACATAAGAACGAACGACTGGAGCAGTTCCTTCTGGACGGAGGGTAATATGACGGTCTCCCTTGTCGTAAAAATCGTACATTTCCTTTGTTACGATATCAGTTGTGTCTCCAACAGAACGACTGATGACTTCGTAGTGCTCAAATATTGGGGTACGTACTTCTGCGTAGTTGTAGCGTTTGAAGATTTCACGCGCAAAGCCTTCAACATACTGCCATTTGGCAGACTCAGCAGGTAAAATATCCTGCGTTCCTTTGGTTTTTGTAATTTCATAGGGAATCCTCTTTATAACTTAATAGTCCTATTTTACCATAAATGAAGGGATAGCGACAGTGTGAAAAGAAGACTAACACCTAAATTTCATTTTTGAGGTTAAGACTAGCTAGGAGAATCGCAAGCAAGGAAAGACCAACAAACAGAGCCCATGTTAGCTGTATATCCCATACTGCCACCAGTGAAAAACAGGCCGTCCCCACTGGTATAGATAGAGTAAACAACAAACCTAAAAAATTACTGGTACGAGAGAGAACCTCTGGAGCGAGATTTTTCAGCAACATGGCACTAATTTTAGGGGAAATTTTACCAGAGATATACATGGTAAAAAAGACGAAAAGCATCCCGAGCAAGACTTGGTTTAACAAATTAGATAGACCAACTAGACTGGCTCCTAATGTAACCCACATCATCAATTTAGGCAAAGATTGCTTCCCAAAATAGTCATTTCCCGTAAGACTACTGATGATAACTGCTAATAAGGTAATCAATTGTAAGATAAACAATGCATCCTTGTAGGAAAAATTCAGTAAGGAATGATTTAAAAGGAAGATGTTATAGATCCCACCTAAGGCACCACCCAAAGCATTGATAATCAAGATAGCAAAGAGCATAAAACCAAAGTTTTTATGTCCACTTTTAAGAAAAACGAGACGTAAGTTTCGGTAAATCATTAAAAACTGATCTTTGATAGAAAGTTTCTCATTTTTCAGTGATTTACTATCAACAAGTGGAGTTGATAAGCTTAATTCAGCCCTTCCTAAAAAAAGAGAATGAGAGCTGACACTAGGAAAAATATGGCATTGATTCCAGCTACGAGCGAAAAGTTCTGTGTCGACACCCCTAATAGCCAAACTCCGAAAGCCTGCCCGCCAATCGCAGAGATGTAGGTAATAAACTGCGAAAAGGAATAGGCCTCCATCAAATCTGACTCTGCTACTTTCTTTAACGAGAGGCATTCGCAAGCCCCCAGCAAAATCACTGGCTACATCACTAATGACATTGATGAGACAAAGGGTCGAAAAGGCAAAGAAACTAGCTTGCTGAACAACTAGGGCTGCTAGAAAAAATAAAACCGCCTGAAATAAACCGACATAGGTCATCCATTTGACCTTGTCCTTGGTATAATCTGCCCGAATTCCCACAAAAACTGTAAAAAGAGTTGGAAGCATCATCACAACATTCGCCATGGCAACGGCAACAGAAGCCTCTGGCAAAGTCGAGGCATAGACCACAAATACTAAATTAAAAATGGAAGCTCCAAAAGCATTGAAAAATCGTGATAAACTCAAAACTCTGTATGCTTGATTTCTTAGTAATAGTTTCATATAGATTCCTTTCTTTCTCACATTCTACTTTTATGGTAGTTCTAGTATAGCATCAAGAATCCCTCGAGAATACTTTTTTGAATATATGCAACAGATTAAACGAATAACGAAAACGCTGGAATTTTCTACTACTAATAATTATCTTCACAGTCCTATCGTTTCAATTTAATTTGCTTAGTTGCAAATATTCAACACTCCATGGCACTTCTATAATAGTCTGCAGATTTGCGACAACCGATCATCTCAAAAATACGGATAGCGTCCTCCATCTTTCTCTGTCCTTCCTCCACTCTTCCTTGCTTACTATCAAGCAAACCTTCTGCCCATAGGTAGACTATTCGAAAATAGGTTTCATTTTCTTCAAAGAAGTTCTTTTCAATTTGTTTTTTGAAATAAAGGGCATTGGTAAAATCATCAACTTCAATACAGGCCATAAAACCATTGAGGAGCAAGGTGTGCATCATATTCCGATTTTTCCCAACTCCTTGCAAGAAATCTGACTTCCGCAACATTTCCCGAGTATACTTTGTCAAAAGCTGAACTGATAAAAGAGGAGAGCAGGAAGAAAAGAACGAAAGTTCATAGAGCCCCCAAATTTCAACAGAAAATAGATAATCATGTAGGACTCTTTCTTCCTCAGAGGTCAATGTAACCGCCTCATCAATAGCTTTCATATAGGATTTTATCAAAATAGCATTGAGAATGTGTTGCTGTTTATCCTTTGAAAAAGGAAGTTGTTGATATTCTCTCTGGTAGATAGTGCGCAAGGATGTCAAATCTTGAGGGTCGATAGCCTCGACTATTCTGTTTCTAAATTCAGAATAGGCATCCTGATGAAAACCTCTCGCCAAAAATAACAATTCTTCCATACTCGCATGAATATTCTCCAAAGCTGTGATTAACTTTGGAGCAGATATTTCACTTTGACCATTTTCAAAACGCGACAATAAGGATGCTGAAAAGCGTCCACCTGTTGCTTTTCTCAAGGAGATTTTTCTGGACTCCCTTAACTCTTTAAAAACTTTTCCTAAATTCTTCATACTCTTACCACTCGTCTTTTATTTTTTCCTATTTTACCACATTTCCTAATAAATACTAGTTCCAAGTCAGCATTTACAATCCGAGCCAGGCATGATACAATGAATAACATCAGATATACGAAGGAGAACTTATGAAAAAGAATATCTTGACAACCCTTGTAGCTGCTCTTGTCTACTTTCTCTGTATCGGAGTGGGGGTTCTACTAGGGAACCTTGTCGACCACACTGGAAATATGTTTTACGCCCCTGCCTTTTCTGCTCTTGTGGGTGGTAGCGTCTATATGATCCTTTTTAGCAAAAAGTGCCTCGTTTTGGAGCGATTACTACGATTGGACTTGTAATTTCTCTATTTTTCCTCGGAAGCAAGCATGGTGCTGGGGCTTTTCTGCCAGGAATTATCTGCGGTCTTGCAGCAGATGGCATCGCTCACCTAGGCCACTACAAAGATAAGGTCAAGAACCTTCTTTCCTTCCTAGTTTTTGCTTTTGGTACTACTGGTCCCATTCTACTCATGTGGTTGACCCCTCAAGCCTATATCGCAACTCTAGTCGCTCGTGGAAAATCCCAGGACTATATCGATCGCATTATGGTTGCACCGAATCCTGCTAATATCCTCCTCTTTATCACAAGTGTTCTCATCGGCGCTTTACTTGGTGCCCTGATTGGACAAGCACTTAGTAAGAAATTCGCAGATAAAATGTGATAGAAAAAGAGCCACACGGCTCTCAGTAGGTAGACAAACCCTTTCGGTAATTAAAGGAGCTTGGTTACTACATCTTGAAAACTCTTAAAAATGCAGATATAATGCTATTTTTATACTCAATGAAAATCAAAGATCAAACTAGGAAACTAGCCGCAGGCTGTACTTGAGTACGGCAAGGCGACGTTGACGTGGTTTGAATTTGATTTTCGAAGAGTATTAAGAGTTTTTTTATTTTCTCTAATAATAGAAAAAGATTGAAGAAAATTGTCCACAACGAACTTTTTCTTCAATCTGAGAGCCAGCTGGCTCTTTTTTTATTTATGACTTAATTTCTTGGTCAAGAAGTCTCCCAAGAACTGAATCGTAAAGATAATCAAGATAATGATGAGAGTCGCAAGAATAGTCACATCATGATTGTAACGGTTAAATCCATAAGCGATAGCTACGTTACCAATACCACCTGCTCCGACCGCTCCCGCCATGGCTGTTTCACCGACTAGTGAAATCAAGGTTACAGTCGTCACACGGATTAAATCTGGAAGTCCTTCTGATAGGTAAACACCTACGATATCCCAGAAGGTCGCTCCACTAGCTTGAGCTGCCTCAATGACACCACCATCTAGCTCAGCCAATACCACCTGTACTTGACGGGCAAAGAAGGCAAAGACTGCAAAAGATAGCGGTACGATAGCCGCATTTGGACCAATGCTTGTTCCTACGATTAGATGAGAGAAGGGTGATAAGACTGCCAAGAGAATGATAAATGGTACCGCACGGAAAAATAGAGGTAATCTTATCCAAAAATCCAGAAAACAACTTTATTTTCCAAGACCCCACCTGGAGCTGTCAAGACAAGGAAAAGCCCTGCAACCAGTCCTAGGAAACCTCCGATGATAAAGGAAAGAACCGTCATATAAAGAGTCAAGTAGATAGCTGTTCCCCAGCCAGCTTGACCAGACCAGCCCATCTTATAGACGTTTGGTAAGTATGATTTAATTAATTCTGCCATCTTACTGTCCTCCCTTCAATACTTTTAGTTGCACACCAGCCTGACGGATGGCCTCTTGAGCGCTTGCCAAGGCTTCTTTTTCCCCTGACAAGACAACCACAAGCTCACCAACAGGAGTACCATCCAAAAATTTTCGATGTTTCCATAGAGAATATTTGCTGTTACTTGGTAGTGCTTATACAATTCATTTAAAAGTGGCTCATCTGTAGAAGCTCCTGCATACTTGAGTTGTACCAAGAGACTGTTTTCAGATAGGTGTTCCACGATTTCTTGCTTCTCTATTTTGACCATGGCTTCGTCAATACCTGTAGCTGTTGAAATAAAGTCTTGAGTCAAAGGTTGTTTAGGGTCTGAGAAGATTTCAAGAACGCTACCTTCTTCAATCAAGCGACCGTCTTGCATAACGGCTACACGGTTAGCAATGTCTTTGACAATCTGCATCTCGTGTGTAATCAAGACAACGGTCAAACCTAGTTTTTTTGGTTCAAATCTTGCAGCAAGGCCAAAATCTGCTTGGTTGTCTTAGGGTCAAGGGCAGAAGTTGATTCATCTGAAATCAAGATTTTTGGATCATTGGCCAAAGCACGCGCAATAGCCACACGTTGTTTTTGACCTCCAGAAAGCTGTGAAGGGTAGTTTTCGGCACGGTCCGCAAGACCAACCAAGTCAAGCAGTTTAGCTACTTTAGCCTTCTTTTCTTCCTTGCTGAGACCAGAGTGCTTGAGGGCAAAGGCTACATTCTCCTCTGCTGTCTTCTGGCTCATCAGGTTGAAATGCTGGAAAATCATCCCGATATCCTGACGTTTACGACGCAACTGCTCGGCCGTCAAGGTCACCTTGCCATCAAAAATCACATCGTCGTCAATGGTAATTTTGCCTGCAGATGGCTTTTGTAAGAGGTTAATAACACGAACTAAGGTTGATTTCCCTGCTCCAGAATATCCAACGATTCCGTAGATATCCCCTTCTTGAATGTGAATAGTCACATCCTTGACCGCTGTAATGGTTCTTTTCTTTTGGTGAAAGTCACATCGATCTGATCTAACTTAATAATATCTCTACTCATAGCTTCTAATCAGCTCCTCTACTAATTCAATATGGGTATAATAATCGGCGATTCGCACATTTTCATCTCCACCATGGTCTCGGCTATTAGCATTTCCAAGTCCAAAGGCAACCATGGGTACTTCTAAGGTATTAAAGACCGTATGCATAGGTCCTGTCCCAGCTGTAGTCGGCAAGACTGAAACGCCCTGTGGATAGAATTTCTTGGCCAACTCGATCACATTGAGAATGGCTGGCGCACTCATATCGCTCCGATAGCTCATCTCACCCAAGGTATAGTACAATTCTACCTTATCAAAGCCGTTTTTGTCTAGTTGTTTCCGGATTTTATCCAAAACATCATGTGGTTCTAAGTCAGGAACCAAACGAACTTCTAGCTTGGCACTAGCTTCTGCTGGCAAAATCGTTTTAACCCCTTGCCCTTGGTAGCCTGACTGAATCCCTTCGATATTAAGGGCTGGTTCAAAAAAGAAACGTTTTAGAAAGGCTGTACGCTCCTCTTGTAAAAGTGGCAATTCCAAGCCATAAATCTGGCTGATTTCCTCTGGATTGCGTTGAGCATAGGTTTCAACCAAGGCCAACTCACGTTCATTCGGCTCCTGCACATCATCGTATAATCCTTCAACTAAGATACGCCCATCTGCAGCTCGCAAACTAGTCAATGCTTGGATGAGATACCATGGAGCTGACTCCACAATACCACCATAGCTGGAGTGGATATCCACATCGGCACTCTTGACCTTGGCATCAAAGGTCACAATACCCTTATTGCCGCCAGAGATTTCTAGTTGTTCCAAGGCATTCTTGGTCCCTTGCTCCCAGACCAATAAATCTGCACCACGGAGTTTATCTGCATGTTTTTCTAGATATTTATCTAAGTCCATAGAGGCAGACTCTTCAGCTCCTTCCATGATGAAGCTGATATTGACAGGCAGATCATCATGATGTTGCATGTATTTTCTCAAAGCACTCAAACGAGCTGTGATATGCCCTTTATCATCATCAACCCCGCGTCCATACATGATGCCATCACGCACAGAAAGCGTAAACGGATCCTGTGTCCAGACTTGGTCGCCATCCGCAGGTACCGTATCATAGTGGTTGTAGAAAATGATAGTCTTGGCATTTGGGCGTGAACTTTTAAAATGCGCCATGACAAAAGGTGCCGTATAACTCTCATCAATCTCGACCTCTGCACCTACACGCTTGAAGATCTCGCCTAGATAACGAGCCACCTCTTTAAGGCCGACTTGTTGGGCAAAGACTGACTTTTTAGAAATCAGGGTACGCAAAACTTCAAAGTAATGTTGCGCTACATGATCCTTTCAAACTTTTCAATTTGTTCTTCTTGGCTAGGGAAAACCATTTTCTCTCTACCTTTCTACTAGGACTTGTACCTTTGGAATCAATACAAGTGGATATTCCTTTTCTTTAGTCTCTATATAAAAGCAAGAGGTGGAAAAATCTCTCCCACCTCCCTGTGTTTATTACCAAACTGGTTGATCCAAGCCGTCTGAAGTTTCTTCGATAACTTTTTTCACTTCATCAGTGTGGTAAGCTGCGATAATTTTCTTGATTGCATCAGCTTTAGGTGATGATTCCCAATCTTTTTTCGCAACGATGATGTTGTACCATTGTTTTGAGTTTTCGTCAGCTTGCTCTTTAAAGAGTGCTTTCTTGTAGTCCAATTTTGCTTCTGTAACAAAAGTGTTGTTGACAACAGCCGCATCAACGGATGACAATGAACGAGCTGTTTGACTTGCGTCTAATTCAGTGATTTTCAAGTTCTTTGGATTTTCTGTGATGTTTGCGATTGTCGCAAGCGCAGTTCCTGAAACGTCCAATTTGATCAAACCAGCTGATTGAAGAAGGTAAAGAGCACGACTTTCGTTAGTAGCATCGTTAGGTACAGCGATTTCTCCGTTTGCTGGGATGTCTTCTACTTTAGTGTACTTGTTTTCTTCTCCGTTTTTACCTGAGTAAAGGCGGATTGGTGAGATATAAGTATCTGCAATCGCTACAAGATCTTTACCGTTTTCTTTGTTCCAGTTGTTCAAGAAGTTATAGTGTTGGAAAGCGTTCAAGTCTACTTCACCATCAGCAGTTGCTTTGTTTGGTTGTGAGTAGTCTGTAAACTCTGTGAATTCCAATTTAATTCCGTCTTTTTTTCAACCAATTCTTGAACTTTGTCCCAGCGTGCCTCTTCTGAACCGCTACGGTTAACAGTCGCAATTTTAACTGTAGTTGCATTGTCTGCTTTCTTGTCTGAATTTCCGCAAGCTGCAAGTGCAAGGCCTGCTACTGTAGCGATAGCTGCTACACCTAACCATTTTTTGATTTTCATGATTCGTTCTCCTTTAAAAATAATACTGTAATAGTATCTCATACTTTATTTGATTTAGCAAATTGTTATTAGATAGGCAGGCCTATAGTTTAAAACTATATAGTCAAAGTGGACAAAATCATCCACCTACGAGAGAATGGATGATTTACAAACTTATTTAATATCAGCTTCTGCTGGGAGGTAAGAACCACCAAAGAATTGTTGAGATAATTTTTTTCAAGAGTTCCGTCTTTGTAGAGTTCTTGGATGCGTTTGTCAACAAATGATTTCAATTCATCTTGACCTTTGGCAAGAAGTGGGTAAACGTAAGGTTGTTGGTCGCTTGGAAGTTCGATGACTTTCAAGTTATCCAAACCTTGGTTTTTAATAACAGTCTCTACACCGATTTTATCAAAAATCTTGTAGTCGAATTGTCCGTCGCTCAAACGTCCCATGATTTGTTGGAAGTCAGCTTTTGTGTAGTTAAGGACAGTTGGGTTATCTGCGTGTTGTTTGTTGTATTCTTCCAATTGTTTAGCTGATGTTGTTCCTTGAACGACTTCAGTCGATTTTCCACCGATATCATCGAGAGACTTGATACTGTCGTCGTCTTTCTTCACTACAAGGACACTAGGATTTTGGGCAATTGGTGCTGCATAGAGATATTTATCCGCACGTTCTTTAGTATAACTAAGATTGTTGACAGCCATATTGTAGCGGTCAGCATCAAGTCCTGCAAAGACACCTGACCATTCTGTCTTTTCAAACTTGACATCATACTTGTCAGAATCTTTAAAGATAGCGCGAACGACTTCAATCTCGTAACCAGTCAATTCACCATTTTCTTCATAGATAAATGGTTTTTGGTGATCCGTTAGTTGCTACGATGATTTCTTTCTTAGCAGTTGTTGCATCACCAGATGCTGCCTCTTTCTTTTCACCACCTGAGCAAGCTGCCAATACACCTGCGGCTACAAGCCCTAGGGCAGCAAGTGATGAATACTTAACGATTTTTTTCATGATATTTCCTCCAAATAGAATACAATCTTATCTTAACAGAAAAAAAGGAATTACGCTATTATATGATTTCTATATTTGTGATAGGTTTTCTTTATGGCTGATTAAAAGACCAAACGTAGGACTGCTATCAAGACCACCCCAAAGAGAACAGTCCCTACCAGATTGCGATAGCGAAAGGCTACAAGGGCTGTCGGAAAGACTGCTAAAAAGTCTAACCACTTTATCTGCGGGAAACTTCCAACTTTTCCTGTCACCACACTTGAAAGAATCAAGGCAAAGATAATAGAAACTGGTAGAAATTTCAAAAAGCGCTCGACAATAGGTGGCAAACCCTTATACTTAGCAAGGATGAAAGGAATCATTCTTGGAATCCAAGTCACCAAACCAGAAAAGACGATTGCCATTAAAATATACTTACTGACCATCCAAGACCACCCCCATGGTACAACCTAGCAAGGTCGCAAACAAGACAGCTAATGACTGAGATACCACCGTCAAGAGCAAAAAGAAAGATACAGCTACAACTGCTAAAATTATGAAGAGATTGCGCAAAGGAATCCGTTTTTGCATAATCTGAAACTGGGAAGTAAAAATTCCAATAAACATCCCCACTAGGGCAAAATCTAAGCCAAAAATTTCTGGATTTGGTAGAAGTCCTCCTAGAGCAGTTCCGACTACAGTTCCGACAAACCAAGCTACATAGCTGTTAAGGTTGTTCCCGTGCATCCACATGGGGTTAACCTTATCCGTATGCACCAACTCGCCCATCAAAACGCCATAGGTCTCATCAGTCAAGAGGCTAGACATACCGATGTTTTGCCAAAGACTGGTATGACGGAAATAAGTCGACGCATGCAAACTTAGCAAGAAGAGACGCAGATTAATCAAAAAGACCGTCATGGCAATGGCTGCCACAGGTGCTTGAACTGCTATCAAGGCTATCATGGCAAACTGAGCACTCCCAGCATAAACAAAGAGACTCATCAAACCCATTTCTACTGGTGTCACATAGGGTGAACCGATAATGCCACAAGCAAGGCCAATACTGACATAGCCCAAAGCCGTCGGTACCGCAGCCTGCACACCCTCCCAAAATCCTTTTTCTTTCATAAAACTCCTTACCAGTGTTTCAGCAATCGACTGCTTATCAACAGTCACAATGAGGACTATTATAACACAATCAAAGAGGAGAAAAAAGTTTGCTGACTGACCAGAACAGAAAAAGACTGGCAATCCAGTCTCATGATGCAACTTATAAACTATTTTAGATTTAGTACCCAAATACCAATAAACTAACAACGATCCTTTTCATCGTTGATCCTTTTAAGTTTTAGTTACACCATCTTCCAGCTAAACTTACCCAAATCCCTTTTATCCAATCAAAAGCACCGCAATTAGGACTTTTCCCTTGATTTATGACTCTTAAAATCCTCTAAAACAACAAAGGCAGAATTTGAGCAATGGCATTATCAACTATATGCAGTCCAATAGGCCAATAAATAGACTTTGTCACTCTAAAAAAGACTGCCATTATTAGACCACCACCCATATATACGAAAAAGTCTGTCAAGACCCAACCATGACTACTGATATGCAGAATTCCAAATAAAGCAGCCGAACCAAGCACATCCAGTCCCCATTTCTTCCCTTTTTCCAAAGCGGTCATCACCAATCCACGATAGATCATCTCTTCAAAAATGGGACCTGCAATCACTGGATAGAAAAAATACATCAAAAATGCAGTAGGACCTGTAAAAGTAGGAAGATCCAGTTGATAAGAAATTTCATTTTGGGTGGACGGGAAAATAAAAAAGGTAACGAAATTCCAAACAAAAAAAGCTAGAAGAGCTAAAAAGAAATAGAAAAGATAGGACACTTTAAATTTTCTGCTATTGATTTGTTGCCATTTTCCTGACCAAATCATGGCAACAAGAGCAAGCAAAACTACAAGAAAATTTAACATCATATCCGAAAAGTAATAGCTAAAATCAGATAGACCAGCAGCAAAGTCGCTGTGTAAAACCAGACGAATGAAGAACTGGTCCGCAATGATAAGTAGAATAGCTACAAACAAGTAGTAGCGTGAGATGATCTTTTTCATTCTTTTTTCTCCTATACCATGGAATGAAGACAGTATAACACGAAAAATTCTATATTTTAAAAAATCGCATATTTGACATTTTTTCTGATAGGAATTTCACATTTGCGATTTCTAACTAATCTATAAGTTCTTTATATTGCTGGAAGCGTAATTCAAAAAGGGCTGTTAATTGTGGATTTTCTAATACTTGCAGAGATTGGATAAAGTGTTCAATCTCTTTTTGATTGCTTCCCTTGGTTTGAAGGAAAACACTCAATTTCTTTAAAAATTGCCATGATACTTTCTCAAAGACATCATAGGGACGAAGCATACTCTCCAACTCGGACTCAAAGATTGGGATGTAGGAGAAAAGTTTACGCTCCATAAGCTCTGAGATGATATTTAGAAAGCCACTTTTCATATACAGTCTATTGTGTGCCAATTCTTTAAATTCCTTAGATTTTTCGAGTAAGGAGGTTGATAAAAAGATCAGATCTTGATTGCTCAAAAAAGGCATGGTATTGCAAAAAATATAGAGTTCAAACCAGGTCCAAGACTCGATAGCATAGAGATAGGTGGTCAAAAACTCGCTATCCTCCTCTGCTAGCGGATAGCTTTTATCTAGTGAATGGATAGCATCTTTAATCACAATAGAGTTCAAACGGCGATAAGTCTGCGCCATCTGTTCTTGCTCAATTTCTTTCAACAATTGTTCTAAGCCAGCTATATCTTGATGGGCAAGCGATCCACAATCCTTCTACCAATTCGCATATGTGGAGATTCTTGGTAATTGTTGAGCTTGTGCCCAAATTCATCAAAGGTCACATTTATCCCTTGAATAGCTAGGATCAGCTTATCCGCAGACAGCATAGACTGCCCTAACTCAAACTTGGATAGCTGAGAGGCTGTTAGTCCAGCACAAGCCACATCTGACTGCTTGAGCTTTCTTGCCAGGCGCAATTCCTTGTAAAATTCTCCTAATTCCTGTTTTTCAATCATTACCAAACTCCCTTTTAAAAATTCCCTTTACTATTCTATTCGTAAAAACTTTTTACTTTTTTAACATATTATAAAATATTTTAGCAAAAAAGCCAGCTTCAAGCTGACTTTTTATTCCATAGTATCAAAAGCGAGGCTGGGTTTGGCATTGAGGTCTAAGCCTGCAAAGTTTTCTTTGTTCCACTCGCTAACACTGGCATAGGCAATCATACCTGCATTGTCTCCGCAGAGACGCAGAGGCGGAATGATGACCTTGACATCTGTGATTTCAGCTGCCAAACGTTCTCTAAGACCTTTATTGGCAGCCACACCACCAGCCACGACTAGGGTTTTAACAGGATATTTCTCCAAGGCCTTCTTGGTTTTTGCCATGAGAATATCCATGACTGTTGCTTGGAAAGAAGCAGATAAATCTTCCTTGGACAAACTTTCTCCCTTTTGCTCGGCATTGTGGTGAAGATTGATAAAAGCAGACTTCAACCCTGAGAATGAAAACTCCAGATTGTCCTCCTTGATCATGGCACGTGGAAAATCATACACATCCTGACCTTGATGGGCCAACTCGTCGATCTCACGACCTGCTGGATAGGTCAAACCCATAACACGGCCGACCTTATCATAGGCCTCGCCAACCGCATCATCTCGAGTTTCACCAACGATCTTGTAATCACCAGCCTCAGAAACATAGACCAACTCTGTATGTCCGCCACTGACTAAAAGGGCTAGTAAGGGGAACTCCAAAGTCTCAACGCTTTGAGCTGCCATGAGGTGACCAGCCATGTGGTTAACGGGAATCAGTGGAAGTCCGTGAGCCCAAGCAAAGGCCTTGGCAGCTGACAAACCAACTAGCAAGGCTCCGACCAAGCCTGGTCCGTAGGTAACCGCAACAGCTGTCACGTCCTCTTCGGTAATTCCTGCTTCTGCCAATGCCTCCTCGATACAGGCTGTAATGACCTCGACATGGTGACGACTGGCTACTTCTGGTACTACGCCACCAAAACGTTTGTGACTCTCAATTTGACTAGCAATGACATTGGACAAGAGCTCATCATCGTTTTTTAAGACAGCGACACTGGTCTCATCACAGGATGTTTCAAATGCTAAAATATATCTATCCTTCATCTATTTCTCTCTTCATGATAATGGCATCCTCGACTGGATCATGGTAGTAATCCTTTCGCTCAGCGATGACTGCCATCTTTTCTTTCTTGTAAAATGCTTGCGCTCGGTGGTTAGACTTTCTAACTTCGAGAAAAATCTCCTTGTCTATCGGTAATATTGCAAACAAGGCTGACGCAATCCCCTGACCCTGATAGGCTTCTTTGACAGCGATTTGCAGGACTTCTGCTTCAAAGATATTCTCCTGAACAGCTAAAAATCCAATTACCTCTGTCCCTTCGTAAGCCAATGCATACCAAGTCTGATCTTGAGACAGGTCTGCTTGGATTTGTTCCAGAGTCCAAGGACTGACTAGATACACATCTACCATAACAGCGTAGATGGCTTGGGCCAAGTCAGGTCGCTGTTGGATTCGTTTGATCTCTATCATAGGCGTTTAATGTAAGACTCTCCAGACTCGGTGTGATTCTTAAGCCAGTTTTCCTCAGCTTCGACACGCTTGAGGTAATTGGGCACAAAATCATGCAAGGAGTCTGCTTCCTTGTCCCAAGCCCAAAGAGCTAGATTGGCTGCATTTGGCAAGGTTTCTTGGTAATTAGCCTGTGGCAGTTGTTCTTGGATTTGATCCACAAAGGCTCCAACTTCTCCAACAAAGGTTACCTGCTCAGCATCCTTGACTTTTTCTAACACCTCTTCAAAAGATAGGTGCGCTTCTGGAAAAACTGGTTGGGCATTTTCATAAAATCCTGCATAAACATTATTGCGACGCGCATCCATCAAGGGAACGAAGAATCCTTCTTGCTGATGTGGCACCAGTGCCAAGAGGCTAGACATGCCAACTAACTCGATGTTCAGAGTATGAGCCAAAGTCTTGGCAGTCGCTACTGCGATTCGTAAACCTGTGTAGCTACCTGGCCCCTCTGCCACTACGATTCGATCTAAATCCTTGGGTGTCAAATCCAAACTTGCCATCAAAAAATCGATAGCAGGCATCAGAGTGATACTGTGATTTTTCTTGATATTAATAGTCGTCTCGGCAAGAAGCTGCTTGTCCTCTAAAATAGCTAGAGAAAGAGCCTTGCTGGACGTATCAAAAGCTAATACTTTCATAACACATTCCTATCTTTTTGTCTGCTTACTATTATACTACAAAAGAAGGCACATGGGAATTTTCTTTGTTTTGTATCAAAAATCACAGTGAAAAGAAATCTTCAAAAAAATCGCAACTTTTCCTTTTCGTTTCCGAATATAAAAGTGAACAAGAAAAAAGGAGGAAAGTTCAATGACAAATTTCGAAAATATTGACAATCAATTTGTATCGCTATCTGAAAATGAATTATCAGATATTGATGGTGGTCTCGCTCCCTTGGTTATTTTTGGTGTAGCAGTTTCTTGGAAAGCTATTGCTGGCGGAACAGCACTTGTAGGCTCTGGCTTAACAGCTGGTTATTTTTTAGGAGGTTAGTATGATTAAAGATTTAGACAAATATCATGAAATTTCTAATAAAGAATTGCAAGAAATCAAGGGTGGTTTTGGTGTAGGTGTTGGTATTGCTTTATTTATGGCAGCTTACACCATTGGAAAAGATCTCCGTAAAAAGTTTGGATAAGTCATGCTAGATAAAAGACACATTTATAGAAGGATGAATTTTATTTTCTTCATCTCTTACAGTTTGATCAGTATTCTCAACGATTTAAGCATTACTACTATACCGCTGCCAATTGATTTATCTGTTTGTATTGTTTTATTTTTATGCTTCAACTCTATTTTTGAACAAAACAATCATAACTGCAAAAATAAGGATAGGGCCTGAAAATATAACCTCTGTTTGAGGGAAAATTGGACACCGAATTTGAGAAAAAGTTGAAAAATCCACCCTATCTTAATAGTTGGGGTGGATTTTTTTGTAACTAGATTCGCTATCTTTTTATACCCTATTAAAGATAGATATTCGTTCAATCAGCAGATATAAATAAACAACTAAAGCTAAGCATTCAAACCAAAGTAAAATACAAGCCAAACCACATAGGTCACAAGAAGGAGGAAAATGGAATACAGTGTTACAAAGAGAATTTTCCAGTGTACAGCTGTTTTTCTATGTTCCAGCCGAACAAATAGTAGATTGCCACCGTAAACACAAGCAACAAAAACAGCAAATACCAAGAGACGAATCGCGATAGCTAGTTGAAACATAGAGAGCCTCCTTTCTCCAATTCTAAAGGCAAATATTTCAAAATCATCATCTAACAAAAAAAGGAGCCCAAAGCAGTTGTAGCAATATGTAGAATTTCCATCCAAATAGGTGAAACACAAAATTAAGCATAGCTAGTCCTCCTTAATCAAGAAAAAAACCTCTTTTCTAACTTTATTATAGCACTTGCATCGGATGGCTTCAAATACTTATACAAGGTATAATGAAACCCATTTCAAGCTCCTTACTTTCATGTTTCCTGCTTTTTACTAATTCCCCTTTTTATGTTATAATTGAGATAATTGTAACGAATCAAGGTCAATAAAGACAAAAAATGAACTGGAATCAAACCAGCTTCAAACTGAGCATTTTTGAATATAGCTGACCTGGAAGCAGAAAGGAAACATATGATTTACAAAGTTTTTTATCAAGAAACAAAAGACCGTAGCCCACGTCGTGAAACAACACACTCACTCTACTTAGACATCGATGCTAGTTCAGAACTTGAAGGACGTATCGCTGCCCGCCAACTTGTCGAAGAAAATCGTCCAGAATACAACGTTGAATATATCGAGCTCTTGTCTGACAAATTGCTAGACTACGAAAAAGAAACTGGCGCATTCGAAGTAACGGAGTTCTAATATGACCTATACTCTTAAACCAGAAGAAGTGGGCGTTTTTGCCATTGGTGGTCTAGGAGAAATCGGTAAAAATACATACGGAATCGAATACCAAGACGAAATCATCATCGTTGATGCAGGGATTAAATTCCCTGAGGACGACCTACTTGGTATCGACTACGTTATCCCTGATTACTCTTATATTGTAGAAAATATCGACCGAGTCAAGGCTCTCTTGATTACACACGGACACGAGGACCATATCGGAGGGATTCCTTTCTTGCTCAAGCAAGCAAACATCCCTATCTATGCTGGTCCACTGGCCCTTGCCTTAATCCGTGGCAAACTCGAAGAGCATGGACTTTTGCGCAATGCTACACTTCACGAAATCAACCACAACACTGAGTTGACTTTTAAAAATCTTAAAGCAACTTTCTTTAGAACAACCCACTCGATTCCAGAGCCTTTAGGAATTGTCATCCACACACCTCAAGGGAAATCGTTTGTACGGGAGACTTCAAGTTTGACTTTACACCAGTTGGTGAACCTGCAGACTTGCACCGTATGGCAGCCCTAGGTGAAGACGGAGTGCTCTGCTTACTCTCTGACTCGACAAATGCTGAAGTGCCAACCTTTACAAACTCTGAAAAGGTTGTCGGCCAGTCGATCATGAAGATTATCCAAGGTATCGAAGGACGTATCATCTTTGCATCCTTTGCCTCAAATATCTTCCGCCTCCAACAAGCAACGGAAGCTGCTGTTAAGACTGGGCGTAAAATCGCTGTCTTTGGGCGCTCTATGGAAAAGGCCATTGTCAACGGGATTGAACTTGGCTACATCAAGGCACCTAAGGGAACCTTCATCGAACCAAATGAAATCAAAGACTACCCTGCAGGTGAGATTCTGATCCTCTGTACAGGTAGTCAGGGCGAGCCTATGGCAGCCCTCTCTCGTATCGCTAACGGAACTCACCGTCAAGTGCAACTCCAACCTGGTGATACTGTTATCTTCTCATCTAGCCCAATTCCAGGAAACACCACTAGCGTCAACAAATTAATTAACATCATTTCAGAAGCTGGTGTTGAAGTTATCCATGGTAAGATTAACAACATCCATACATCTGGACACGGTGGCCAGCAAGAGCAAAAACTCATGCTTCGCCTCATCAAGCCAAAATACTTCATGCCTGTTCACGGTGAATACCGTATGCAGAAAGTCCACGCTGGACTTGCCGTAGATACTGGCGTAGAGAAGGACAATATCTTTATCATGAGTAATGGTGATGTGCTTGCCCTTACTGCAAATTCTGCCCGTATCGCTGGTCATTTTAATGCTCAAGATATCTACGTCGATGGAAATCGTATCGGTGAAATCGGTGCAGCTGTGCTTAAAGATCGCCGTGATTTATCCGAAGATGGTGTTGTACTGGCTGTCGCAACAGTTGACTTTAAATCTCAGATGATCCTATCCGGACCAGATATTCTCAGTCGTGGTTTTGTCTACATGAGAGAGTCTGGCGACTTGATTCGCCAAAGCCAACGTATCCTTTCAATGCTATTCGTATCGCATTGAAAAACAAAGATGCCAGCGTCCAGTCTGTCAATGGCGCTATCGTAAATGCCATTCGACCATTCCTTTATGAAAATACTGAACGTGAACCAATCATCATTCCGATGATTCTCACACCAGATGAAGAATAATAAAAGAGTCTGGAACAAAAGTCTAACCTTAAATATAAAAAGCGAACAAAACAAGTTATCTGACACTCAGAATACTGTCTTGTTCGCTTTTTTGTCTAATCTATCGATTTTAAAAATTTATAATAAAGAATTCCTAAAATCAAAATCTTTTTGTCCCAGCCTCTTTTTATTATTTTACGATAAGTTGTAGCAATTATTTTTCTTTAATCAACTATTCTATAAGACTTATAACTCTTACCGCTGCTTAGTCTCAATAGCTTTTTCACCAAAATCTGTTGATAAGCTTCCATATCTCCACGTTTCAATGATTCTTCTTCATGAACGGATAATCGCCATTTATAAGCCTGAATTTCCTTATCCAACAACTCCTGAGGTGCCCCAATCAGATTCAAAATAGTCAGACGCTCTTCAATACTCTTTAAAGGATAAACATCTGCAAGATTAACTGTTCTCGTCACACTTGTGGAGCGTTTTCTATGAATATAAATGGCTTTTTCATATAGGCAATCTTATCTGCTTGAAGGTAAACCTTATAGGTCGTATAATCATCCTCTACCTTTCTGATCCGTTGGATAAATAATATCCTTGAAAAGCTCTGCTTTATAGAGTTTTGCCCACGAAACTGTAAAACATTGACTAATATTATACTTTCCATCATATTGATGATGGAACCAATCGAAAGAGCTGTACACTTGTTCAAAATAGTTGTCTGCACCCACATGGATTAAAAACTCCCCTGACCTTCAATAAACTGAGTGAAATTACCAATTGCAATATCTGTATCCGTTTTTTTCAATAAATCATAAAGGCTTTGGATATGGTCTAACTCTAGCTAATCATCATTATCCACAAAGACAATGTAATCACCTGTCACAGCTTCCAAGGCACGATTGCGACTGGAAGCAACTCCTCCATTTGTCTTATGATATACTTTAACACGCGCATCTTGATTTTTATATCGTTGACAAATAGCTGCCGAACCATCATTGATTAAAATAACTTCAAGATTTTGATAAGTTTGTTGAAGAATGCTATCTAAACATTTTTCAAGATAGTCCTCTGACATATAAACAGGGACGATAACACTTATTTTTTCCATTTTTATTTCTTTATTCAATTTTTAGTCTAAGTTCTTCAAATATTGCTGAATCGATATAATCATATCCTCTTAGCTACAAACTCTTGATTATATTTCCCCATACTAAATTGATGATTCAAATACAGATTGTCAGCAAGCGAAATACTAAGCTAAACGCTATATAGTTATTGATATCTTTATCTAGGAAGATCTACTCTAAAGCTTTCACGATACTTCATTTATTTATCCGTCATTTAAAAAAGTAACTTCAACTCTTCCCTTGTCGCTAAGTACGGATTCATCTTTTGTTTATCATAAGCAGATTGATATTTTTCTGGATTTACAAGTTGAGATAATTCGTCAATCATCTCTGCTACACCATCCCTTGGAAACAGATGGTCAGTGGCATAAAACTCTGGCTGGTGACACGTTTCCTTAAAAGCATAAAGGATCATGCCATTTTCAAGAGCTGTACGGCTACCATCTAGTATTTCCTGCGCATGAGAAATATCCAGATAAATGCTACACGTTTGTAAAAGTTTCTCATATATCTCTTTAGATAATCCTGGATAAAGATGAACATTTGCATGACAATCTAGATTTAATAAACGCTCTCCCATTACTGTTAAAGCAGCAATATGAAATTCAAATCTGGTAGAGCAGATACAAGTACTTCAATTTGTTCTAGTTCTTGCGTATCTGTCAAAATTAAAATATGCGGACGAAACTCCCTAAAAGCACCAAGAAACGTTGGCAGATAAATCAGGGAAAGATTCATATTGTCTGTCTTTAATTTCAAATCTCGGGTCAGTAATTTCCCACAACGCTCTTTTAGATATGAAATATCTTCTACAGATAACTCTTCTCTTATATAAAACATTATCTGATTAGATGAGAGGTTGAGCATATCCCTAAGCAAGCTTATATCTGATAATACTAAACAATCACCTGTGGACAATTGTTTATCTAAAATCAGTTTTATTGCTTCACCAATTGAAGAAAGCCCCTGTTCCCGACCATTTGCTTCTCGATAAAGTGCACGATCATGAGATGAAAAAAGATAGAGTTGTTCTTGATTTTCCTGACCATAAATGTCTATCTCTTTTTTTCCACCACTCCAAATTTCTCTATGAAAACAAGTTCCCGATAAATCGTAATAATCTCTTGCACAACAAACACCTTTGTTATCATACCATTCGACTAACTCCACCATTTGTGGCCACTGAGGATAGCAGTAAATCTTCCCTTTTTTATTTCCTTCCGCTATGATATCTCCTGTAGAAAGAACCTCCCAAAATCGAGGTAAGGGAAGTTGGGTCATGTGTAAGGGACTCGAATTTTCATGATTAGAAAAAAAACTAGTAAAAATATTGTTAATCGTTAATGGTTTCAGATCCATCCCCATGAGTTCTAAATCTTTTTTTAGGCGATCGTCATCTGAAGACCATTCCCTCGCCAGATAATAATACATCATTTCTTTTTTTATTCCCATTCTCTAGTCAAAAATTCATGCCATTGTTCTATTATACGGTCTGATAAATACTCTTCAGCCAAGCGGTAAGATCCTTCCCTGAACTGTTCGATTTGTTTGAAGGCTTTCTCTAAAGCTTTTGTTAAATCAACCACAATTTCCTCATCCGAACGAGCATCAAAAGGAACTAAATAACCATTTTTACCCTCTTGAATAAAGGTCTGATTCCCATAAGGTACATCTAAACCAACAAGAGCTTGTCCAGAACCAATTGCTTCTAACAAAGTTATACCAAGAGTTTCCCATTCCGAGGTAGCTAGGTAAAGTTCATACTCTTTGAAACGGTTTGAAATTGTCTGATGCCCCTTAAGATGGATATAATTTTGTGCTCCTAGATTGGCAATCTCTGCTTCAATATCCTGCCATAGCATCCCTTGACCATAGATATCTAAGTTGACGTCTGGACAAATTTCATGAAAAGCAACGATGGCTTTGATTGCTAAGTCTAATCGTTTTCGACGTACAAATCGAGCGGCGAGCATCACAGAATAAGGTTTTCGTTTATCTGCTAATTGCAACTGGTCTAGAGCAGCTACTGGAAGAACGCGAACTTGACCAGTTTTTCCCAGTAACTCTAAATGTTTTTCTAATTCATCCTTCTGTGCTTGAGTTGATACTAAAATATCATCAAATTCTTCGGCATATTGAAAAAGGTGATAATATTCAGAATTCATATGATCTCCCCAATAATGAATGGAGTGCACAACACAGGATAATCTTGCTTCTCCTTTTAAACGTAAAAGAGGTGATGTGAAGGGAAGATTCTCTAGACGATCAAGAAATATATGATCCTCTTTACTAAACTGCAACTCTGATATGGCTCGCTCTAAAAATTCAGATTCACTATAGAACCACTCCGCACCACACCGATAAACTGCTTCAGTATTCTCACCTGGTTCTTTTTTTATCTCTTCAAAAGCTACTGAACCATCTCTATTATGAAACAGTCGGCGAACAACTCTAGCTTCTAGACCAAATCCAGTATCCACTGCTGTAAAAAATTCTGTGAACAGCTTTTTCTTACCATAATGTTCTCTACGAAGTAAACGACCAAATACATAATAATCTACATAATCCACATAATCCGGTTTTAGACTGTTTTTATGTAGAATGGTAGTCACACCATCTTGCTCTTGAAAACACAACTCGGGATTATTTTCCTTATATTCAGCAGTCAAATGTAAGAACTGTTTCATATCATCTATACGGATCCCCAAGCTCATATCACGCTGATCCGTCAGCAACATATGTGCTAACAGGATTTCTTCCTCGAGATGACCCAAAGATAGGTAATAGTCCCATTTAAATCGAGGAGGGACCTGTGTAAAAACAAAACTGGCAGGAAGGTCCAAGTCGCGAAAAACCTTCCCACGATATGCTTGAGCAACATCTACACCATTGGGTTCTAAACCCACCATAAGATTAAAAGTGTAAAGCATTCTTTAACTCCAAACTAAACCCTAATCACAAGCATCAAATCATAGACTCCATAAAAGAAGTGAACTAGCGAATGATTAGATTATCTACTAAAACTTTCTCATTTATCTAACGAATTGAGGTAAGCTTTTATCGCTACTACCATCGTTTCAGGAGTTTGTGAAGAAAAAATCTGGTTTTCTCCTGTTGAGTCCTTACTGGTATTATCAAAAGCAAAGATCGGTTTTCCCAACTTATGAATTTCCTGAGTGATATTCATAAGTTCATTAAAATGATTGTGATATCTAAATAAAAATCGACTTTACTAAGAACATTTTCAAAATTATATCTGTTAAAACTAGGGTAGATGATCACATTAAGATATCGTTGTAAATCAACAACTTCGATGCAAAAGTTGTATGAGCCAAAATATGAAAATGAACATCAGGTAGTGCTTTTATCAAAGCTCCAAGTATTACATTTCGTAAGCAAGATAGTTTTTTACCAAAAATCTTTATCAAAATCTAGTATTTTTAGTCAAAAGCCTAGATTTATTCCATTTTAATTATACCTTATTTTTTTAGTAAAAAGAGCTATCATATAAATATATCTATTAGATATTATTTCATCATTAACTATCAATATAAGTCAATCCTCTTTATTTAGTAAAAATATTTGATATATCAAATGATCGCTTAAACTTTAGATTATTCCTTTATTTTTAAATAATCAAAAAATAACCCAAACTCTAACAGCTAGTAAATAACTAACGATTAAAGTCTAGGTTTACTCAGGAAAACTTCATTATTTAACAACAAGCTCGTAACGAGTTTTTGCTGGTGAAGGTTTCACCTGCTTTGAGGATGACTTGGTCTTTAAGGTCACTATGAATAGCATCTGGTAAAGCTTGCGCTTCTAGAGCAATTCCATTGTGCTGAATCATTGGCTGGCCAGCGATAATGACACTCTCATCCACAAAGTTTGCTGTGTAGACCACAAAGCAAGGAGCCTCTGTCTTGAAGAGCAAGAAGCGACCTGAACCTTGGTCATAGAGGAATCCAGCATTGTCATGTCCTGCAGGAAGAGCAAATGGATGGTCTAATCCAGATACGAGTTGGATTTGCTCATCTTCGTCTGCAAAGATATCTTTCAACAAGGCACCATTGTAGATATGCTTAACCACGTCACGATTAGCATCTGGGGTTTTAGCTGGAACACCATCAGGAGCAATTGGATAAATCCCCTCTGTATTCAATTGGAAGACATGGCGGTCAACAGTCTGAGTGAAATCGCCTGACAGGTTAAAATAGCTATGGTTGGTTGGATTGACCAAGGTATCTTGGTCTGTCGTCACCTTGTAGCTAACTTCGTAGGCACCATTTCTTCCAAGTAGTAGCTAATCCAGATCTTAAGATTTCCAGGGAAACCTCCAGTCCCGTCTGCTCTTTCTGTGTAAAGAGTCAAACCGTGGTCACTCACTTCGACTAGCTCAAACAAGCTAGAATCCCAACCAGTTGAGCCACTGTGGTTACAGTTGCCAGCGTTGTTGACTTCGAGTTCATAGGTCTTCCCATTGAGTTCAAATGTTGCACCTGCAATACGACCTGCAACTGGACCTACACTTGCTCCATGTTTAGGGCTATTTCCCACATAGCTTTCGAAATCGTCAAAACCTAGGATAACATTGGCAAAATTGCCAGTCTTATCTGGAGTTACATAACGTAAAATTGTCGCTCCATAAGTCATGATTTCCAGTTGGTATCCTGCCTCCGTTTCAAAACGGTAAGCGAGGACATCCTTGCCGTCAACTTTCCCAAATACACGTTCTGTGTATGCTTTCATCCTTCTCTCCTTTTTCTATTTCAATTAAGCAAACAAACCATAGAAAGCGCATTCACTCTCTATGGTTTTATTGTATGATTTACAAACACCTTTGTCAAAAAACCATAGATATTTTATTAACAAAAGTAATTCCTTGTATTTCTGATCTATGCTTCTACACGTTCAGTCCATGAAGTAGCTGTTGTTTGAAGTACTTTATTGAGTTCATCAATGTTTTCAAATCCAGTTGTACGAAGCCATTCGCGAGCTGCTGCTTCACCATCTTTAATGTAAGCTTCAACGGAGCCAGCCCATGTTGCACGTCCACAAAGAACACCATTGAAGTTTGCACCTGATTCGTGAGCAAATACAAGAGTTTCTTGGAAGAGTTTAGCGGATACACCTGCACTCAAGTAGATGTATGGAAGGTTAGTAGCTTCGTCTTGAGCTTTAAAGAATGCTGCTGCTTCTTCACGTGTATGAACGATTTCGCCATCACCAAAACCTTCAACGTATTTCACGTTAACTGGAACTTCCACTTTCAAGACATCAATGTTAAAGCGTGGATCTGAGAATACTTTCATCGCACCAATAACCTTGTGTGGTTTACTTTAGCGTATTCTGCAGAACCTGCATCTGCAATCTTTTCATCGTAAGCCAAGATTTCAAGGAAGAATGGAATATCTTCAGCCACACACTCAGAACCAATGCGTTCGATATAGGCTTGTTTTTGTTGGTTGAGTTCATCAGAGCTATCTACGTCATAGTAAAGCAAGAACTTAACAGCATCTGCACCTTGTTCTTTGATACGTTTTGCAGACCAAACATCCAAGCAGTCTGGCAAACGTTTTGTGCTTGTAGTATCGTATCCAGTTTTTTCATAAGCAAGGAGAAGACCAGCTTTTGGATCAAGAGCTTTTGTAGCTGGAAGTCCATACTCAGGGTCAAGAAGCATAGATGAAGCGTATTTTGTCAATTCATCCGCTACCAAGACTTTAAGTTCTTCCATTTGAGCTACTGTTGGCTCTTCTGTTTGGTATTGAGCCATAAGGCGTTTCAAAGCACCACGTTGGTCAAAAGCAAGAGCTGAGATGATACCATTCTCATCAGAGAGTTTTTGCATGCAAGCAAGTTTATTTGGGCTTAATGTTAATTTACTCATAGATTCTTCCTTATTTTTCAAATTCGTGAATAATGACACCTTGAACGACACGGTTAACTGTACCTGTAGGTGATGGTGTATCTGGTCTGTTACCAACTTTAAGTGAAGTCAAGAGAGCAAATAACTGACCATAAACGATGTAAGGGAAGACACGGTAAACATCATTCAGAACCCCACCGCATCCAAATGCTACTTCCTTAACATTTTCAAGTCCGAAGGCTTGATCACTCAAGAGAACAACACGTCGAGCAATTTGGTCGCCTGCAACTTCACGAACCAAGTCTAAATCGTACTTACGAGTATAGTCTGTTGTCGTACCAAAGACCAAAACGACTGTATCTTCGTTGATCAGAGATTTTGGACCGTGACGGAAGCCAACTGGGCTTTCATACATAGTCGCAACCTGACCAGCAGTCAATTCCAAAATTTTAAGCTGTGCTTCGTGAGCAAGTCCGAAGAATGGGCCCGCACCTAGATAAATCACTCGGTTAAAGTCTAGGTCAACCAACTCTTTGACATCTGCCACATTGTCAAGAATTTTGCGAGCTAAACTAGATAGCACGTCGAAACGTTCAGCTTTAACAGCAAAGTCTGTTGGATCAAATACCAACAGTGCGGTCAACATCATTGAAGTGAAGCTTGAAGTCATGGCAAACCCAGCATCGTTAGAAGCAGCTGGTTGCAAGAGCAAGAGGTTGCGGTCATCACCATGCGCTTGGAGAGCCAATTTCCCTTCAGCTGCACATGTGATGGTCACTTGATAAAGCTCATCAACCAAAGCCTTGGCCAAGTCAACTGTTGCCACACTCTCAGGTGAGTTCCCGCTACGCGCGAATGATACCAAAACAGTTGTCACATCTTTTTTCAAATAAGTTTGTGGGTTTGCTACGATATCAGTTGTCGCAATAGCATTGAAATTCCATTTACGTTCATCATAAACTTCTTTAAAGTAAGGAACCAGAGTATCACCTACATAAGCAGAAGTTCCAGCACCAGTCAGGATAACTTTGATGTAGTCATGTTTGTCAGCAATTCCTTGTAAGAAGGCTGCAATTTCATCACGTCGTGCTTGATAAGCTTCAAAAGCTTCTTTCCAAACGTCTGGTTGTTGGTAAATTTCGCGAGTTGTGATTTCTGCCCCCAACTCAAGCAATTCTTTTTTTGTATAATCTAGCATTGAAAACCTCTAATCTAATATTGTTTCATGATTGAAAACATGGGAATGGGAGTGACTCCCATTCCCATGTATATTTTCTATAAGATGGTTTGTGACATCTTATTCATCTTCATCGTCATCGAAGCTAGCCAATAAATCATTAACTTTTACAATGCTTTCTGAAGCACGACTCTTATAATCTGCATCAGCGCCAGTTAGACTCGCATTGATAAACTCAATAACCATTGGAAGATTCATTCCTGCGTAAAGTTCAATGTCACGACCTTCCATAATCAGACGACTCACCACATTACATGGTGTTCCACCAAGGAGGTCAGCAAAGACTAGGAAATCATCTAAACCTTCGACAGCAGCTTCAAATTTCGCAGTGAAATCTTCTGGTCCATCTTCTGGAAGAAGAGCCACCGCATGAATGTTGTCTTGTGGTCCCATAATCATTTCTGTGCTACCTTTAAGTTCTTCACAAAAACGACCGTGACTCACTAAAATCAATGATTTCGTCATAAATTATGCGCCCATTCCAAGTGCAAATTTACCAAGAGCAGAAGAGCCAAGGCAAGCACGATAATGATACCGATAGCTTTTGTAGAGTTCATACCTTTCTTACCAAGCAACCAGAAGATGAATGCAGTGAAGATCGCTGGAAGCAAACGTGGGAAGATTGAGTTCAAGATGTCTTGGAAGTCAATCATCTTTTCACCGATTGGCAATTTGTATGAAATTTCAAAGTTGATCATTGTTGCTACAAGAGCCCCCATCATGAACACACCAAGTACAGATGCAGCTTCAATCAAAGCTGTCAAAGTACTTTGCATGTTGTTGATAAGGTTAACCCCTTCTTTGTAGGCAAATTCCAACTGTTTCCAACGGAAGATGTCATAAGCTACTGCAACTGCGATCCAAAGGAAGATACCCCAAGGTTGGCCAGCGATAGCCATTGTTGCAGCGATAGATCCCATGATAGCAGGAACAAGTGAACCAAAGATAGTATCTCCAAGAGGAGCGAATGGTCCCATCAAACCTGTCTTGATACCGTTAACCGCATCTTTTGAGACAATGCCATCTTTTTCTTCCATGGCAAGATCAAAACCAGCGATGATAGTGTGGAAGAATGGTGAAGTGTTGAAGAATTGAGTATGAACTTTCATCATTTCTTTCAACTCAGGAGTTCCATCTCCATACATTTTACGCAATTGTGGCAAGATCATGTAAAGGTAACCTGATGCTTGCATACGCTCGTAGTTCCATCCCAATTGGAAAGTGAACAAGCTACGTTTGTTAATTTGATTAAAATCTTCTTTTGTTAATTTGTAATTAGAATTCGTCATCTTCAATTTCCCCACTTTCTGATGGTGTAGAAGGTGCTGCTACAGCAACTTTTTGGCTGTTCTTGAAGTGAAGCACTGCAAGGAAGATACCTACGATAGAGATACCGATCATAGACAAACCTTTGAAGTTGTTGGCAAAGCCAATTTTTTCAGCAACGTCAGCAGGAAGAGTGCCAACGAGACCAGCAACTACTCCACCAAGACCTGTTACGTATGAGTAAAGTACAGTCAACATAGCTGTCAAACCGAATCCCATAGCAAGGTAGTGAAGGTTACGTTTAACTGGAAGGTAACGAAGCAAGATAGCGAATCCAAGACCTGGAAGCATACGACCTGCAAGAGTCAAACCGTCTGCAACCCATTGGTACTCTTTAACAAGGTTTACAACACCTTGTACGAATTCTCCACCGAAAGCAAGGGCGAAGAATACTGGAAGGGCACGAGATAGAGCCCAAGGAACTGCACCAAGAAGATAGTTACGTTCGATTCCTTTGTAGTCAAAGCGTTCGATCGCAGCATCAATACGGTGAGCGAAGAATGTTGTAGTCATACGACCAAGTACGTCGAAGTAAGTCAAAAGTGCTGCTACTGGTACAGCGATTGTAGTGATCGCAAGGTCTGTTTCGATTCCTTGTGAAACTGAGAAAGCAGTCGCAAGAACCGCACCAGAAGTTGCGTCGATACGAGAAGCACCACCGAAGGTACCTACCCCAAGTACGAACAACTGCAAGCTACCACCGATAAACAAACCAGTTGTCAAATCTCCCATGACTAAACCAGTAATGAAACCAGCGAATACAGGGGAACCTGCAGAAGAAACGATCGTCAACTCATCACAGATTTGATAAGCTGAGTACAAAGTGAGAAGTAAAATTTGCCACCATTGTATCATAACAATGACCTCCTAAAAATTTTTCCTATTTTAATAAGCTCAAAAAGTCTGAAACTGGATCATTTGGAACCATTTGAGCAGTAAGTTTAACACCTTTTTCCGCCAATTTGTGGAAATCTTCTACGTCTTTATCAACAACGTTAATAGAACGTGTGATAGGACGAGTTTCTGGTGTTTGAGACATGTTGCCAACGTTGACAGTTTCAAGCGGCACACCTGCTTCTACCAAACCGAGGAAACGGTCAGGTTTGCGTGCTACAATCAAAAGACGTTGGCTATCATATTTACCAGCAAGGATATTCGCTGCTGCTTTATCAACTGGCAAAATACTAAGTTTTACACCTGGTGGTGTTGCAAGTTTCAAGCCGCTTTTTTCAACGTCGTTGTTCACAACTTCATTGTCAACGACCATGATACGTGAAACATTAAGTTTAGCAGACCAAAGGTTTGCCACTTGTCCGTGAATTAAGCGCCCATCTATACGGCATCCTACAATTGTCATAAATTTTCCCCCTTTATATGTTTTAGTGTAGGTTTACGAGTTAAATGTATGTGATCTTTATACTCCCCTTCAGTTTCAAAGATAATGATGCGGTTAGCACCTTCCTTGAGATAGCTGTGCGGAATATAAAGCGATAAGGTTGGACCAACATTCCAGAAACGACCTAGATGATGGCCATTGACATAGACAATCCCTTTACCAAATTCAGATAGTTCTAAGTAGGTATCCTTCGGAGCCTCAACTTCAAAGTCATAGGCGTAAAAGGCAGGCTGTCCTTCTGTCCATCCTTTTGAGAAATCAATCTTTTCAGGATTATCTAGTGGAAGCGGATATTGTTTCCAATTGAGCAAGAAATGCAGATCTTTACAAACACCTGTACGAATCCCTTTTCGCTGGGTATCTGCTAAGAATTTGTGACCATAATTGACACGCCCCATATTTTCTACCAGGATATCAAAACGAGAGAGCGCTTTCTTTTTTCCTTGATAGAAGATATCTTCACCAATTTCTGTTTGGTACTGAGTTGCAACCCATTTACCATCTACAAATAGCTGAGCTCTGTCTCGACCGTCAATGATGCGGATGCGTTCTTCTTCTGCATCCCAACTAGCTTCTGTACGATAGAGTAGATAACCGTAGCTTTGCCCCAACTCTTCCATTTTCTTAGGATAGAGACTCTCGATTGGACTTGTCAGGCTATCCAAGGTTTCAAAGAGAGAAACTTTCTCACCCAGTGGAATGTTTTCGACTTCCATACTCTCTTTGTAAAGCGGTTCTAATTGTGGATACTCAGGATAGTAAGTCGCCATCATTTCTTTAACTGCCATGTATTTAGCAGTTGGATTGCCAGCTTCATTAAGGAGAGCGTCATAATCATAAGATGTTACTTGTGGTAAATCGATGGTTCCTCGAGCTGAACAACCATTCATAAACCAAAGTTAGTTCCACCGTGGAACATATAAAGGTTGATAGAGGCTTGCTCTAGCACCTCATGTACGGCTTCTGCTAACTCCTCTGGCTCACGCGTGATGACTGGTTCTTTCCATCGGTTAAACCATCCATCCCAGAATTCCATACACATGAGTGGCCATTTCTTGTCATGCTCATCAAAGAATTCTTGCATTTGCGAGAAGTTAAAGTTAGCTTTTGAACCAAAGTTCCCTGTCACAAAGAGATCATCTTCAATCAAGGTACCAGCTTTCAGAGTTGCTCGCCATGGGCCATCAGATGTAAAGAGCGGACAAGTCACTGAACGTTCTTCCATCAATCGGCGAATCTCACGCAAGTAGGTCCTGTCTTCACCATAAGAACCGTACTCATTTTCAACCTGCATCATGAGGATGTTACCACCATTGTCCAACAATCTTGAAACAAGACGCGGAAGTAAATGATCGTAGTAACGTCCTACCATTTCAACAAAGGCTGGATCAGAAGAACGGATTCGCATGTCTTTACTTAAAAGCCATGCTGGTAAACCACCGAATTCCCACTCTGCACAGATAAAGGGAGATGGTCGAACAATAGCATACAAGCCTAAGTCCTGAGCTGTCTGAAGAAATTTGTCAATATTAAGATTGCCTTCAAAATTGAAGTTTCCTTCAGTTGGCTCATGCAAATTCCAAGCGACATATGTTTCAACAGTGTTGAAACCTAAAGCTTTGAGATTGTATAATGAATGATACCAGTCTTCTTCAGGAATTCTAAAATAATGAATGGCACCAGATAAAATTTTGAATGGTTTCCCATCTAGGTAAAAATCATCCTCAATTTTAAACCTTGCCATTTTACCACCCCATACTTTTCCGTTTGCGCTTTCATTTGTTGTTATATTAAATAATAAACTAATGAATCCATCTTGTCAATAGATTTTTTTCGAAAATTATTTAAATTTTTTCTTTTTTTACTGAATTGTTTTCTAAAAATTCTTGTAAAAAAATTTTTTCTTAAAGATTCTCGATCTAGATCTCATAAATGTATAAGTTTATAACCATAAATAATATGTAAGTCAATCACTTAGCCTATTATTTTATTTTTTTACATTATTTACTATCATTTTCAAACTATTTATGGTAAAATCGAAGATGGAGAAGGAAAAAATGAGGTGAAAATATGGCAATTCCAAAGTATCAATATATCAAAGATGAATTGAAAAACAAAATCATTTCAGGTCAATTTGCAAGTGGCGACAAGTTCTACACTGAAGCAGAATTGATCGCAATGTATGACGTAAGTTCAATCACTGTTGTTCGCGCCTTAAACGACCTTGCTAAAGACGGTTATATTGTCCGCCAACAAGGAAAGGGAACATTTGTGGCTCGCGCTCGCAAGCACAAACTCGTAGAATTTTCTGATGTAGAAATTTTTGAAACCAAGGACGATAAAGTCACTGTTCTTTCTATTGAGCGTGGTAACGATCTTAACTACTTAGAAAAATTGGGATTGCGTGGCGATCAATTTTATTACAAAATCGAACGTGTCCGTGAATCTAACGGTGTTACTTATATCTACCACACATCTTATATCCCTGAACAATACATCAATGCAAACTATCCAAATCTTGAATACTATAGTTCTATCTATAATCGTTTCAAATTGGACTACCACATTCATATGAATGACGAGCATTTTGAAGAAATCAATGAAATTGTATTTCCAACTCCAGAACATGCTGCTTCTATCCTAGGAATCGACTCTCAGTTCCCAACTGTTCTCCAAACCAAGACAACTAAACTTGAGTCAACTGGCCAAGTGTTGGAATACATTGAAACTTACAAACGTTCTGATTTCTATAAGATTAAATTTATCTCATGTGATCGCGATCACTAAACATTAAAGTCTGAGACAATCGTTTCAGGCTTTTCTGTTTTTCATTATAGCACGCTAGCTTTTAGTAGGAAATATCAAATGACTTTAAACTATAATTTGGAGAAATTTTACTAAAAACAGAGTAAAAATTGAAAATTAGTTCAAATTAAATAACTTCTTATATTTTTTATAGGTATTTTATTAAAATACTTGACTTTACTAGTTTCAGATAATACAATGGAATCAGTTTGTGAAAACGCTACCAAAACAATAAATTAGGAGGTTATTTAATGAAACCAGAAAATAAACAGCGTTTCTCTATTCGTAAATACGCAATCGGAGCAGCTTCTGTCTTGATCGGCTTTGCCTTTCATGCGCAAGCTGTTGCCGCTGATGGAGTCGTACCTACTACAACAGAGAATCAACCTACTATCCAAGCTACAGGTGAATCGTCTCCACAGGCCAGCGAAGAAAAACTTGAAACTAGTCCTACACCAGAAGCCGTAGCTCCAGCAACTCCAGTAACAAACACTGAAGTACCAAAAGTTGAAGCTACTCCTGCACCTGTCGTAGAAAAAACTGTTGCAACCGAAGAAACTCCAACAAAACCAGAAGTAACTGAAGAAGCTAAGCAGCCAGAACCAGAAAAGGTAGAAAACAAAGAAGTTGCTACAGTTGAGGCTCCTGTAGTCGCTACAGAGAAAGCAGCTCAAGTCAATGAAAAACTGGCTAAAAAGAAAATCGTTTCAATCGATGCAGGGCGTAAATACTTCTCTCCTGAACAACTGAAAGAAATCATCGACAAAGCCAAACACTATGGCTATACTGATCTTCATCTCCTAGTCGGAAATGATGGCTTGCGTTTTATGCTTGATGATATGTCTCTAACTGTAGGGGACAAGACTTATGCAAGCGATGATGTCAAACGTGCTGTTGAAAACGGAACCAATGCCTATTACAACGATCCAAACGGCAATCATCTAACTGAAAGCCAAATGACCGACTTGATTAACTATGCTAAGGATAAAGGTATTGGACTTATCCCATCTGTTAACAGTCCTGGCCACATGGACGCTATCCTTAATGCTATGAAAGAATTGGGTATTGAAAAGCCTAACTTTAACTATTTTGGTAAAGAATCAGCACGTACTGTTGACCTTGACAATGAAAAAGCTGTTGCCTTCACAAAAGCTTTGATTGATAAGTATGCAGGCTACTTTGCTGGTAAGTCTGAAATCTTCAACATCGGTTTGGATGAGTACGCTAATGATGCTACTGATGCCAAAGGATGGAGCGTTCTTCAAGCCTATAAATGGTATCCAGAAGATGGATTCCCAGACAAAGGCTATGACAAATTCATCGCCTATGCAAATGACCTAGCTCGTATCGTCAAATCTCACGGTCTAAAACCTATGGCCTTCAACGACGGTATCTACTATAATAGCGATACAAGTTTTGGTACCTTTGACAAGGACATCATCGTCTCTATGTGGACTGGTGGCTGGGGTGGTTACGATGTCGCTTCTTCTAAGTTACTAGCTGAAAAAGGACACGAAATCCTCAATACTAACGATGCTTGGTACTATGTTCTCGGCCGTAATGCTGACGGACAAGGTTGGTACAACCTTGATCAAGGATTGAACGGCATTAAGAGCACACCGATCACTTCTGTACCAAACAGAAGGAGCTGACGTTCCTATTATTGGTGGTATGGTAGCAGCTTGGGCTGATACTCCATCTGCTCGCTACTCTCCATCTCGTCTCTTCAAACTCATGCGTCAATTCGCAAACTCAAATGCTGAATATTTCGCTGCTGATTACGAGTCTGCTGAACAAGCTCTGAAAGAAGTTCCAACAGACCTTACTCGCTACACAGAAGAAAGTATTGCAGCCGTTAAAGAAGCTGAAAAAGCCATCCGCTCTCTTGATAGCAACCTCAGCCGTGCTGAACAAGATAGCATTGACCAAGCGATCGCAAAACTCCAGGAAGCTGTTAGCAACTTGACCTTCACTCCAGAAGCTCAAAAAGAAGAAGATGCTAAACGTGAAGTTGAAAAACTAGCTAAAAATAAGGTTATCTCTATTGATGCTGGTCGTAAATACTTCACTCTAGACCAACTTAAACGAATCGTTGACAAAGCCAGCGAACTTGGATACTCTGACCTTCATCTCCTCCTTGGAAATGATGGACTTCGCTTCCTATTGGATGATATGAGTATCTCAGCAAACGGTAAGACTTATGCAAGCGACGATGTGAAAAACGCCATCATCGAAGGAACAAAATCTTACTACGATGATCCTAACGGAACTACTTTGAACCAAGCCGAAATCACTGAGCTTATCCAGTATGCTAAAAGCAAAGGTATTGGACTAATCCCAGCTATCAATAGCCCAGGTCACATGGATGCTATGCTTGTTGCTATGGAAAAATTAGGCATCGCAAACCCTCAAGCTAACTTTGACAAGGTTTCAAAAACAACTATGGACCTTGAAAACGAAGAAGCAATGAACTTTACAAAAGCCCTTATTGGCAAGTACATGGACTTCTTTGCAGGTAAGACTAAGATCTTCAACTATGGTACAGATGAGTATGCCAATGACGCTACCAACGCTCAAGGTTGGTACTACCTCAAATGGTATGGACTCTACGGTAAATTTGCTGAATACGCTAATAGTCTAGCTGCCATGGCTAAAGAAAAAGGTCTTCAACCAATGGCCTTTAACGACGGCTTCTACTATGAAGACAAGGATGATGTTGAGTTTGATAAAGACGTTATCATCTCTTACTGGTCTAAAGGTTGGTGGGGTTATAACCTTGCATCTCCTCAATACCTAGCAAGTAAGGGGTACAAATTCCTTAACACGAATGGAGATTGGTACTACATTCTCGGTCAAAAACCAGAAGATGGTGGTGGCTTCCTCAAGAAAGCTATTGAAAATACTGAAAAAACTCCATTTAACCAACTAGCATCAACTAAATATCCTGAAGTTGACCTACCTACTGTTGGTAGTATGTTAGCTATCTGGGCTGATCGACCAAGCGCAGAATACAAGGAAGAAGAAATCTTTGAACTCATGACTGCCTTTGCAGACCACAACAAAGACTACTTCCGTGCTGACTACAAAGCGCTACGCGAAGAACTTGCTCAAATCCCTGAAACTTAGAAGGATATAGCACAGAAAGTCTCGATGCTCTCAAGACTGCTAAAGACGCTCTTAACTACAACCTCAACCGTAATAAACAAGCTGAGTTGGATGCACTTGTAGCTAATCTCAAAGCTGCTAGACTTGGTCTTAAACCAGCTGCCACTCACTCAGGAAGCCTCGATGAGAGTGAAACTGCTGCTACAATTGAAAATCGACCAGAGCTTCTTGTTAAGACAGAAGAAATTCCGTTTGAGATCGTTAAGAAAGAAAATCCTAACCTTCCAGCAGGACAAGAGAAAGTCATAACTGTTGGTGTCAAAGGAGAACGTACTAAGTATCTTTCAGTCGTGACTGAAAATGGCAAGCAGACAGAAACAGTTCTTGAAGATCAAGTAACGAAAAAAGCTGTCAATCAAATTGTCGAAGTTGGAACATTAGCAACACATGTAGGAGACGAAAAAGGTCAAGCTCCTGTGCTAAACAAACCTCGTGTAGTCATCGAAGATGAAGAAATTCCATTTACAACGATCACTCGCGAGACTCCTTCGCTACCAAAGGGACAAACTCGTCTAGTAACTGCAGGTGTCAACGGTCGTCGTAGCCATTTCTACTCTGTAACTACTGCTGCTGATGGATCTGAAGTTAAAACATTGGTTACTAGCGTTGTAGCTCAAGAACCAGTCGCTCAAGTGATTGAAGTTGGAAATCCTGTCATTCACCTTGGCGATGAACATGGTCAAGCTGCTATCGCAGAAGAAACCAGCACTAGATATTCCAAATGAACCAGCTCCAGCAACTGTTCCTGCAGAGGAGAACAAAGTCCTTCCTCAAGGCCCAGCTCCTGTAGCAAAAGAAAATAAACTTCCTGAGACAGGAAGCCAAGGTTCAGAATGGTTAATTGCTACTGGTCTTATGACTGCTCTCACAGCTTACGGACTTAGCAAGAAAAAAGATTAAGCACAAATAAAAAGCGAGACAAAAATCTCGCTTTTTATTGTTATCATTAATCACCCAAGCCGATGCGTTCGAAGATCTCATCCACACGTTTGGTATAGTAAGTTGGGTTGAAGATTTCATCGATTTCTTCTTGAGTGAGGCGTGAAGTCACTTCTGGATCTGCTTCTAGAAGTGGTTTAAAGTCTACTTGATTGTCCCATGATTGGGCTGTCTTAGGTTGAACAAGGTCGTAAGCTTGTTCACGCGTCATACCTTTTTCAATCAAAGCCAACATAGCACGTTGACTGAATATCAAACCAAATGTAGAGTTCATGTTGCGGACCATGTTTTCAGGGAAAACTGTCAAGTTTTTAACGATATTTCCAAAACGGTTGAGCATGTAGTCGATCAGAATAGTCGTATCTGGTGTGATGATACGCTCAGCTGATGAGTGAGAGATATCACGTTCGTGCCAGAGAGCAACATTCTCATAGGCCGTAATCATGTGACCACGGATAACACGCGCAAGACCAGTCATGTTTTCAGAACCGATAGGGTTACGTTTGTGAGGCATTGCTGAAGAACCTTTTTGACCTTTAGCAAAGAACTCTTCCACTTCACGTTGCTCAGATTTTTGCAGACCACGAATTTCAGTTGCCATACGCTCGATAGAAGTTGCGATGCTAGCAAGAACTGCAAAGTACTCAGCGTGAAGGTCACGAGGAAGCACCTGTGTAGAGATTTCTTGAGCACGGATACCAAGCTTGTCGCAGACGTATTTTTCAACGAATGGTGGGATGTTGGCAAAGTTACCCACCGCACCAGAAATCTTACCAGCTTCCACACCAGCAGCCGCATGCTCGAAACGCTCAATGTTGCGTTTCATTTCGCTGTACCAAGTCGCCAATTTAAGACCAAATGTTGTCGGCTCAGCGTGTACACCATGAGTACGACCCATCATGATGGTGAACTTGTGCTCCTTAGCCTTATCAGCGATGATGTTGGTGAAGTTTTCAAGGTCACGACGAATGATGTCGTTAGCCTGCTTGTAGAGGTAACCATAGGCAGTATCCACTACGTCGGTAGAAGTCAAACCATAGTGGACCCACTTACGCTCTTCACCAAGAGTCTCAGAAACCGCACGCGTGAAAGCCACCACATCGTGGCGAGTCTCCTGCTCAATCTCCAAAATACGGTCGATGTCAAAGTCCGCTTTTTCACGAATCAAAGCCACATCTTCCTTAGGGATTTCTCCCAACTCAGCCCATGCCTCATCAGCCAAGATCTCCACCTCAAGCCAAGCACGGTATTTATTTTCCTCACTCCAAATATTCGCCATCTCAGGGCGAGAGTAACGTTCGATCATAATTAAGATATTAAGGGCGTTAAGCGGATACAGTCAAAATAGGAGTTTCGACGAAGAAGCGTCAGCTTCTAGGAAAAACTATCTTTTTGACCAAGTCCGTAGCCCGTATTCAGTTTTTGTGAATACGAGTACCCTTGTTCCTTTCTTTTTTGTTTATTTAATTCTATCAAAGATTGGACGTTTGAGCTCAAATTAATGGTATCCTATATCCACTTCTTTTTAGTTTTATATGCAATATTTCTTTTGATGTTTCACATCAGTTAGCAAACGGCAATCACTTTATTCAAATTCTTCTTTCCCAATCCACACAGATGGATAATGATTGAGTGTATTCAAATCTGTATCCAGCGGTAGATCATAGATAGCTAAATAGTTTTCAGGGTATTGTGCAACTAGCTCTTCATACTTAGCTTTCATTTTTTCGTGATCGCTACTAGCATACAAGACTTCGACGACTGCTCCGGTCTTCTCTTTTTCAACAAATGCGTTGACAATGAGTTGAATCATAAAACCTCCTAAATCGAAAAACCCTTCATATTTGCTTCCAGAATAGGCATCTCAACACCTAACTCCTGACCTGTCTGATAGACACTTTGACAACAGTAGAAAATATCCTGTTTATCATTGTGTAAGGTCATGATTTTTCGTGTCAGCTCATTTTTCGCAAACATGACTTTCATAGCTTTTCCTGCAATCCATGCTGGAATTTTGTAAGGCAGAAGCTCGGATTTGTAGAGCTTTAAATTCACGCCACGCGCTTCTACGACTTTCAAAGCCTCTCGAATGGCCTTGATGGCCAATGATAATTCCGAAGAACTATTCATCAAGTTCAGAGCCAGTTGTTCTGGATTTTCCAAATTCCCCGAACGAGCAGCTGTCGAAGTGACACCCGCATTAATCGCCATGTGAATCCAAATCCACTCGACCATATCATGAGGTACTTCCCACTTCAAATCTGCAGAAGCTAGTAAATCCGTCAGATCAGCATAGTTAGAAATGTGTGCTTTTTGCTCACCTTCTAGCATTAAATGATCAAACAAGACACCATCCAAATGGTCCTCTTGCATGTGACCGCCCGCTGTCGGAAAGGCCAGAATATAGTCGTAATCCCCTGCCCACTCTTGGACCTCTTTTTGAGTATCCCAGAAATTGCAGAAGAAAACGAGAGTACCTTTGATATTATTTTTTCGCAAGGTCTCCACAGCTTCTTTGACAAACCCATGGCGCACACTGAGAAAAATAAAATCATATTCCGAATCAACTTCTGCCACACGAACCTCATAGGTGTCGTGTTTGTTTTCACCTTTGGAATGATAGCGACCATCTAGCAGATCAACCGACAACTCCTTCGGAGCATTGTTTTTCTTACTATCTCTAAGTACGTGTTCCACTTGATGGCCTGCTTTTTGAAAGGCGTAGGCATAGGTGGTCCCGATGACTCCAAGTCCTAGAATCGCTATTTTCACTTAAAAATCAATCCCTTTTCCAAATTCCTCTACCTCATCCGGCACATCACTAAACAAAGTCACATGTCCCATCTTGCGATTGTGCTTCGCTTCTATTTTACCATACATGTGGAGGTGGGCGCTTGGATTTTCTGTAACATACTTTTCAGCGGCCTCGACATGTTGGCCGAGAACATTGAGCATAACGGCTGGCGCATGTAGTCTGATAGTAGGTAATGGTGCTGCGAGAACACCGAGAATATGGGTATCAAACTGCGAGAAGTCACAAGCCTCAATCGAATAATGCCCTGAGTTGTGTGGGCGTGGCGCAATTTCGTTGACAATGATGTCATCGGCCGTCGCAAACATTTCCACGCAGAGAGTTCCAGACAAGTTAAGCTGTTCAGCGATTCGCACAGCCATGGCTTTGGCTTTCTCAGCTAGATCACCAGAAATACGAGCTGGCACAATGGTCTTAGATAGAATATTGTTGCGGTGGATATTTTCCTGAATAGGGAAGACTGTCACGTCCTTACCATTACCTGACACGATGACAGAAATTTCAAGGTCGAAGTTGACAAATTCTTCTAGGACACAGTCTGCTGAATCAGCTAGTGCATAGGCTTCTTCCAAGTCTGCTTCTGAGCGAATAACCTTTTGTCCATGCCCATCATAGCCACCAGTCGCCGTCTTGAGGACATAGTTTAGATAGGTCGATATCTGCCAAATCTTGGCTTGAAGTCACGACCTTGTAAGGAGCTACCGTTACTTGAGCCTTATTGGAAAGGAAGTCCTTCTCAAAAATGCGATTTTGAGAAATGCGGAGCAAGTCCGTTCCTTGAGGGAGTTGCCCATCCTTGATAACAGCATCCAAACCGTCGGCATCCACATTTTCAAACTCATAAGTGAGGACATCGCAACGCTCCGCCAACTGGCGAAGAGCGTCCACATCATTATAAGGAGCCACGATAATCTCCGCCACGCGAGAGGCCGGACAATCCACTGCAGGATCCAGCGCGATAACCTTGTGACCCATGTAGATAGCAGAAATGGCCATCATCTGACCAAGCTGACCGCCACCAATAATTCCGATTGTTTTAGATGAGCTCATTTGTAGACTCCTCTGCGATTTTTCCTTGTTCTTCAGCAAAGTTAGCAAGCGCATCTGCAATGGCCTGGTCTTCTACTGAGAGGAGACGGAGGGCAAAAAGGGCAGCGTTAGTCGCTCCAGCCTCACCGATCGCCATGGTTGCGACTGGAACACCACCTGGCATCTGTACGATAGAGTAGAGCGAATCCACACCGCTAAGAGCTCGTGATTTGACTGGTACACCAATAACCGGAAGGGTTGTTTTAGCAGCTACCATGCCTGGCAAGTGAGCCGCGCCCCCCGCACCTGCGATGATGACCTTGATGCCACGGCCACGTGCTTCTTCCGCATGTTTGAACATGAGGTCTGGTGTACGGTGGGCGGAAACAACTTTCTTTTCGTAAGCAACGCCGAAGCGGTCTAGGACTTCTGCCGTTTTTTGCATGGTTGCCCAGTCGGACTTTGATCCCATGATGATGGAAATTACTGGTTTCATAGTTAATAATATCCTTTTCTTTTTTGATAATGGTCTTAGGTGGTGGGGACGGAAGCAAACCTTCGGTTTCATTCCTAAACTTTGAGCCTAAGGTCTCAAAGTTTCCCCCGACCAGAACATTCACTGTGCTGGTCTTTTCACCACGGCGACCATTATCTTACTTTGGCTCGCTTTCGCTCGCCATTGACAAATATAGTATCTGTTAATCTTTTATCGCCTTGCTACCGATATCCGTACGGTAGAAGAGGCCTTCTGTGTTTTGTTTGTTGAGTTGGTTGTAGATAATATTTTGGCCGTCTTTGACAGTATCTGCTGTGGTGACTAACATATAGACACGTCCTCCGTTTGAGAGGAGGTCTTGGCCATTTTCAGCGAATTTCGCTCCAGCATAGTAAGTGACGATGTCACCATCTGTCTTAGCTGGAAGCTTGACACCCTTCTCATAAGCGAGTGGGTAGCCGTTTGATGCCACAACCACGCCCAGTGTCACACCCTTGTCTGTCCAAGTGATGGCTGGCTCTTTGCCATCCAAAATGTCAGTGATATTTTGTGCAAAGTCAGATGTCAAACGAGGCAAGATGATTTGCGTTTCAGGATCGCCAAAGCGTGAGTTGAACTCGATGACTTTAGGGCCATCAGCTGTCAAGATAAGCCCCGCGTAAAGGACTCCAAGATACGGACGACCTTCTTTGATCATACCTTCAAGGACTGGCTTGACAATAGTGTCAACCGCTGTGTTAACCACACTCTGTGGCAAGTGAGGAACTGGCGCATAGGCACCCATCCCACCAGTGTTAGGGCCTTTGTCGCCATCGTAGGCACGCTTGTGGTCCTGTGCCGTTGGCATAATGCAGAACTTATCCCCATTGACAAAGGCAAAGAGAGAGAACTCTTCCCCGTCAAGAAATTCCTCAATGACCACACGCGCACCTGAATCACCGAATTTATTGTCCAAGAGCATCTCATGAGCAGCTTCGACAGCTTGCTCAACTGTCTCAGCAACAACGACACCTTTCCCAAGGGCCAAGCCGTCTGCCTTGACGACGATTGGAGCGCCTTTCTTCGATGTAGGCCTTGGCTTCTTCGAAATCTGAAAAGGTCCCATAAGCTGCTGTCGGAACGTCGTATTTGACCATGATTTCCTTAGCAAAATCCTTAGACCACTCAAGCTCAGCCGCAGCCTTGGTCGGACCAAAGGCTTTGAGTCCTGCCGCATTGAAATCATCCACAATACCAGCTGCAAGAGCATCATCTGGACCGATAAAGGTCCAGGCGATATCGTTGGCATTTGCAAATTCAATCAATGCAGAATGTTCGGAAATAGAGATATTCGCCAAATCAAGTCCATCTAAGGTCATACCGTCATTTCCAGGTGCCACGAAAACTTTCTCAACGTCTTTAGACTCTAATAACTTCTTGGCAATCGCATGTTCACGACCACCTGAGCCAACAACTAACAGTTTCATCTCTCAACCTCTTTTGCGAATTATTTATTAATATTATACCATAAACGTTCGTTTTAATCTTGTTTCATTAAGCTTTTTTAAGCAAAAAAGGAAAGAAACTGTTTTCTTCCCTTTTATTTTCTTAATGTCTAAAATGTCTTACTCCTGTGAAGACCATAGTCAAACCAACCGTATTTATCAGCAGCCTCGAAGGATTCTTGGTCACCGACTGATCCACCCGGTTGAATGATGGCCTTAATACCTGCTTTGGCGATTTCTTCCACGTTATCCGCAAATGGGAAGAAGGCATCCTTGCTTACAAAAATATGTAGTCTGTCAACTTCTATGATTCCTTTTTTTGCTATATCTACGATGATTGAAACTTGTATTGATATTACTTATTAGCCTATTAAATAAGTTATTCAACTTATCTCTATTATCTTCTGAAAATTTTCTAGAATAGTGTACTTTTTTTATAAATCCTACTATATCGTTTGGCACACCTCTCTCGTTATCTGATTCTATATAATTTATATTTTCATTATCATAAAAAGCATCAGTAATTGCTTTGATTGCCATATTGTTCTTTTGAATATCATCAAAATGGTTATGTTTGGCAATTTTTACATATATTACCGCTTGTGTATAACAAACATGCTTATATGCAGGTTTTTCTTTATAAGAACTGCTATAATACACTTCAATATCATTCTTGGCTTTTTTTATAAAACGAAGCGCATTATTCAAAGAATCTATATCTCCGTCTCTCCAAGATAAACTTTTGGCTCTCTGATGAAAATATTGGAAGTTATCATTAAGTAAACCGAACAAACTTTCATATATTTTATCAATTAATTTTCGAGCTCCTCCAGCACTATTTGAAAATATATCATTGATTTCATCAAATTTAATATACTTCGCAATCTCTCTTCTTTGCTTAGGTTTATTCTGGCTATTAGCAATAATAATAGAAGTAATTATACGTTTATAAGCTCCAACTATTTTTTCATGATATTGACTATCCATCGATAACCTTTGTAATTCTTTCAATAACCAAACATTTGAATTACAAAGAAATTTTTGAGAAGAAGTATCAAAAACATTTTTTTCAATTTCTTCAATAAAAGCAAATTGAACAATAGGTTGAAACTTTTTCTCAATTTGCGTCACACTCCCGCCTAATTCAAACTTCTCTATATTTTTTTATTGTAATGGAACTATTATGTATAGCTAAAAGTATTAGTAAGTCCATTACTCTATCTTGTATATCTCCCTCTTGTAAATTCTTATTAATAATACTTCCCGAAATATCAAAAATCATTTTCATCTAATAAATCAATTCGTTTATATATATTATCTAGTATCGTAACCTTGTTATCTCTAGAGGAATAATCAAACTTACCAATTAGCGTTCGATCAATTAAACTATTAAGAGAATCTGTTTCATTTTTTTAGAAAAAAATATTATCTATATAAATTCTACTTATAAATTCTTCACTATCTGGCAAATCCATTAAATTCTGCAGAATAAAAAGGTTGTCTTTTTTCAGATGACGTAAGTGTCATGATTAATTTAATATTATTCTCTAAAATTAATTTCTTGTTTTTTTAAAAATAAAATCTACAACCAATCTACCAATATTATTCGAGTCAATAAAAAAAATACAGTATTTCTTGAATTTTTTTAATAATATCAATTAATTTTTTTCATAATCAATATGAGTCTTTTTGAGGTATAAAAACTCTATTATCTCTTGCAAATTTATTATACAAATCAATTAATGCATAAGATTTACCAGAAAATCTGTGCCCATATAAAAACAATAATATTACTTTTGCTGTATTTTTCTTAAAATTATTTTTTTATTACATCTCTAGAGATGAAAAAAACGATGGTAAGTGTATTTCTTTTTTTCTATAATATCTATATATATGATAAGTTTGCATTAAATATGAAATATCATTATAAAAAAACTTTCTTTATCCGATTTATCGAAAATAATTTTTAGGATTAAATGCTAATGTGACATCTTTTTTTCTACAGTTTTTTTCGTATTGTATTTTTAACAAAATCATAAAACTTTAAATAATCTTTATCAGATTCTAATTTAATAATAGTATCTATATTAAAATTTGTTAATTTATGTTCTTCTATTTTTATTTAATTCTTTATGTGTTACGTAGTAAGTATGTTTTAATGATTGTTTACCATAACTCATTCCTAATGCAGCATACATTAAATCAATTTCGTCATCCAGACTACAACCAATAAAAATTGCACAATTTGACATTAAATCCGTAGCCAATTGAGTTAATACATTTTTATTTTTAGAAATACTAGAAACATATTGTTCTTTATTAAAAAAATAAAAGGTTCTTTATACTTTAGGTATTCCTGAACATCTCCATGAATTTTAAAAAGAATTGTTTTTCCTTCATTACGGAATTCTCCTAAAGTATCCTCATCTAATAAACTCTTATTGGGAAGAATAACTTCAATATTTTCGGAATTAAACTCAATAGCATCATCAGTATTCAAAGTGTAAATTGTTTTGAATGGTATTGTTATAAATTTCTTCTTCCCTTCAGGTAGATTTACTTTTGAAAGTCTTGTTTTAATATAGTTTCTTCTATCATTTTCCTCAACGGTTTTTTCATAATATGATGAAACTGTGCTAAAATCTTGACTTTTTAAATATTCTTTTTCTTCACTTTTTAAACTTTCACTCTCAAATATTTTTGATAACATATGTTTTTTCATAGCTATACCGGAAGGAACCACTTCCCCATGAGCAGTAGCTTCTCCTACTGTAAATCCTGAACCTAGTATCGGAACAATCATATTAGATTTAAAATAACGAATAAATTCTTTAGATAGCTCTTCATTATCTTGTTTAGGGTTAAACTTAATAAATCGCATTTCTTTCATAATGAATACCTCTCGTTTTCATGTATATCTCATATCATTATAACAAAAAGAGTGCAGATTTGCACTCTCTGTACGTTTAATGTCTAAAATGTCTCACTCCTGTGAAGACCATAGTCAAGCCGTATTTATCAGCAGCCTCGATGGATTCTTGGTCACGGACTGATCCACCCGGTTGGATGATGGCCTTAATACCTGCTTTAGCAATTTCTTCCACATTATCAGCAAACGGGAAGAAAGCATCTGAAGCAAGAACAGCACCATCAAGACGGTCTTTAGCTTGGTCAATGGCGATACGAACAGAAGCCACACGGTTGGTTTGACCTGGGCCAACACCAAGTGTCATGTGGTCATTAGTCACGATGATACCATTTGATTTGACGTACTTGATGGCTTTCCAAGCAAACTCAAGAGCAGTCGCTTCTGTCTCAGTTGGTTGGCGTTTAGTCACCACTTGCCAGTCAGCTGGGCTTTCTTTGACAACGTCTTGGTTTTGAACGAGGAGACCACCAACAACACCAGTGTATTCTGCTTCTGCTTCACTGGCATCTTGAGCATCAAATGGCAAAGCTAGGATGCGCAAGTTTTTCTTCTTAGTTGTCAAGATTTCAAGCGCTTCGTCAGAATAGCTCGGTGCAATAATGATTTCAAGGAAAACTCCGTGCATTTTTTGAGCTGTCGCAGCGTCTACCTCACGGTTGAGAACGACAATACCACCGAAAATAGAAACTGGGTCAGACTCATAAGCATAGTCCCAAGCAGTTTCGATATCGTCAGCTTGACCAATCCCACATGGGTTCATGTGTTTGAGAGCCACAACAGTTGGACGATCTTTGAAGTCACGGATGATACGGATAGCGGCATCAGCATCACGGATATTGTTGAAGGACAATTCTTTACCGTTAAGCTGCTTCGCTGAAGCAATTGAGTAAGCAGTTGGCAAACCCTTTTGGTAGAAGTCTGCATCTTGTTGAGGATTTTCACCGTAACGCATTGGTTGCTTAAGGTCATAAGTCAATGTGAGTTTTTCAGGTTTTTCTTCACCCACTTGAGCAGTGAAGTATTCTGCAATCAAGGCATCATAGGCTGCTGTGTGACGGAATACTTTTGCTGCCAAACGTTGGCGAGTTTCGTAAGAGGTTTCGCCGTTTGCTGCCAATTCGTCAAGAACAACAGCGTAGTCAGCAGGGTCTACCACAACTGTGACGCTAGCGTGGTTTTTAGCTGCTGAACGAAGCATTGATGGTCCACCGATATCGATGTTTTCAACCGCATCAGCGTAAGTCACATCTGGTTTAAGAATCGTTTCCTTGAATGGGTAAAGATTTACCACCACAAGGTCAATGAGCTCAATCTTGTTGTCCTTAGCAGCCTCTAGGTGGCTATCAAGGTCACGACGAGCAAGAAGACCTCCGTGAATATTTGGGTGGAGAGTCTTGACACGACCGTCCATCATTTCTGGGAAGCCAGTCACATCGTCGATAGCAATGGTATCAACACCAGCATTATCAAGGGCAACCTTAGTCCCACCTGTTGAGATGATGTCCCAACCGAGTTTTTTGAGTTCTTGGGCAAATTCAACAATGCCCGCTTTGTCTGAAACACTAATTAGTGCACGTTTAGTCATTTTCTTTCTTTTCCTTTTTAAAAAAGTTCTTTATCTGCTACAGTCGAAAATGTTCTTTCCGATCAATGGCTTCCTTATTTCCGTACTACTCCCAAACATTCCAACACTTCTGGATAAAGTTTGTACTCTGTTTCGTGAATGCGAGTCTCGAAAGTATCAAGGGTATCCCCTTCAAGGCGTGGCACACGGACTTGTTTGATGACCTTACCGGTATCAACACCAGAGTCCACCCAGTGAATAGTCACGCCAGACTGGTCAACGCCTGCATTCCAAGCATCCTCAATACCATGAGCGCCTGGAAATTCAGGGAGATAAGCTGGATGAATATTGATGATACGGCCTTCATAAGCTGCTAGCAAGGTTGGGCCGACGATTTCATGTAGCCTGCGAGACAAACCAAGTCAATCTGGTGTTCATCCAAGAGTTCGACGATGGCACCTTCGTAGTCTGCCTTGTTCTCAAATTCCTTGAGTTCAAAGGCATAAGATAAAACCCCTAGCTTTTCGGCACGCTCAAGTACATAGGCATCCCTATGATCTGAAAAGACAAATTCTACTGGAAATTGTTCCGCAATCACCTGAAAGTTTGAGCCGTTACCAGAGGCAAAAACAGCAATTTTCATATTCGATACAAAGGGACGTTTCGGCTAGCCGAACAGTTTCGTAGAAAAATAGGAAATCATTGCTGGGTGCTTGCACACAAAATGATTTCTCTTTTTTCCTAGAAAATGAGTCCCGTGTTCAGTTAGGCTTGCTAACTAAACACTCCTTTCTACAATTTCTCCGTACAAAATGGTGATAACACCATTATTTAATCACCACACTTGAGCCATCTTTCTTCACAATCCGACCGATTTCATAAACTGGTTCGTCAAGAAGTTCTTTGACACGTTCCACATTCTCTGGTTTCACTGCAAGCATGAGACCGATCCCCATGTTGAAGATTTCAAACATTTCTTCGTGTTTGATTTGACCATATTTTTCAAGGGCTTTGAAAATTGGAAGAACAGGGACTTTGCTTTCGTCAATTTCAGCAGCCAAGTCATCCGCGAACATACGTGGTACATTTTCGATGAAACCACCACCTGTGATGTGGGCAATGCCGTTGACCAATTCTTCTTTGATGAGTGGCAAAGCAGCTTTGACGTAGATACGAGTTGGTTCGAGTAGGACTTCCTTGAGTTTCTTACCTTCTAACTCAGGCAATACTTCTTCACCTGTGTAATCAGCAAAGACACGACGAACAAGTGAATAACCATTTGAGTGGATACCGCTTGAAGCAAGCCCCAAAATCACATCACCTGCTGCTACTTTTGAACCGTCGATGATTTGAGATTTTTCAGCCACACCGACTGCGAAACCAGCCAAGTCATAGTCGTCTTCGCCGTACATGCCAGGCATTTCAGCCGTTTCACCACCGATAAGGGCTGCACCGGCTTGTACACAACCTTCAGCCACACCAGCAACAACTTGTTCTAGCTTAGCTGGTTCATTTTTCCCAGTCGCCACATAGTCTAGGAAGTAAAGAGGCTCTGCCCCTGCAGCAATGATATCGTTGACACACATAGCCACACAGTCCTGACCGATAGTATCGTGCTTGTCGTACTTGATAGCAAGCATAAGTTTAGTTCCGACACCATCTGTTCCTGAGATCAAAACTGGCTCTTTAACACCTGTTTTTGAAAGGTCGAACATGCCACCAAAACCACCAAGAGCTCCCATAACACCTGCGCGCTCCGTACGTGCCACGTGTTTTTTAATTCGTTCAACAACTTCATAACCCGCTTCAACGTCTACGCCAGATTTTGCGTAAGCATTTTTATTTGTCATTTGTTTTTTCCTTTTCTTTTTTTGAGAAAGACTGCGACGTATTTTTAGATAAACAATTATTTTATCTAAAAATACTAGTCAGGTCTCTAGCTTTGGTCCCATAGGAGAAAGCGTCTACTGACAAATGCTTTAGCTTTTAGTCAGTAGTGAGACGTGGCGCATAAGCATTTTTATTCGTCATTTTATTCATTCCTTTTCTTTAATCGAGAGTCTTTAGCCGTCTATTTGTAAAAACTGATCTTGTCATCCAAACTTCTACGATATTCTTCTTCATAGTCATAGAGAGGAGTTGGATATTTCCCATCAAAGTAAGCCACACAGAGACCGCCATTTGGCGCATCTGTTTCAATCCCAATAGAGTCAATCAAGCCATCAATAGAAAGATAAGTCAGACTATCCGCACCAATGATTTGGCAAGTTTCCTCAACGGTATGATTGGCCGCAATCAACTCTTGTCGCGTCTGGATATCAATTCCGTAGAAGCATGGGTAGGCAAGAGCAGGACTACCAATGGCAACGTGTACTTCAGAAGCGCCAGCCTCCTTCAGCAACTGAACAATCCGACGAGAGGTGGTGCCTCGCACGATAGAGTCATCAATCATGACCACACGTTTGCCTTTAACGACACCAGAAACGGCAGACAATTTCATTCGAACCCCTTGCTCCCGCAATTCTTGAGTCGGCTGGATAAAGGTCCGTTGCGTATATTGGTTCTTGATGAGCCCCATTTCATTTGGCAGGCCTGATTCTTCAGCAAAGCCCATAGCGGCGCTGAGTGAGGAGTTTGGTACCCCAACTACGATATCAGCTTCATGCTTGAACTCACGTGCCAATTGAGCTCCCATCCTCTTACGTGCCGTATGGACATTAACACCGTGGATGTTAGAGTCAGGACGGGCAAAGTAGATATACTCCATGGAACAAATTGCCAGCTGAGTATCGTTTGTATAGCTGTCATACTGGATGCTATTGTCATCAATAATGACAATCTCGCCTGGTTTCACGTCGCGAATCCACTCCGCACCGATTACTTCAAAGGCACAGGTCTCAGATGAAACCACTACTGCTCCATTGGCCATTTTCCCGATTGACAGAGGACGGAAGCCATTTGGATCAAGCGCTGCAATTAACTTATCTTCAAACATCAAGAGATAAGCAAAACCACCTTTAACTAGACTGAGCGCTTCCTTGATTTTACCCATCAGATTTGGATTGTGGCTACGACGAATCAAGTGAGCCAAGATTTCTGAATCAGAGGTTGAACTGAAGATTGCCCCTCTTTGTTCCAATTCTTTCTTGAGCGATTCTGCATTGGTCAGATTCCCGTTATGAGCCAAACCAAACTGCATATCGTGAAAGCGGAAGAGGAAAGGTTGGATATTGTCTACAGAAGCTTCTCCCGCAGTCGCATAACGCACGTGCCCAATCGCTCCAGTTCCTGTCAATTTATCCAAATTAGCAGGATTTGAAGACTTCTGATAAAAGCCCCATATCACGATGACGCTTCAATTTCCCTTGGTCGTTGGAGAGGATTCCTGCCCCCTCCTGACCACGGTGCTGAAGACTATGGAGTCCAAAATAGGTCAATTTGGCAGCATCTGGGTGGCCCCAGATACCAAATACACCACATTCTTCATTAAGAGATTTTACTTCGTATGTCATTTTATATACCTTTTATTTTCCAGCAAAGTATTTCACAGCTGATGCAAAGAGATGCTGGTCTTTATTTCCTGGAATATTTTGGAAGAGACCGTCTTCGAAACGTTCTGAGTGACCCATCTTACCAATGATTTGACCGTTCTTACTTGTAATACCTTCGATCGCATTAACAGAACCATTTGGATTGTATTTAGAATCCATGCTTGGTTACCATCAAAGTCAACGTATTGGGTAAAGATTTGACCATTGTCACGAAGCTCTGCAAATTCTTCAGCTGTCACGACAAATTTACCTTCACCATGTGATACTGGGATGGCATGGATATCACCAACCTCAACTCCGGCAAGCCATGGTGAGTTGGTATTGGCAATACGTGTTTCAACCATCTTCGCCACGTGTTGGTTAGCATCATTGTAGAATAGAGTTGGACTCGTGCTACTTGCATCTTCAAAGTTCCCATATGGAAGAAGACCTGATTTAACAAGGGCTTGGAATCCGTTACAGATACCGATAATCAAACCACCACCTTCGATGAAACTATCAATAGCTGCACGTACTTTTTCATTGAGCAAGATGTTAACGATAAATTTAGCTGATCCATCGGGTTCGTCGGCGGCTGAGAAGCCACCTGCAAAGAAGATAATGTTAGCTTTTTCGATATTGTCAACCATGGTGTCAACAGACTTGACAATGGCTTCTTCATTCAGTGTGACAAATGGTACCAAGTTGACTTTTGCACCTTCTTTTTCAAAGGCCTTAGCTGAATCGTACTCAGAGTTAGTGCCTGGGAATACTGGGATATAAACTACTGGTGTCTCAACTGTTTCTTTAGCTTTGATCACAGCGTCTGATGCCACAGCTGGTACTTCTTCCAACTCAGTTGCTTGGGCAAATTCCGTTGGGTAAACCTCTTCCAATTTACCTTGGAAGGCACTGTCAAGTTTGTGTCCATCAAGCGTTACACCATTGACAGTAAGTGTAAAGTCAGCTGCTGTTTGTCCAATCTTGGCAACACCTGAAATCTCTTCCGGAGATGTGAAGACGAATCCACCTAATTGAGCTGTCAAGGCAGGCTCAAGATTTTCAAGGGTTACAGTAGCACCGATATGGTTACCAAATGTTGCAAGGGCAAGAGCTTCAACGACACCACCATATTTGACAGCTGATGCAGATGTGACTTTATGGTCAGCTTGGATGGCTTCAAACTTAGCAAAGTTAGACTTGATGAGATCGAAGTCAATTTCTTGTGCCAAAGCTTGACCAGGAATGTAGTAAATATTTTCACCAGCAACTTTGAATTCTGGAGAAAGAACCTTACGGCTATCTGCAGTTGTTACCCCAAAAGCAACCAAGGTTGGTGGTACTGTCAATTCTTCAAAGGTACCAGACATAGAGTCTTTACCACCGATAGATGGCAAACCAAGTTGAATCTGAGCTTCGATTGATCCAAGGAGAGCAGCTACTGGTTGACCAAAACGCTCTGCTTGTTTATCCATACGCTCGAAGTACTCTTGGTAAGAGAAGCGAGCCTTAGACCAGTTTGCACCAGCAGCAACCAAACGAGCTGTTGCTTCGATGACTGCATAGGCAGCACCATGATATGGAGACCATTCTGCTACATAAGGGTTGAATCCTTGTGCCATGACTGAAGCCGTATGCGTTACACCATGTTGGACTGGCAATTTCTGTACAGAAGCTTCCGTTGGTGTGATTTGGTAACGACCACCAAGTGGGTGATTAACTGTTGAACGACCAACTGAGCTATCAAAGATGGTTTGTAAACCTTTTTGACTGGCATGGTTAAGGTCAGCCAAGACTTCAAGAGTATCAGCTTCAAGGGTTTCAGCAGAAGTTTGACGTTCTTCTGGAAGCTTGACATCCTTGTCAACCACCTTAGCATCTACGACTACACGTACACCGTTCGTATCAAGGAAGCGACGTTCCAAATCAACGATGGTTTCACCATTCCAGTGCATGACAAGATTTGGTTTCAGTCACTGTTGCAACGACAACCGCGTCAATGTTTTCTTTGTTACATGCTGCAATAAAGGCATCTACATCTTCTGGACGAACCACCACAGCCATCCGTTCTTGAGATTCAGAGATAGCAATTTCAGTACCGTTCAAACCTTGGTATTTCAATGGCACTTTGTCTAGATCAATTTCAAGACCATCTGCCAATTCACCGATAGCCACGCAGACACCACCAGCACCAAAGTCATTTGATTTCTTGATAAGACGTGTTACTTCACCATTACGGAAAAGACGTTGAATCTTACGTTCTTCGATGGCATTCCCTTTTTGAACCTCAGCACCAGCTGTTTCAACAGATTCAACCGTTTGAACTTTAGATGAACCTGTCGCACCACCGACACCGTCACGTCCAGTCTTACCACCGAGCAAGATAATCACGTCACCAGCTTCGGGTTTTTCACGGACAACATTTTCCTTAGGAGCTGCACCGACAACGGCACCTAGCTCCATACGCTTAGCAACGAAACCTGGGTGAAAGTATTCACGAACATAGGTTGTTGCAAGACCAATTTGGTTACCGTATGAAGAATAACCGTGAGCCGCTGTTTTAGAAATCACTTGTTGTGGCAATTTACCAGCACGAGTTTCAGCAATTGGTGTTGTTATATCACCAGCACCTGAGATACGCATGGCTTGGTAAACGTATGATCGACCTGACAATGGGTCACGAATGGCACCACCGATACAAGTAGCCGCTCCACCAAATGGTTCGATCTCCGTTGGGTGATTATGAGTTTCGTTTTTGAACATGAGAAGCCATGGCTCTTTCACACCATTGACATCCACTTCAATTTCAACAGAGCAGGCATTGATTTCATCAGATACTTCCATATCATCCAAACGACCATTAGCACGCTCATAACGACCAAAAATAGTCGCCATATCCATCAAGGTTTGAGGTTTTTCGGTACGTCCCAACTCATCACGCATGGCAATATACTTGTCATAAGTCGCCTGCAATTGTTTTTCAAATTTAGAAGCTGAGAAGTCGATGTTTTTCAACTCAGTCTCGAAAGTTGTGTGACGGCAGTGGTCAGACCAGTAAGTATCCAAAACCTTGAGCTCTGTCTCAGTTGGCACACGTCCAATAGACTTGAAGTAATCTTGGATGAAGAGAAGGTCATCCACTTCCATTGCCAATCCTTGCTCTGCCTTATACTGTGCAAAATCTTCTGCTGTAAAAGTTTCAAAGAAATCCAAGTTTGGAATGGTCTTGTCAGACTCAGAGAAATCCTGTTTCGCAATACCAACAGTGATATCCTTGAAACGAGAGTCCACTGGGTTCAAGAGGTAGTTTTTGACAGCTTCCAACTCATTCGTATCAATATCCTTGTTAACCAAGTACAATTGTGCTGTATTCACCGTTACATCACTTGAGCTACCCAACAAAAGCAAAGCTTCCTGTGAAGATGCTGCACGTTGGTCAAATTGACCAGGCAAACTTTCGATAGCAAAGAAAGCAACCTTCTCAAGATCAGCCTGAACCGCAGCTTCATCCAAAACTGTATCGGTCACTTGCTCAGAGAAGATGTGTTTCTCCGCACGCGCAAACAAGTCCTCTGCCAAATTAAAGACATCGTAAACCTGAACAATCCGAAGATCCTTCAAAGTTTTCAACTGAAGATTATGCTTTAATTCTTTTACTAAAGAGTGAGATTTGACACGAAAATCAGCTTTTTTCTCAACGAAAATACGTTTATCCATTTTAGTTCCTTTATTTCTATTCAAATAGGTTATCGAAGACGAAGGGGTTCCGTTCCAAAATGATTACTTCAATCCCTGCAATTTCTCTAACACAACCTTATATACATCCGTTAAACTGCCTAAATCCCTACGGAAAACATCCTTGTCCATATGGTGCCCTTCCGCATCCCAAAGACGGCAGTTGTCTGGTGAGAATTCGTCTGCCAAGATGATCTTGCCATCCTTATCAAAGCCAAATTCCAATTTGAAGTCAATCAACCGAAGACCAATTTGTGCAAACCAATCTTTCAACAATTCATTGATACGACGCGTTTCTTCCTTGATATAAGCAATTTGCTCATCATTGGCAATATCCAAGAACTTCACATGCTCATCATTGATGAATGGATCATCCAAATCATCGTTCTTGTAGTAAAATTCAACGATTGGAGTTTCTAAGTCCAAACCTTCTTCCACGCCAAAACGTTTTGAAAAAGAACCTGCAGTCACGTTACGAAGAACAACCTCCAAAGGAATGATGGTCACCTTCTTATTGAGTTGTTCTGTGTCAGAAATACGTTCGATAAAGTGTGTCGCCACACCAGCCGCATTCAATTTTTCGAAAATAAGAGACGAAATCTGATTATTCAGCACACCTTTCCCCTCTATGGTCTCTTTGCGAGCTCCATTCAGCATAGTGGCCTGGTCCTTGTAGACCGACTTAATCACATTTTCGTCTTCTGTAGTATAGATATCTTTAGCTTTTCCCGTATAAATAAGTTTACTGGACATTTTCTTGTTCGCCTTTCGCATTACTTTACATCATTCTAACACAACAGACACTAAAAATCAAATATTACACGAACTATATTTTGTATAGTATCTGAAAAAGTACAGAAAAATCGCAAACGATTTTTCATTTGCGATTTTCTAAGATCGATTTGAGTTAAAAATAGAAACTTTATTCTTGTTTCAAAAAGCGGTCCAGATAGTAGCGTAAAAAACTCTTCCTACCTGTAATCATAGTCAAACGACCTTCAAGTCCATAACGAAGTTTTTCTGCTTGTTCAGCATTCAAATCGGTCTCTGCCTCTAATTTAAAGAAATTGCCCTTTTCTGTCTGAGTCGCACTGGTATCGATATTCGTAATCTTGGAGGTCAACACTAGCTGCTTATTGGCATCTGTTACTGTTGTAAATCGTACCTCATTTCCATGCTTGAGATCAGCCACTTCCTTAGAACTGATATAAGCTGTCAGTTTTGCCTTCCTCTCCCTAGCCAACTGTGGAAAAAGGTGAGCAAGAATAGTTCCTTCTGGAATGATGGTAGATCGACTATGCTCAGGATTCAAATGTAGAACACCATCTTCTGTTGCTGTGATTTTTCCCTTATCTAAAAGATTTCCTTGAATCTTTTTACCTGACTCTACTTCAAGAATTTTCTGATCCAAGAGCGTTAATTCCTGGCCTACCTTGGCTAGTTGCTGAGATTTTAATGACTCCAACTGAGTGATTTGAGCATCTAGCTGAGATAAGACCTGCTGTTTGGCTTCCGATCCCTGCTCTTTTGTTGACTGATAAGACTGATAAATGACATAAGCTGGATGATCACTCTCTAAGTATCCATCACCCTGAATAGCAGACTTAGCTTGCTGATATTCTTTAATTTTGGACTGGGTTTCACCGATGAGATTGCCTAACTCTGCCTGACTACCACTAGCTGCTGCATTTTGAGATGATATACTAGCATTTTGCTGCTCAACCTGACTTCGCAGACTAGCAGCTTGATTTAGATAATCTAAAAAACTATGCTGATAACCAAATTTATCTGCTTCAGGAAATTGATCGCTTCCTGATTGAAGGCTTGCTTTTAAATACTCCAGTTGAACCTTCTGATCCTTGAGCATTTCCAACTGACTAGCATAATTCTCAGCCTGAACTGCTTCTGCTCCCTCTTGGTATTGAACGAGAAGATCCCCTTGCTTGACAAACTTATTTTCAGCCAAATGGTTGGCAACAATCTTACTATTACTACTAGACTGAATGGTGGCAATGATACGAGCAGGTTCTACCGTAGCTCCAGCTGTCAAGCTTATCTCCTTTTGTGCAAAGATTGAAAAAACTAGCAAGAATAGAAACAAGATAAAACTTGGAAAAATCACATAACTAGAAAAATTATGGTAACGACGATTGTAAAACTCAGCACTTTCTAAAAATTCTGATTGCATCTTTTCTCCTCTCTAACTATTCACCAAGTGGGCATAAAAACCACCCTGAGCCAGTAAATCCATATGTGTACCCTCTTCGACAATCTTGCCCTGATCCAAAACGACAACCTTCTCTGTCCGCTCAGCAATGGTCAAACGATGGGCGATGAAAATCAAGGTCTTATCCAAAGCCATGAGATTATCGACAATTCGCTTCTCGGTCAAAATATCTAGACTGCTGGTCGCCTCATCCAAGATCAAGACAGGCGCATCGGTCAAGAGAGCACGCGCCAAAGCGATCCTCTGACGTTGCCCACCTGAAATGCCCGCTCCATCCGAAGTCAATTCTGTCTGGTAATTCAGTGGCATGCGCTCAATATCCTCCCGAATCTCTGCCAACTCCACTGCTCTCAAGATATCCTCCTGGGTCGTCCCCCTCCTTAGCTCCGAGGAGAAGATTCTCCAAAATCGTTCCGTTAAAGACGTAGGGCTGTTGAGGCAGGTAGTTGATATACTGGCGCAGAGCCTTTTTATCAATCTGATTGAGATTGACACCACCCAGACTAATCTCCCCCTGACTAGGATCATAAAAATTAACCATCATCTTAGCCAAGGTCGTCTTACCCGATCCTGAAATCCCTACAAAAGCCACTTTAGAGCCTTGCGCAATGGTTAGATTGATGTCCGACAAGACATCTCGACCATAGCCATATTTGTAGTGAACCTGCTTGAAATCCATATCTCCTTCTAGCAAGCTCAAATCTGAGACTGTTTTCTTTTCCTCAAACTCAGATGCAACCAGATAAACTTCATTGAGACGGTTATTGGCAACCTGCGCTGTCTGAAGCTTGGTTTGCAGATTGATGATATTTTCCAATGGATTTGTAAAGTAAATAAGCAAGGTATTGTAGGTAATCAACTGGCCCAAACTCATCTTATTATCCATGACTAGGAGAGCCCCCATCCAGAGAATGGCAACATTGAGCAAGAGTTGGGCAAGCTTTTTCAGAGCCTTTTGCTGACTTTCTGCCCGACTGTAGGTAAAAGATTTTTTCAGATAATCTACAAATTCCTTGTCAATCTTTTGATAGCGTGAACTTTCACTAGTTAAGGACTTGATGGTCTCAATGCCATTGATGTCCTCAATGATAGAAGAAGACAGAACCGCATTGGCTTCCATAGTTTCCCGATTCATCTTTTCAAAGGGCTTCATAAAAGCAAAGATAATCACTGTGTAGATAGGAAGGGCCAGTAAACTCATGAAAAAGAGATTGCTATTCTGCGAAAATAGAACTACTGAAATAATCAAGACAGTAGATACATCCAAAAAGATTGACAGAATAGTCGAAGCCAGTGCATCGATGATACTATTCGCATCCGTGAAACGAGACACGATTTCCCCTGTCCGTCGTGTCGCAAAAAAGGACATGGGCAAATGAAAAACATGCTTGATATAGGACAAAATCACATCAATGGACAAGCGTTGCCCCAAAACAAGTAAAAGATACTCCTGGGCATAAGATAAGATTTGCTGAAGGACATAAACGATGACTAGCCCTATCGAAATAATTCCCAGTGTCGAGCGCATCTGATCTGGTACATAAGTGTCAATGATTGACTGCAGATAATAAGAACCCACAATGTTAATCAAGGTCACCAAGAGGGTCGCCAAAACGATATTAACAATCAAACCTCGCTGTTTCACTAATATAGGGATAAAGGAAAGCAGACCATTTTTTTGTTCCTTATGAGGCTGATAATTCGGAGATGGAGCCATAAAAATAGCGATTCCTGTCCACTCCTTGGCAAAGCGCTCACGAGAAATCTTGGTCAGCTTAACACTAGGATCTGGATCAGCAATATAAATGTTGTTCTTGTCCTGGCCAGTCACCACATAATAATGGAGCAATTTCCCTTCCTTAAGCACATGAGCCACAAAAGGAAAAGTTACATCCGGCAAATCAAACAAGGTCATGTCCGCCTTTATTGCTCGCGTCTCAAAACCTATCTCCTTAGCAACCTTGACTAAACCTAAAGCCGTAGTCCCATCCATGGTCGTCTTGGCCAACTCTCGCAAGTGAGCCAGAGAATAATAACTACCATAATAACCAAAGACCATGGCTAATGAAGCCACACCGCAGTCCATCTGGTCTACCTGAGGACGATAATGCCGTTTACTAAATTTCATATCTTACTCCTTTTCCTAACAATCTCCAAAAAAACTTTGTAAGATTATTTTATCCAAACAAAGAAGCAAAAAGAACATTATTTCTAAAAAAACAATAACTGCACCTGAACAGCACTTTTCCCTAAATAAAAATAGGTAGAACAAACGTCCTACCTAAAATATATATTTATAAAGATTTCTTTTTCTTCCTAATTCCTTTGTCAATCATGTACAAAACGATAATCGAAAACAGCGGTGGTACAATATAACTCTTTTCACTCATTGTCAGCTGAAATCCAAGTGTTGTTAGTATTTTGAGAATAAACATATTCATCAGAAATAAGAAAAGGAATGTTAGAAAGATTTTTAAAGTCTTATTCATTTCCATCCTGATTATCTTCTTTACCTCTTATTTTCTGGATAGCATGATATTTTACCGCTATGTAAATGATTAAAAAAAGTAGGGGATAAGAGAATAAATCTGAAATTTCCATGAAATTTACACTATACTTTCCTAGCAATAGTTTATAGTCTATTAAAACTTGCATGATAGAAAGTACAATACGTACTAGTAGAAGCAAGCCTAATAATATCACTTCTTTTTTAAACATACGAATATCTTTCTAACTATAATCAGACTACAGTTCATCAGCTTAACACCCCAACATTCCCCAAGATTGCCCTAATACTGGAGCCACAAAGTTCAAATTCATTTTATCAACCTTTATCATATTTTTCTTCACTTCTATAAAGTAAAATAAATGCTATAAAGAATAGTGAAATTGTAGGTATGTCAAAATTTTCAAACCATGTAGGTAGATTTATTTTGTTTACATCAGCGACTATTCTAACAATGATATAAACCATCGAACTGCAGCATACAGTAAACTCTAGCCAAATTTTTTGTAACACTTGAACGACTTTAATCTCAAACCCCAATCTAATATTCCATCAATTTCCAATCTTACTTCCTTTTGTTTGATACTTGTATCCTACATAAAACAGACCAAGTAGAATCGGATAGATTTCTGGATAAAACAAGGTATTGATCGGTTTTTTCAAAATCAAATACGTTGCTATGTAGATAATGAGTGATACGGTAAAATATCCCTCAGCAAAACCTAGTAAGAATTTTTTCATTGTAAGCTCCTATTTTCCTGATAAGAAAGAGTCTGGGACAAAAGTCCTAGCCTCTTTTTGATGTTGGATTGTCGAGCAAGACGCAGTGGTTGAGTGGGCTCTACTACGCTGATTTCATCAGCTTTTACAGCCCTACTCAACTGTGAGGAGGTGGGTCGACGAAATCGAATTCTAACGAATTACCAATTTCTGTCCCACTCTCATTCACACGCACAAAATCCTTTTCATTCAGATTCATCATTTATAGTTTGGATTATGTTTTGACAAATCCTTGCAAAAAATCCCAAAATAGCCTGAAGCAATCAATCCAACTAAATACCATTTCCAATCAAAGTACAATAAAGAACCTGTACGAATTACATGGAGCACGAGATTGAGACCTATTGCTACTAAAGGAACTATAGTGGCTAGTTTAGGTAACAATGTATTGAGATCAGTGTTGCGATTCATAATTGATTTCCTTTTACGATTTGCCACAAATTTTTAAATTAACGCCTACTTCCCAGATGACGCCCATACATATAGGCAACGACTCCTAAAACACCCCAGGCTACTGCTGTAGAAGTAGTAACAACGATGCCTCCTTCAGTAACAGACAAATCTGCATCTGTCATGATTTCAAATTTTTCAGATAGTTTCTTCATCTTTCATATACTCCTTTTTAAATAATACTAGCTAATCCAATAGCTACTCCAGACAAAAGTCCTACTATTCCTGAAGTCGATATAATAATAGCCGCAAATTCGTTTGAAAAATTCATTGATTTCTCCATTCTTTTTTAGTTCTTATGTCATTGATAGTAACTAAAATATGATTATTCAATAGCATTTGCCACACACTAATAATAGTTCTCTTTAAACCCTATCTTTACCTGAATCCAAATAACTCATCATCAAAATTAGCATCGGAACAAATAATTCTGTTTGGAAATATTTTTCAACATTAAAGGTGATTACATTTAAATCCCCCAATACGCAAAATATTCCAAAAATAATTAAAATTGCTCCCATTACATTTTTTAGATTTTTCATACAAGTCCACTTTTATCCAAATTTACGTTTTAAATCTTGACCAATTAATCGACCACCAAGGAAAATTGCTACTCCTGCACCAACCATGGCTATGGTAATTGATCCACCTTCTGTATTCATCAATTCTTCTTCTGTCAATTCTGTCCATTTATTTAAATTCATTTTTTCTCTCCTTATTATTACATAAAATAGCCCCAAGCAATACCACCAATTAGTAAGAGACCTCCTACAACTACAGCGGAAACTGCTCCCCCATCCACTTCCATTAGCTCTTCTTCCGTAAGAGCTACAAAGTTCTGTTCCATTTTGTCAAAGTTTGTCATTTGTTTTCTCCTTTATTTTTATATTTGTGATTTCTAACCTTTAAACCATTTTAAAAGCCAAATTGGATAAATAACTGAAATAATCATTCCTAATCTCCTTCCTTTTCTTCTCACTTGTCTATTCGAGAAATTATTTTAAAATAAACAGCTGAATCAAATTTATTTTAAAAACCACTTAATGAACCATGGATACATGATTGGCATAAACATGAAGCAATCTCCTTCCTTTTCTTCTCACTTATCTATTCGAGAAATCATTTTAAAATAAACAATTAAATCAAATTTATTTTAAAAACCACTTAATTAACCATGGATACATGATTGGCACAAACATGAAGCAATCTCCTTCCTTTTCTTCTCACTTATCTATTCGATAAAATAATTTTAAAATAAGCAGCTAAGTCAAATTTATTTTAAAAACCACTTGATTAACCACGGATAAAGACCTGTCACATACATCAGCAATCTCCCTTTTTTGTTCTCATCTCTTTATTCGTAAACTCATACTCTTAGAAAATCTCTTCAAACCACGTCAGCTTCACCTTGCCGTACTTAAGTACAGCCTGCGGCTAGCTTCCTAGTTTGCTCTTTGATTTCATTGAGTATCAACTATAAAATTTCAAAATCTTATCTTTTTTCGAGAAATAAAAAAACAACATGACTTGCATGTTGCTATATGTTAGATTTTATCTTTAATGGCTTTCAATACATCTGCCACACTTTGAAGATGGTCGATTTCTTCATCGCTGATTTCAATTCCAAATTCATCCTCAATGGTTAGTACGAATTCCATCAAATCTACCGAATCAGCATCCAAATCATCCTTCAAGCTCAAGGCCTCTGTGACTACAAAGTTTTCCCCTTGACGTTCTTGGATAATGGTCACGACACGGTCAAAAATTTCTTTATCTGTCATATATATTATTCTCCTGAAAATTCACGCGCAGTTTGAGCAACTACGTCTGTTTCTAGCATGGTACGAATCTGACGAATCGTACTATACACAGCCTTGGCATCACTTGAGCCATGAGTCTTAACAACCGGCGCCTTAACACCAAACAAGACTGCACCCCCAACATCTGAATAGTTGAGCTGCTTTTTCAAACCTCTAAGACTATCCTTAAGAAGAAGAGCACCAAGTTTTGCTCGAAGTCCACCACCTGTAATAGCATTTTTTAGCAAGCCCATGATTCCCATGGCTGTTCCTTCGATGGATTTTAGCACAGCGTTCCCCGTGAAACCGTCTGCCACGACAACATCTGCAACACCCTCCATCAAATCACGCGCTTCCACATTACCGACAAAGTTCAAACTCTCATCAGCTGCTAGCAAGTCATAAGTTTCCTTGCGGAGTGGATCTCCCTTGCTGCTCTCTGTCCCGTTATTAAGCAAACCAATTCGTGGTTTTGCAATTCCACGAACATTTTTAGCGTAGAAAGAACCTAGGATGGCATATTGATGAAGGTGATGGGCTGTGTTTTCTGCATTGGCACCAAGGTCTAGCATGTCAAAACCTTTCCCATCAACTGTTGGTAAGGTTGACATAAGTCCAGGTCGGTCAATATTCTTGATGCGACCAACGATGAAAAATCCTGCCGCTAGCAAAGCACCGGTATTGCCTGCAGAGAGCACGGCATCTGCCTCCCCATCTTTGACAGCCTTGGCCGCCAATACCATGCTAGCATTTTTCTTCTTACGGATGGCTTTTGTTGGTTCATCATCCGAATCAATTTTTTCATCTGTATGGATAATGCTAACGCGTTCTGTAGCTGTTAGATATTGCTTGATTTTGCTTTCATCTCCGTAAAGTTGAATTTCAATATCTGAAAAGTCAGCAAGGGCTTGATTGACACCCTCAACGATGGCTTGAGGTGCGTAATCGCCACCCATTGCATCTACTGCGATTTTTTTCATTTGTCTTCCTCTTTTAGTAATTGTCCCCAATCAGCTAGGGAATCAATAAATTTCTTTGATTTTAGGTGAATTCCTACATATTCTTCATAAATTTGATCCATGAACTGACGCAAGTCTTGCTTGATTTCAGACTTGAGAGAAATAGTCTCTAAAGTCTGAAAGTTAATAGCTTGAAATTGATTGAGCAGATAGGGAACATTTGGATTCAGATGACAACGTTTCTCATCCTCATGATAATGCTCAGGACATAAGCAAGCGCCATATTTGAAAGAAAAATCAAAAGCCTGACCCACCCGATGGCAAAAAACACACTCATTAAAGTTAAGACCGATCCCAAAACGTGTCAAAATCTGAATTTCAAAAATATTGGTCAAAACTTGATAATCCAGACCCTCTTCCATCAACTCTAAAGTCTTTTGTAAAAAAGCAAACAAGGGAGCATCCTGTTGATTGTCCTGCAAACTAGCATCTGCCAGAGCTGCCACATAGGTCGCATAGGCCATGACAAAGAGATCACTATTGATTTTTGGAAAGGTCATCACCTCATGATAGTCTTCAATATAACTAAGCCCATCATCATTAATTCGTAAAAGAAAACGAGCCAGCACCAAAGGTTGAATAACTGGAGCAAGTTTGGATTGACCAGCATGTTTGACAAAAAACATGCGCTTACCGACCTGCTCTGTAAAAATCTTGACTAGCTTGTCATCCTCACGAAAATTACGATTGTAGAGCACCAACCCCTGACTCGTAATAGACTGAATCATGCTTTTCTCATGTACTCCTCAAGACGTTTCATAGCCTCTCTGATGGTTTCCATACTAGCTGCATAAGACAAGCGCACATAACCTTCTCCATATTGACCAAAAGCTGCACCAGGGATAAAGGCAACAGCCTTCTTCTGAGCAAAATCTTTTAGAAAAGCAAAGGAATCTTGATTGTAGCCTGTTGGAATCTTAGCAAAGATATAAAAAGCACCATCTGGTTTGATAATCTCAAAACCAAGGTCAGTCATCTTCTCGATAATGTAGTCCCGACGTTGGATATACTCCTTCTTCATTGGCTCTGCATCATTCTTACCAGCCGTCAAGGCTTCCACCGCAGCATGTTGAGCCATGGTATTTGCGGCAGTGACCAAGTACTGATGACTCTTGATTAACTGGGCTGTGAAATTTGCTGGAGCAAAGATAAAACCTAAACGCCAACCTGTCATGGCATGGGATTTAGAAAGACCGTTAATGATAATTGCCTGATCTCTCAACATAGTTCCCAAAGATACATGATTTTCCCCTGTATAGGTCAATTCTGAGTAGACTTCATCACAGACTACGAAAATCTCATACTTACGTAAAACAGCTGCCAAGGCTTCTAATTGCTCGCGACTATAAGTAATTCCTGTAGGGTTGGCTGGATAGTTGAGAATAACTGCCTTGAGCTTGTCCCCCTGCTCCAAAATTGCCTTTTCTAGCATTTCAGGAGTTAAGACAAAACCGTTCTCAGTCGTATCAATCTCGACAATCTCTGCACCAACTAGATTGACAATTGGTTCATAACCAGGATAGGCAGGAGCTGGCAAGAGAACCTTGTCACCCTCTTCTAAAATAGCTGTCAAAGTAGCTGATAGAGCCTCTGTTGCACCAATTGTGACCAAGATTTCATTTTCAGGATTATAGTCTAGCTGGTATTTTTCTCTTACAAAATCACTAGCTGCCTGGCGTAAGGTCATCAAACCACTCATCCCTGTATAGTAGGATTGGTTTTGGTCAATGGCTCGCTTGGCTGCCTCCTTGACATGGTCTGGAGTTGTAAAGTCAGGCTCTCCCAATGTCAGACGTAGAACCCCAGGAATCTCTGAAATAGCCTGGTCAAACTGACGAATCAAGGAAACTTGAATCTTATCTAATTGTTTATTAAATCGCTTGGTTAAGTCCATAGATACCCTCCTTACTTAAAGGACATATGACTATTATACTACAAAAGCCCCCAACCGCAAAATCACACTAGCATAAGCAACTGATGTATGTTCATTTAAATTCATTACAACACTATGTTTTTAGAATACTCAATGAAAATATCATGAGACTAGGAATCGAGGTGAAAGCATAACTAAAGTTAGGTAAGCCGAAGATGACAAGGTATTAGGAGATTTTCGACGAGTATTGAGAAGTTGCGTAAGGAAATAAATCGGATAGGGGTCAATATAAATCAGGTCACAAAAAAAGTAAACGAAGATAATCAGGCTAGTCTAAATGAATTTAGTCAGATTCTTGAATTGTAGAAACATTTGAAAGATACAGTCAGACAATTTATTCAAAAACAAGAAAATCAAACAAAGGTACAGGACAGTTGGTTGTAATAAGAATTATTGTTGATATTCTCTCTTATTTATCCTAAATTTATAACTAAGGATAAGATGATGTCGGGCGACTGGTAACAGTTTGCTTAAATGTTACTGATAATTCAGCTTCAGGTTCGGCACTACTTTCAGCTTTAGGCTGTAAAGAACCCGCTCCACCACTGGTTCTATTCGTTTCACTCTTGGATTATATTCAAGAGTTTTTTCTTGCAAAAAAAGTTCAAAAAATATATACTGGCTATACACGATATAGAACGGAGATATACCATGACTAGATCACTTGTTAAGCAATACAATTTTAAAATCAATGAGTTAGCAATGGAACAAGCTAGAGCCATTATCAAGGAAAGGAATGACCATGACGGATGCTATCACTCTTTTTATAGAGCAGATTGTCCTCGAACAGGACTTGCCAATCAAGACTGCAGAAGATTTACACCGTGAACAGTTGATTGAGGAATTACAAGCTCAATCCGAACGAGCCTTAAGAGAATATGAAGCAGGAAAAGGGACTTCCCTAGACAGTATGAGGGCACGCTATGGCTTATAAAGTAATTATTTCTGATGAAGTGAGCCAAGCTATTGACAGTATTCATGATTACATCACTACTGTTCTTTTATCATCTCAGTCTGCTAAAAATACTGTGGGTAAAATTTTAGATGGCTTAAAAAGTTTAGAAGTCTTTCCTGAGGCTGGTTTTGACGCCGATGAAAAAATTGGTGTAAAGATTAACAGTAAGTTCCCTACACGAGGAAAAATTATTGGTCAGTATGTTTTACTCTACTTCATCGACCAAAAACGAAACACTGTTTTTTTATCTCACCTATTCCACACAAAAAGCGACTATGTCACTTTGCTACAAAATGGTAATAAAAAAAGCTCAACTGATTGAGACATCTTTCTTTATTTTATAAGCTCCGAAACCTTAATTTTTGGTACCGTCTTGGTTTAACAATACGCTGTATATATAATATTTACAGCTACTTTTTCTTTAGAAACGTTGATTTAATAAGGATTTAAATATTACAGAGTATACCTTTGTAAAATACGGTTTTGCTAATCTTCGTTACAACTATTCTAGCACCATTATTGATTACTAGATCGGTAATGTCATTTCTGAGTGGATAGTCAGAAAGTGGTTAGATAAGTGCGACAAAAAAAATATAACCTGAGTTTAGTTTTAATATGACTAGACAAACAGAAATACCAGAGGTGGAGCTCTGGTATTTCTGTTTTTACCAAGACTTCGTTACAGTTCTAATCACATAATGAGAGAAACTTGTCAAATAATTATTAAACTTTACTTTTCTTCGAGATAAGATTATAATAAGGAGTATTTATTTTCGGAGGTTTTTATGTCATTTCTATCAAAAAATTGGGCAGGACTGTTAGCCTGTCTGATCATTTCTATCATCTCTTGGGTTCTAGGAGGCTTTCTGCCTGTTGTGGGAGCACCTGTTTTTGCCATCTTTATTGGCATGATTCTCCACCCATTTCTCACTTCCTATACACAACTGGAAGCCGGCTTGACTTATAGCTCCAAAAAACTGCTTCAGTATGCTGTTATCTTGCTTGGGTTTGGACTCAATATCTCTCAAGTTTTTGCAGTAGGAAAATCTTCGCTCCCTGTCATTCTATCCACCATTTCTATAGCCTTGATTGTTGCCTATCTTTTCCAGCGCTTTTTTGACCTAGATACAAAGCTAGCTACCTTGATCGGTGTTGGTTCCTCTATCTGTGGCGGTTCTGCCATTGCAGCGACTGCTCCTGTCATCCATGCCAAGGAAAAAGAAGTCGCACAAGCCATTTCTGTTATCTTTTTCTTCAATGTCTTGGCCGCACTTATCTTTCCAACCCTAGGAACCTGGCTTCATCTATCAAACGAAGGTTTCTCCCTCTTTGCAGGAACTGCGGTCAACGATACTTCCTCTGTAACAGCCACTGCTAGTGCCTGGGATAGTCTATACAATACAAACACTCTTGAGTCTGCCACTATTGTCAAATTGACCCGTACTCTAGCTATTATCCCTATCACTCTCTTCCTCTCTTACTGGCAAAGTCGTCAACAAGGAAACAACCAAGGGGTAAAACTTAAAAAAATCTTCCCTGTTTTTCATTCTCTACTTCATCCTAGCTTCTCTGCTAACCACCATTCTCACTTCTTTCGGTGTCAGCAATAACTTCTTTGCACCTCTCAAGCAACTATCTAAATTCCTCATCATCATGGCCATGAGCGCTATCGGCCTCAAAACCAATCTCATTGCTATGATTAAGTCCAGCGGTAAATCCATTCTGCTTGGAGCTCTCTGCTGGATTGCTATCATTCTAACCAGCCTTGGTATGCAAATGCTCATCGGTATTTTCTAAGACAAAGAGAGTGGGACAGAAATCGGTAATTCGTTAGAATTCGATTTCGTCATCCCACCTCCGCACAGTTGAGTAGGGCTGTAAAAGCTGATGAAATCAGCTTAGTAGAGCCCACTCAATCACTGCGTCTTACTCGACAATCCAAAGACAATTGAGAGGCTAGGACTTTTGTCCCAGCCTCTTTTATTGTTCAAGAATTAAGCGTGTATGTTCTCTCTTAATACAACGGTTCATCACGATATCATCGCAACCTCCAGAACGCAAGATTTCTTCCGCTTCTAGACTTTCAAGTCCTAGTTGCGCCCAGAAAATCTTAGCATCAGCCTTGAGAAAATCTCGTGCCACATCTGGTAGAAACTCACTACGACGATAGACATTAACGATATCTACAGGGAAAGGAATCTCAGCCAGACTAGCATAAGCCTTTTCTCCCAAGATTTCCCCACCTGCAGCCTTAGGGTTTACTGGTATGATTTTATAGCCACGAGCCTGCATTTCCTTTGTCACTCGATTGCTAGTTGTTTCCTCACGGTCAGACAAGCCCACTACTGCTAGAGTTTTACTGGTTTCTAGATACTGACGGATCACGCCATCACTTGGATTGATAAATTCTTGAGTCATAAAAACCCTCCTTTTTCATCAGTATAGCATATTTTGAAAGGGTTTGCAGAAATTTACTATAAAATCAAAAAATCCTCCCAAAATTAAACAATTTCATTTAATTTGAGGAGGATTCATAAAAATTTTATTTAAAGATTATTCTCTTGTTGGTTTATACTGAAGGCTTTCTCCATGTTGTTTGACAAAGTCACTCATCTCTGAGTCAGGAATTTGTCGAAGGTAGAGATTGGCACGAATCGTATCATCTTCTTCACGACAAGTAGAAAGAACAAGATATTTATCCTTAGCTGATACCTTAACATTTGGTTTCTTAACCTCTGCAGTATCATAAATAATATTTAGCTGTTTCTCAAAATCCGCATCATCATCAAAAGAAGTACGGTAAAAAGCTGTTTCTTCTGGAACAATAATCATAGCAACAGCTTCATAATAATACTTTCTCTCTGGAGTTTCAATGACAACATAAGGGTGTTCATCAAAATATTCCTGGCGACTGAAGTAATTCACATCTTTAAACATGCGGTGGTCAGGCACTTTACTACCACGAGCGTGACCAAATAACCAAGTCAATCGATCACTAAAGTCCTTCTTGTTATCAGCATCCATAAAGACTGTACCCATTAAAGGCTCATTAACGCCATCAAAGCGCTTATCTAAATAAGTCGCATTATCCGTTGTTTGAACAACTGGTTCATCTAACTGGGTACCAGGAATATATACGTAACCAACCGTCTCAGAGTTTGTTGCGAGCAATCCTTTAAACTTATTAGCAAGATATTCCTTTTCTTCCTCACTAGTAGTGTAAGTTTGCTTTGGAGCTTCCTGAGTAATCTTTGCATCATTTAGCTTATCTCCACTTGGAGCTAGGAAGCTTTTATAGATAAAGAAGCCTCCCAAAGCAACGATAGCTACTGCAACGATTGAAGCAATTATTTTAGTAATTGGTGATTTCTTTGTCGTAGAACGTCTACTCATCTTTTCCTCCCTCATTTTTTACCAAAAAAATCACTGAAACCAAGTTTCAGTGATTGGCTACTTTTTAAATAAAATTATTTAGCAGCGTGTGTTTTTGGAAGGGCTTTTTGACCTGCTTTAGCATTTGCGCCTGCTTTTTTAGCAGCTGCGTCTGCTTTTTTAGCTTGGTCTACAGCACCTGGTTTACCATCTTCTGGTTTAGTTGCAGCTTGATCAGCTGCTTGATCAGCAGGTGCTTGATCAGGTAGACCATGTTCTTTCAAGTAACGAGCATTTTTTTGTTCTGGAGTTTCGTTCAAGATGTAGTAGTCACCTTGTTTTTTGTTAGCTGTGTTCCACTCTTTTTGTAGGCTTTGAACAGCTTCATTACGAACACGTGCAACTTCTGCATCATATTTAGATTGAGCTGCTGCTACTGCATCACGGTAAGGTTTCAACAACTCATTACGGTTGTGTGCAAAGTTTTCTGGTGCATTTTCTGCTGTTGCCAATGCTGCTTTAGCTGCATCCAATTCAGCTTTATTAGCATTGATATCTTCTGAATGAGCTGCGATATACTCGTTAACTCGTTGTGCATTTACAAATTCAGTTTGTGAATTGTAAGCGTCGCCTACTCCACCACCTGTTACTGGTTGGTCATATGCACCTGGAGTGTTAGCTCCACCGTTAATATCTGCAAATGCTGGAGCTGCTGCTGAGAATACTGCAAGAGCTGCTACTGATGATAATAAAACTTTCTTCATGTTTTATCTCCTCTTTGATTTTTAAATTTAATTATAAGGATAATCCTTACTACCTCAAATTATATCACATATATTAGAGTTGTCAAGTTTTTTCTTAAAGTATTTTTAAAATTTCTAGTAAAAAACGAGTAAAATTTATTATATTCTTAAAAAACAAGCAATATTCTCGAAGAATTAAGGAAAAAAATGGACTAAAAAACGAACAATTAGTGAAATTTTCATATTTTCCTGATCTAATTAAGAAAACTCCCAACAAGGACTATCGCTTTGTTAGGAGTTTTGTCTGATCCAACGAATTCGTTAGATTTTTTTCTCAATACTAAATAATGGAGATAGAGGACGTTTTTCGTGGATACGGATGATAGCATCTGCCAAGAGATGAGCGATAGAGATTTGCTCGATCTTATCAATCAAACGCTCTTCTGGTAGGTAGATGGTATCCAAAACAACCAATTTTTTAATAGCTGATTTTTTTGGATATTATCCATAGCAGGCCCTGAAAGAACTGGGTGCGTACAGCTTGCGTAAACTTCGACAGCACCAGCTTCAGCAAGAGCATCCGCCGCATGACAAATAGTTCCAGCTGTATCGATCATATCGTCAATCAAGATACAAGTCTTGCCTTCTACTTTACCAATGATGTTCATCACTTCACTGGTATTCATCTTGTCTACGCTACGACGTTTGTCAATAATAGCAATTGGAGTTTTCAAAAACTCTGCCAATTTACGAGCACGAGTCACCCCACCATGGTCTGGGCTGACAACCACATAGTCAGAACCAACCATGCCACGACGCTCAAAGTAGTCTGCAATCAAAGGAGCACCCATCAAGTGATCGACAGGAATATCAAAGAATCCCTGAATCTGCGCAGCGTGCAAGTCAATCGTCAACAAACGATCCACTCCAGCCACTTCTAGCATATTTGCTACAAGTTTTGAAGTGATTGGCTCACGCGCTCTCGCCTTTCTATCCTGACGTGCATAACCATAGTAAGGCATAACAACGTTGACAGATTCTGCACTGGCACGTTTCAAAGCATCTACCATAATCAAAATTTCTAGCAGATTGTCATTTACAGGTGAGCTAGTTGATTGTAAGATAAAGACGTGTTTTCCACGGATTGATTCTTCGATATTAACTTGAATTTCTCCATCTGAAAATTGACGTACGGTTGATTTTCCCAATTCTATCCCAATCTCTTGCGCCACACGCTCTGCCAATTCTCTATTTGAAGAAAGGGCAAACAGCTTTAAATCAGAAAAAGACATGATTTCCTCCAGTATTTATGTATCACTTGTGTTTTTTCACAATATTTTCCATCTACCATTGTAGCGCTTTTTTCTTGATTTTTCAATAAAAAATAAGACAAGAGTGGACATTTATCCCCTTGCCTTGTGCTCATTTATATTCCTTATATTCAAGCCGAAATGTGACAACTTAGACATTCTATCTCATGGGAAGATAGGAACTCACAAAGGAAAAGTTAGTATACCTCTCTCATACTGCCTGTATCCACATCATAAACAGCCCCTGAAATAACGACATCATCTGGAATCAATGGGCATTCTCGAAGTAACTGCATATCCTCACGAACACTCTCCTCAACATCTTGAAAAGGGAGAAAATCTTGGCCCGAGACATCGACTCCTAATTCAGCTTTTAAATGTTCTTGAAACTCTTCGTTTTGAAATGTTTGAGCACCACAGTCTGTATGATGAAGAACCACAATCTCTCTTGTTCCCATTTGTTGCTGAGAAATCACAAGTGAGCGAATCATATCGTCTGTCACTCGACCTCCCGCATTCCGTAAAATGTGAGCATCTCCAAGTGCTAATCCCAAAGCTTGTGCAACGTGCAGACGTGAGTCCATACAAGTCACAATGGCTACTCTTGTTTTTGGCTTGATTGGCAGATTTAACTGCCCATGCAGGGCAACATAAGCCTGGTTGGCTTGCATAAACTGTTCAAAATACGACACGATTTCCCCCTTTAAAAATTTGATAATCAAATATTTCTCCTATCTTATCATTTTTAAGAGTATTTGTCAGCTGTCAACCTCCTTATTAAAAAACCAGGACAGAGACATCCAGCTTCTAGCTTGGGTTTCTGCCCTAGTTTTTTTATTATTATGAACCTTTTTGGATATACTTGTTAAGAGAGCCTGCAAAGCTTTGAAGATTGAGACTTTGTACATAGACCTCACCGGTACCTCGGAAGGTATTCACCACTCCTTCGCCTGTACCAATAGACTGCCAGAAGCCATTTTCTAAGTGGATATTATAGTCCAAAGATTGACTCCAAGCTACCACATGGGCATTGTCGATGGTTATTTCTTGGTTTTGTAGCTCAATTTTCTTAATAGAGCCAAAAGCATTGGCCAAAAGAGTTCCCTGACCTTGAGTAGTCATTACGAAAAGACCACCTTGACCCCCGAAAAGTGCTTTCCCAATAGATTGGTGCTCCATTGTATAGAAAGCCGTCCCATCAAGAGCCAGAAAAGCCCCATCATTCAATCGATACTGCTTTTCACCTAGTTCAAGAGCAATCACTTGACCAGGAGTATCTGGTGCTAAAGCAAGATGTCCGTTGTCAGACTCTGCAATAGCTTGAGTAATGAAGGTACTTTCACCAGAAACCATAGAACGTCCTACAGCTTGACAAAACGCCCCAAACCAGAACCACTCGCATTAAGTTGGGTATTGAGGCTGACATTAGGTGTGTGGTAAACCATGCTACCGCGCTGAATAAAGACTGTTTCTCCTTGGTTGAGTGATAACTCTACCAAAGGAAATTGCATTTGACTATCCATAGAAAATTTCATCAGAAATTCCTCCTTGTTTTTAATAAATATTAGCTATAAAGTGTTTTGCAATCTAAAACTGAGTAAGACTATTAGGCAAATACTTTTTTCAAGACTTCTCCGATAGTCGTCACTCCAATCACCTGAATTTCCTTAGGTGGTTTGATTCCTGTCAAGGAATTTTTCGGTACATAGATTTTTGTAAATCCAAGTTTTGCTGCTTCATTGATGCGTTGCTCGATACGATTTACACGCCGAATTTCTCCAGTCAAACCTAATTCTCCTACAAAACATTCCTGAGGATTGGTTGGCTTGTCCTTATAGCTCGAAGCTATAGCAACCGCAACTGCCAAGTCAATAGCAGGCTCATCTAATTTAACACCTCCAGCTGATTTAAGATAAGCATCCTGATTTTGGAGAAGCAAACCTGCCCGTTTCTCCAAAACAGCCATAATCAAGCTAGCACGATTGAAATCAAGGCCTGTTGTAGTCCGCTTGGCATTCCCAAACATAGTCGGTGTCACCAAGGCCTGTACCTCTGCTAAAATCGGACGCGTCCCTTCCATAGTCACCACGATGGACGAACCAGTTGCTCCATCTAAACGTTCTTCTAGGAAAACTTGACTCGGATTGAGCACCTCAACCAAGCCACCTGATTGCATCTCAAAAATCCCAATTTCATTTGTCGAGCCAAAACGATTTTTGACTGCCCTCAAGATACGGAAGGTATGGTGGCGTTCCCCTTCAAAGTAAAGCACCGTATCCACCATATGCTCCAACATCCGAGGCCCAGCCAAGGTTCCTTCCTTGGTCACATGCCCGACAATAAAGATGGCAATGTTATTAGTCTTAGCCAACTGCATGAGTTCTGCAGTCACCTCACGTACCTGGGAAACAGAACCCTGAACTCCAGAAATCTCAGGAGACATGATGGTCTGGATAGAGTCGATAATGAGGAAGTCTGGCTGGATTCTCTCTACTTCTGCCCGCACGCTCTGCATATTGGTCTCTGCGTAGAGATAAAACTCACTATCAATATCACCCAAGCGCTCTGCTCGCAGTTTAATCTGCTGGGCAGACTCCTCCCCACTGACGTAGAGAACCGTCCCCACTTGAGACAGCTGGGTTGAGACTTGTAAGAGCAGGGTTGATTTCCCAATCCCTGGATCCCCACCGATAAGGACAAGACTTCCTGGTACCACACCCCCACCAAGAACTCGGTTAAACTCCTCCATCTCTGTCTTGGTTCGATTGACATTGATGGAGGTCACTTCAGCCAGTTTCATAGGCTTGGTTTTCTCCCCTGTCAAGGACACACGCGCATTTTTGACTTCTGCAACCTCAACTTCCTCCACAAAAGAAGACCAAGCTCCACAGTTTGGACAGCGCCCTAAATACTTGGGGGAATTATATTCACAATTTTGACACACAAATGTCGCCTTTTTCTTTGCGATAATAAACCTCTTTCTATATCTCTATCTCACACTCAATCACTTGGCAAAAATCAATCTTATCGTCTGGTACAAATTGGCGCATGAGCATTCCGTGAGTTACAATGATAATAGTTTTATAATCTTTATATTTTTCCAAAGCTCTTAAAAAACGATGACGCATCTCTAGATCAGTTTCATAGCGATAAGGAGAATCTTCAGATAAAACTCCTTGATGTTTTAGATAATATTCATGAGCTACCAATACACTAGTTAAATCAGAGTTCGTGCCATCTAAGTCTGGACGCCACTCATGAAAAAACGGCTCTACAAATAAGTCCAATCCTGTTTCAACTGCTATATAATGTGCTGTTTCTAAAGCCCTCGTCACAGACGATGAAATAATAATCTCTGCCTTTCCAAAACATGCAGTTTTAGCAACTTCTTTTGCCAGACTGCGACCTTTTCCTGTCAATGGTGCTAAATCACGACCAAAACCACTATAGAGTTGCGGATTTTCAAGTTTATCAAGCATACTATAATCTGGCTCTCCATGACGTACAAAGATAATCTTCATCTTAGTGCCCAGTTGATCCAAACCCACCAGTACGAACTCCGTCTGCCTCATCTCCATCTGCGATTAAAAATGGTGCAAAGACAGCCTGAACTACACGTTCTCCAACTTCAAGAACAACTTCTTGATCTGTAATATTCTTCATCTGTGCAAAGATATGTCCCTCATTCCCTGGATTGCCATAATAGTCTCCGTCAATGACACCCACAGAGTTAATCAAGACCAAACCTTTTTTACGAGGATTTGATGAACGGTCATAAAGATAGAGCACTTCTGTCGGTTGCATATAAGCCTTGACCCCTGTCGGAACCAAGACAATCTCTCCTGGAGCAATAACTGTACGCTCCGCAACCTTTAAGTCGTACCCAGCCGCATGCGCTGTCTCACGCTTCGGTAGCAAATTTTCATCTGTAAAACTAGAAACTAGTTCAAAACCACGAATTTTCATAATCTTCTCTTTTCTATTATCATTTATTCTAGGCTATTTTATCTTATTTATTCGAAAAAAGCACGAAAAATCTTCTATATAAAATAAAGAAAAGTGTCCTATCAAAAAACAAACAATAAAATCATACAAAAAAATTTAAAGATATTTCAAATGTCCCTTATTTTCCCTCTTATTAACAAACTCATTCCTATTTCGCCATACTTAAACTATTTTCTTTAAAGTACAAAAAAAGAGCACACAATTCACATCGCTTAGGGCTGCTGGATTCCTCCCCTGACCCGCTTCACGCAGAACTGTTGCTCCATTAGTTATTATACCACATTTCCAAAGATTTTAAAAGAGAAATTATTTTTTCCGTCGATTTCTGAAAAATTCTTGCATAATGCCTGCACATTCACTCTCTAAAATCCCTGTTTCAACCTCTACACGATGATTGAGGCGCTCATCTGTCAAAATATCATACAGACTTCCAGCTGCACCAAATTTCTGATTTTTAGCCCCATAAACTACCTTAGGGATACGAGCAAGCCCAATCGCCCCACTACACATAACGCAGGGCTCTATAGTAACAAAAAGTGTGCAATCCAACAAACGCCAGCTCTCTTCCCTCAGATTCGCATTTTCGATGGCCATAATTTCCGCATGCATGACTGCACGTTGCAACTCCTCACGTGCATTGTGCCCCCGACCAATGATTTCTCCATCCTTTACAATTACACAACCAATTGGAATTTCATCATGCTCTAAAGCAATCTCCGCCTCCTTTAAGGCCTCTCTCATAAATGCTTCTTTTTCTTCAACTGTATAATCCATAACATCTCTCTTTTCTCGCCTATCAATTCTATCATTATAGCATGTTTTCCTAGACAAAAAAAGAGCTCTATAATATTTGCAGAAACCAACTTTAGATAGTATTCAATCTCTGGTTTGTAGAAATAATGTTATAAAAAGAGTATAATAGTAGCAAAATTTAGAGAAACACTAGAAATCATGAACTGAGAGTAATGGAGACAACTGATACAAAATATACAAATCTGTCGGAAGATTTTTAACCATAAGTCTCCAAGAGATGATTATCCTGAGATTTAAATAATAAACAAGATGAAAGGGTAAATAATGAAATTAGATTTTTTACAGGATGAACCAAAACTTACCTTGATGTTTCCACATAAAGATACATTTAATAGAGTAGGGGGACCATCCATGATATCTATATCTGTTATGATTCTCTGGATTCTAAAGCGTCTGATGACTTACAATACTGATTTTGCAGACAAGATTGTTATGGCGGTAGCGCTGATTTATGCTCCACTTCTTATATGGTTTTTAGGCTTTTCTTTCTTCATAAATGGAGTAAAAGTAGAGATTTTTAAAAACAATACTGTTCAGTATTATACCTATAGCAGTAGAGGTCACAGCCTATTACATTATCAATTTAGACTTCAAGATATTGAACAACTAACCATTAAAAAGCGTCCTTTTAATTGCGTAAAGTTAAGCATAAAAATTAGAAATCCTATTTTTTTAGAAGGACATGAAAAAAAACTAAATAAGCTAGTCAGTGTCAGTATCATCACAGACAAACTAAAAGCAGATGCTTTTATGAACGAAATGAAGCAATTTCAAAGTGATAAATCAGATAATCAAGTAAGCTGATTCAGAAAAATTCAAGTTTGTCTAACTTACAAATTCTCAAAAAAATAGTTCACTGAAGAGGCTGGGATCAGAAATCCCAACCTCATTTTTTCTTAGTTATGCGCCTTTGATGTGATGGCAAATTGAACGATTTGTTGGTATTTGAGAATTCAAAAAGCTTCTTTTACCAAAACTTCTTTTCTCCATTCACAACCTTAACTAATTTACCAAAATGTTGAAAACTCGTAGATCTGGGGCTACCAAATCAAGACTTAATCTAGAGACTTAATGCCCACTGTTTTTTTTCTTCAACTGAAAAAAAAAGCCACCGAATGCGGTGACTTTATAGGGAGATTATTATGAAAAAGAAAAGTTTAGGATATTTGTTACAACAAGTTAGGAGGTCTTCTTGTAACTGTCTATAGTATAGCTGAACTATCTTAAACAAATCTTAAAAAATCTCTTATGACCAAACACTTTCTAAAATATTTGTTTGTTCACGATCAGGACCTACTGAGAAAGTAGAGATACGAACGCCAACCAATTCGCTAACACGACGAACATAGTTACGTGCATTTTCAGGAAGGTCTTCCAAAGTACGTACTCCAGTTATATCTTCTGACCAACCAGGTAATTCTTCATAAATAGGTTTACAACGTTTCAATTGTTCAAGACTAGCTGGATAGTAGTCAATGCGTTGACCATCAAGATCATAAGCTACACAGATTTTCACAGTATCCAAACCACTCAAAACGTCGATAGAGTTCAAAGAAAGATTCGTAATTCCAGAAACACGACGACTATGACGCATAACTACTGAGTCAAACCAACCTACACGACGTGGACGACCTGTTGTCGTACCATACTCATGACCTACTTCACGAATGCGTTCTCCCACTTCATCAAACAATTCAGTTGGGAAAGGCCCATCTCCTACACGACTTGTGTAGGCCTTACATACACCTACAACCTTGTCAATCTTGCTTGGACCAACACCTGAACCGATCGTCACACCACCAGCAACAGGGTTTGATGACGTAACAAATGGATAAGTACCTTGGTCAATATCTAGCATGACACCTTGGGCACCTTCAAATAGGACACGTTTGCCATTATCAAGCGCATCATTTAAATAACAGAAGTATCTGTGACATATTGCTTAATTTGTTGACCATACTCATAATATTCTTCAAAAATATCATCAATTGAAATAGGGTTACTATCGTACAATTTTTCAAACAAACGATTCTTCTCAGCAAGGTTACGTTCTAATCGCTCACGGAAAATATCTTTATCTAAAAGATCCGCAATACGGATTCCAACACGAGCAGCCTTATCCATATAAGCTGGTCCGATACCCTTGATAGTAGTACCAATCTTATTTTCACCCTTAGCTTCTTCTTGCAGACGGTCTAACTCGATGTGGTACGGCAAAATAACATGCGCACGATCAGAAATACGTAGATTATCTGTTGTAACACCTTCATCATGAAGATAGCTCAACTCTTTCACAAGTGACTTAGGATTTACAACCATCCCATTCCCAATGACAGAAATTTTTTCAGGGAAGAAAATTCCAGAAGGAATCAAGTGCAACTTAAATTTCTTTCCATCAATCACAATTGTGTGACCAGCATTATCACCACCTTGGTAACGCGCAATCACTTCTGCATTAGCTGAAAGGAAGTCTGTAATCTTCCCTTTACCTTCATCACCCCACTGGGTACCTACAACAACAACTGAAGTCATAATCTTGTCTGAGCCCTTAGGCTCTTCCTTTCTCACATACATGGCAGGAATCTCACCTACAATTATATCTTACAATTTATTATAATAAAGATTCTCAATTTTTTCAAGACCAAAGACCAGAAACATTAGGGAACTAGAGAAAACTAGAAAATTAATATTAAAAAAATATTGTAAATTTATATTTTGAAAAGAAAAAAACTATGAAATCGTTCGGAAATATGGAATTTATAAATTATATCCCAACACAATCATTTGAAATCAATAACTGTTCAATGTACAAACGGTAGCAAGCTCTATAGTGATAAGAAAAATAAAGGATGCATAATATCAAACTTGTACCGAACTAAATAATAGAGTAAAAATCGAAGATGAAAAAAACTTCCCATTCTAAATCATTATCTACTAAATAACTATATTCCTTTTCAATAACATCATAAAAAAATCAAGATATTGTTCATAAATCTGTTCAATCATTTTTATTTGACTCCATTTCTATTGATAAAATGAGTATAACAAAAAAATAGAAGAACCAGGGAAGAAACTTCTATCATGTACTATAATGAATATTCAAATAAATAACAGATAAAAAAATTAACAGTTCAGGTCAACAATCCTACATTTCAAAAAAAGATCTAAAATTTCTGTAATGAAAAAAATACTGTAGGAATTATGCTAGTATACTTTATAATTCTAATTTGTAAAATTAAACTAGACAGAAAAAGCCATTTTTGTTAGGCTCAGATAAACTACCACATTTGTCTGATAGGAACTAACATAAATAACCTATATACATCTTACCACAAACGAACTCGTAATGATAAAGGCTTACTTTCAAGAAAACATAAAAGTTTTAGATATTGCGAACTCACTAGGAAGATCAAAACAGACAATCTACAATGTCATCAACTATCTGAAAGAGGGGCACTCTGCTTATGATCACTATAAGCGATATAAAGTCAATAAGAATCGCTGTGGCAAGAATAAAACAAGTCTTTCGCAAGCAGAAAAAAACTTTATTCAAACTCATTTAGAAGTAGAAGCTGGAGCCTTGATATCATTAACAGAGCTCATCTAGATAGGATTTCTTATTCTATGAGAACTCTCTATCGACTAGCAGACCGCGGTATTTTTAAGAAAGAGGACCTCCAGAAAAGCAAATGATCATAGCGAAAAATAAGGAAAACAAGCGTTTGTAGAGATTTACGTGAGAGAGCAGACAGTTATCCCGATTTTAAGACGGAATTCGGTCATCTAGAAGGGGATACAATTGTGGGAGAAAAACACAAAAATGCAGTTATTAGCTTAGTAGAACACTGCTCAAAACCATCATCGCACTGAAAACCAATGGACGGAAAGCAAGTGATATCGAGGCTTCTATTAATCAATGGTTGTCTCAAGTCCCTAGCTACCTTTTTAAGTCTATAACTTCTGTTTGTGGGAAAGAATTTTCTAATTGGAAATCTATTTCCAATGCGCATGACATTGATATTTTCTTTGCGGGTCCAAACTGTCCTGATCAACGGGGGTTCAATGAACATTCTAATGGTTTATTAAGACAAAATGGACAACTGAAACAAATGGATTTTACTAATATTTCTGAACATTATTTATCAGCTATCGCTGATAAAAGAAATAGAATGCCTAAAAAATCTTTTAAGACCTATTAAAAGGAATAAAAATTACTTAAAATAAAAATTACTTAAAATAAAACACTCAAATCTAACAAACTTATAAAAGATACTAAATATTAATAAAGAGCAAAATTAAAAAGGATCAAGATGATCCCTGAAAGATAAAAAAAGACGTCCCTCGGAACGTCTACATACTCCGCCAGTAGGACTCGAACCTACGACATCATGATTAACAGTCATGCGCTACTACCAACTGAGCTATGGCGGATTAAAGCTAAGCGACTTCCTTATCTCACAGGGGGCAACCCCCCAACTACTTCCGGCGTTCTAGGGCTTAACTTCTGTGTTCGGCATGGGTACAGGTGTATCTCCTAGGCTATCGTCACTTAACTTTGAGTAATACCTACTCAAAATTGAATATCTATCAAATTTCAAGAAAACCTTAACACTTCGTATTCTCAGTTACTTTGGATAAGTCCTCGAGCTATTAGTATTAGTCCGCTACATGTGTCGCCACACTTCCACTTCTAACCTATCTACCTGATCATCTCTCAGGGCTCTTACTGATATATAATCATGGGAAATCTCATCTTGAGGTGGGTTTCACACTTAGATGCTTTCAGCGTTTATCCCTTCCCTACATAGCTACCCAGCGATGCCTTTGGCAAGACAACTGGTACACCAGCGGTAAGTCCACTCTGGTCCTCTCGTACTAGGAGCAGATCCTCTCAAATTTCCTACGCCCGCGACGGATAGGGACCGAACTGTCTCACGACGTTCTGAACCCAGCTCGCGTGCCGCTTTAATGGGCGAACAGCCCAACCCTTGGGACCGACTACAGCCCCAGGATGCGACGAGCCGACATCGAGGTGCCAAACCTCCCCGTCGATGTGAACTCTTGGGGGAGATAAGCCTGTTATCCCCAGGGTAGCTTTTATCCGTTGAGCGATGGCCCTTCCATACGGAACCACCGGATCACTAAGCCCGACTTTCGTCCCTGCTCGAGTTGTTGCTCTCGCAGTCAAGCTCCCTTATACCTTTACACTCTGCGAATGATTTCCAACCATTCTGAGGGAACCTTTGGGCGCCTCCGTTACCTTTTAGGAGGCGACCGCCCCAGTCAAACTGCCCGTCAGACACTGTCTCCGATAAGGATCACCTATCCGGGTTAGAGTGGCCATAACACAAGGGTAGTATCCCAACAACGTCTCCTTCGAAACTGGCGTCCCGATCTCATAGACTCCTACCTATCCTGTACATGTGGTACAGACACTCAATATCAAACTGCAGTAAAGCTCCATGGGGTCTTTCCGTCCTGTCGCGGGTAACCTGCATCTTCACAGGTACTAAAATTTCACCGAGTCTCTCGTTGAGACAGTGCCCAAATCATTACGCCTTTCGTGCGGGTCGGAACTTACCCGACAAGGAATTTCGCTACCTTAGGACCGTTATAGTTACGGCCGCCGTTTACTGGGGCTTCAATTCATACCTTCGAGTTACCTCTAAGCACTCCTCTTAACCTTCCAGCACCGGGCAGGCGTCACCCCCTATACATCATCTTACGATTTAGCAGAGAGCTGTGTTTTTGATAAACAGTTGCTTGGGCCTATTCACTGCGGCTGACATATGTCAGCACCCCTTCTCCCGAAGTTACGGGGTCATTTTGCCGAGTTCCTTAACGAGAGTTCTCTCGCTCACCTGAGGCTACTCGCCTCGACTACCTGTGTCGGTTTGCGGTACGGGTAGAGTATGTTTAAACGCTAGAAGCTTTTCTTGGCAGTGTGACGTCACTAACTTCGCTACTAAACTTCGCTCCCCATCACAGCTCAATGTTATAGAACTAAGCATTTAACTCAATTCACACCTCACTGCTTAGACAGACACTTCCAATCGTCTGCTTTAGTTAGCCTACTGCGTCCCTCCATCACTACATACTCTAGTACAGGAATATCAACCTGTTGTCCATCGGATACACCTTTCGGTCTCTCCTTAGGTCCCGACTAACCCAGGGCGGACGAGCCTTCCCCTGGAAACCTTAGTCTTACGGTGGACAGGATTCTCACCTGTCTTTCGCTACTCATACCGGCATTCTCACTTCTATGCGTTCCAGCGCTCCTCACGGTACACCTTCACCACACATAGAACGCTCTCCTACCATACCTATAAAGGTATCCACAGCTTCGGTAAATTGTTTTAGCCCCGGTACATTTTCGGCGCAGGGTCACTCGACTAGTGAGCTATTACGCACTCTTTGAATGAATAGCTGCTTCTAAGCTAACATCCTAGTTGTCTGTGCAACCCCACATCCTTTTTCCACTTAACAATTATTTTTGGGACCTTAGCTGGTGGTCTGGGCTGTTTCCCTTTCGACTACGGATCTTAGCACTCGCAGTCTGACTGCCGACCATAATTCATTGGCATTCGGAGTTTATCTGAGATTGGTAATCCGGGATGGACCCCTCACCCAAACAGTGCTCTACCTCCAAGAATCTCTGATGTCGACGCTAGCCCTAAAGCTATTTCGGAGAGAACCAGCTATCTCCAAGTTCGTTTGGAATTTCTCCGCTACCCACAAGTCATCCAAGCACTTTTTCAACGTGCCCTGGTTCGGTCCTCCAGTGCGTCTTACCGCACCTTCAACCTGCTCATGGGTAGGTCACATGGTTTCGGGTCTACGACATGATACTAACTCGCCCTATTCAGACTCGGTTTCCCTACGGCTCCGTCTCTTCAACTTAACCTCGCATCATATCGTAACTCGCCGGTTCATTCTACAAAAGGCACGCTCTCACCCATTAACGGGCTCGAACTTGTTGTAGGCACACGGTTTCAGGTTCTATTTCACTCCCCTCCCGGGGTGCTTTTTCACCTTTCCCTCACGGTACTGGTTCACTATCGGTCACTAGGGAGTATTTAGGGTTGGGAGATGGTCCTCCCAGATTCCGACAGGGATTTCACGTGTCCCGCCGTACTCAGGATACTGCTAGGTACAAAGACTATTTTTAAATACGAGGCTGTCACTCTCTTTGGCTGATTTTTCCCAAACCATTCTTCTATAGTCTTTGAGTCCACATTGCAGTCCTACAACCCCGAAGAGTAAACTCTTCGGTTTGCCCCTCCCTGCCGTTTCGCTCGCCGCTACTAAGGCAATCGCTTTTTGCTTTCTCTTCCTGCAGCTACTTAGATGTTTCAGTTCACTGCGTCTTCCTCCTCATATCCTTAACAGATATGGGTAACAGGTAGTACCTGTTGGGTTCCCCCATTCGAAATCCCTCGGATCATCGCTTACTTACAGCTACCCAAGGCATATCGTCGTTTGTCACGTCCTTCTTCGGCTCCTAGTGCCAAGGCATCCACCGTGCGCCCTTATTAACTTAACCTTATTTTTTTCTGACCTTTCAGTCATAAACTCTTATTAATACTACAGCGTTTTTCGGTTTATTTTTCTTGTTACTATTTGATATAGATATTCAATTTTTCAATGTGCATTACTTGGTGATCTCTCACCAATGGAGCCTAGCAGGGATCGAACCGCTGACCTCCTGCGTGCAAAAGCAGGCGCTCTCCCAGCTGAGCTAAGGCCCCACAAGACCTCTCAAGACTAAACAAGACCAATGTGCATTCCTTATCCTTAGAAAGGAGGTGATCCAGCCGCACCTTCCGATACGGCTACCTTGTTACGACTTCACCCCAATCATCTATCCCACCTTAGGCGGCTGGCTCCTAAAAGGTTACCTCACCGACTTCGGGTGTTACAAACTCTCGTGGTGTGACGGGCGGTGTGTACAAGGCCCGGGAACGTATTCACCGCGGCGTGCTGATCCGCGATTACTAGCGATTCCGACTTCATGTAGGCGAGTTGCAGCCTACAATCCGAACTGAGACTGGCTTTTAAGAGATTAGCTTGTCGTCACCGACTTGCGACTCGTTGTACCAGCCATTGTAGCACGTGTGTAGCCCAGGTCATAAGGGGCATGATGATTTGACGTCATCCCCACCTTCCTCCGGTTTATTACCGGCAGTCTCGCTAGAGTGCCCAACTAAATGATGGCAACTAACAATAGGGGTTGCGCTCGTTGCGGGACTTAACCCAACATCTCACGACACGAGCTGACGACAACCATGCACCACCTGTCACCTCTGTCCCGAAGGAAAAACTCTATCTCTAGAGCGGTCAGAGGGATGTCAAGACCTGGTAAGGTTCTTCGCGTTGCTTCGAATTAAACCACATGCTCCACCGCTTGTGCGGGCCCCCGTCAATTCCTTTGAGTTTCAACCTTGCGGTCGTACTCCCCAGGCGGAGTGCTTAATGCGTTAGCTACGGCACTAAACCCCGGAAAGGGTCTAACACCCTAGCACTCATCGTTTACGGCGTGGACTACCAGGGTATCTAATCCTGTTTGCTCCCCACGCTTTCGAGCCTCAGCGTCAGTTACAAGCCAGAGAGCCGCTTTCGCCACCGGTGTTCCTCCATATATCTACGCATTTCACCGCTACACATGGAATTCCACTCTCCCCTCTTGCACTCAAGTTAAACAGTTTCCAAAGCGTACTATGGTTAAGCCACAGCCTTTAACTTCAGACTTATCTAACCGCCTGCGCTCGCTTTACGCCCAATAAATCCGGACAACGCTCGGGACCTACGTATTACCGCGGCTGCTGGCACGTAGTTAGCCGTCCCTTTCTGGTAAGATACCGTCACAGTGTGAACTTTCCACTCTCACACTCGTTCTTCTCTTACAACAGAGCTTTACGATCCGAAAACCTTCTTCACTCACGCGGCGTTGCTCGGTCAGACTTCCGTCCATTGCCGAAGATTCCCTACTGCTGCCTCCCGTAGGAGTCTGGGCCGTGTCTCAGTCCCAGTGTGGCCGATCACCCTCTCAGGTCGGCTATGTATCGTCGCCTTGGTGAGCCGTTACCCCACCAACTAGCTAATACAACGCAGGTCCATCTGGTAGTGATGCAATTGCACCTTTCAAGCAGATATCATGCAATATCCACTGTTATGCGGTATTAGCTATCGTTTCCAATAGTTATCCCCCGCTACCAGGCAGGTTACCTACGCGTTACTCACCCGTTCGCAACTCATCCGGAGAAGCAAGCTCCTCCTTCAGCGTTCTACTTGCATGTATTAGGCACGCCGCCAGCGTTCGTCCTGAGCCAGGATCAAACTCTCATTAAAAGTTTGAGTTCTCACTCATTTCTGTCACTGACAGATTTATTGTTTTTTTCATTGTTCAGTACTACAACTTCAGTTGTAGTGCCCTGCACATTGGTTCGTCTTGTTCAGTTTTCAAAGGTCTTTGTCACTCGCTTCTCTCAAGTGACAACTATATTAGTATATCACAGCCGCTTTCGCTTGTCAACACTTTTTTGAAACTTTTTTAATTTTTTTCATCTAGTGTTTCATCTGTAACATACTATAGTCCGTACGGGATTCGAACCCGTGTTACCGCCGTGAAAAGGCGGTGTCTTAACCCCTTGACCAACGGACCAGAGTTGTTATTTTCAACTCTTACTATTATACCGACTTTTCTTACTTTGTCAACACCTTTTTTTAACTTTTTTCAATTCTACTGAATTACTTCCTTTAACTCTTTCAGCATGGCTTTGCGACCTTTAAACCGTTCATCTGCCCAAAGTTTTGGTTAATTTTTTCTTACAATAATTGTTTTTTATGAAACACATATCATTTTTGGAAAACATTTCTTCATATTACTCAAGTAACTATTGCATTCTTATTTTCAGAAAATTTGAATCATTTCCTCTAAGAGAGCATTAACCTAAGTGAACTTGTATTTTATTTTCTATATATAGAGAGAAATCTTTGATTTAAATTAGAGTTCCCTCAACTTTTTTTAAAAAAAACAGAGAAAACTTGTGCCCCCTCTGTTTATAGTATTTAAGATAATTAATTTTCTTCACTCATTTTTGATTTTACTTCATCATAAGATAGTGCATGTGATTCCTCTTCTACTGTTTCAGGCATCTTTCCTGTTTCGTATAGAGATTTAATTTGTGTACTATCCAATGTTTCGTATTTCAATAATGCTTCTGCAATCAGCTTGTGAGTTTCACGATTTGACTGGATAATTTCAGCAGCTTTGTTTCGTGCTTCATTCAATAATGAACGAACTTCTTCGTCAATTTCATAAGCTGTTTGTTCTGAAATTGATTTTTGAGGGCTTTGTGCACCAAACATAGCATGATTTCCTTCATATTGTACTGGACCAAGTTTTTCACTCATACCATACTCAGTAACCATAGCACGCGCCATCTGAGTCGCTTGTTCGAAGTCATTAGATGCTCCAGTTGTTTGGACGTTAAAGATAATCTCTTCAGCTACACGTCCACCCATTAAGCCAGCTAATTGCTCTTTCATATCTTCTTTAGATAAAAGCATTTGGTCTTCTTTAGGAAGTGCAATCATATATCCGCCTGCACGTCCACGTGGTACTATGGTAACTTTATGAACAACACGGGCATTTGACAATACTAGACCGACAATGGTGTGTCCTGCCTCATGGTAGGCAACCAATTCACGTTCTTTTTGTGAAACTGTCTTATCTTTCTTAGATGGTCCAGCGATAACACGATCTTCAGCTTCATCAATATCAGAAGCATCAATCACTGATTTATTACGACGAGCTGCAACTAAAGCTGCTTCATTCAATACATTTTCCAAATCGGCACCAACAAAACCTGGAGTTTGTTGTGCTACCAATTTCAAATCTACATTTTCAGCTAAAGGTTTATTTCTAGCATGGACTTTCAAAATTGCTTCTCGTCCCTTAACATCTGGACGACCAACTAATACTTTTCTATCAAAACGGCCTGGACGAAGAAGGGCTGGATCTAAAACATCTGAACGGTTCGTTGCCGCAATGACAATAATTCCTTCATTTCCTTCAAAACCATCCATTTCAATCAAGAGTTGGTTTAAGGTTTGTTCTCGTTCATCGTTACCTCCACCTAAACCAACACCACGTTGGCGACCAACGGCATCAATTTCATCAATGAAGATAATAGCTGGTGCTGCTTTTTTTGCGTCCTCAAAGAGAGAACGTACACGGCTCGCACCGACACCGACGAACATTTCTACAAAGTCAGAACCTGAAATACTAAAGAATGGTACACCAGCTTCTCCTGCAACTGCTTTGGCAAGTAATGTTTTACCAGTTCCCGGAGGTCCTTCTAAGAGAACTCCAGCTGGAATCCAGGGCACCCAATTTTGTAAATCGTTTTGGATCTTTTTAAGAATTCAACAACTTCAACAAGTTCTTGTTTTTTTCTTCCTCTGCGCCTGCGACATCTGAGAAGCGAACTTTGATATCTTCTTTATTAGCAGCTTTAGCTTTACTACGTCCAAAGCTCATTGGATTACGTCCACTATTTCCGCCCATATTTCCCATCATAGAGAAGAGAAAGAAGAATAAGATAGCAAATGGTACTACTGAAACCAGGATGTTAATCCACATACCACTTGAGCTTTCGTGTTTCACTTCAATCTGAGTTTGGTGTTCACTTGCTAACTTTTGCAAATCTGCTACAGTTGTATCTGATGGGAGGACAATACTTGTAAATTTCTCTACTTTTGTAGCAGAGGGGGTAAAAAATTGAATTCCCGTTTCCTGTTTCTCTGTCTTAGCAGTTTTGTAGACACCATACACTTCAATAACACTACCACTTGGTTGGTAGGTCATTTCTTTTACATTGTCGTTAGTGATTTCCTGAACCAATTCTGAGTACTTAATTTGTTGACTATGACCAGCGGATCTGCCAGCAAAAAAGTACTGGAATCCTGTCACTAGCAAGAAAATCATCAACAAATAAAGAAATGGATTTTTTATGAAACCATTATTTTGTTTTTGCATTCAAACACTTACCCTTCTATTTTGAGTAAACTTCCTCTTTCAATACACCTACATAAGGAAGGTTACGATAGTTTTCATTATAGTCTAGTCCATATCCTACAACAAATTCATTTGGAATTGTAAAACATGTATAATCTGCTTCGATTTCTACAGTGCGACCTTCTGGTTTATCAAGCATGGTAACAATCTTCACAGACGCTGCTTCTCTTGCAGTAAACATATCTTTCAAACTTTTCAAGGTTTGACCAGTGTCAATGATATCTTCTACAAAGACAACATGTCGACCTTTAATATCTTGAGTTACGTCTTGTTTAATATTAATGACACCACTACTTACAGTCCCACCATGATAGCTAGAGACCATCATAAAGTCCATTTCAAGATGTGTATCAATATATTTCACCAATTCTGCCATAAAAGGAATAGAACCTTTTAAAATTCCAACTAAAATCGGATTTTTACCCTCATAATCTTTTGTCAACTGAGCACCCAATTTTTTAGCTGCTTCTGTAATTTCATCTTGTGAAATCAAAATTTTCTTGATATCTTTTTCTAACATGATTTTACCTATCTATTTTTTCTATATAAAGTACAGTGTTCATTATATCATTTTTCATTTTTTTACTCAAATCACTGATTTCAATTCCTAAAACTGAACAAATTTTTCCAAATTGCTCAATGATAATAGCTTTTTCTCGTCTTTCTTTAGGAATTTTTAAATCAATAAAAAGTCGCCTTAGTTTTTTACAATAACCATTTTTTATCAAATAATCACCAGGCTGTCGATGCCTTAAAATCAAAGATGTTTCACGAGAAACATTCATCTTTTGAATATTTTCCCCTTCTAGAGGGATTCCAAATGAAAATAAATAACCTTCATAATGAAGTTGATTTTGATAGTTTAACACACACTCACTACTTTTTTCATCAGACTTTGGTCTGATTTTGCAAATTCGAAAGTGCTGATATTCTTTTACAAGTTCATAACCATTTTTTATACAATGGCGATATTGACTCTTAGTTTTTAAAATATGATGAATTTCTTGAAATTGTTCTCTTGTTACATTTAAATCAGCAAAACAATTAAGGTATTGTTGTAGTAAAATTCGCTGTGTTGCCTCAGAAAAGAATAAAAACTGAGTTAAATCTTCCACATTGACTGTTTGAGATAATTCAGTCAGAGCAATTTGATAGTCAGATACTTCTTTTCCAAACTCTAAAAACGCTCTCTTTACCTGAATATTTTCTTTTTCCAGTTGTGGTAAGTAAATATTACGAACTCGATTGCGAAAATAGTAATTTTCTTCATTCGTCCTATCTTCAAAATGCTCGATTTCAGGAAAATCCTTCTTATAAAAAGACAGCAAAGGACGAATTAATTCTCCCTTATCAAACGTTTGTCTTTCTTTAATAGCTGATAAGTGTTGTAATCTAACACCCCTAATCATTCGCATAAATACCGTCTCAACCTGATCATCTGCATGATGAGCTGTTACAAGGGCTGTAGAGGAAGTTTTTCCCATTACTTTCCTAAAAAATTTATAGCGAAATTGACGAGCATTTGCTTCTGAAAAATCTCCAGTAAAATGAGCTACGTAAATTGGAACTCCAACTTGTTCAGCTAGTTTTATTAATTCATATTCTTCATGATCCGATTCTAATCGTTGTTTATGGTTTACATGAGCTAAAAATAATTCAATCCCAAGTTCTTCTTGGTAAGTTGAAAGGAGATGAAAAAGAAACATCGAATCCAATCCACCAGACAAGGCTAGTACAACTCGTGAATGATCTTTAAAATAACCTTTTTCTAGAAAATGATTTATAAAATCTCGGTCTCTCATTTTAGGACCTCATAGACATCCTTAGCAATTTTAGAAATGGTATCATAATCAGAATTTTTGGTAAAGATTGAAATAATGAAAGGAGAATCTGTATAGACTATTCCTACATCGTGTTTAAATTCATCTGCATCCCCAATTTTATGGGCTACCTTATCAGAAATATTCTTAGCAATCCTCTGATTATCAAAAGCTGTTTGTGATAGGGATTCTAAAACAAAACCATTCTGATTATAAATAGATTCCATAACTTGACCAGCCATTTTAGCTGAAGCTAACTTCTCTGTTACGTTCCACTCTTCACCTGCGATAGTAGCCATTTCTTTTTTAAAGGCTTCATCTGATTTATTGGTAATATAATAAGCAAGAATATTATGAGCTACATTGTCAGATTCTTTCGCTGTCTTTGTAATTAAATCTTTGAGAGTGTAGTCTTTATTGTCCGCTGTTTTAGGGAGGCTTCCACTTCCTTCGGGTTTATAAGAACCAGGGGAATCATTTACTTCAGAAACGTACTTCAATTTCGTGTCAAGTTGGTAATCACCTTGATTGATTTTTCCTGAACATAATAAAGATAAGGCAATTTCATAACACTAGCAGAGTACATTTTTTGATCTTCATTAATCCCAGCTTCCTTTCCCGTACTCAATTGTTTCACATAAATAGAAAACTGTTCATTTTGATAATTTGCAGATAGCAACTCTTGTACTTTCTGAATACGATTATCATCATCGGAAATATCATCCGTCGAAATCCAACCAGTTTGTTTGATATGTAAAAATTCATGCCCACCAGCAAAAATAGACATATCTACTTCAACATCTTGATAGGGTACCAAAGTAGATTTTAATTCTTGTTTATCATAAGGGCTATTATAGACAATAAATTCAGGTTCTAACCACACTCGTTTAGAAAAATTGTTGACAATTGAACTATCGTATAAAAGTCGTTTATCGGCCATCACAAACTGATTATTAGACAATTTAAAGACAGGCTGTCCTTGTTTATTTAATCTCCATTCTAAAACAGATAATTTTGTATCTGCATTGACTTTTCCTGATTCTTTAATCAAATCTTCTGTAGAATAAACAGATGTTTCACCATAAAATTTTGGAGATTCTATAACATCTTGATAGTAAAAATGATACGAAGCGTGGGTTAAGGAATAAACTTCTTGGTTTGGAATGATAACTGGATTCTCAGTGCTTACTACTTGGACACTTTTAAAAAAAATAGGAAGTAGCAATATCACTAAAAATTTACGCATTCTTTTTTTCCTCTTCTTCCTGTAACCGTAACAGATGATTTTTTTGAGCTAACTCTTCTAATTTTTCATCTGATTGACTTAAAAATTGTTCAATAATATCTAATAAATTTTCCATTTTACATTACCTAGGAAGTAAGTCCGGAATAGTATAAACTTCTTCCCATGATTTTGAATAGTAATATTTTGCACGCAAATACTTGGCTGCGTATGTTTCGTCCTTTAATTTGGTTGCAAGATTTGATTCTTTATCTTTTTCATCGCTCAATTCTTGATACTGTTTTTTCAGATCGGCTAACTGTTGGCGACGTTCGAGTAGTTGCTGATAACTTTGAGTCAAATTATAGGTTGGTAGGATGAACAACAACATAATCAAAATCAACACCCACCCCATAAATCGATTTCGTCTTTGTCGTTCTTCCATCAAGTATTTACGACGTTGGTGTTCATTTTGAATAAAAGAATTATTCATTTGCACAATTTTTTTATACATCGTTTTCTACCCTTGTTTCACTGATAATTTCATACATACCTGCAGCATCTTCTTTTTTAGTGCTATCTTTCATTTCTAACACTTTTACGAGCAACAATTTATTTCCAAAACGAATTTCAACTTGGTCATTGATTTTTAAATCTGTAGAGCTCTTAGCAAGAATACCATTTACCTTGATACGTCCCTTATCTGCAACTTCTTTAGCCACTGTACGACGCTTAATAATTCTTGATACTTTTAAATATTTATCTAATCTCATCTTTATTACCTCAAATTATTATTGTACCATTTTTCTACCTTTTATAGAAGAAAAAAGATAACTCCTAATGTGACTCTTTTGATTCTTTTATGTTTGCTAATGATTCTCCAAAAGTTAAAAGACCTTCTAAAATCTCATAATCCTTTTTATTACGAATATCAAAAACAACTTCGATTAAACCTTGATTTTCTGAAATATTGGCCTTCAAACTTGTCTGAGAAAGAGCTTGGAAATAATCTTGTGTTAAAAATAATTGTTGGGATATCTTTTCAAATTGAATGACAAGCTTATTATTTCTTCTTTCAACTCGATTGACAAATACTTTATCAAGATATGCTTTGGCTAATCCAATTTCTAAAAGGTAAGCAACCACATCTGGATATTCTCCAAAACGATCGATCAACTCATCTTGTAATCCCTCATAGTTGAAACGATTGTCAATTTGACGAATTCTCTTGTAAATTTCAATTTTATGTCGTTCATCTGAAATATATTCATCTGGAAGATAAGCATCAATTTGTAGAATTAACTCTGCATTTCCTTTTTCACGTTTTTTGTCAGTTCCATTTTTCTTAGCTATCGCTTCTTCTAACAACTGAGAGTACAACTCAAAACCAACAGAATCAATAAAACCAGACTGCGAACTTCCTAAAAGATTACCCGCTCCACGAATGGATAAATCACGCATAGCGATTTTGAAACCAGAACCTAGTTCAGTAAAACCTTTGATGGCCTCTAATCTTTTCTCAGAAACTTCTGTCAAGGTTTTATCTGGACGATACATGAGATAAGCATAGGCAATTCGATTACTACGACCAACCCGACCTCTTAATTGATACAAGGTTGACAATCCCATATGATCTGCATTTTCAATAAATAAAGTATTTGCATTTGGAATATCCACTCCTGTTTCAATAATCGTAGTGGTGACAAGAATATCATACTGTCCTTCTATAAAGTCAAGTAGCGTATTCTCCAAACGAATTTCACTCATTTGACCATGAACAAAACCAATAGAAGCTTCAGGAATCAGTTCTTGTAATTCTGAAACCTTCTTTTCAATCGTGTCAACTTTGTTGTAAAGATAGTAAACCTGACCACCACGATCCATTTCTCTCAATACAGCATCACGAATGACACGATCATTTTGTTCCAGAACATAGGTTTGAACAGGATATCGATTTGTTGGAGGAGTCTCTATGACTGATAAATCTCGGATACCTAACATAGACATGTGGAGGGTTCTAGGAATTGGTGTAGCTGTCAAAGTTAAGACATCAACCTTCTTTTTTAATTCCTTCAAAGCTTCTTTATGCTTTACTCCAAATCGTTGTTCTTCATCAATAATCATCAACCCCAAATCAGCAAACTCAACATCTTTAGACAAGACTCTATGGGTTCCTATCAAGATGTCTACTTGACCTTTTTTTAACTTCTCAAGTGTTTCAGTCTGCTCTTTTTTACTTCTAAAACGACTCAAAACATCTACATTGACAGCAAATTGTTCAAATCTTTCCTTAAAATTACTGTAATGTTGCTGAGCAAGAACGGTAGTTGGTACTAAAACGACAACCTGTTTATGATCATTGACAGCCTTAAATGCAGCTCGCATAGCTACTTCTGTCTTACCAAATCCAACATCTCCAACTAAAGTCGGTCCATCGGTTGAGAAGCCTGCATATCTTTCTTGATCTCTTCGATACTTCGAAGTTGGTCCTCAGTCTCTACATATGGGAATGCTTCGTCAAAAGCGTTTTGGTCTTCATCATCTTTTGAAAATGCAAAACCTTTAAGTTGACTTCTCTCTGCATATAACTTAATTAAATCATCTGCAATATCTTCAACTTGACTCTTTACTTTTTGCTTAGCTTTTTTAAAACGTCCATCGTTTAATTTGTTTAACTTTGGAGCCTTACCATCACTAGAGACATACTTAGAAAGAGTCTGTATCTGCTCCACAGGGATAGAAATACGATCTCCATTTTGATATAGAACACTTACGTAGTCTCGATGAATTCCTTTGATTTCAATCGTTTCAATCCCTAAATATTGACCAATACCATGAATTTGATGAACAACATAGTCTCCTTTTTGAAGATCATTATAATCCTTTAATCGCTCAGCGTTGCTAATATTTTGTCTGCGATATTTGCGTTTAATTTTCTTTTTGAAAATTTCATATTCAGTTATGAATACAAGATTCTCATCCACAAAATGAAATCCATGACGAAGATTTCCTTCAACAAGATTGACAGTTCCTTTACAGATTTCACTTTCGTCATTATTGTCAACTTTAATATCGTATTCATCAAGAATCGTTGACAGTTTCTTTAGTTCAGTTTTGCTACTTGATTGAAGAACAATCGTATACTTCAATTTTTTATAACGTTCAATTTCCTCTTTCAGAAAAGAAAACTGATTAAAGAACTCCTGCATAGGATATTGATTAAACTGGTACAGATGATGAAATTTCAAATTTCCAAGCCCTTTTTGAAAATTTGAAAAGAAAGTCGCTGGTACATATTTTTTAAACTGACTTTCTACATCAGCAAAATATTGTAAACTTGACACTGCTTTGCTGTTATGTAAATCTTCTGTAAAGTAGCTAGCTATTTCCTTGTCAAAAGCATCGTACTGGGTCATGATTTTTTGAAAATCATCAAAGATAATAGGCACTTGATTCAAATAGTCTATCAAGGTCCACTGTTTTTTATAAAATACAGACAACAACTTGCGAATATCTACATGAAGAACTTGCTCTTTCGCACAACTAAAAACTTCTTCTAAGTACGACTTTAATGTAGGTGAAATAGTTTTATCAATCTCATGTTCTAAGAATTGTTGACCACGATGATAATCTTCAACAGTTAATAAAATGTCACTAGCTGGATAAATTAAGACTTGAGACTGACTATCTTTTGATAATTGCGTTTCAGCATCAAATTCTCTTATACCATCAATTTCATCACCAAAAAATTCAATTCGATTGGGGTATAGTTGTGAAGTTTCAAATATATCTAAAATATCTCCTCGAAGACTAAATTCACCTTGACTTTGAACTTGCGTAACTTTTTTATAACCTAGAGAAATCAATTGATTTTTTAGTTCACTTTGTTCACATTCTTGCCCAATTTCAAGCTTTAAAATACTGTTATCAAAAACTTGAGGATCTGGTAAAAATAAACGGCTAGCTGCTAGGTTACAAACTAAAATTCCTTTTTGAGACTTATCTCTTAAAAAACGCAGAGCTTCGACGCGAGAAAAAATTTTATCTTGAGAGGATACCAAAAATTCTACCATTGGTGAATCGTCTACTAAGAATGGATAAACCATATCTGAACCTAGAATAGATATTAAATCATTTACTAGACGCTCAGCTTCTCCATAAGTCGAAGTCATCACTAAAATTTTGTCCTGATTTTTTGCACTACTTGCAATAGCTAAGGATTTTGCTGATCCTGATAAACCAAGTAGTAATTGTCTTTGTTTGAGAGATAAATGCTCATTCCATGATTGTATATTCTTATTCTCTAAAAAGAATTCGATTAATGACATTCCCTTACCCATTGTATTTCTGCATTGTTTTTTCAAAGTTTTTCTCTTGTAAATAATAATTTACAGCATCGTCAACCTTGTCAATAGACTGTAAAATCCCTATATAGTCATCCTTGTCAAATTTACTCAAAACATGGTGAACAACAGACATTCCTTTTTTAGGTCTACCTATACCAATCTTTACACGATTGAAAACCTGTGTGCCAATATGTTGAATAATTGACTTGATACCATTATGACCGCCAGCTGATCCTTTAGCGCGAAGTCGAATTTTTCCTACTTCCATGTCAAGATCATCGTAAATAATCAGTAAATCTTCGATATCTAGACCATAGTAAGTTAATAAAGAATGAACTGCTTTCCCACTTTCATTCATAAAAGTCGTCGGTTTCACCAGATAAATTTTTTCCCCATTAAGGAAAAATGAAGCTAGTTCAGCTTGGAATATCTTATCGTGTGTAAAGGTAACATTCTGTTTTTTTGCTAGTTGGTCAATCAGCATAAAGCCAACATTATGTTTAGTTTCAAAATATTTATCTCCTGGATTTCCCAATCCTACAAGTAATTTTGTCATTTAAATTTCCTTTCAAAAGTCAAAAGGGTTGGAATTTTTTTCCAACCTAATTGACACTATTTAAATATTGATTAAACGTTAAAGCGGAATTCCATAATATCGCCATCTTGCACGACATATTCTTTTCCTTCTTCACGCAAACGTCCAGCTTCTTTTACAGCCTTTTCAGAGCCGTATTTTACCAAATCGTCATAAGACATGGTCACTGCACGAATAAATCCTTTTTCAAAGTCTGAGTGGATGATACCAGCAGCTTGAGGAGCTTTCATGCCACGTTTAAAGGTCCAAGCACGAACCTCTTTTTCACCAGCTGTAAAGTAAGTTCCAAGTCCTAGTAGGTGATAAGCAGCTCGAGTCAACTTATCCACACCTGATTCTGTCAAACCAATGGCTTCAAGAAACTCTTTTTTATCTTCATCGTCTAACTCAGAAATTTCTTCTTCAGCACGCGCAGAGATAACCACTACCTCTGCATTTTCTGTTGCTGCGAATTCACGAATTTGTTTCACATAATCGATAGATTCTGGGTCTCCAACCACATCCTCATCAACGTTAGCTACATAAAGAACTGGTTTCGTTGTCAAGAGAAAGAGTCCTTTGACAACTTTTTGCTCTTCATCTGTAAATTCAATGGTACGAGCTGATTTTCCATCTTCAAGAACAGGTTTAATCTTTTGAAGAACATTAAATTCTGCAACTGATTCCTTATCTTTTTGCGTACGCGCCATTTTTTCTACACGCGCATAGCGTTTATTGACTGATTCTAAGTCAGCAAGAATCAACTCTAGGTTAATAGTATCAATATCTGCTAGCGGATCCACAAAGGCATCTTCACGACCTTGCTCACGCATGACATTTTCATCATCAAAGGCACGAACCACATGAACAATCGCATCAACTTCACGGATATTGGCCAAGAATTTATTTCCCAAACCTTCTCCTCTTGATGCTCCTTTACAATACCTGCAATATCTGTAAATTCAAAGGTTGTTGGAACTGTCTTTTTAGGAGTAATCATTTCCGTCAATTTTTGGAGGCGTTCATCTGGAACTTCTACCATTCCAACGTTTGGGTCAATGGTTGCAAATGGATAGTTTGCAGCCTCTGCTCCTGCTTTTGTAATTGCATTAAATAGGGTTGATTTACCTACGTTTGGCAAACCCACGATACCTGCTGTTAAAGCCATAGTTTCTCATTCTCCGTTCACATTTCAATCCTCAATATTATAACACAAAAAGGGAAAACTTGCTAACCCTCTAACTAGGGTTCTTAGTCGATGATTTTACTCATTTTTCTTTCAAAATCATAGCGACTCATCATGACTACGTGGTCACAATTACTACATTTTATTTTGATATCTGCACCAACACGAGTAATTTCCCAGCGATTTGCCTTTTTGCCTGTTGACTTAATCGTACAAGCATGTGGTTTTTTCATTTCAACAAAATTTCCAACTTGATACATAGTTAGTCTCCTTTTTCTTTTTCGATTATATCATAAAAGAGGCGAGCTAGGCTCAACCTCTTTCCATTAATTTGTACGAACTGGCGTGATGAGCTGCATGAAATCTTCATCTGTATCAGCTGGAACCAGAGTAAATGGACGAACTGCTGAAATAAAGCTGATTGTAACCTTTTCGCTATTTAGAGCTTTTAGTGCTTCAATCAAATAAGTTGGGTTGAAACTAATTGTCAAATCAGCACCACTTACATTTTCAGTATCAATTTCTTCATTTACTTTCCCTACTTCTGGAGAGTGAACATGGGCACTTACAATTCCTTCTTTGATTTCTAATTTAACAGTACCATTTTGTGTCGCACTTGATAAGAGGCGAGCACGTTCCATAGACTGGCGTAGTTTAGCAACGTCAAAAGTCACTGTTGTATTGAAATCTGTTGGAATCAATCGATCGGTATCTGGATAATTTCCTTCTAAGAGACGTGTGTAGAAGCTAATATTTCACTTCTAAAGAGAATTTGATTATTGGCGAAGAAAATCTCTACTGTTTCGATATCATCCGTAAAAACAGCTGAAAATTCACGTAGCGAACGACTTGGGATGACAACATCAAAATCATCGCTATTTTTTTCAAGAGTCAACTTTTTCTGACTAAGGCGGTGAGAGTCTGTCGCAACTGTTTTTAATTCTTTATGATTGCTCAAGACAAAATGTACCCCTGTCAAAATAGGACGGCTTTCTTGGGTACTAGCTGCAAAAGCTGTTTCATTGATAATCTTTTTAAGAAGTTTTGTTTCAAGAACTAAAGGATTGCTTGCAGAAATTTCCTGAATACGTGGATATTGCTCGCTATCTTTTCCTTTAAGAGTAATCTCTGATTTTCCACTAGTTAAGACAATTTGCTTTTGTTCAATCTCTTTAAAATCAAGTGTTACATCTGGAAGACTTGAAACAACATTGATAAAGAAAGAAGCTTCCAGTAGAACTGAACCTAAAGAGTTAATCAAGAGACCTGCATTTTCATTTTTTTGCGATATAAAATTTTCGATTGAGATTTGACCATTTGATCCAATCAAGGTAATTCCTTCATTGGTAACATCAATTTTTACAGTCGATAAGATAGGAATTGCATTCTTTGAGCTAATAGCTCTCTTTGTTGTATTTAAGGCTTGTAAAAATAAGTTTTTATTAATTGAAAAATGAATCATGGATTCTCCTTTATTCTTTTTATTATTAGAAGGATAATAGTAATAATAGAGCGTGTGAAATCTGTGGAAAAACACTTGTAATCAAGAAAATTCAAGGACAGAGCCTTGTTTAAAAGATGTGGATAAATAAGAGATTTTTGTAAAAGTTATCCACAAGTTATTTAATTTTCTTTTTGATGTTTTCAATTTCTATACGTAAATTATCATCTGTTTCAAGCATGGATTTGATTTTTCCATGAGCGTGAATGACCGTTGTGTGGTCTTTACCACCAAACTCTTTTCCAATCTTAGGAAGGCTATTATCAGTCATTTCTCTGGCTAGATACATGGCAACTTGACGGGCTAAAACGATATTTTGAACACGTCTAGTTCCTTTCATTTCCTTGACACTAACACCATAGAAGTTTCCAACTTCTGTCTGGATTTTATCAATTGGAATCACGATCATTTTGCTAACGTCTTGTTTACGAGCACGAATAGCCTCAGCGGCGATATCAACGGTGATATCGTTAATCTTTTTGACTTTGGCCATTAGGCTGATATCATTGAGTGCACCCTCTAGTTCTCGCACGTTAGAGTCAAATTGTCCAGCCAAGTATTCGAGTGTATCATTCTGAAAATGATAGTTGAGATGTTCAGTCTTACTCTGTAAAATCGCAATACGTGTTTCAAAATCAGGTGGTGTGATATCTGTCGTTAACCCCCACGAGAAGCGCGTGACCAGACGTTCAGGCAGACTCTCTAAATGTTCAGGCCTACGGTCGCTTGTTAAAACAATTTGTTTATTATTATTGTGAAGGGCATTAAAAGTATTGAAAAACTCTTCTTGAGTTTGTACTTTCTTTCCACTAAGAGATTGAATATCATCAATGAGTAGGAGGTCTAAACTACGATAAGTTTTTTTAAATTTTTCCATATCATTGAGTCTCAAATGCTCTAGAAATTCATTAATGAAGCTTTCAGCAGGTATGTATTTAACACGCGCATTTGGACTCTTTTTTAGAATTTCATTACCAAGGGCATTTAGCAGGTGAGTTTTTCCAAGTCCAGGACCTCCATAGATAAATAGAGGATTATAAGTTAGTCCAGGATCTTCAGAAACTGCTAAAGCTGCGGACTTAGCCCAAACATTACCATTTCCTTGGACAAAATTATCGAAAGTATACTTTTCCTTGAGTCCAGTTTCAGAATATGGAATAGTAGACAGATTTTGCTGATAGTTATTTGTAGACTCAGAATGTAGGTCTACTTGAGAGGCAGCTTCTTCAACTTTCGTGAAGACATAATGGGCTTTTATTTCAGTATCATAGATTTCAAAACCTGCCGCTAAAAGCATCCCATTGATATTTCTTTCCCAGAATATCTGCATTTCATCTCGGGGTAAGAAAATCGTTGCAGTAGTCTCTTCAACTTTAACAAGTTTCGCGTCTAAAATATAGAAATCATAAACTGACTGAGTTAGTTTATCATGTGCAAGTTCTAAAAGACGATTCCAAAATTGTTTTTCCTTCAATGATTTTCTCCTCCTTTACTATAGAATTTAAAAGGTTTATTGATAGAATCATTTTACCATATATAAGATTATTTTTCCACAACTTGTGGAAAACAATTAACAATGTTTTTATCTTTTATCCACAGAATGTGGATAACTAAGAAAAATTCTGAAATACTGGGCTTTTAAAAACTAAAATGCAGTGGATAACTATGTTAGTTAAGAAAACTAAAATAACAGCCTTATTTCAGGCTGTTAATAAATTGTTGGTATTCATCTTGGTTATGGAAAGAAATAGTAATTTTACCACTATCTTTTTTTTGTAGCTTAATATGAACTTCTAATCCGAGTATTTTTTTTAATGTTTGCTCTTCCTCTTTGACAAAGTAATCTTTTTCTTTTTTGCTGATCTTCTTCGTTTTTTGTAGTATTTGTTCAACTTGTCGAACAGAGAGATTTTCAGTTTGAATACGATTCAAGAGTTTATCTTGTTTATCACTTGATAATTGAATGAGGAGTCTAGCATGAGCCTGGGAAAGCTTCCCACTTTCAACTTCTGTTAGGATATGTTTAGGTAGCCCTAACAATCGAACTAGGTTTGTAATATAAGGTCGAGATTTCCCCATTTTTTCAGCAATTTCTGTGTGGGTAAAACCTTTATCAATTAAGGATTGATATGCTTTAGCTTCCTCTATAGGATTTAAATTTTCTCGTTGGAGATTCTCAATGATAGAATGAAGCATCATATCTTGATCCGAAAGTTGCTTAACAATGACTGGAACTTCTGAAAGTCCAGCAGCAATTGAAGCACGATACCGCCTTTCTCCAGCTAGAATTTCATATCCAAGTACTGGAGATTTTCTAACGATAATAGGCTGAATCAAGCCGTTTTCCTTAATAGATTGTGCCAGTTCTTGAATTTTTTCTTCTGAAAATTCCTTACGAGGTTGATAGGGATTTTTTTGAATATCTTTTATTTGAACAATTTTAAATTCTTCCATAATTCTACATTATCACAACTTAGATATTCTGTAAAGCAACTTTACATATCTGTAAATTACTTATCTAAATCACTAGTACTCTTATCTAATTTAATAGTTGTTGTTTCTTCCTTACCATCACGGTAGTAAGTAACAGTCATACTGTCTCCAATAGAGTGACTATATAGAGCACTTTGTAATTCAGTAGTGGAAGAAATAGCTTTATCATCTATTTTTGTAATGACGTCATATTGTTGCAGATGTCCATTGGCAGGCATATTTTTTTGAACAGAACGAACAGCGACACCAGAAGTAACATTTCCAGGAAGTTTTAGTTTTTGAAGATCAGTTGTACTAAGATTTGATAAGTTAACCATGTGGATTCCAAGAGCAGGTCGAGTTACTTTTCCATCTTTTTCTAATTGTTTAATAATATTGATTACGTCATTTGCAGGAATGGCAAAACCAAGACCTTCGACAGATGTTCCACCATTAGAGGCAATCTTACTTGATGTAATACCGATAACTTGGCCTTGGATATTAATCAAAGGACCGCCAGAGTTACCAGGGTTAATAGCTGTATCTGTTTGAATAGCATTGGTTGAGATAGCTTGTCCGTCTTCAGATTTTAGAGAGACATTTCTATTTAAACTTGATACAATCCCCTGTGTCACAGTATTAGCATATTCAGAACCTAGAGGACTTCCGATTGCAATAGCTGTTTCTCCAACTGTTAATTGACTAGAATCACCAAATTCAGCTACTGTAGTGACCTTATCTGCAGCAATTTTTACAACGGCAATATCTGAATAAGTATCAGAACCTACAATTTCACCAGGGACTTTTGTGCCATCTGCTAAACGAATATCAACTTTTTTAGCACCATTAATAACGTGAGTATTAGTTACAAGGTAAGCAGTATCCCCTTCCTTTTTATAAATGACCCCAGAACCTTCGCTGTATACTTGTTCAGCATTGGTATCTGTGTCAGTTTCATCAGGTCCGAGTAAACTATTTTGAGAGTTTGATGAGTAAGTAATGACAGATACAACAGAATCTTTAACTTTATCGACTGCCTGTGTAGTTGAGTTTTCATTTTTTACAGCTGTTTTGCTGACAGTCGTTGTAGTTGTCGTACCACTATTTTGTTTTTGACTGAGCTGCAATGTTGTAAAAGTACCTAAAACACCACTAAAAAAGCTAATGAGAATGACTAATAAAAGTTGTCCCCATTTTTTGGAACTAGTTTTTAAGTTTTTCATAGAAGCCTCCATGTTTTTTTATCAATGAAAGTATAAAATAGCTAGCTTAATCCAAGCTTAAAAACAAAAAAGTTTTTCACAATCTGTGGATAACTTTCGAAAAACTGTGAATTTATTGAAGTTTTTCGAAATCTTATCTGTGAATAAGATGTGAAATTGAGTGTGAATATGTTAGAATAGAAGAATGAAAATTAAAGTGGTAACAGTTGGAAAACTGAAAGAAAAATATCTCAAAGATGGCATAGCAGAATACTCCAAGAGGATTTCACGCTTTGCTAATCTAGAAATGATTGAGTTGGCTGATGAAAAAACACCAGATCGGGCCAGCGAATCTGAAAATCAAAAGATTTTGGAGTTGGAAGGGAACCGCATTCTTGCTAAAGTAGGGGAACGTGATTTTGTAGTTGTTTTAGCTATTGAAGGAACAACTTTTTCTTCTGAAGAGTTCAGTAAGCAGCTTGAAAGAGCTTCTATCAATGGATTTTCAACAATCACTTTTATCATTGGGGGGAGTTTAGGACTATCTCCAGAGGTGAAAAAGAGAGCCAATCTCTCTGTTAGTTTTGGTAGATTGACGCTTCCTCATCAACTAATGAGATTAGTCTTAGTAGAACAAATTTATAGAGCGTTTTCGATTCAACAGGGTTCTCCCTATCATAAATAGATGATTGACTAAGCTAGCTTTTTTTGATAAGATAGATTAGTAAGGTCTCATAGCTCAGCTGGATAGAGCATTCGCCTTCTAAGCGAACGGTCGCAGGTTCGAATCCTGCTGGGATCAGTGTTAAATCGTAAGCTGGGAAAAAATCCCAGCTTTTTTTGTAAAAATTTGACATTTCAGAATAAAATTTGAGCATTTGAGAAATAATTCTCTATAGGTATCGTAGATTTTATATAATATTTTTGTAAGTTAATTTACAAGAAAAACATTATAGGAGTTTATATTATGAAAAAGAATACAGATTTTGCTCAAATGAAAGATTTCCAACAATTGAACGAAAAAGAACTGCAGGAAATTAGAGGCGGGGATATTAGGAGTTTTAAGTTTTTAAATAAAATATTTCTGAAGAAGTAGTTTATTGAAGCAAGATAGGGAGAACATAATGGATTTATTTGGTGTGGTAATAGCTATTTTTTTATGTTTTTTTATTATTATTAAAATTTATAAATGGATTTGTAAAGCAACTAGAAAAGAACAATGTATTTTTTTAGTATTTATATCTTTCTACTACAATTGACAGTGGAAGAAGGTACTTATTTGGTATTTGCTAGTAGTTTTGGATTGTCTAAATTTTTATTTCCTTTCCTCCTATTTGGTTACTTTGTTGGATTTAAGAAGTATGAGAAATCTAAGGGAATTTTTATCAGTCTATTATTTTTCTCTTTTATATAATAGTACCAATAACTTTTTATCAGTAACCTTATCATCTATTACAGGAGATGAGTTTGCATTGAAGTATAACAATTATTTTTATCTATTTATCCTGATCTTAACTTATTTGGTTATTAAAGTTGTTGTTTCTTATTTCCATCTCGAATTTAAATATTTTGATAAAGACTATCTATATCCTTTTCTGAAGAAAGTGCTCTTTACATTTATTTTTCTACACGTTGTCTCTTTCACTTCAGATATTGTGAGTACTTTTCCCAATTTAAACAGTTTTGGAAGTATTTTATCATCCATTGTTTTTGTTGGTCTACTTTTGACCTTCTTTTCCATGAATTCTCACAAAGTTCAGATAGAAAAAGAAATCGAATTGGAACAAAAGAAGTTTGAGCAAAAACACTTACAAACTTACACGGATGAGATTGTTGCCTTATATAATGAAATTCGTGGTTTCGCCATGATTATACAGGCATGCTTGTCAGCTTAAGAATGGCGATCGAAAGTAAAGATTTACAAGAAATTGACAGAGTTTACAGTGAAGTTCTTGTAAAGGCGAATCAAAAATTACGTTCAGATAAGTATACTTATTTCGATTTGAACAATATTGAGGATTCAGCACTTCGTAGTTTGATTGCTCAATCTATTGTCAATGCGAAAACTAATGATGTAGAGTACACACTAGAGGTAAAAGATATCATCACACCTTTGTCTATGGAATTATTAGACTTGGTGCGCGTGATGAGCGTTCTGCTCAATAATGCTGTTGAAGGGGCAGTTGAAAGCTATCAAAAACAACTAGAGGTAGCTATCATCAAATTGGATCTTGAAACCCTAGTTGTTATCCAAAACTCTTGTAAAAAAAGAAAGGTAAAATCCGAAGATTTATTTGAATTAGGATTTTCAACTAAAGGAAGACATAGAGGACTTGGACTCAATAATGTTAAAGAAATTTTAGGAAAATATGACAATGTTATTTTAGAAACAGAAATTGATAATGATGTATTTAAACAAGTGATTAGATTTAAGAGGGAACTGATATGAAAGTATTAATTTTAGAAGATATTATAGAACACCAAGTAAGGTTGGAAACAACTCTGAATAAAATTTCTAAGGAAACAAATATTCCTATCTCCTATAAAACAACAGGAAAAGTGAGAGAGTTTATGGAATATGTAGAGCATGATGAAGTTAATCAGCTTTATTTTCTAGATATTGATATCAATGGAATTGAGAGAAAAGGATTTGAGGTTGCTCAATTTATTCGTCACCGCAATCCTTATGCCATTATTGTTTTTATTACAAGTCGATCTGAATTTGCTACCTTGACTTATAAATACAAAGTTTCAGCATTGGATTTCATTGATAAAGAAACCAGTGATCAAGTTTTTAAAAATAGAATTGCCGACTGTGTACTTTACACTAAGACTACTTTACTTGAAAACCAATCAGTCGTTGATTATTTTGATTATAGTTACAAAGGAAATGATCTTTGTATTCCTTATCATGATATTCTCTACATTGAGACAACTGGAACTTCTCATAAATTACGAATTGTAGGTAAGAATTTTGCAAAAGAATTCTACGGAACAATGACAGATATTCAAGAAAAGGATAAGGAAACCCAACGTTTTTATCTAGCTCACAAGTCGTTTTTAGTCAATATCGGTAATGTGAGAGAAATTGATCGTAAAAAAATGGAAGTTGTATTTTATGAAGATCATCGTTGCCCTATCTCTCGCCTAAAAACTAAAAAATTGAGAGAACTAATGGCTAAAAACCAAAAAAAGTAATTGACAATTTTTGATAAATTGATATAATGGTTATATCTGCTACAGGTAGAGGGTCCGTTGGTTAAGAAATCGTCTTTTCATAGCGGTAACACGGGTTCGAATTCTGTACGGACTATTTAATCCGCCATAGCTCAGTTGGTAGTAGCGCATGACTGTTAATCATGATGTCGTAGGTTCGAGTCCTACTGGCGGAGTCAGATGAAAGGAACACTAATTTGCTGTTCCTTTTTTTGATTCTTTGTCCGATGTAATGAGGGGAGGCATACCTAACATACGGATAGATAATGATTTGTGTCCTAAAATAAAACTAAGGAAATTGTATTGCCTTAGCCTAATAAGAATAACAAAATAGGCTCCATAATATTCATAGGGGGGTGATTTCCTATAAATATTATAGAGCTTTTTATTAATTTGTATCCCCTAACATTTTCATCAAAAAGTCCGTGATTTCTTGTGGACTTTCTTTTTTTCCGTGGGCAATCCAGGTTTGACAGACTCCAAAGAGAGCATTTGTCAGGTAGACGCTACTGTATTCTAATTCTATTTCATTTAGTTTGAGTTGCATAAAACGTTTTTGAAGGTCTGTGCTCAATAGGATGTGAAGTTTATTTCTCAAGAAATTTTGAATTTCCTTGGTTCCATTTTCAGATAAAAGAGTTGCTAGAAGCGGTTCTGATTCTAAGTATTCAAATACTTCTAGAATAGCATCTCGTTTGTGATTAGCATGTTTTTGAAAGATATATTCGAAGGTATGAAATAGTTTACTTTGGTAATGTTCAATCATATCGTATTTATCTTTGTAATGAGTATAGAAACTGGAGCGGCTAATTCCAGCTTTTTGTGCTAATTTAACAGTTGTAATCTGATCGAATGGTTGTTCCATCAATAATTCTACCATGGCATTTTCGATAATACGCTTGGTTTTTAATCGTTTATTACTTTCTTGCATGTTCCCTCCAAATGAACATTTTTAGACAATGTGTTCAAGAAATAGTTTTTTTATCTTGTCTTTTTAATTTTTTTATGTATAATCTATTATATCAAAAATTTAGACAAGTAGTTTAAAAAAGGAGACAATATGTTTAAAGAATGGAAAGCAATCTTTAAAAAACCGACATTTATTATTGTCATGATAGGAATTTCCTTAATTCCAGCTCTTTACAATATCATTTTCTTATCATCAATGTGGGATCCATATGGTAAACTTTCGGAGTTACCTGTAGCAATTGTTAATAAGGATCAAGCTGCTACTTATAATGATGAAAAACTCACTATTGGTGAAGACATGGTGTCTAATTTAAAAGATAGTAATAGCCTTGATTTTCATTTTGTAGATGAAGGTGAGGGAGAAAGAGGCCTGCGGGATGGAGATTATTACATGGTCGTAACGTTGCCAAGTAATCTTTCTGAGAAAGCTTCTTCTATCCTTACAAATCATCCTGAACAGATGACGATTGACTATCAGACATCAAGTGGTCATAGTTTTATTGCAAGCAAGATGAGTGATTCTGCCATGACACAAATCAAACAGACTGTGGCTACTAATGTTACTCAATCTTATACCAAAGCTTTATTTGAGAAGATGGGTGATTTAAAACTTGGTTTATCTCAAGCTGCAAATGCAAGTTTACAGTTGGCTGATGGTTCGAATCAGCTTTCGGATGGGAGTCAAACCTTAACGACCAATCTTCAAACCTTAGCTCAATCAAGTCTCACATTTTCTAATGGTGCTGATCAATTATCTACAGGTTTAGGAACCTATACAGCTGGTGTAAATCAGTTAAATCTTGGTCTTGGTAATTTTAATACTGGTTTAAATCAATATACCAGCGCTATTTCACAAATCGACAATGGATTAAACCAACTGAATTCACAGATACCGGCACTGGTATCAGGATTGACTCAACTTGATTCAGGCACACAAGCCTATACAGGTGGTGTTTCTCAATTAAATTCAGGATTAAATCAATTTTCACTTGGTATTGATACTTATACAAATGGAGTTCAAAGTCTATCATCAGGTGCAAATCAGATTTCTACTAAATCAGAGACTCTACGTACAGGATTAACAAAACTTAATCAAGGTATTCAAGAACTTTCTACTCAATTAAATGGGGCAAACCAACAAAAAGATCAGATTAAACAATTAGCAACTAGTTTAGAGCAATTTAATCAAGCTATTCAAAATATTCAAACAGCAAATAGTGGAGAGATAACACAAGTAACAAACCAGCTTTCTAGTAGTCTATTAACGATTGCAAATTCAGCACAAAGCATCATTACTTCAAATCAAGCTGAAAAAGAAACTACTTTGTCAGCTATTCAATCTACTAGTGCTTATCAAAGCTTAACTCCTGACCAACAGGCAGAGATAACTTCTGTGGTTTCTAATCCATCATCTTCTACTAGTGAGTCAGCACGAACAATTTTAACTACAGTTCAAACGTTACAATCTTCTTTAGAAAATGTAACCACTCAAACAGATAGTCTAACTCAATTAAAGAATCACTCAAGTCAATTATTACCAACTGCTTCTTCAACATTGACAAGTTTGTCAAGTGGATTAACACAGGTTCAAACAGCAATTGATGGTCAATTATTGCCAGCTAGTCAAACTCTTGCATCTGGTATTGACAACTACACAAAATCAGTAGACCAAGTAGCTTTAGGAGCAAGTCAGTTGAGTTCGAAAAATTCGAACTTGACAGGAAGTTTCAATAAGTTGCTACAAGGTTCTAATCAGTTGACAGAAAAATCTTCAACATTGACAGGTGCTACTGCTAAGTTAGCAGAGAATGCACCAGAATTAGCAACAGGAATTGATAAACTTGCATCAGGTGTCAACCAAGTAAACAATAAAACATCAGATTTAACCGCTGGATTTAATCAATTACAAGCGGGATCTCAACAATTAGCTGATAAATCAGACCAGCTAGTTTCTGGTGCAAATCAACTATCTAATGGTTCTGAAAAATAGCTAGTGGAGCAGATCAACTTGCTCAAGGATCAGAAATTCTACAATCAGGACTTGGAAAATTAAGTGATGGTTCAAGTCAATTAAATCAAGGTTTGACAGAGGCTGAGGGGCAATTGAAACAGGCTTCAACTGAACCAACAAATGCAGATTTACTAGCTGATCCTCTAAATCTTTCAAAAACTGATAAGGATCAAGTAGCAGTTAATGGAATTGCCATGGCTCCATATATGATATCAGTTGCTCTTTTTGTTGCTGCTATTTCAACTAATATGATTTTTGCTAAATTGCCTTCTGGGCGTCATCCAGAAAGTCGCTGGGCTTGGTTTAAGTCTCGATTTGAAATTAACGGTATCATTGCTGGTTTGGCAGGAGTATTAGTTTATGGCGGAGTACATTTAATCGGACTGACTGCAGTTCACGAATTCAAAACCTTAGCTTTGATCATTTTAACCAGCCTTGCTTTTATGGCGATGGTAACAGCATTGACAACCTGGAATTCTCGCCTAGGCGCCTTCTTCTCCTTAATTTTATTACTCCTTCAATTAGCATCAAGTGCAGGAACTTATCCTTTAGCTTTGACGAATCAATTCTTTAAAACTATTAACCCATGGTTACCAATGAGTTATTCAGTTTCAGGTTTACGACAAACCATTTCTATGACAGGTAATATTCATAGTCAGATTATTTTCCTTATCTTTACAGTAATGATTTTTGTTGCTTTAGGAATGCTTGCTTACCAACCTAAAAAAGTTGAAGAAGATTAAAAACTATCGACCAATTCGGTCGATAGTTTTTTTATCTAGAATATTTTTTCTTTGAATATCATAAAAAATAAAGACAATAATGGCTATAAGAGAACAACTTGCACCAGCAACAAATCCTTTTGGTATAAAGGAAAGGGTAATAGTTCCTTCACCTTCAGGAACATCAATTTTCATAAATCCAGTTTGTGCCTGTTGAATTTGTAATTTTTTACCATTTTGATAAGCAGACCATCCTTGGTCGTAAGGAATTGTGAAAAAGATCGATGTTTCATTCTTTACCTTATAATTTACAATGACTTTATTTTTATATGAGCTCACTTCTACTGGATTTTCTTTTATTTTACCAATTGCCCCTGTATACTTTTTAGTATCTAAACGATAGAAAGTTGGAGATTCAAATGATACTTGTGCATTTCCTGGAAACTTAACCTGGATATCAAAAGTTTGTTTGTTTTCTGTATATCCAAGATTAAAAAATGTAAAAGCATTATCTGTGGTAAAGGATTTTTTTTCACCATTGACAATGAGGTCAACTTGCTTTTTCTTATCATTTGAAAAATTTAGCTTTGTCATGGAAAGGTAGACCTGACTATTATCAGGTACTTCAATGCTGTAGCTGATAGTTGCATCTTCAGTATCAGTTCCGTTTAGATTGACCACGCTGTCACCAGAGTCTGTATGATGATTTATCGGATAAAAGTACTCTTCATTTAAGCCAGCAATTTGATTTAAAAATTGAGTTTGGTTATCAAGAGTATGGTCATTAAAAGTGACATCTTTATAAAGAGACTGTGTAGCAAAAGCAATTGGGAGAGCGAATTGATTTTTATAAAGGGTTAGATTATCTTTTTGATAGCTTGGATGAAAACCATATTTATCTGGATAGGTTTCAGAAATATTGTAGCTGATTCCAAATAGACTATCTGCAATGATAGTATTATTTGCATAACGAAGATTAAGGTTGGTACCTGAAGATTTAAAACCCAACTTATCTAACGTTGTACTTGCAGAACGATTACGAACAGATGAAAATTGTGAGATGCCATTGTAGTTAAATTTTATGCTATCGTTTCCAGTTTGAGTTTGTAACTTTTCAGTTCGTGTAAATGTATCTGGTTGCTGTTTGGTATACTCCAAAATAGCTTCCATACTTTGAATATCTTTATCATAGGTACTACGAGAAGCAAATCCCCATTCTTTCGTAATTCCATTTAGTTGAGATGAAGTATTAAAACTAATTTCACTTATTGTAAATATCAAAATAAGAATTGAAAAGATTTTTGGAGAAATCAGTTTTTTAATAAGTGCCAATAATAACAGTAAGTATACCACTAAGAATTCAAGCGTTAAGAGTACATTTAATTTAGTTAAAAACGAATAATGATTTTTAAAATAAATGGTTGCCAGATAGCCAGATAAAAGTAAAGTTATTGAGAATAAAATGTTCCACAATTTTATATCTTTAACTCTATTTAAAACTTCTGCTGATATATAAATTAAAAGAGTAGAGAAAATCCACGCATAGCGATGAAGAAACATATTTGGCGCGTGCATTCCTTGCCAAAATAAATCTAAGGCTTCTAGATAAAAACTAGCAATGATGATAATGAGTAGAGTTGCATAGCATAGTTTCACGTGAAACTTAATTGATTTTAATGTAAAGAATACAATTGTTAAGATAAAAGGAAGGAGGCCAACAAAAATCATTGGGATGGAACCATACTTAGTTGTATCGAAAGCACCAATGAATTGTTTAGCGAATAGATCTAGATACCAACTGGTATCTGTTTTTATTTTTGTAATAGCGGTTAGTTTTTCACCATGAGTTCTTAAATCAAACAAGGTTGGGAGTGTCATGATGAAACTTGTTAAACCAGCGAGTAAGGATGTTAGGAAAAAATCAAGGAAAGAATATTTGCGACTTTTAAAATCCCAGGAAAGTTGGCAAAAATACCAAACTACTAAAAACAGGGCAGTCATATAACCAAAATAGTAGTTTTGGATAAATAATATTGACAAACTTGTAAAGTATAGAATACTTTTTTTTTCCGTTATGAGTAGATGTAAACCAGTTAAAATTAAGGGAATTAAAATAAAAACATCTAACCAGGTTTTAATCTCAAGTTGACTAACTGTAAAGCTCATTAAAGCATATGAGGTAGATAGAGCTAATCGAAGTGGGGCTGGTATATTTTTAAATAGTTTACTCAAGCTAAAAAAGGTTGACAGACCTATCAAGCCAAATTTCAACAAGGTTGCAAGATAAACTGCATCTGGCATGCTTGATACATCAAAAAAATAAGCAAGAGGAGATAGAAAACTACCAAGGTAATAACTGGACAAGGCATAAAAATTGAGACCTAGACCGCTGGTAAAAGTATAAAATAGACTATCACTCCCATGTAAAATATTACGAAGATTAAGATCAAAAATAACATATTGATGAAATCCATCCCCTAATAAAGGTGAAGTATCACTATTCCAGTAGATACCTTGAGAAAGATAGACTCCGAACATAATCACTAGGGGAATGATGAAAGAAATAAGATAGGTCCAATAGTTTCTGAAAAATGTTTTCATGTTACCTCATAGAATGTTAGAAAACTCAGTTGGTTAATCCAACTGAGTTTTAAAGTATTATTTAGTCTTTCCAAAGTTCTTTGACTTTTGCTTGTACTTCAGCATTTTCTAAAAATTCATCATAGGTTTCATCGATACGGTCGATTACACCGTTTTTAGATAGGACAATAATGTGGTTAGCCAATGTTTGAATGAATTCATGGTCATGGCTGGCGAAGATGATAGATTCTTTGAAGTTTCAATCCATCGTTCAAACTTGAAATAGATTCCAAATCTAGGTGATTAGTAGGATCGTCAAGTACTAGAACATTTGATTTTAAAAGCATGAGTTTCGATAGCATCACGCGCACTTTTTCTCCTCCTGACAAGACATTTACAGGTTTGTTAACCTCATCTCCAGAGAAGAGCATACGACCAAGGAAACCACGCAAGAAGGTATTGTCATCTTCTTCTTTACTTGCAAATTGGCGCAACCAGTCAAGAATAGATTCACCCCCAGCAAAATCAGCTGAATTGTCTTTTGGTAAGTAAGAACGACTAGTTGTAACTCCCCACTTGACAGTTCCTTCATAGTCGATATCACCCATAATAGCACGGATGAGAGCAGTTGTTTGGATATCGTTTTGTCCGATAAGAGCTGTCTTGTCACCTGGACGCAAGATAAAGCTGATGTTGTCAAGAATAGTTTCGCCATCAATCTTGACAGATAGATTTTCTACTGTCAAGAGGTCGTTACCGATTTCTCGTTCAGCTTTAAAGTTGATAAATGGATATTTACGACTAGATGGTACAATTTCTTCAAGTTCAATCTTATCAAGCATTTTCTTACGTGATGTTGCTTGTCTTGATTTAGAAGCATTAGCAGAGAATCGAGCAACGAATTCTTGGAGTTGCTTAATTTTTTCTTCTGCTTTTGCATTACGGTCTGCTAGCAATTTAGCAGCAAGCTCAGAAGATTCTTTCCAGAAATCGTAGTTTCCGACATAGAGTTTGATTTTTCCAAAGTCAAGGTCGGCCATGTGAGTACATACTTTGTTTAAGAAGTGACGGTCATGGGATACGACAATAACGGTGTTATCAAAGTCAATCAAGAAATCTTCTAACCAAGTAATAGATTGGATATCAAGACCGTTGGTTGGCTCGTCTAGAAGAAGAACATCTGGTTTACCAAACAAGGCTTTAGCAAGGAGAACTTTCACTTTATCTCCATTTGCTAGTTCACTCATATTTTGGTAATGAAGATCTTCAGGGATATTCAAGTTTTGCAAGAGTTGTGAAGCCTCACTCTCAGCTTCCCAACCACCTAGTTCAGCAAATTCTCCTTCAAGCTCAGCTGCACGAACTCCATCTTCATCAGTAAAGTCTGCTTTCATATAGATAGCATCTTTTTCTTTCATGATGTTGTATAGTTTTTCATTACCCATGATAACAACATCAATAACACGTTCATCCTCATAGTCAAAGTGATTTTGACGAAGCACAGAAAGACGTTCATCAGGTCCAAGAGAAACATGACCAGTTGTAGGTTCGATATCACCAGCTAAGATTTTTAAAAATGTTGATTTACCTGCACCGTTAGCACCAATTAAACCATAGGTGTTTCCTTCCGTAAATTTGATGTTGACCTCATCAAAAAGTTTGCGATCACTAAAACGTAGTGAAACATCAGATACTGTTAGCAATTTTTTTCTCCTATTATATGTAATACTCTAATTCTACTAGAAATCAGCAAATATTCAAATTTTTATCTGTCAATTATTTGTAAAGGATGTTTACAAATAGTTTACAGTTGAGTAGTTGAAATCGTAATTATTTGATAAAAAAATTTATCTGTCTTTTTATCAAAAAAATGCTATAATTGAAAGGACCATATCAAAGGAGAATAAGATGAATAAACCCATTATTTTAACAGGAGATCGTCCAACGGGTAAATTACATATTGGGCACTACGTTGGTAGTTTAAAAAATCGTGTCTTATTACAGCAAGAAGATAAATATGACATGTTTGTTTTTTTGGCTGACCAGCAAGCTTTAACTGACCATGCAAAAGATCCACAAACTATTGTAGAGTCTATTGGGAATGTTGCCTTGGACTATCTTGCAGTGGGATTAGATCCTAATAAATCAACGATTTTCATTCAAAGTCAAATTCCAGAATTGGCAGAGTTGTCTATGTATTACATGAATCTGGTGTCTTTGGCTCGTTTGGAGCGTAATCCTACTGTAAAGACAGAAATTGCTCAGAAAGGATTTGGAGAAAGTATTCCAACTGGATTTTTAGTTTACCCAATTGCTCAAGCAGCAGATATCACAGCTTTTAAGGCTAACTATGTTCCTGTAGGTACAGACCAAAAACCGATGATTGAACAAACGCGTGAGATTGTACGTTCATTCAACCATGCCTATAATTGTGATGTTTTAGTAGAACCGGAAGGAATTTATCCAGAAAATGAAGGAGCAGGTCGCTTACCTGGTCTTGATGGAAATGCCAAAATGTCTAAATCGCTTAATAATGGTATCTACTTGTCAGATGATGCAGATACTTTGCGTAAGAAAGTAATGAGTATGTATACAGATCCAGATCACATTCGTGTCGAGGATCCAGGTAAGATTGAAGGAAATATGGTTTTCCATTATTTAGATGTTTTCGGACGTCCTGAAGATGCTCAAGAAATTGCTGACATGAAAGAGCATTATCAACGTGGAGGTTTAGGTGATGTAAGACTAAACGTTATCTACTGGAAATCCTAGAACGTGAACTTGGTCCAATCCGTGAACGTCGCCTTGAATATGCCAAAGATATGGGTGAAGTGTATAATATGCTTCAAAAAGGTAGTGAAAAAGCTCGAGAAGTTGCTGGCCAAACGCTATCAGAAGTAAAATCAGCAATGGGTCTAAATTACTTTCATTAATAGATAAAATACGAACTCTAAAACTATCTCTTCTTTAAAGTTAAAGGGATAGTTTTTTTACATTATCTATTATCAATATAATTGACAAATTTTCATAGAATGGTATGATAGATACAATACAAAAAGCGTCAAGCTCAAAAAGAAAGAAAAGAGGAAACTTCAATGTCTAATTGGGACACTAAATTTTTGAAAAAAGGTTTTACCTTTGATGATGTATTGCTTATTCCAGCAGAGAGTCATGTATTGCCTAATGATGCGGATTTAACAACAAAATTGGCAGATAATTTGACTTTAAATATCCCAATTATTACAGCAGCCATGGATACTGTAACAGAAAGCCAAATGGCTATTGCTATTGCGCGTGCAGGTGGTCTTGGTGTTATCCATAAAAATATGTCTATTGAACAGCAGGCAGATGAAGTTCGTAAGGTAAAACGTTCTGAAAATGGTGTTATCATTGATCCATTCTTCTTGACTCCAGAGCATACAATTGCAGAAGCAGATGAACTCATGGGACGTTACCGTATCAGTGGTGTTCCAGTGGTTGAAACTCTTGAAAATCGTAAATTGGTTGGTATTTTAACAAACCGAGACCTTCGTTTTATTTCTGACTATAACCAACCAATTTCAAAACACATGACCAGTGAAAACTTGGTTACTGCTCCAGTTGGTACAGACTTAAAAACTGCTGAGAGTATTCTTCAAGAACACCGTATTGAAAAACTTCCACTGGTTGATGAAAAAGGTCGTCTTTCTGGCTTGATCACAATCAAAGATATTGAAAAAGTAATTGAATTTCCAAATGCTGCAAAAGATGAATTTGGTCGCCTTCTTGTTGCTGGTGCGGTAGGTGTTACTTCTGATACATTTGAACGTGCAGAAGCACTCTTTGAAGCAGGGGCTGATGCCATTGTTATCGATACTGCTCATGGTCACTCAGCGGGTGTTCTTCGTAAAATCGCTGAAATCCGTGCGCATTTCCCAGACCGTACACTGATTGCCGGAAATATCGCTACTGCTGAAGGTGCGCGTGCCCTTTATGATGCAGGAGTTGATGTTGTTAAAGTTGGTATTGGGCCAGGTTCAATCTGTACAACTCGTGTTATTGCTGGTGTAGGAGTTCCTCAGGTAACAGCAATTTACGATGCAGCAGCAGTTGCTCGTGAATATGGAAAAACAATTATCGCTGATGGCGGAATCAAGTATTCTGGAGATATTGTAAAAGCCCTTGCTGCTGGAGGAAACGCAGTGATGCTCGGATCAATGTTTGCAGGAACGGATGAAGCTCCAGGTGAAACTGAAATTTTCCAAGGACGTAAGTTCAAGACATACCGCGGTATGGGTTCAATCGCTGCTATGAAGAAGGGTTCAAGCGACCGTTACTTCCAAGGTTCTGTCAATGAAGCAAACAAACTGGTTCCAGAAGGAATCGAAGGTCGTGTTGCTTATAAAGGTGCAGCAGCTGATATTGTCTTCCAAATGATTGGTGGTATCCGTTCTGGTATGGGTTACTGTGGTGCTGCTAACCTTAAAGAATTGCATGACAATGCTCAATTTATCGAAATGTCTGGTGCTGGTCTAAAAGAAAGCCATCCACACGATGTGCAAATCACAAATGAAGCACCAAACTACTCAATGTAATAAAAAAATCTCCTGTTTGACAGGAGATTTTTTGTTTTGACAAAACTGTAAACTTTAATTTACAACTATTTGACCGTTGTTTACTGTAAATAAACTGAGGGTATCAGGCAAGTTTTGAAGATGTTCTAAACTAGTTGTCGTAATAAAGGTTTGAATATTCTGAGATATAGTTTCTAATAATTTAAGTTGACGAGTATTGTCAAGTTCACTCATAACATCGTCAAGCAAAAGAATGGGAGACTCCTTAGTGATACTCTCCATCAATTCTATTTCTGCAAGTTTTATAGATAAAACGAGACTACGATGTTGCCCTTGACTTCCAAAGCTTGCGTCCATTCCATTGATTAAGAAAATCATATCATCCCGATGAGGACCAACTCCAGTATTCTTTTTAAATAAATCTCTTGATCTACTTTTTTGAAGTGCTGTATAAAAAGATTCTGATAGGTGTTCCTTGTCAGTAAAGTTTACAGATGGTTGATAACAAATTGACAATTCTTCTAATTGGTTCGAAATATCAAAGTGTTTTTCACGACCAAAAGACTCCATTTTTTTGATAAATTCTTCTCTGTGGACCATCACTCGACAACCATAGTCTACTAGCTGGTCATCCAGAACAGATAAAGGTTTCGTCAATCTGATTCGCTGACTTTAAGTAGGTATTTCTTTGTTTGAGCACATGGTTGTAGCTTGACAAGTCTGACAAGTATATGGGTTTGATTTGCCCTAGCTCCATATCTATAAACTTACGTCGGATAGCTGGTGCTCCTTTGACAAGTTGTAAATCTTCGGGTGCAAATAGTACAACATTCATGTGTCCAATATAGTCAGATAGCCGAGCTTGCTTTAAGTGATTGACTTTAGTAATCCGACCTTTTGGGGTTAAGTCAATCTCAAGTGGAACAGTAGTCGTTCGTTTTTGAAGAATTCCAGAAACTTGAAGTTGTTGTTCTTCAAATTGAATTAAATTTTTGTCCGTCTTTGTCCGATGACTTCTAGTTAAAGCTAAAAAGTAAATACTTTCCAGAAGATTGGTTTTGCCTTGTGCATTTCGACCAACAAATACATTCAATTTAGGATTAAACTCAATCTCAGTATCCTGATAGTTTCTAAATTGCTTGATGGATAATTTTTTTAGCCACATACTTATCTACCTGGGAAACGTGGTGCAGTTTTTGTTTCAGCTTTCTGGGTCTTTTTTGTTGGCTTTTTTTTGACCGTCTTATTCATTTCTTTGACAAGTTTAGCCACACGTTCTTTCTCAAGTTTTTCTTGGAGATATTCTTCCTGTTCTTCTAAGCTCGGTTGCGTCAGAATGATTTGGATTTTCATGTCAGGAATGTCGATAGAGTCTCCGATTCTTACTTTTTTCCCACGACGATTTTCTAATTCCCCATTAAAATAGACAAGATGCTCAGCTAAAAAGGATTTAATAGCTCCGCCACTGTGTATAATACCAAGTTCTTTCAAGAGAGCTTGGAGAGTGATAAATTCTTCAAATAATTTGTATTCCATAGTTCACCTCAATCTTTGGTATTATACCATATTTTACCTTGAAATGGCAGAGGTAAATCCGTTAGAAATGAAAGCGATTTTAATTCTAAAAGGGGTAAAGAGAACAAGAAAAATTTCTCTTTTCATGGTATAATAGAACTCTATGTAGAAGGAGGTAAGCGATGGAGTTAGTACCTGGAATTGCAGTGCATTTTATCCAATCAAAAAAATTTAAAACTAATAAAATTACTGTGCGTTTCACAGCTCCATTGTCTTTGGATTCAATTTCAAGTCGCATGTTAAGTGCCAGTATGCTTGAAACTGCCAACCAAAGTTATCCAACTGCTCAACTGTTTCGAAAACGTTTAGCAACCTTGTATGGAACTGATTTGTCAGCGCACGCCTATCGAAGAGGACAAAGTCATCTTGTGGATTTGAGTATTTCCTATGTGCGTGATGAATTTTTAAGTAAGAAAAACGTATTAACTTCTCAAATTTTAGAATTATTGCACCAGGTTCTGTTTACACCATTGTCGGATGAGGATGGATTTGAGAAAAATGCTTTTGACATTGAGAAAAAACAGATCTTATCAAGGATAGAATCAGAATTGGAAGACCCATTCTTCTTTGCACATAAAGAGTTAGATCAATTGTTTTTCCAAGAAGAATCAATGCAGCTAGTTCCTAAAGATTTGATTTCTAGAATTTCAGAAGAGACTCCAGAAACATGTTTTTCAAGCTATCATAAAATGCTAAAAGAAGACCAAATAGATATTTTCTTCTTGGGTGACTTTAATGAAATTGAAGTTTTAGAGTTTTTACATAAATTTCCTTTAACAGGTCGTAAATCAGCTGTAAACATTCAATATCAGCAACCCTATTCTAATATTCTTAGAGAAGGTATTGTTAGAAAGAGATTAGGACAGTCTGTTTTAGAGATGGGTTACCATAGTTCAGTGGCATATGGTGATGAAGCACAGATGGCAGTGCTTCTTGTCAATGGTCTTTTAGGAGCCTTTCCTCATTCGAAACTGTTTACCCAAGTGCGAGAAAAGGAAGGTCTGGCCTATACTGTATCGAGTCATTTGGATCTTTTTAGTGGATTTTTACGATTGTTTGCTGGAATCGATCGGCAAAATCGAAATAAAGTAAGAAAATTGATGAATCATCAGTTGCTTGACATAAAAAATGGCAAGTTTACAGATAAGGAAATTGATCAGACCAAACAAATGATTCGTCGATCCTTACTACTAGCTCAGGATAATCAAGATTCTATTGTCGATAAATATTATCTGTCAACTTTTTTTGGGAAAGCGAATCTTGATACAAAAACTTTAATCGATAAGCTTGAACAAATTGATAGAGAAGCGATTTGTGAAGCAGCAAATAGTTTTAAGTTGCAGGCTATTTATTTTATGGAAGGAGCAGAATGACCAGACCTATTTTTCAAAAGAAATATTATCCTGCTGTAAAAGAAACTTTGTATCAAACTAGATTAGAAAATGGTTTGACAGTTACTTTACTACCTAAAAAGGATTTTAACGAGGTTTATGGAGTTGTGAGTGTCCAAGTCGGTTCTGTTGACACAAGGTTTACAGTAGATGGTAAGGGCTTGCAACAATATCCTCAAGGGATCGCTCATTTCTTAGAACATAAGCTTTTTGAAAGAGAAGATTCTGGAGATGTTATGGCAGCTTTTACAGAGCTAGGGGCTGAAAGTAATGCCTTTACGAGCTTACAAATACTAGCTATCTTTTCTCGACCTCTGAAAATGTTCTAGAGTGCTTAGATTTGCTTGAAGAACTTGTCACTACTTTCAATATGACTGAAGAATCTGTGGAGAGCGAAAAGGATATCATTCAGCAGGAAAGAGAGATGTATCAGGATGATCCGGATTCTTGTCTATTTTTCAAGACTTTGGCAAATCTCTATCCAGAAAGTCCATTAGCTTCAGATATTGTTGGCAGTGAAAACTCCATTGATGCAATTTGCCTGGAGGATTTGAAAGAGAACTTTAAAGAGTTTTACAGACCTGTCAATAGTAATATCTTTTTAGTGGGGAATTTTGATTTTGAACTGCTTGAAGATTATTTTACTAAGAAATCTTATCTTCAAGAGAAAAAACATGAGTTTAAAAGAGAACAAATACCTTTACATCCTGTAAAGACTACTGAAAGTATACGGATGGACGTGGCTTCTCCAAAATTAGCGATTGGTATTAGAGGAAATAAAGAAATCGGAAATCGAGATCAATATCGTTATCATCTTTTATTGAAATTGTTGTTTACAATGATGTTTGGTTGGACTTCACAAAGATTTCAAAGATTATATGAGTGTGGAAAACTGGATGCTTCTTTATCTCTAGAAATAGAAGTGGATCCTCGTTTCCACTTTGCGATGTTGACAATGGATACAAAGGAACCTGTGGCACTTTCTCATCAATTTCGTAAAGCTATTCGCAATTTTATGAAAGATGAGGATGTAACAGAGGATCATTTGGATATTGTAAAAACTGAGATGTATGGGGAATTTCTTCATAGTATGGAGTCCTTAGAATATATTGCTACTCAGTATCATCCAACTGAGACAGGCTCGACCCTGTTTGACCTTCCTAAACTTTTTGCAGGAAATTACTTTAGAAGATGTTCTAGAAGCAGGACATGATTTGATAGATAATAGCGATATGGTTGATTGTACAATTTTTCCCGATATAATCGCTAGAAAATACACTAGAAAGAAGGAATGTTAAGTATGAGAAAAACAATTGGTGAGGTCTTACGTCTTGCAAGAATTAACCAAGGACTGAGCTTAGAAGAATTGCACAGAAAGACAGATATTCAGCTGGATTTGTTGGAGGCAATGGAGTCAGATGATTTTTGACAAACTACCGAGTACTTTTTTATGCTCGTTCATTTTTTGAGAAAGTATGCTTGGGCTGTTGAATTAGATGAAAATATCGTTCTAGATGCCTATGATTCAGGAAGTATGATTACTTATGAAGAAGTTGATGTAGATGAGATTGAACTTTCAGGACGTAGACGGTCTAATCGAAAGAAAAATTCATTTCTCCCGCTATTTTACTTTGTTCTTTTTTCTTTATCAATTTTAATTTTTGTAACCTACTATGTGTGGAATTATATTCAAACCCAACCAACTGCGTCTTCTGCGGCAACTTATAGTGTTGTGAGTTCAACAAGTAGCTCTAGTAGTGTAGCATCAAGTAGTAGTCAAGCTACTAGTTCATCAAGTTCGAGCGAGGCAACTACTTTGACTGTTTCAGGTCAGGGAGATGCTTTATCAGTGGAATATAAGACATCTAAAGATTCTGCGGAGCTTCAATTATCTGTAACAGATGCAACAAGCTGGATTAGTGTTTCGGATACTGATTTAGCAGGAGGAGTGACTCTTGAACCTAATAATAAAATAGCTAAAACAACCATTTCCAAAGGATCTCCAGTAACCATAACATTGGGTGTTGTTAAAGGAGTGTCGGTGAAAATTGATAATAAGGAAATTGACACTTCAAAATTAACTGGTCAAACTGGTTGGATTACTCTAACATTAAGTTCAAACTAAAGGAAGGATAACATGAAAAAAGAGAATATTCCTAATATGCTTACGCTTGGTAGAATTTTATTTATTCCGATTTTTATTCTCCTTCTATCAGTTGGACCATCTCCTGTGTTACATAAAATAGCAGCAGTTATTTTTGCTATTGCCAGTATCACTGATTATCTAGATGGTTATTTAGCTAGAAAATGGCAAGTGGTTAGTAATTTCGGAAAGTTTGCAGATCCAATGGCTGATAAATTATTGGTCATGTCAGCCTTTATCATGTTGGTCGGTCTAAAGATGGCACCAGCTTGGGTGGTAGTAGTTATTATCTGCCGTGAACTTGCAGTCACTGGTTTGCGCTTGCTCTTAGTTGAAACAGGGGGTACCGTTCTAGCTGCTGCTATGCCTGGAAAAATCAAGACATTTAGTCAGATGTTTGCGATTATATTCTTGCTACTTCACTGGACTGTTCTTGGTCAGATAACTCTTTATATTGCCTTGTTCTTCACAGTTTATTCTGGTTATGATTATTTCAAGGGAAGCGCATATTTGTTTAAAGGAACCTTTCGTTAGATATGGAATCGATTATTGAGATAAAAGACCTGTCTTTTCGATATCAGGCAGATCAAGAACATTATGATGTTCATAACATTACGTTTCACGTGAAACGTGGAGAATGGTTGTCAATCGTTGGTCATAATGGTAGTGGAAAATCAACGACAGTTCGCTTGATTGATGGTTTGCTAGAGGCTGAATCTGGAGAAATTTGGATAGACGGTGATTGCCTAACTCCAGAAAATGTCTGGGAAAAAAGACGTAAGATTGGTATGGTCTTTCAAAATCCTGATAACCAATTCGTAGGAGCAACTGTTGAAGACGACGTTGCTTTTGGACTGGAAAATCAAGGAATCCCACTTGAAGAGATGAAGAAACGCGTTTCTGAAGCTTTATCATTGGTTGGGATGGCTGAATTTGCTAAAAAGGAACCAGCTCGCTTGTCAGGAGGTCAGAAACAGAGAGTAGCTATTGCAGGAGTTGTTGCTCTGCGACCAGATATTTTAATCTTGGATGAGGCTACAAGTATGTTGGACCCTGAGGGACGATTAGAGTTGATTAAGATAGTCCAGAAGATTCGCAAAGACCATCAGATGACAGTCATCTCCATTACGCATGATTTGGATGAGGTGGCCATGAGTGATCGAGTTTTGGTGATGAAAAAGGAGAAATCGAGTCAACTAGCACTCCTAGAGAGTTATTTTCTAGATCAGATTTAGATCAAATTGGCTTAGATCAACCCTTTGTCAACCGATTAAAAGAATCACTACGTACCAGTGGCTTGAAATTATCAGAGCACTATCTGTCCGAAGAGGAGCTCGAGGAGGCTTTATGGGAATTATTCTAGACAATGTTAGTTATACTTATCAGGAAGGAACGCCCTTTGCCTCAGCTGCCTTGTCAGATGTCAGTTTGACCATAGAAGATGGTTCCTATACTGCTATTATTGGGCATACAGGAAGTGGGAAATCCACAATTTTGCAGCTTTTAAATGGTTTGCTAGTTCCCACAGAGGGAAGTGTTCGTGTCTTTGATACATTGATTACATCAACATCTGTTAATAAGCAAATTCGTCAAATTCGTAAACAAGTTGGGTTGGTGTTTCAGTTTGCAGAGAATCAAATTTTTGAGGAAACTGTCCTAAAAGATGTGGCTTTTGGCCCTCAAAATTTTGGAGTTTCTGTAGAAGAGGCAGAAGCTATTGCGCGTGAAAAACTAGCTTTAGTAGGAATCGATGAATCACTCTTTGAACGAAGTCCATTTGAACTCTCAGGTGGACAAATGAGACGGGTTGCTATTGCTGGAATTTTGGCAATGGAGCCAAGAATTTTGGTCTTAGATGAGCCAACAGCTGGTTTGGACCCAATTGGTCGAAAAGAGTTGATGACCTTGTTTAAAAAGCTTCATCAAGATGGCATAACAATTGTTTTAGTAACTCACCTTATGGATGATGTGGCCGAATTTGCTGACCAAGTTTATGTGATGGAAAAAGGGAAACTAGTTAAGGGTGGGAAACCAAGTCTTGTCTTTCAAAATGTCGAATTTATGGAAAAAATCCAATTGGGTGTTCCTAAAATCACACGATTTGCTCAAAGGCTAGTTGACAGAGGAATTTCTTTCGAACAATTGCCGATAACGATAGAGGAGTTTAAGGAGTTTATCAATGGATAATATGATTTTAGGTCGATACATACCAGGAAATTCGATTATTCATCGTCTAGATCCTCGTAGTAAGTTAGTAGCAATGATTTTATTAATCATCATCGCCTTTTGGGCCAATAATCCAATTACAAATCTCATACTCTTCATTGCAACAGGCATATTTGTCGTTTTATCAGAAGTTCCCTTATCTTTTTTTATAAAAGGTTTGCGATCTATGTTTTTTCTGATTGCTTTTACAACCCTTTTTCAACTGTTCTTTATCTCTGGCGGTGATGTCTTGCTTGAGATTGGGTTTATAAAAATTACAAGTCATGGTATTGAGCAGGCTGGAATCATTTTTTGCCGCTTTGTGTTGATTATCTTTTTCTCAACCTTGCTTACTCTGACCACCATGCCACTAAGCCTGGCAACAGCAGTTGAGTCCTTGCTTGAACCTTTAAAAAGATTTAAAGTGCCTGTTCATGAAATTGGGCTCATGTTGTCTATGAGTTTGCGATTTGTACCAACCTTGATGGATGATACGATTCGCATTATGAATGCTCAAAAGGCGCGTGGTGTTGATTTTGGAGAAGGAAATGTAATTCAAAAAGTTAAGGCTATGATTCCTATTTTGATTCCTTTGTTCGCTACAAGTTTGAAACGAGCGGATTCTCTTGCTACAGCCATGGAAGCTAGAGGCTATCAAGGTGGAAATGGACGCAGTCAGTATCGACAGTTAAATTGGATGAACAGAGACAGTATAGCGCTATTATTTGTTTGTGTATTGGGTGCAATTCTATTTTTGCTAAAATCTTAGAATGTAATATAAGGTAGAGGTATGAATCGTTTTAAAAAATCAAAATATATCATTGTTCTATTTGTCGTTGTATTAGTAGTATCCGTTTTTTTAGTGACAACACAATCAAGTGCAGTTGTAACAAAAGTTGGAGATGGAATTTCATTAGTCGATAGAATAGTGCAAAAGCCTTTTCAATGGCTTTCTTCCGTAAAATCTGATTTAGGTCGTTTGACCAGAACCTATAACGAGAATGAAACTCTCAAAAAAGAACTCTATCAGATGAAGAAGGAAACGAATGAAGCAGACAGTTTGAAGGAAGAAAATGAGCAACTACGTCAGTTATTGGATATGAAGTCAAAATTGAATGCAACCAAGTTAATTGCTTCTGATGTCATCATGAGAACTCCTGCAACTTGGAAACAAGAGTTGACAATTGATGCAGGTTCTCAACAAGGCGTGACAAGTAATATGCTTGTTATAGCTGGTGGGGGACTGATTGGAAGCGTGGGAAAGGTTGAAGATAACTCTACTGTGGTCAACTTATTGACCAATGCGGAAAATACGGAGAAAATATCCGTTAAAATCCAACACGGTTCTACTAGTATATATGGCATTATCATTGGGTACGACAAAGAAAAAGACTTGCTTAAAATAAGCCAGTTAAATAGTAGTAGTGATATCAGTCAAGGAGACAAGGTAGTAACAGGAGGTCTGGGCAACTTTAAAACAACAGATATTCCAGTAGGGGAGGTTGTATCAGTTACCCATAGTAGTGATTATCTAACAAGAGAAGTTATGGTCAAACTCCATGCTGATCCAATGAATCTAAAAGTCGTAGAGTTAGTGGGGAACCCATCATGAGACTGTTGAAGCAGATAGGAATGTTTTTGCTCTTGCCCTTAATAATCTTAATAGATAGTCATTTAGGGCAATTTGTAAATAGTTTTTTTCCACATTTTCAAATTGTGAGCCACTTTATCTTTATCTTCTTGTTGTTTGAAACTATTGAAGTATCGGAGTATCTATTTTTAGTTTATTGCTTATTTATTGGTCTTATATACGATATTTATTTTTTCCATTTAGTAGGGATTGCTAGTCTTCTTTTTGTGATTATTGGTGCAATCATTTATAAAAATAATGCGATCATTTTCTCAAATAGATGGACTAGACTATTAGCTATTTTAATGATGACTTTCTCTTTTGAATTTGGTAGCTTTCTTCTAGCGCAAATGATTGGATTAACTGCTGAAAGTATAACAGTCTTTATCGTCTATGGTCTAGTTCCATCAATGATATTAAACTGTCTCTGGATGTTAGTTTTCCAGTTTATTTTTTTGGAAAAAATATATCTATAAGAAAGAAACAAAAACTGTAATAAAGGCGTAATATTTATTAGGCCTTTTTTTGATATACTAGTATTGTCTTAAAAGAAGGAGTATTTACACTTATGAAGAAAAAAATCCTAGCATCACTTTTTGTTAAGTACAGTATTAGTCTCACAAGGAGCTGTTCTTTCAAGTGTTAAAGCAAATACAACAGATGAAAAGATTGCTGCTCAAGATAGTAAAATTAGTAACTTGACAGCTCAACAGAAAGAAGCTCAAAAACAAGTAGACGAAATTCAAACTAAAGTTTCAGCTATTCAATCAGAGCAAGAAAAATTACAATCTGAAAACGAAAAACTTCAAGAGGAATCTAAAAAACTTGAAGGTGAAATCGCAGAGCTTTCAAAAAATATCGTAGCACGTAATGAATCGCTTGAAAACCAAGCTCGTAGTGCACAAACAAACGGAACTGCTACAAGTTACATCAATACGATTATTAACTCTGACTCAATCACAGAAGCTATTTCTCGTGTAGCAGCCATGAGTGAAATTGTATCAGCAAACAATAAAATGTTGCAGCAACAAAAAGAAGATAAGAAAGCTATTTCTGAAAAACAAGTTGCAAATAACGAAGCAATCAATACAGTCATTGCTAACCAACAAACACTTGCTGACGACGCTCAAGCTTTGACAACAAGACAAGCAGAATTGAAAGTAGCTGAGTTAAATCTTGCAGCTGAAAAAGCTACAGCAGAAAATGAAAAAGCTAGCTTGTTAGAGAAAAAAGCAGCAGCAGAGGCAGAAGCCAAAGCAGCAGCAGAGGCAGAAGCAGCTTATAAAGCTAAACAAGCAAGTCAACAACAAACAGTTGCTGCTTCAGCAAATACAACCTTTGCTGCACAAGTACAAGCAACTTCAAGTTCTTCATCATCTTCATCATCAGATGATGACTCAAGTTACACACCTGCACCAACTCCTGTAAGCCAACGTCCTACATATAGTACAAACGCTTCAAGTTATCCAGTAGGTCAATGTACATGGGGAGCAAAAACTTTAGCACCATGGGCTGGCGATTACTGGGGAAATGGTGGTCAATGGGCTGCAAGTGCAGCGGCTGCAGGTTTCCGTACAGGTTCTACACCACAAGTTGGAGCAATTGCTTCATGGGATGATGGAGGATACGGACATGTAGCAGTTGTTACAGCAGTTGAATCATCAACTCGTATTCAAGTTTCAGAATGTAACTATGATGGTAGTGGAACTCAACCAATCGGAAATTATCGTGGATGGTTTAATCCTACAGCATCACGTGGTACAGTAAGATACATTTATCCAAACTAACATATTAATTATTACTAAATTTAGGGTGAGGTTTTATGAATCTCACCCTTTGTATAGTGCTGAAATAAATTTCATTATATAATTACTTGAACTTATTTTATATTCTTTTCTTATAATTATTTAGTTAAAGTTAGATGAAATTTAGAGATTTAGTACGAGTGTAGCACGTTAATAAAAAAGGTTTCTAAAGGGAGTTGGTACTGGAATTATGTTTACTTATAAAAAGAATGTTGATGTTCAAGAGTGGGATTTATTTTTAGAAAATCATCCTCAAGGGAATTTATTGCAGAGTAGTGATTGGGCCAAGATAAAGGATACTTGGGGGAATGAGAGAGTTGGATTTTATAAAGAGGATCAACTAGTTGGAGTAGCGAATATCTTAATTCAGCCGCTACCATTAGGACTTTCTATGTTCTATATTCCACGAGGTCCTGTAATTGACTATGAAGATAAAGAGCTTCTGAAATTTGTACTTTTAACGTTGAAAAAACTTGCTAAAAAAAGCCATGCAATAATGGTTAAATTTGATCCAAGCCTTTTTATCAGTCGAAGTCTGATCGACCAAAAAACTATTCAAAATTCTAAAACTTTTGAAATTGTTGAGGAATTGCAAAAAAATAAAGTTCATTGGACAGGATTGACAAAGGATATGGCAGAAAACATACAACCTCGTTTTCAAGCTAATATTCATAAAGAAAACTTCTCGCTGGATCAACTGTCCAAATCTACTCGACAGGCAATCCGAACTGCAAGAAATAAAGGATTGGAAGTGAAATTCGGTGGCCTTGATTTATTAGATGAATTTTCATTTTTAATGAAGAAAACAGAGTCTCGTAAGAATATCAGTTTGCGAGGTAAAGATTACTATCAGAAGTTACTGAATACTTATCCTGATCACTCCTTTATCACACTGAGCTATTTAGATTTACCTAATAGACTGAAAGAAGTTGAGCAGCAACTGGAAAAAAATCTTAAAATAGCGCAGAAATTCACTGATAAAACGAAAGAAGGCAAAATAAAAGAGAATCAGCAAGAGAGAAAACGATTAGAGGAAGAAATTTCTTTTCTTAAGAGCCATATTGATAGAGGGGATAGTGTCGTTCCATTGTCTGGAACTTTGACCATCGAATTTGGGAAAACTTCTGAGAACTTATATGCTGGAATGAATGAGGAATTTAGACATTATCAACCTGCTATTCCAACATGGTTTGAGACTGCTCAACATTCATTTGAACGCGGGGCAGAGACTCATAATATGGGTGGAATTGAAAACAACTTAGAGGGTGGGTTATTTAATTTTAAATCTAAGTTTAATCCCACTATCGAGGAATTTGCTGGTGAGTTTAACTACCCAACTAGTTCATTGTACTTCTTGTTTAATCTAGCTTATAAAATACGCAAGAAACTTCGAAGTAGATAGGATAAACTAATTATTTTGCTACTACATTAAATTTTTAAAAATTAGCTATTAGAACATCTCAGCAGTATATGTTGAGATGTTTTAAATTTAGAGTGTTTACAAGTAATTTAATAAGGAGAAAATAACAAAATCACTTGAAATAAAGCTCCAATTATGATAAAATGTAACTTGTCGTGTAAACGATAATACTCATTCTTGATGAATTGTGAAGCTGTTGCCTTCGGGTCGTTTTGCAAGCTGAAATCAAGAAGAGGAAAAAAACAAAAAGGAGAAATACTCATGGCAGTAATTTCAATGAAACAACTTCTTGAGGCTGGTGTGCACTTTGGTCACCAAACTCGTCGCTGGAACCCTAAGATGGCTAAGTACATCTTCACTGAGCGTAACGGAATCCACGTTATCGACTTGCAACAAACTGTAAAATACGCTGACCAAGCATACGACTTCATGCGTGATGCTGCAGCTAACGATGCAGTTGTATTGTTTGTTGGTACTAAGAAACAAGCAGCTGACGCAGTTGCTGAAGAAGCAGTACGTTCAGGTCAATACTTCATCAACCACCGTTGGTTGGGTGGAACTCTTACAAACTGGGGAACAATCCAAAAACGTATCGCTCGTTTGAAAGAAATCAAACGTATGGAAGAAGATGGAACTTTTGAAGTTCTTCCTAAGAAAGAAGTTGCACTTCTTAACAAACAACGTGCACGTCTTGAAAAATTCTTGGGTGGTATCGAAGATATGCCTCGTATCCCAGATGTAATGTACGTAGTTGACCCACATAAAGAGCAAATCGCTGTTAAAGAAGCTAAAAAATTGGGAATCCCAGTTGTAGCGATGGTTGACACAAACACTGATCCAGACGATATCGATGTAATCATCCCAGCTAACGATGACGCTATCCGCGCAGTTAAGTTGATTACAGCTAAATTGGCAGACGCTATCATTGAAGGTCGCCAAGGTGAAGATGCTGTTGCAGCAGTTGAAGCAGAATTTGCAGCTTCAGAAGCTCAAGCAGACTCAATCGAAGAAATCGTTGAAGTTGTAGAAGGCGACAACGCTTAATTCATAATAAATAGTAATTACCTAGGGAGGGCGGGGCTTTAGCCCGGCTCTCCTATTTTTAAAAAATATAGGAGAATCAAAATGGCAGAAATTACAGCTAAACTTGTTAAAGAGTTGCGTGAAAAATCTGGTGCTGGTGTTATGGACGCTAAAAAAGCATTGGTTGAAGTGGAAGGCGATATCGAAAAAGCGATTGAATTACTTCGCGAAAAAGGTATGGCAAAAGCAGCTAAAAAAGCTGACCGTGTTGCTGCAGAAGGTTTGACTGGTGTTTATGTTGACGGTAACGTTGCAGCAGTTGTTGAAGTAAATGCTGAAACTGACTTCGTTGCGAAAAACGCTCAATTTGTTGAGTTGGTAAACGCAACAGCTAAAGCAATCGCTGAAGGAAAACCAGCTAACAACGAAGAAGCTCTTGCTTTGACAATGCCTTCAGGTGAAACTCTTGAAGCAGCTTATGTGTCTGCAACAGCGACTATTGGAGAAAAAATCTCATTCCGTCGCTTTGCTTTGATTGAAAAAACAGATGCACAACACTTCGGAGCATACCAACACAACGGTGGACGTATCGGTGTTATCTCTGTAATCGAAGGTGGAGACGAAGCACTTGCTAAACAAATTTCAATGCACATTGCTGCTATGAAACCAACAGTTCTTTCATACAAAGAATTAGATGAGCAATTTGTTAAAGATGAGTTGGCACAATTGAACCACGTTATCGACCAAGATAACGAAAGCCGTGCAATGGTTGGTAAACCAGCTCTTCCACACCTTAAATATGGTTCCAAAGCTCAATTGACTGATGAAGTCATCGCTCAAGCTGAAGAAGATATCAAAGCTGAATTGGCAGCTGAAGGTAAACCAGAAAAAATCTGGGACAAAATCATCCCAGGTAAAATGGATCGCTTCATGCTTGACAACACTAAAGTTGACCAAGCATACACACTTCTTGCACAAGTTTACATCATGGATGACAGCAAGACAGTTGAAGCTTACCTTGAATCAGTTAACGCTTCAGTAGTTGAGTTCGCTCGCTTTGAAGTTGGTGAAGGTATCGAAAAAGTTGCAAACGACTTTGAAGCAGAAGTTGCAGCTACAATGGCAGCAGCCTTGAATAACTAATAAAAAAGTAAGGAAGCAAATTTGCTTCCTTTTCTTTCGTTAGAGGGGTTCTCATAGGAATCCTTTTTTTATTTTAAAAGATAAACAAAAAGCCCTTGTATAGGGCTTAGTGTATTTAGGAGACTATACTTCAAACTCATAGAGAGCTGTAGATAGGTAACGCTCACCGTTATCTGGTGCGAGAGCAAGAACTTTTTTGCCTGCTCCAAGTTTTTTAGCAACTTCAATTGCTGCATAGATAGCTGCTGCAGAAGAAATACCTACCAAGAAGCCTTCTTTTCCGCCAATCTCACGACCAAGTGCGAGAGCATTGTCTGAGGTTACGCGAACGATACCATCATAAGCTTCTGTATCAAGTGTTTCTGGTATGAATCCAGCAGAGATACCTTGAATTTTGTGAGGACCTGGTTTTTCACCTGACAAGATAGCTGACTCGTCTGCCTCAACTGCAAAAACTTGAATGTTTGAGTTAGCAGTTTTAAGAGCATGAGAAACACCTGAAATAGTTCCTCCAGTACCAACACCAGCAACAAAGGCATCTAAACCATCAGCTCCGAAATCAGCTAGAATTTCAGCTCCTGTTGTTCTTTCGTGAATTTCTGGGTTAGCTTGGTTAATAAACTGTAATGGTAGGAAACCATCACGCTCAGCAGCAATTTCCTGCGCTTTTGCAATCGCACCTTTCATTCCTTCGCTACCAGGAGTGAGGACTAGTTCAGCTCCATAAGCTTGGATAATTTTACGACGTTCAACACTCATGGTTTCAGGCATAACGATAACAACTTTATAGCCTTTAGCAGCACCAACCCATGAAAGTCCGATACCGGTATTTCCACTTGTTGCTTCCACAATAGTAGAACCTGGTTTCAATTTACCTTCTTGTTCTGCTTTTTCAATCATACTTAAGGCGATGCGGTCTTTAACGGATGATCCTGGGTTAAAAGCTTCAAGTTTTACATAAACATCTGCTGCACCTTCGGGTACAATGTTGTTTAATTTAACAATCGGTGTTCTACCGATGAGTTCTGTGATGTTGTTATAAATAGCCATATAAGCACCTCTTTATATAAGATGCTACTAGTATAACGCTAACTTTAACTTTTGTAAAATATAGAAATCCTATCGGAGTGATAGGATTTCTTTATATCAGTGATTCAAACCGTTAATATTCAAACGATTGTGATAAGCTAATTCAAACAGATAAGTGTATAGAGGTATGATATCTGTTTTCTTTGGAAATTCAAATTTGTAAGAATTAAAAAGTTCATTGTGAGATTTTAAAAAGGCATTTTCTAAATAAGTAATCGTAATCACGCTATCATCAATCCCAAGTCCAGCAGTTTCCATCTCAACATTAACGATGTTCATGAGGAAAATTGATTTGATAGACATCTTCCGTCCAGTTGCCCCTTGTTTATCTGTAAAGATGATTCGGATATTTGTAAAGATAATTGAGTCACGAATGAGTTTATATCCGCTTTGAATTTCTTCATTTTCTAATAAATATTGTCCAAACTCCTTGGTAAGAGCTTCTTTACTTTGCTCACTGAAGTTTCCAGCGAGTCCCTGAATTAATCTTCCAAAAGCCATATGATATTTCCTTTCTTTACGATAGGTTTACAGGTACTTCAACTTCACGTAAACCCTTATCAGTTAGAGTAACTTTTCCATTGAAAAATTCAATGAGATCAGACTTGATACCGTCTTTCTTTTCTTTATCAATGAAAATCATAGTGTCAACTTGATCTGTAAAGTTTGTCTCTAATTCTATGAGATTATGCTCTTTAAGAAAATTCCCATATTCTTGATACTGGGCATAAGTCATGTGAATCTGTATCCCTGCCTGCTCTTTGATTTCAATAATGCCAATTTCTTTAACTGCTAGGGCAACACTACCAGCATAAGCGCGTATCAAACCACCAGCCCCTAGTTTAATACCGCCGAAATAACGAGTAACTACCACACAGACATTAGTAAGGTTGTGATTCTCCAGAACTCCTAGCATAGGAATACCAGCAGTTCCACTAGGCTCTCCGTCATCACTGGTTCGCTTGATTTCACTAAGCTCACCGACAATAAAAGCAGAGCAGTTGTGGGTTGCTTTATAGTGTTCTTTTTTGATAGCTGTGATAAAATCACGAGCCTCTTCTTCACTATAGACACGCTTGGCATGACAGATAAAGCGTGATTTTTTAATTTCTTCTTGGACTTGACCGTCCTCTTTTATAGTTCTATATTCCATATTTTTATTGTACTAAAAAATAGCGTAAAGTTCTACATTTTACGAATAAAGAAATATGAAAGTCAATCCAAATTACCTCGGTCGCCTTTTTACCGAGCAAGAATTAAGTCTTGAGGAGAGGCAACAAGCCAAACAAATCCCGTCCATGAAAAAAGAAAAGGGGCAACTATCTTGTCAGCGCTGTGGTAGTCAGATAGAAGAAGAATGGCATTTGCCTGTTGGTGCTTTTTATTGTCGAGAATGCTTGATTATGAAGCGAATAAGAAGTGATCAAAAACTCTATTACTTTCCGCAAGAATGTTTTCCCAAGCAAGATGTACTCAAATGGTCAGGTCAACTGACTCCATTTCAAGAGCGGGTATCACAAGGACTCCTTCAGGCGGTAGATAAGAAGGAGGCCACCTTGGTACATGCAGTGACAGGAGCTGGTAAGACAGAGATGATCTACCAAGTTGTCGCTAAGGTGATAAATCAGGGTGGAGCTGTTTGTCTGGCCAGTCCACGAATTGATGTTTGCCTAGAGCTCCATAAACGATTACAAAATGATTTTGCATGTGAGATTGCCCTACTACATGGGGAGTCGGATCCCTATTTTCGTACACCTTTAGTTGTAGCAACCACTCACCAACTATTAAAATTTTATCAAGCTTTTGATTTATTGATTGTGGATGAAGTAGATGCCTTTCCTTATGTTGATAATCCAGTGCTTTACCATGCAGTCAACAATTGTGTAAAGGAAAATGGATTGAGAATATTTTTAACAGCAACGTCAACAGATGAGTTAGACAGAAAAGTTAAACAAGGGGAGTTAAAGCGTCTCAGTTTGCCACGTCGCTTTCATGGAAATCCTCTCATTGTTCCCAAGCCAATCTGGTTATCGCATTTTAATAGATATTTAGAAAAAAATGGCTTACCTCCAAAATTAAAACTTTACATTGAGAAACAGAGAGAGACGGCATATCCCTTACTAATCTTCGCATCTGAAATAAAAAAGGGAGAAAAGCTAAAAGAAATTTTGCAGGAGAAATTTCCAAATGAGAAAATAGGCTTTGTATCTTCAATCACAGAAGACCGATTAGAGCAGGTACAGGCCTTTCGAGATGGCGAGTTGACGATATTAATAAGCACAACTATATTAGAGCGTGGAGTTACCTTCCCCCGTGTAGATGTTTTTGTGGTGGAAGCCAATCATCAACTCTTTACTAAGTCAAGTTTAGTACAAATTGGTGGGCGGGTTGGAAGAAGCATGGATCGTCCTACTGGAGAACTTATATTTTTCCATGATGGACTCAATCAGTCCATTAAGAAAGCCATAAAGGAGATTAAACAAATGAATCAGGAGGCAGGAGTATGAAGTGTTTATTGTGTGGTAAAAGCTTGCAAACAGAGATAACTTTTACTAACCTGCTCTGTTTTTTAAAAAAAGGAGGAGGAACTAGTATGTGAATCCTGTATTTTCGTCTTTCGAGAGTATTGCTGGTAATCGTTGTCCTAGTTGTTTTTAAAAAAAGGGGTGTCAATTATCTGTCAAGATTGTCAATTTTGGTGTAAAAAAAGGTGTAAAGGTTGATCATGTGGCTCTTTTATTCCTATAATCAGGCAATGAAAGAATATTTTTAGTCGCTATAAATTTGATGGTGATTATCTTCTTAGAAAGGTATTTTTCTGAGATATTGCAAAAAGAGTTAAAGAAGTATAAGGACTATCAGATTGTGATTGTCCCTCTGAGTGACCAGCGTTTTTAAAAAGCAGAGGCTTTAATCAAGTTGAAGGTTTGATAATGGAGACAGGGTTAACATATCTGGATATTTTTGGTTAAAAAAAGAAGTGGAGGCTAGTTCTTCAAAAAAATCGATCGGATCGCTTACTTGCAGAATTTCCCTTTTTATTGAAAGATGGAGTGAAGCTTCCAGAAAATATCTTACTATTTGATGATATTTACACGACTGGAACTACCTTGAATCGTCTTAAAAGTATGTTTTTAGAGGCTGGATGTCAGAATATTAAAACTTTTTCCCTCGCAAGATGAGGAAAAAGTTTGCAAAAAAAAAATGAAAGCGTTATAATATAATTAGAAAAACAAAAATGTTTAGAAAGAAGGTACTTATATGATTAAATATAGTATCCGTGGTGAAAACCTAGAAGTAACAGAAGCAATTCGTGATTATGTAGTTTCTAAACTCGAAAAGATCGAAAAGTATTTCCAACCAGAGCAAGAGTTGGATGCACGTGTGAATTTGAAAGTTTACCGTGAGAAAACAGCAAAGGTTGAAGTAACAATTCCACTTGGATCTATTACTCTTCGTGCAGAAGATGTTTCTCAAGATATGTATGGTTCTATCGATCTTGTAACAGATAAAATTGAACGTCAGATTCGTAAAAATAAGACTAAAATCGAACGTAAGAATAAAAATAAAGTTGCGACAAGTCAACTCTTTACAGATGCTCTAGTTGAAGATGCAGATGTTGTGCAACCAAAAGTCGTTCGTTCAAAACAAATTGATTTGAAGCCAATGGATTTAGAAGAAGCGCTTCTTCAAATGGATTTGTTGGGACATGATTTCTTTATCTATGTAGATGTAGAAGATCAAACAACAAATGTTTTGTATCGCCGTGAAGATGGAGATATTGGTCTTCTAGAAGTTAAATAATCAAAAAAATTAGTCTTTGAAAGTGGTTTACACTAGTGTAAACCACTTTTTAGTTTGGATGTTTTACTATTATTTGAATATAGTGTTCCCTCTTTAAAAGTCGCATTTTGGCTACATTTATGGTATAATAATGCGCAAGAGGTTTGTAATGAAAAAAAATGAAATAAATCCCTTTTTTATGTATCTGATTGCTATGGTAACCTTTACGATTATGACCATTTTGATTGTGTTAGTAAAGGATAATCTTATCACTATAGCAAGTCTATTTTTATTTATCGTATTCTATGTTCTGCTGTTTAATTTCCAGAAAAAATATTACAAAAAAACAGATATCGAGCAAATCCAGTATGTTAATCATCAGGCTACGGATAGTTTGAGTGCTCTCCTAGAGCAAATGCCTGTCGGGGTTGTTAAATTAAATATGGACAGCAGTGAGATTGAATGGTTCAATCCCTATGCGGAATTAATTTTGACAACTGAGGATGGAGAAATTGATTTTCCTCAATTTCAAAAGATTTTAAAGAGTTCGATTTCTACTCCAGGGTCTTATGCCATTGTTGGGGAGAAACGATATGCAGTGCATTTAGATAGAAATTCAGGTGTCTTATACTTTTTTGATGTTTCTGGTGAGTATGAGGCGACTGTTGAGCTTGTGACAAGTAGACCGGTAATCGGGATTATCTCAGTTGATAACTATGATGATTTGGAAAATGAAACGTCTGAATCAGACATTAGTCATATTAATAGCTTTGTTGCAAATTTGTTTCAGAATTTGCTGGGAAACATGCCATGTTTTCTCGTAGAGTGAGTATGGATCGGTTTTATCTATTTACTGACTACACTGTACTTGGTCACTTGATGCATGATAAGTTTTCTGTGATTGATACCTTTCGTGAGGAAGCTAAGCAACGGAATTTACCGCTAACGATGAGTATAGGAGTTTCCTATGGTGATGGTAATCATGACCAGATTGGGAAGGTTGCTCTCCTCAATCTCAACTTAGCCGAAGTTCGCGGTGGTGACCAAGTAGTTGTAAAAGAGAATGATGAAACCAAAAATCCAATCTACTTTGGAGGCGGTTCAGCAGCATCTGTTAAACGAACTCGGACACGAACTCGTGCTATGATGACAGCTATCTCAGATAAACTTAAAAGTGTCGATCGAGTTTTTGTGGTTGGTCACAAGAATCTTGACATGGATGCTCTTGGTTCAGCAGTTGGAATGCAGTTGTTTTCGAGTAATGTACTGGAAGATAGTTATGTGGTTTATGATCCTACACAGATGTCTCCAGATATTGCTCGAGCGGTTAACTATTTGGAAGAGGAGGGTGTCTCAAAACTTCTTCCTTTAAATCAAGCAATGACAATGGTTACCAAACGCTCCTTACTGGTGATGGTTGACCATTCTAAGACAGCTTTAACCTTATCCAAAGAGTTTTATGACTTGTTTACCCAGACGATTGTCATTGACCATCATCGTCGTGACCAAGATTTTCCAGATAATTCGGTCATTACCTATATCGAGAGTGGAGCTAGTAGTGCTAGTGAGCTAGTAACAGAATTAATTCAATTTCAAAATTCTAAGAAGAAACGATTGAGTCGTATTCAGGCTAGTGTTCTTATGGGAGGGATGATGTTGGATACTAAAAATTTCACCTCTCGGGTAACTAGTCGAACTTTTGATGTTGCAAGTTATCTCAGAACGAGAGGGAGTAATAGCATTGTCATTCAGGAAATTTCAGCCACTGATTTTGAAGAATATCGATTGGTAAATGAACTCATTTTGCAGGGACAAATGGTGCAGCCATCAATCCTGTTTGCTCAAGCTTTGGAAGATAAAGAGTACGATACGGTTGTTATTAGTAAGGCTGCTGATGCTATGCTTGCCATGTCTGGTATAGAGGCCAGCTTTGTAGTTGCTAAGAATAGTCAAGGAGCAATCTCCATTTCTGCGCGAAGCAGAAGTAAGATCAATGTCCAGCGAATTATGGAAGAGTTAGGTGGCGGTGGTCACTTTAACTTAGCTGCGGCACGTTTGACAGATATGAGCCTGCAAGAAGCAGGAGATAAACTGAAAACAGTTATTTTTAATGAAACAAAAGAAAAGGAGTCAGAAGAATGAAAGTAATCTTTTTAGCAGATGTTAAAGGTAAAGGGAAAAAAGGTGAAATTAAAGAAGTACCAACTGGATATGCACAAAACTTTTTAATTAAGAAAAACCTTGCTAAGGAAGCTACAGCTCAAGCCATTGGTGAGTTGCGTGGTAAGCAAAAATCAGAAGAAAAAGCACATGCAGAGATGCTTGCAGAAGCGAAGGAAATTAAAGAAAAACTGGAAGCAGAAGAAACAATCGTTGAGTTTGTCGAAAAAGTTGGTCCAGACGGACGAACTTTTGGGTCAATTACTAACAAGAAGATTGCAGAAGAATTGCAAACAATTTGGTATTAAAATTGATAAACGTCATATTCAAGTTCAATCACCAATCCGAGCAGTTGGTTTGATTGATGTTCCGGTTAAGATTTATCAAGATGTAACAAGTGTAATCAATCTTCGTGTCAAGGAAGCTTAATTTACGATTGGTTGACAATATTGTAAAAGGAAGGAAAGTCTGATGGCAGAAGTTGAAGAACTGCGTGTTCAGCCTCAAGATATCCTGGCAGAACAATCTGTTTTAGGAGCCATTTTTATTGATGAGACTAAACTCGTTTTTGTCCGAGAATATATCGATTCACAGGACTTCTTTAAGTATGCTCACCGTTTGATTTTTCAAGCTATGGTTGATTTGTCTGATCGTGGAGATGCTATTGACGCAACCACAGTTCGGACGATACTAGATAGCCAGGGTGATTTACAAACTATCGGAGGCTTGTCTTATCTGGTTGAGATTGTCAATTCGGTGCCAACCTCTGCCAATGCGGAATACTATGCTAAAATTGTAGCAGAAAAGGCTATGCTTCGACGTCTGATTGCTAAGTTGACAGAGTCTGTAAACCTAGCCTATGAAGCTTCTCAACCTGCTGACGAAATTATCGCTCGTGCAGAAAAAGGCTTGATTGACGTCAGTGAGAATGCCAATCGAAATGGTTTTAAAAATATTCGCGATGTATTGAATATTAACTTTGGAAATCTAGAAGCTCGTTCGCAACAGACTTCAGATATCACGGGTATTGCGACAGGCTATCGAGATTTAGATCATATGACGACAGGTCTGCATGAGGAAGAATTGATTATTTTGGCAGCTCGTCCTGCGGTTGGTAAGACAGCCTTGCTTTGAATATAGCTCAAAATATCGGAACCAAGCTTGATAAGACAGTTGCTATTTTCTCTCTGGAAATGGGTGCTGAAAGTTTGGTCGATCGTATGTTGGCTGCGGAAGGCTTGGTAGAGTCGCATTCTATCCGTACAGGTCAATTGACTGAGGAAGAATGGCGTAAGTATACGATTGCTCAGGGTAATCTGGCTAATGCAAGTATCTACATCGATGATACACCAGGGATTAGGATCACAGAAATTCGCTCTCGTTCCCGTAAACTAGCTCAAGAAACAGGTAATCTAGGCTTGATTTTGATTGACTATCTTCAGCTGATCACAGGGACTGGTCGAGAAAATCGTCAACAAGAAGTATCTGAGATTTCCCGTCAGTTGAAAATCTTAGCAAAAGAACTCAAAGTTCCAGTTATAGCTCTTAGTCAGCTTTCTCGTGGTGTAGAGCAACGGCAAGATAAGAGACCAGTTTTGTCTGATATTCGTGAATCTGGATCTATTGAGCAGGATGCTGATATCGTAGCCTTTCTCTATCGTGATGACTATTATGAGCGCGGTGGTGAAGAGGAGGAAGGCATTCCAAATAATAAAGTAGAAGTGATTATCGAGAAAAACCGTAGCGGTGCTCGTGGAACGGTAGAATTGATTTTCCAAAAAGAATATAATAAATTTTCAAGTATTTCGAAGATGGAGGAACCAAGATGACAGACGCATTTACAGATGTGGCTAAAATGAAAAAAATCAAAGAAGAAATTAAGGCGCATGAGGGACAAGTGGTAGAGATGACCTTAGAAAATGGTCGTAAACGACAAAAAAATCGTTTGGGAAAACTAATTGAGGTTTATCCATCGCTCTTCATCGTTGAGTTTGGAAATGTTGAAGGAGACAAACAGGCTAATGTCTATGTTGAATCTTTCACCTATTCAGACATTTTAACGGAAAAGAACCTGATTCATTATTTGGATTAAGGCTAATCATGAAAGTGGGAAGTTTCTCACTTTTTTTATTTTCTTTCGAATGATATAGATGAGGTCAACCTCAAAAATCTAATTATTTGAAGGAGAATGAATGACATTTACTAAAGCAGGACATAAAAAGGGAACTTTTCTCAGAAAGACAGCTGTAGGATCAGCTTCACTATTACTAGCAGGAGCTTTTTTGTTTGGTGGAGGAACTGTTCATGCCAACCAGGTAAACAATGGATCACTGGCACGAGGAGATGATTATCCCTATTATTATAAAAATGGAAGTCAAAAAATTGATAAGTGGCGCATGTACTCAGGACAGTGTACTTCTTTTGCTGCTTTCGTTTAAGTAGTGTCAATGGTTTTGAGCTACCAGCTGCTTATGGGAATGCCAATCAATGGGGTTATCGAGCCCAAAAAGAAGGCTATCGTGTGGACCAGCAACCAGCAATTGGTGCGATTGCTTGGAGTACAAGAGGGCAATATGGTCACGTAGCTTGGGTATCTAACGTGATTGGAGACATGATTGAAATCGAGGAGTACAATTACGATTATACAGAAACGTATCATCGTAGAATTGTAAAGGCGAGTTCTATGACTGGTTTCATTCACTTTAAAGATGTTGGGAATGCTAGTGTAGGGTCTCATCAGTCTCTACTATCCTTCAGTGGTACTCATCACTTCACAGAAAAATCTGCTATTATGGATCAGCCATCATTGACATCTACTGTTATCGATTACTACGAAGCTGGAATGAGTGTTCATTATGATCAAACTCTTGAAAAGGATGGCTATAAATGGATTAGTTACATTTCACGAAGTGGAAACAGACGTTATATCCCCTTAACTAAAACAAGTAGCTCTAAAAATGGTTGGGCAAAAGAGGGAACAAGCTGGTACTACTATGAAAATGGTCAAAAAGCAGTCGGTTGGAAGAAGATAAATGGGAATTGGTATCATTTGCAAGCTGATGGTAGAATGACGACAGGCTGGTTAAAAGATGGTTCGAATTGGTATTACTTGAAGTCATCTGGTGAAATGCAGACAGGCTGGTTAAAGGATAATGGAACATGGTACTATCTTGAAAGCTCAGGTGCTATGAAGGCTAGCCAGTGGTTTCAGGTTTCAGGGAAATATTACTATGTAAATTCATCGGGAGCTTTAGCAGTCAATACGACTATCGATGGTTTCCAAGTTGATAGCAGTGGTGCGCGAGTAGAAAATCCAGCCTCATAAGTGTTATTCAGCATTTGGGCTCTTCCTAATGGTATTTCCCTGCTTTCCTTTATAATGGGTGTATGGACAAGAAAAAATTATTATTGATTGACGGTTCTTCAGTTGCTTTCCGAGCATTTTTTGCACTTTACCAGCAACTGGATCGTTTTAAAAATGACAATGGACTACATACCAATGCAATCTACGGTTTTCACCTAATGCTAAATCACCTACTGGAGCGTGTTCAACCGAGTCATATCTTGGTTGCTTTTGATGCGGGGAAGACGACTTTCCGTACAGAGATGTATGCAGACTATAAGGGTGGTCGTGCCAAGACTCCGGATGAGTTTCGTGAGCAATTTCCTTTTATTCGTGAGTTGCTAGACCATCTTGGGATTCGACATTATGAGTTAGCTCAGTATGAAGCAGATGATATCATCGGGACTCTGGGTCGTTTGGCTGAAAAGGATTCTTTTGATGTAACTATCGTCAGCGGAGACAAGGACTTGATCCAGTTGACAGATGAACATACAGTGGTTGAGATTTCTAAGAAAGGTGTAGCTGAGTTTGAGGCATTTACACCAGAATATCTCATGGAAAAGATGGGCATCACACCAACTCAGTTCATTGATCTTAAAGCCCTCATGGGGGATAAGTCAGATAATATCCCTGGGGTGACCAAGATTGGTGAGAAGACTGGTATTAAGCTCTTGTTAGAACATGGCTCGCTTGAAGGTATTTATGAGAACATTGATAGCATGAAGGCCTCTAAGATGAAGGAAAATCTTGTCAATGACAAGGAACAAGCCTTCCTATCAAAAACACTAGCGACTATTGATACGAAAGCGCCAATTGAAATCGGTCTAGATGATTTGGTCTATAATGGTCCAGATATTGAAAACCTCGGAAAATTCTACGATGAGATGGGCTTCAAACAACTCAAACAAGCTCTAAATGTTTCGTCAACGGATGCGCCTGAGAGCTTGGATTTCACTATCGTTGACCACGTCAGTCAAGACATGCTGAGCGCCGATTCTATCTTCCACTTTGAACTTTTTGGTGAAAATTACCATACAGATGATTTGGTTGGTTTTGCTTGGTCTTGTGGGGACAAGCTATACGCTACAGATAAGTTGGAACTTTTGCAGAATCCGATTCTCAAGGATTTTCTAGAAAAAACACCTCTGAAAGTGTATGACTTTAAGAAAGCTAAAGTTCTCTTAAATCGCTTTGGTTTGGACTTGCAGGCTCCTGCTTTTGACAGTCGCTTGGCCAAATACCTTCTCTCTACTGTCGAGAATAATGAAATTTCAACCATTGCTAGTCTCTACGGCCAAACTTATTTGGTTGATGATGAGACCTTCTACGGTAAGGGGGTCAAGAAAGCTATCCCTGAGAGAGAGACATTCTTGGAGCACTTGGCTCGCAAGGTTGCTGTGCTGGTTGAGACAGAGCCTGTTTTACTTGAAATTAAGTGAAAACGGACAGTTAAACCTTCTCTATGATATGGAGCAGCCTCTGGCCTTTGTTCTTGCTAAGATGGAAATCGCTGGGATTAAGGTTAAAAAAGAAACTCTACTCGAGATGCAAGCTGGAAATGAGCTTGTCATTGAAAAGCTGACTCAAGAGATTTATGAATTGGCTGGTGAGGAGTTTAACATCAACTCGCCTAAGCAGTTGGGCGAACTACTTTTTGAAAATCTAGGTTTCCCTATAGAATACACCAAGAAAACCAAGACAGGTTACTCAACAGCAGTGGATGTGTTAGAGCGCCTAGCTCCTATTGCCCCAATCGTCAAGAAAATTTTAGATTATCGTCAGATTGCTAAAATTCAATCCACTTATGTGATTGGTTTACAGGACTGGATTTTAGCGGATGGCAAGATTCACACGCGCTATGTCCAAGATTTAACTCAGACAGGGCGTCTGTCTAGTGTGGATCCAAACTTGCAAAATATTCCTGTTCGCTTGGAACAAGGTCGCCTCATTCGTAAGGCTTTCGTGCCAGAGTGGGAGGATAGTGTCCTTCTCAGCTCTGACTATTCACAGATTGAGTTGCGAGTTTTGGCGCATATCTCTAAAGATGAGCACTTAATCAAGGCCTTCCAAGAGGGAGCTGATATCCATACCTCGACAGCCATGCGTGTCTTTGGAATTGAACGTCCTGAGGATGTGACTCCAAACGACCGTCGTAATGCCAAGGCTGTCAACTTTGGAGTGGTTTATGGAATTTCAGACTTTGGTTTATCCAATAACCTAGGTATCAGCCGTAAAGAGGCTAAAGCATACATCGACACTTACTTTGAACGCTTCCCTGGTATCAAAAATTACATGGATGAAGTCGTTCGTGAGGCGCGTGATAAGGGTTATGTAGAGACCCTCTTCAAACGTCGTCGTGAGTTGCCAGATATTAATTCGCGTAACTTTAACATTCGTGGTTTTGCGGAACGTACAGCCATCAACTCACCTATCCAAGGATCGGCTGCAGATATTCTCAAAATCGCCATGATTCAGCTAGATAAGGCCTTGGTTGCAGGTGGTTATCAAACTAAGATGCTGTTACAAGTACACGATGAAATTGTTCTTGAAGTGCCTAAGTCAGAATTGGCTGCCATTAAAAAAATCGTCAAACAAACCATGGAAGAAGCCATTCAACTCAGTGTGCCACTGATTGCTGATGAAAATGAAGGCGTGACTTGGTATGAGGCCAAATAGCAATAGATCAGTCTATCTAGCTAGCAAAGAATCTTCATAATAATAAAAACGCATAATGTCAGGTAGTTATAAACCTTGGTATTATGCGTTTTATTATAGAAATAGTACTGGATTTTCTCTAAAATGTGAGTTTTTGCCTCGTCTTATTTTTATCTTTAATCTTGTGTTGAAGGTAAAAAACAAACTTTTATAATCCACAACCTGTGGATAACTATTTCCGAAAGTTAGTATAAAGAACAGATGCTTTGAGAATTAGTTATTTTCAAAATCGAGTGTGAAAGTACTTAAATAGAGGGTTAATGCTTGTTTTAAAAGTATATGTTTTAAAGCTTTATTCTTATAAAGAGTTGAGAGAGCATTATTGAAAAAAATACTTTCCCACAAGTTATCAACAAATTGTGAATAACTTGTGAAATATTGCTATTAGTTATGCTTCGGTAACCAGCTGAGGGTAAAGTCGAGAGATTGAGCATCAAGCAAATCTTGGTGACTAATACTCTGAACTTCTTTTCCGTCAAGATGACAGTCTTGTACAAAGTGGAAGTGTTCATGATTTTGTTGCGTACGAATATCAAGCCATTTCTTTTCTTGAGCTAGATAGACACGAAGGTGGTCAAAGAGTGGAATTCCAAGGTCATAACTTGCTTTTCCTGGGCAGGTTGGGTAAAGCCCGAGAGCAGACCATACATACCAAGCCGATAGACTACCATTATCCTCATCTCCTGGATAAGCATCCCAGCCAGCTTGAAAGGCTTTTTGACGGAGAGTCTTGACCAAGAGACTGGTATATTGGGGATAACTACTGTAGCGGAACAGATAAGGGATGTGGAAACTTGGTTGGTTGGAAATGTCTAGTTGACCAAATGGCGCTGTTGCCATCTCGCTCATCTCATGAATTTCATATCCATAGCCCGTCGTTTCAAAGAGTGGGAGACTTTGACAAGCTTTCAAAAGATAGTTGCTAAAGGCTTCTTTTCCACCCATTAGTTGGCTAAGTCCAGAAATATCGTGTAAGACACCGAGACTGGCTTGAAAAGCTGAACACTCAGCGTAGTCACGACCCCAACTATAGGGAGAAAAGTCAGGACGGAAGTTGCCATCTACATCACGCGCCCTCATGTAACCCGTCTCAGAGTCAAATAGATTCTGATAGTTTTTAGAATATTGAGCATAGGTTTGAGCCAGATCTTCTTGACCTAATTTTTCTGCACAAGTAGAGATACAAAAATCGCTGTAGGTATAATCTAGCGTATGACTGACACTTTCGTGGTAGTCTGTGGATAAATAGCCCAGTTCTTGGTATTGGCTTAGGCCATGTCGCCCGTTGATAGCTTTGGATCTGCCTTAGTAGCAGTTTCAATCATGGCTTTGAGAAATTCTTCTTCAAACTCAGGTGCCATATCCTTGCAGGCACTATCTGCAAGAAGGCCATCAATCAAAGTGCCAGGCATCATTCCTCTTTCATCAGGGGCAAGCCACTTAGGAAGATATCCAGTGTCGCGGTAGCTATTGAGGAAGCCTTCAAGGAACTGTCGATAGTATTCTGGAATAATCAAGGCAAAGAGTGGGAATGAAGTGCGGAAGGTATCCCAGAAACCATTATTGGTAAAGAGAAGACCTGGTTTAATTGTTCCTGAAGCGAGGTCTATATGAATCTCTTCTCCCTGTTCACTCACCTCATAAAAGGTTTGCGGGAAGAGAAAGAGTCTGTATAGACAATGATCAAAAAATGTTCGGTCTACAGGGCCGGTTTCCACGACATCAAAACGGCCTAGAAGGTCCTCCCAACTTGTTTTAGCATCTGATTTCGTTTCTTCAAAGTCTTTTCTAGGCAGATTAAAGAGGGCCTGTTCTTTAGAAATAAAAGAAGTAGCTAGTTGAACTAGAGCTTCTGCTCCAGCCAAGTCGATACGCCAGTCTTGCCTCACTTGATTGATAGATAGAATATCCGTAGAGAATGTGAGAGCAGTATACATGACGAGGGGACTTTTGTTGGTTTCGGTTAATCCGCTTTGACCAAGGCTGACAGTACGCTCATCTACTTGCTCTAATGATAAATCATCAGCTGCATGCAGATAGAGTGAGAGCTTCTTGCCTTGTATCTGTCTTAGTTGAATTGAAGCCCCATAGCAAGTAGGTGTGAGTTGGGTTTCAATCTGATAACGCTCAGAAAAAATTCTGAGATAATGGGGATTGAAAATAGCACGATCAAGGTTATAAGAAGACTGACGATGGAAGAGGGTGTCGCCACTGATTTCTCCTGTAACAGGAGTCAGTAGTAACCAAGAATAATCACCAATCCAAGGGCTAGGCTGATGGGTTAGTCGAACACCCTGAAATATGGGAAGGTGAGGATCAAAAAACCATGATCCTTCTTGATCACTCGTTTGTGGAACAAAGTAATTCATCCCAAAAGGCACTCCAGTGTATGGTAGGGTATTTCCCCGAGAAAAGGCATGCTTGCTCGCGGTGCCAAATCGGGTATCAATGGTTTCAAGTATCGGTTTCATAGTGGTTTCCTTCAGTAGTTTTCTACATTATATCAGAAAAAGGATACTTTTAGAAAATGACTTCAAAATATAACAATTTTGTAGAATAATGACTAACATTTGTGTATATATTTTCTGGGCTAAAAGCTATATACTGAAAATGAAAATTTGTTTGAAAGAGGCAAAATAGTTTATGGTTTATTCTAAAGAAATCGTCAGAGAGTGGCTAGATGAGGTAGCGGAGAGAGCCAAGGAACATCCTGAATGGGTGGATGTCTTTGAGCGTTGCTATACAGACACTTTAGACAATACAGTTGAGATCTTAGAAGACGGCTCAACTTTTGTACTGACTGGAGATATCCCTGCTATGTGGCTTCGTGACTCAACTGCTCAGCTAAGACCTTACCTCCATGTGGCTAAAAGAGATCCTCGTTTGCGTCAGACCATTGCTGGTTTGGTCAAACGTCAGATGACTTTGATTCTCAAGGATCCCTATGCCAATTCTTTCAATATTGAGGAGAACTGGAAAGGCCACCACGAGACAGACCATACAGACTTGAATGGCTGGATTTGGGAGCGCAAGTATGAAGTGGATTCGCTTTGCTACCCATTGCAGTTGGCTTACCTCCTTTGGAAAGAAACTGGTGAGACGAGCCAATTTGATGAAACTTTTGTTACAGCGACCAAGGAAATTCTCTATCTCTGGACGGTTGAACAAGACCACAAGAACTCACCATACCGTTTCGTTCGTGATACCGACCGTAAGGAAGATACGCTGGTTAATGATGGTTTTGGACCTGATTTTGCGGTGACAGGGATGACCTGGTCAGCCTTTCGTCCAAGTGATGACTGCTGTCAGTACAGCTACTTGATTCCATCAAATATGTTCGCAGTCGTTGTCTTGGGTTATGTGCAAGAAATCTTTGCAGCATTGGCCCTAGATGATAGCGAGAGTATTATCGCAGACGCTAAGCGTCTCCAGTCTGAAATACAAGAAGGCATTGAAAATTACGCCTACACCACCAACAGCAAGGGCGAAAAGATTTACGCCTTTGAAGTGGATGGTCTAGGAAATGCTAGCATCATGGATGATCCAAACGTCCCAAGTCTACTGGCGGCGCCTTATCTGGGCTACTGCGATGTCAACGATGAGGTTTACCAAGCAACTCGTCGCACTATTCTCAGTTCTGAAAATCCCTACTTCTACCAAGGAGAATACGGTAGCGGACTTGGAAGCTCTCATACCTTCTATCGCTATATCTGGCCGATTGCCCTATCAATTCAAGGCTTAACAGCTACAGATAAAGCTGAGAAAAAATACTTGCTAGACCAACTAGTTGCCTGTGATGGCGGAACAGGTGTGATGCACGAAAGCTTCCACGTAGATGATCCAACGCTCTACTCTCGCGAATGGTTCTCATGGGCCAACATGATGTTCTGTGAATTGGTCTTGGATTACCTAGATATTCGCTAATGATCCTTAGCTCAATAGGTTCTTGCAAAAGAATCACAAATATATTTTTAAATTTAAGTTAGAATGAGGTTTTTACTCATGGAAAAATGTTGTTGTACATATCATCTCTCACAGTCACTGGGATCGTGAGTGGTATCTACCTTTTGAAAGTCACCGTATGCAATTGGTGGAACTTTTTGACAATCTGTTTGATCTTTTTGAAAATGATCCTGAGTTCAAGAGCTTCCACTTGGATGGACAAACCATTGTCCTCGATGACTATTTAGAAATTCGCCCTGAAAACCGTGACAAGGTGCAGCGTTATATCGACGAAGGCAAATTGAAGATTGGGCCTTTCTATATCTTGCAGGATGATTACTTGATTTCCAGTGAAGCTAACGTCCGCAATACTTTGATTGGACAAGCGGAATGTGCCAAATGGGGCAAATCTACTCAAATTGGTTACTTCCCAGACACTTTTGGAAATATGGGGCAGGCTCCTCAAATCCTTCAAAAATCAGGTATTCACGTCGCAGCCTTTGGTCGCGGTGTCAAGCCAATCGGATTTGACAATCAAGTCCTTGAAGATGAACAGTTTACCTCTCAATTTTCTGAGATGTACTGGCAAGGGGCTGATGGTAGCCGTGTACTCGGCATTCTTTTTGCTAACTGGTACAGTAACGGGAATGAAATTCCAGTGGATAAAGACGAAGCCTTGACTTTCTGGAAGCAAAAATTAGCAGACGTTCGTGACTATGCATCGACCAACCAATGGTTGATGATGAACGGTTGTGACCACCAGCCTGTACAGAGAAATATTAGTGAAGCGATTCGTGTGGCCAACGAACTTTTCCCAGACGTAACCTTTATTCACAGTTCTTTTGATGAATATGTCCAAGCAGTGGAAAGTGCACTTCCTGAACACCTATCAACGGTCACAGGTGAGTTGACAAGCCAGGAAACTGATGGTTGGTATACTCTTGCTAACACCTCTTCCTCACGAATTTACCTCAAACAAGCCTTCCAAGAAAATAGCAACTTGTTAGAGCAGGTTGTGGAACCATTGACTATTCTTACTGGCGGTCATAACCATAAGGATCAATTGACCTATGCATGGAAAGTTCTTTTGCAGAATGCACCGCACGATAGCATCTGTGGATGTAGTATTGACGAAGTTCACCGTGAAATGGAAGTTCGTTTTGCCAAGGTTAATCAAGTAGGAAATTTGTTAAGAGTAATCTTCTTAACGAATGGAAGAGTAAATTAGCTACCCAAAATGCACAGAGTGAGCATCTGTTTACAGTTGTTAACACAGCTTTACATGACAAGGTTGATACAGTCAGTGTTGTGGTGGATGTTGTTACCTGCGATTTCAAAGAATTGCATCCGACTGAAGGTTACAAGAAGATGGTAGCCGTGACCTTACCAACCTACCATGTTGAAGATTTGGATGGCCATGTCCTTGAAGCCAAGATTGAAGACTTGGGAGCAAGTTTTGGCTATACTTTGCCTAAGGATAAATTCCGCCAACCATATATTGCACGCCAAGTGCGCGTGACAATCCCAGTCCACCTTGCTCCGCTTTCTTGGGCAAGCTTCCAATTGGTCGAAGGTCAAGTAGAATACAGAGATGGTATTTATCAAAATGGAGTCATTGATACCCCATTCGTAACTGTCAGTGTAGATGAAGGAATCACAGTCTATGACAAGACTACAAACGAAGCTTACGAAGATTTCATCCAATTCGAGGACCGTGGAGATATTGGTAACGAGTACATTTACTTCCAGCCGAAAGGAACTGAGCCAATTTATGCTCAACTGAAAGGTTATGAAGTCTTAGAAAACAATGCTCGCTATGCTAAGGTATTGCTCAAACATGACTTGACTATTCCAATCAGTGCAGATGAAATTGGATGCAGAACAAAGAGGTATCATCGAGTTCATGAAACGAGATGCAGGTCGTTCAGAAGAGTTGACAACTATTCCTCTTGAAACAGAAATGACTGTCTTTGTGGACAATCCACAGATTCGCTTCAAGACTCGCTTTACTAATACAGCCAAAGACCACCGCATCCGTCTCTTGGTGAAAACTCATAACACTCGTCCAAGCAATGATTCTGAAAGTATTTATGAAGTTGTGACAAGACCAAATAAACCGGCAGCTTCTTGGGAAAATCCTGAAAATCCACAACACCAACAAGCCTTTGTCAGCTTGTATGATGATGTAAAAGGAGTGACCGTATCCAATAAAGGATTGCACGAGTATGAAATCCTTGGAGATGACACCATGGCTGTAACCCTTCTTCGTGCTTCAGGTGAACTCGGTGACTGGGGCTATTTCCCAACACCGGAAGCTCAGTGCTTGCGTGATATCGAAGTTGAATTTGCAGTAGAATGTCACCAAGCAGGGGAACGCTTCTCAGCTTTCCGTCGTGCCAAAGCCTTCCAGGTGCCATTTACAGCTCTTCAAGTTGCAAAACAAGAGGGTAGCGTTGCAGCAACGGGTAGCCTCTTTAACCATCCGGCCCTGAACTTGCCACAAGTATGCCCAACAGCCTTTAAGGTGGCTGAGAATGAAGAAGGTTATGTCCTTCGTTACTATAACATGAGTCAAGAAAATATCCGTGTGTCTGAAAAACAACAAACTATTCTTGACTTGTTGGAACGCCCATACCCAGTCCATTCAGGACTATTGGCACCACAGGAAATTCGTACAGAATTCATTCAAAAAGAAGAAATTTAATTTCAAAAAGTAAATATAAAAAGAAAGGAGGAGCGAAAAAGTAAGAACCAACTGCTGATTCGCTCCTTTTTGCAGGTGAAAGCAATGACCATTGCAACAATTGATATCGGAGGGACTGGCATTAAGTTTGCTAGTCTAACTCCTGATGGAAAGATTTTAGATAAGACCAGCACCCCAACTCCAGAAACTTTAGAAGATTTGTTGGCTTGGTTGGACCAACGCTTGTCTGAACAGGACTATCGTGGGATTGCTATGAGTGTTCCAGGAGCGGTCAATCAAGAAACAGGAGTGATTGAGGGGATTAGTGCCATTCCTTATATCCATGGTTTTTCATGGTATGAGGCGCTAGCTCATCACCAGCTACCTGTTCATTTAGAAAATGATGCCAACTGTGTTGGACTTAGTGAACTGCTAGCTCATCCTGAGATTGAAAATGCAGCCTGTGTTGTCATTGGCACAGGGATTGGCGGTGCTATGATTATCAATGGCAAAATTCACCGTGGTCGCCATGGCTTGGGTGGAGAGTTTGGTTACATGACAACTATCGAACCAGCAGAAAAACTCAACAACTGGTCACTATTAGCTTCTACAGGAAACATGGTTCGCTATGTCATCGAAAAATCTGGTCAAACCGACTGGGATGGCCGAAAGGTTTACCAAGAGGCTACAGCAGGTAATGCCCTTTGCCAAGAAGCCATTGAGCGCATGAATCGTAACCTAGCTCAAGGATTACTCAATATCCAGTATCTAATCGACCCAGATGTTATTAGCCTAGGTGGCTCTATTAGCCAAAATCCTGAGTTTATCAAAGGAGTGCAAAAAGCGGTAGACGTCTTTGTGGAAAGATATGAAGAGTATACAATTGCGCCAGTTATCCAAGCTTGCACCTATCAGGCAGATGCCAATCTCTACGGTGCCCTTGTCAACTGGTTACAGGAGGAAAACCAATGGTAAATTTTACCGGAATTAGCAGTAAACAACAGCAAGCTATAGACTTACTTCAAAAGCACATTTCTCTACCAGATGTAGAAGTGGCAGTCGCTCAGTCTGACCAAGCTTCTATCTCTGTCAAGGGTGAGGACGGAAGCTATCAATTGACTTATCGCAAACCTCACCAACTCTATCGCGCCTTGTCTGTGCTAGCAACAGCTTTGGTAGAAGGTGATAAGGTAGAAATTGAAGAACAAGCGGCTTATGAAGATTTAGCCTACATGGCGGATTGTTCCCGTAATGCGGTTCTAAATGTTGCATCTGCCAAGCAGATGATTGAAGTTTTGGCTCTCATGGGTTATTCAACCTTTGAGCTCTACATGGAAGATACCTATCAGATTGAAGGGCAACCTTATTTCGGCTATTTCCGCGGGGCTTATGCAGCTGAAGAATTACAGGAAATCGAAGCTTACGCCCAGCAGTTTGATATGACCTTTGTACCATGTATCCAGACCTTGGCTCACTTATCAGCTTTTGTCAAATGGGGTGTCAAAGAAGTCCAGCAACTTCGTGATGTAGAGGACATTCTCCTCATCGGTGAAGAAAAGGTTTATGATTTGATTGACGGGATGTTTGCCACTTTGTCTAAGCTACAAACACGCAAGGTCAATATTGGGATGGACGAAGCTCACTTGGTTGGTTTAGGACGCTACCTCATCTTAAACGGTGTTGTGGACCGTAGCCTTCTCATGTGCCAACATTTGGAGCGCGTGCTGGATATTGCAGACAAGTATGGTTTCCACTGCCAGATGTGGAGCGATATGTTCTTCAAGCTCATGTCAGCAGATGGCCAGTATGACCGTGATGTTGAAATTCCAGAGGAAACACGAGTTTTTCTTGACCGCCTTAAAGACCGTGTGACCTTGGTTTACTGGGATTATTATCAGGATAGCGAAGAAAAATACAACCGTAACTTCGGTAACCACCACAAGATTAGCCAGGATATTGCCTTTGCAGGTGGTGCTTGGAAGTGGATTGGTTTCACACCACACAACCATTTCAGCCGTCTCATCGCTGTCGAAGCTAACAAAGCCTGCCGTGCTAATCAGATCAAGGAAGTCATTGTGACTGGTTGGGGAGATAATGGTGGTGAAACAGCTCAGTTCTCTATTCTGCCAAGTCTACAAATCTGGGCAGAACTCAGCTACCGAAATGATTTAGAGCGTTTATCTGCTCACTTCAAGACCAATACAGGTCTATCGGTTGAGGACTTTATGCAGCTTGACCTTGCCAACCTCTTACCAGACCTACCAGGAAATCTAAGTGGTATCAATCCCAACCGCTATGTCTTTTATCAGGATGTCCTTTGCCCAATTCTTGATAAGCACATGACTCCTGAACAGGACAAGCCTCACTTTGCCCAGGCAGCTGTGACTCTTGTTGCTATCAAAGAAAAAGCAGGTACCTACGCTTATCTTTTCGAAACTCAGGCCCAGTTGAATGCTATTTTAAGTAGCAAAGTGGATGTGGGACGACGCATTCGTGAGGCTTATCAAGAGGATGATAAAGACAGCTTGCAACAGATCGCTAGAGAAGAACTGCCAAAACTCAGAAGTGAGATTGAAAACTTCCACAAGCTCTTTAGCCACCAATGGTTGAAAGAAAACAAGGTCTTTGGTTTGGATACAGTAGATATCCGCATGGGTGGACTCTTGCAGCGGATCAAGCGAGCAGAAAGTCGCATTGCAAACTACCTAGCAGGCGAAATCTCTCGTATTGACGAACTAGAAGTAGAGATTCTTCCATTTACTGACTTCTACGCAGACAAGGACTTCGCAGCTACAACAGCCAACCAGTGGCATACCATTGCGACAGCTTCGACTATTTATACAACCTAGAAAAACTCTATTCAGGAAGAAAGTTTCTCGTGAAACCTATTCTTATATAAAAAAGTTCTCCACATAAAATAATTTGTGGAGTTTTTTCTATAATTAGTAGTTTAAACTATCCTTAAAATAAGAGTATACTATTTTTGTAAACGTTATCAAATCTAAAAATTGTGAGATTATCAAGTTTTAGAAAAATAAAAAGGGAGGAAATTATGAACAAGTTTTCAAAAACTTTGAGAGATAATTGGATTTTTCTCTTAATGGTTTTACCAGGGACATTATGGTTGATTTTATTCTTCTACATCCCAGTATTTGGAAATGTGGTTGCCTTCAAAGACTACCATATGACTGGTGAAGGATTCGTTCACAGTATTATAAATAGTAAATGGGTCGGACTAGATAACTTTAAATTCTTGTTTAGTTCCAAAGATGCCTTTGTCATCACTCGAAACACTGTCCTTTACAACCTTGGATTTATCTTTATCGGTTTGATCGTGTCAGTTGGTATCGCTATTATCCTTAGTGAACTTCGCTCTAAGCAAATGGTTAAAATCTACCAAACATCTATGTTGTTCCCTTACTTCCTATCTTGGGTTATCATCAGTTTCTTTACAGATGCTTTCCTAAACATCGATAAAGGGGTTATCAATCATGCTTTGGAAGCTCTTGGAATGAAGGGAATTAACTTCTACGCAGACATCAGTATCTGGCCTTACCTTCTCCTCTTCCTAGGTATTTGGAAGGGATTTGGATACAGTAGTGTTATGTACTACGCTACAATCATGGGTATTGACCCAACTTACTACGAAGCAGCGACAGTGGACGGTGCTAGCAAATGGCAACGTATCCGCAACGTAACCATCCCTCAGTTGACACCACTTGTGACAGTATTGACCATCCTTGCAGTCGGAAACATCTTCCGTGCAGACTTCGGTCTCTTCTATCAAATCCCTCACAACGCTGGTCAGCTCTATAGCGTAACAAACGTATTGGACGTCTATGTCTTTAATGGTTTGACTCAGACAGCAGATATCGGTATGGCATCAGCAGCCGGTCTCTATCAGTCAGTCGTCGGTTTGATTCTGGTTATCCTATCAAACTTACTTGCAAGACGTGTTGATCCTAACTCAGCGCTATTCTAGAAAGGAGGAGCATATGGCAAAAAAAAAAATTCAAAAAGAAAAAATTGATAATGTTGGCATACACTCCTTCAGCAAGAAAGCAGATATCTTCTTTAGTATCATTTCTGGTTTGCTGGCCTTCTCTTGTATCTTGCCTTTCATCTTTGTCATCATTATCTCAATTACAGATGAGAAGAGTATCGTTCAATATGGATATAGCTTCTTCCCATCACAGTTTGGATTAGATGGTTTTGAGTTTTTGGCTCAGTTCAAAGATAAGATTTTACAAGCACTCTTTATCTCAGTATTTGTGACAGTTGTCGGTACATTGACAAACGTCTTTATCACGACAACTTACGCCTATGCCATCTCACGTTCAACATTTAAGTATCGTAAATTCTTTACAATCTTTGCTCTTCTTAGTATGTTGTTCAACGCTGGTTTGGTACCAGGCTATATCGTAGTGACTCAATTGCTTCACCTTGGTGATACTATTTGGGCCTTGATTGTTCCAATGCTTCTATCACCATTCAACATCATGTTGATGCGTTCCTTCTTCAAGAAAACCATCCCAGAAGCAATCCTCGAATCAGCTCGTATCGATGGAGCTAGTGAAGCTCGTATCTTCTTCCAAATTTGTTTGCCACTGTCATTACCAGGTATCGCAACGATCACACTATTGACAGCGCTTGGCTTCTGGAATGACTGGTTTAACGCTCTTCTTTACATCAAGAGTGACAACTTGTATCCATTGCAATATTTGCTTATGCAAATTCAAAACAACATGGATTACATTGCCAAGTCAGTTGGTATGTCAGGACAACTTGCAGTTGCCTTACCAAAGGAAACAGGTCGTATGGCCATGGTTGTAGTTGCAACCCTACCTATTGCGATTCTCTATCCATTCTTCCAACGCTACTTTGTAAAAGGTTTGACTATCGGTGGTGTTAAAGAATAGGGAAATTTGAGAAACCTTGTTTCTCCCCTAGCCCTGATTTTTCTAGTTAAGAAAAATCAACAATCTCAATCTGTTAATAACTTTAAAAATAAAAAAAGGAGTTTTTATAATGAAAAACTGGAAAAAATATGCTTTTGCATCTGCTAGCCTTGTAGCTTTAGCTGCCAGCCTTGCTGCTTGTGGAAACCTTAAAGGAAACAGCCAAAAAGCTGCTGACTCAGCATCAGGTGACAAACCTGTTATCAAAATGTACCAAATCGGTGACAAACCAGATAACTTGGATGAATTGCTAGAAAATGCAAATAAAATCATCGGAGAAAAAGTTGGTGCTAAATTGGATATCCAATACCTTGGTTGGGGTGACTACGGTAAGAAAATGTCAGTTATCACTTCATCAGGTGAAAACTATGATATCGCATTTGCAGATAACTACGTCGTAAACGCTCAAAAAGGTGCTTATGCTGACTTGACAGAATTGTACAAGAAAGAAGGAGCTGACCTTTACAAAGCTCTTGACCCAGCTTACATCAAAGGTAACACTGTAAACGGTAAGATCTATGCAGTTCCAGTTGCAGCCAACGTTGCATCTTCACAAAACTTTGCTTTCAACGGCCCACTTCTTGAAAAATATGGAATTGATATCTCAGGTGTAACTTCATACGAAACACTTGAACCAGTATTGAAACAAATCAAAGAAAAAGCTCCAGATGTAATGCCATTCGCTGTTGGTAAAAACTTTATCCCATCAGAAAACTTTGACTACCCAGTTGCAAACGGACTTCCATTCGTCATCGACCTTGAAGGCGATACTACTAAGATCGTTAACCGTTACGAAGTTCCTCGTTTCGTAGAACACTTGAAGACTCTTCACAAATTCTATGAAGCAGGATACATTCCAAAAGACGTAGCAACTAGCGATACTTCATATGACCTTACTCAAGATACTTGGTTTGTTCGCGAAGAGACAGTAGGACCAGCTGACTACGGTAGCAGCTTGCTTTCTCGTGTTGCTAACAGAGACATCCAAATCAAACCATTTACTAACTTCATCAAGAAAAACCAAACAACTCAAGTTGCTAACTTTGTAATCTCAAACAACTCTAAGAACAAAGAAAAAGCAATGGAAGTGTTGAACCTCTTGAACACTAACCCAGAACTCTTGAACGGACTTGTTTATGGACCAGAAGGCAAGAACTGGGAGAAAGTAACAGGTAAAGAAAACCGTGTTAAAGTCCTTGATGGATACAAAGGAAACACTCACATGTCAGGATGGAACACTGGTAACAACTGGATCCTTTACATCAACGAAAACGTTACAGATGAGCAAATCGCACAATCTAAGAAAGACTTGGAAACTGCAAAAGAATCTCCAGCTCTTGGATTCATCTTTAACACTGACAGCGTGAAATCTGAAATTTCAGCTATCACTAACACTATGCAACAATTCGATACAGCTATCAACACTGGTACTGTAGACCCAGAAAAAGCTATTCCAGAACTGATGGAAAAACTTAAATCTGAAGGTGCTTACCAAAAAGTATTGGATGAAATGCAAAAACAATACGACGAATTCTTGAAAAACAAAAAATCTTAAGAACAATTGATTTCGTGTATTCATTCCTAAAAATTGCAATCACTGCCTTGTCTGGAACTTTCTAGATAAGGTGGTGATTCTTTTTAAAGCATTTACATATAATTATCTGTATTTAAAATCAGATATTTACTCTTACATATAACGTTGGACGCAGACACATGAAAAAGTATCATCTACTTTTTAAAATCAGTGCAATCTTATCTTACTTATTTTTTGTATATGGACTCTCTCAGCTAACACTTATGGTCCAAAATTACTGGCAATTTTCTTCTCAGATTGGCAATTTTTTCTGGATTCGAAATCTTATCAGTCTTGTCTTTATTGGCCTCATGATATGGATTTTAGTCAAGACAGGACATGGCTACCTTTTTGTTATTCCAAAGAAAAAATGGCTATGGTATACAGTTTTGACGGTTCTCGTAACTGTACTTTACATATCTTTTAATTTCCAAACAGCTAGACATGTACAATCAACTTCTGAAGGGTGGGCTGTGTTGATCGGCTACAGTGAGACAAATTTTGCCGAATTGGGTCTCTACTTGACCTTGTTTTTCCTAGGTCCTCTGATGGAAGAGTTGATTTATAGAGGATTGCTTCAACATGCCTTCTTTAAAGATTCGAAATTTGGGCTTGACCTGATTCTTCCTTCGGTTTTATTTGCTCTTCCTCACTTTTCAAGCTTTCCCAATTTCCTAGATATTCTTGTTTTTTCGTCATTTGGAGTGTTTTGTGCGGGTTTAACTCACTATACCAAGAGTATCTATCCTGGTTATATCGTTCATGTTATCAATAATATTGTCGCAACCTTACCATTTTTGGTAACCTTTCTTCATCGAATATTTAGCTGAAACAAGATCTGAAACTGGGCCTTGTTTTCATTTTTCGGTCAAATAAATTGCATTCGCTTTCTTGGGAGAGTATACTGGTATAGTTGAATGAAAAATTCTGATAATTTAATCTTAGAAAAGAGAATCAATCTTATGTCAAAAGATATTCGAGTTTTACTTTACTATAAATATGTCCCAATCGAGAACGCAGAAAAATTTGCGGCTGACCACTTGGCTTTCTGTAAGTCAATCGGCCTCAAGGGCCGTATCCTAGTTGCTGACGAAGGGATCAACGGAACTGTTTCTGGTGACTACGAAACAACCCAAAAATACATGGACTATGTTCATAGCCTTCCAGGTATGGAAGACCTCTGGTTCAAGATTGACGAGGAAAGTGAGCAAGCCTTCAAGAAGATGTTTGTTCGCTACAAAGGAAATTGTCCACCTTGGTTTAGAGGATGATAACTTTGACAACGACATCGACCCACTTGAAACAACAGGTGCTTACTTGTCTTCAAAAGAATTCAAAGAAGCTCTTCTAGACGAAGATACAGTTGTCCTTGATACTCGTAATGACTATGAGTACGACCTTGGACACTTCCGTGGAGCTATCCGTCCAGATATCCGCAACTTCCGTGAGTTGCCGCAATGGGTCCGTGATAACAAAGAAAAATTTATGGACAAGCGTGTCGTAGTTTACTGTACAGGTGGAGTCCGCTGTGAAAAATTCTCAGGTTGGATGGTTCGTGAAGGCTACAAAGATGTTGGCCAATTGCATGGAGGAATCGCCACTTACGGAAAAGACCCAGAAGTTCAAGGTGAACTTTGGGATGGGAAAATGTACGTCTTTGATGAGCGTATTGCAGTCGATGTCAATCATGTCAATCCAACCATCGTCGGAAAAGATTGGTTTGATGGCACACCGTGCGAACGCTATGTCAACTGTGGAAATCCATTCTGTAACCGTCGTATCTTGGCATCAGAAGACAACGAAGATAAATATCTCCGTGGTTGTTCGCACGAGTGCCGTGTCCACCCACGCAATCGCTATGTTTTAGAGCATGAATTGACACAAGATCAAGTCATCGAGCGTTTAGCAGCGATTGGTGAGAACTTGGATCATTCTGAAGTTGTATAAAAGTAGGACAGTCCTGACGGGCTGTTTTTCTATGCTTTTGACCAAAAAATCTTAAATTTGTTTCTGCATCTTTCAGGAAAATGGTGTATACTATATGTAAACGATTTCAAAGGAGACCATTTATGGTGAAAACATTTTTTATTCCCAATAAACAAAGTATTTTAGGACAACAGGAGATTTTAACAGCTAAGTCAGTCTTGGCCCTAGTAGATGGCTTAGAGTCACATAGTTATGATGCTGTCTATCTTCGTCAACCCCTCAATCGCCTTGAGTATATCGAGTGTGGAATCATAGGCAAGTCTCAATTTCTCTTTAAAGTTCGTTATGTAGATGCTCAAAAAGGCTATCAAGTGATCATTCCTGACTTAATTACAAGAGCTGACTGGGTGATTGTAGAAGCTCTCTTGCAAGCCTTGTCTAGCAAGGTTGGTGAATCTGTTGAAGGATTGTCAGACTTTGATTTGGAAGACTATTTCCAAGAAACTGTTAATAACTATCTAGCTGATAAGGATGCTCATTTGGCCTTCTGCCAAGGAATTCTATCAACTATTTACTTTGATAAGAAGGACTTAGAAAGCTTCCTAGAAGAAGATGGCTTGGCACGTTTTGAAGAGCTAGTTAAGAGGGTTCAAGGGTCAGATGCTTATCCTGCAAGTGCTAAATTCTACCCAGATAGTGAGGGTAAGGTTCATGGAATCTACCACCTGGCTCAAGGAGTAAAGACTATTTTGCCAAAAGGTCCTGTTGTTCCTGTACCTTATGTTGAGCAGTTGGCTGGTAAGGATCTTGTCTGGGAGATTGACCTGGTGAAATCTCTGGAGATGGTTCTAAGCCTGAAGACTATGAAGCGGTAGCTAGACTGGATTACCAAGCCTTTTTAGAAGTTCTTCCAAAGGAACTTTGTCAGGATTTGGATGCCAACCAAGTAGAAGTAGGACCTGTCTCAGGAAAGGATTTTGAAGCCTTAGCAAATAGATAAATAAGGAATCTGTGATAAAAGTTTCTATAAAGTTAAAAAGCGAACAAGATTAGTTTTCTGATTATCAGAATTCTGTCTTGTTCGCTTTTTTGTTTCTAAAATTTTATAGTAATGATCCTCTAAAGCTAATATCTTTCTATCTCGCTACCTTTATCTTACATAAAAGCTAGGATTCGTAAATATTCAAAAACCAGAGTCATTTCTGCTAGGAAGAAGAGAAATAGGATACCACCGTTAACTAGAAATGCCAAGAGAAGGCGATAGAAGGGATCAGTTTGGCTATCTTTACTTGGTCTTGAGATGGTATAGAGGTTGGCAAGAAGTACCAGACCAATGCTAATGAGGCAGAGAAGAGCCGCAAAGCGTAGACTATTAAAGAAGGCAAAGAAACTGGCAATACCTGTGAGCAGGAGAGGAAGGGCGAAGAGTCTGCTGTACTCTTGTAAGGATTTTTCCAGTGTCCAGTCATTGTCCTGATTGACAAAACGTTTAACCACGAATCCACCCATAAGGATAGAAAAGAAGAATAAACTTGTCGCTACCAAGATGGAGAAGATAGAAAAGAGATTCAGTGAAGGGAACTGCTCGCTGACATGAGAGTTGATAGCCGCCATATGGCCGTAGTAGTTATGCTTGATATGATAAATCGCACAGAAGAAACTAAGAGCAGAAAAGATAGTCAGCAGGGCAAAGGCATTATAACTATGTTTTTTATCTGTATCAATGCTTGTTGTCGGTTCTTTAAGGGCACCTTGTAGCCAAAACCAAAGATCAGCCAGTTCTTCTTTGAATACTGCAAATAGTGCTGTTTTGGCAGATACAGAATCCGGTAAAAACGGGCTTTCCAAAGATTGACTTTTCTGAGAAGCTTCTTTAACAGGTTCTTCTGACTCGTCTATCTTTTCTGATTTTTCAGCGAGCTCTTCAGTCTCTACAGTTTCCTCACTAGTTTCCTTATCTTCTGGATTGGCTTGAGGATTTTCCTCAACTACTGGCGCCTCTTCTCTTGTCTCTGAATCTTCTTCAAGGAGAACTGAGTCGGATGGGCTATCTTTTTTATCATTGTTGGCTGTTTTCTCAAAATCAGCACTTTCAAACCATTCTTGAGTCATAATAGACCTCCCTTTTTTTGATTAATTTTTGAGTAGTAACTACTAGTTGTCTTTATTCATGATTTCTATAAGAAAGCAAGCGATCTTATTATGGAAAATAGATACTTTGATTAGATTTTGCGACGAGGAGATCTTGCGTATCTTTTTTTCTGTTTTTGTAAGGGTTCGCTAATGCTTCACCTTTACTACCTCCCGTAGGTATGTCACGTCTGTCTCGATGCCAACGATAGATATCACCATGTTCAGCAGAAAACTCAACATTGATTCGATCAAGTTCCTTTTGAGATAACTCGAGTGAGATATCTTTTCTTGCCTCGAATTCCACTCGACCATGCACTTGGATATCGTCTGCCTTGATATGTTGATGGTCTGCTTGGATACGGCTATCTGTTAGACTGGTTTCAAATACATTGACAATGCCAGTTGTGATCAGTTGGCTATTTTTTTAATCTCGCTATCAGTGATACGAAGAAGATAGCCATTTGACAGAATCTTGGCATTGCTGAGTTTTGCATTAGCAATTGAAAGGATACGACGGTTTACCTGGGCAGTTAGATTTTTTTAAGTCTTTTTCCTCTTGGTAATGAGAGAACAACTTCATCATTGCGGCTAGAAATTCCGCTTGCGATAAAGAGAATACCTTCGATACTAGAACCTATAGAGCGACGTGTAGTTGACTTGGTGTCAGTTATTTCAAGACTTTTCTCTTTGATAGAGTGTTGAAGATTTTCTTTTTCAGAGATGGTCGGGTGATACTGAAGGTGAATCTTATCATCGTTTGACTCCGTAATGACGAGCGAATGTTCTGTTAGTGAGATGTTTAGATTTTCAATATCTTGATCAAAAACGAGTTCTTCCATTCGACTTTCAAATACTGGATTTTGAGACATTGCAAGAAGGCTTCTGACACCATCTGTTTGGATCCCGATGATCATCATGGAAAAACCAATGATACTAGTAACAACACCAAAGATAAGAAATCCTTTTGTCCATTTACGCATGTCTTTCACCTCTCTTTCCTCTATTAAGAATCCATTGGATAAGTCGAAGGACTAGTAATCCAAAGAAACGTGCTACATAGGAAGTTGCTAGCAAAACTAGGGATGAAGCTCCGATCGCCAGTAAACCTCCTCCAAAAATCAGCACAAAAGCAGATGTAGATTCAGCCAGAATGTAGAAGCTTTCAAATAGGAGAACAGCTCCGAGGACCATTCCAGCTGCTGATACAGCAAAGAAGGCTATAAGTACGCTGACAGCAGCGATAAAAATCCCGATGATAGCCATGAGAAGACCAATTCCGACCGGAATTCCGATAGGAGCTGCAAGAAGGGCTAGTAGAGCGATGCGTAAAATATGGCGGTCGTTCTTGCTGGAATTTTCTTCGTTGATTTTCTTATCAAGAAGTGTAGTCAGGACATCATGGGCAGCTTCTTTTGGACTTCCCAGGCTAGCGATAAGCTCCTCCTCACCTTCTGGCCCAGCATCATCAAAGAGTTCTTTGAAGTAGTCCATGGCTTCGATACGATCAGATTGAGGCAGCTTCATCAGATAGGCTTCAAGCTGATTCAAATATTCAGTTCTTGTCATGGCGAATGCTCCCTTCTATGATGCCGTTGATAGTGTCAGTGTAGAGTGTCCATTCTTCTCGAAGGACAAAGAGTTGCTCCTCTCCGATTCCTGTCAAGGAGTAGTATTTGCGCATCCGACCTTGGTATTCACGAGAGTATGTAGTCAGATAGCGGTTGGTATCCAGTTTTTTCAAGATGGGGTAGAGGGTGGATTCCTTTATTTTGGCAATGAGTTTAATGGTTTGGCTGATCTCATAACCATAGGAATCCCCTTGTTCTAGGATGGCCAAGATGAGAAATTCAATCAAGGCCGATGATGTTGGAAAATACATGGGGCACCTCCTTTTTTAGTATGTAAAAATTTTATATATAATTATTCTACACATACATCATACATCTATTTGTAAGCCTTGTCAAGCAATATGTATAAAATTTTTATATATAAAAATCTCCTAGTAAAAACTAGAAGATTGGAGGTTGTTTTGCATTACTTTGAGGCAATGCTTATCTGTAATCCTCATCATAAATGGGCGGAAGATAAAAATACTTGTCTTCAATCTTGATTTTGGCACAGAGGATGCCGTTTTGATAGACATATCCGTTAAATGGAGGATAGCTATCCAAGTTTTTTAGGATATTCTCAGGCAAAGAACTAAAATTGTAATCCCTCAGAGCCCCAGAACCAATCAATCTTTCAGTCCGATAAGCCTTGATTTCTTTTTCATATTTTTTGAGAAATTCTTCTCGTTTGCTTTCAAAGAGAGCCAAATCTTCGTCATCTAACTCGTAATAGCGTTCGTAACCAGCAATCCAAGAAATATAAACACACAGTAAAGATTTTTCTATCTCTGGAGAGTAGCCAATTGTAAAGTAATTTTCTTTGTCGACCTGCCGATTTTCTACTGTGATAGTCTGTATAAAGTTAGTCATGATAATCTCCGTTTTAAGAATGAACTAGAAAGGCTTCTCATTTAAAAATCTTTTAGCTCATCAAAGATTTCTATAAATTTTTCTTTGTCCATCCCTAAATCTTCAGGTAGTAAATCTAAGATCTCGATCAGGGCATCATAGATATCCTCTCTCTCGATTGTTTCAATAAAACAGTTACGCTTGTCCATTTTATTGAAACCTTGAGTATATTCTCTTATGAGGGCTTCTATGTGTTCCGTAGTGTCCTCGTTGGGGTTTTCTAGAAGCTTTCTAACACTTGCTCTAGTCTTTCTATATAGAGAAGCTGCTTTTTTTGCGTTTGCTGTTGAAATATTCTCTTGTCCATCCCATGAGCGAAATGGATTGTCTAGGTTTTGGGCTAGCCATTCAGCTTTTTCTTGGTTTTGTTATCCAAAGGTTCAGTCCTTTGTCTTGCTGTTTTTTTATAATATTTTTTTGGCTACTTTAGCGACCTCTTCTGGTAAGCTGCTCATCCAAAAACATGCTTAATCGAGGTAAATCTTCTGGTTTGGGAATATCCTCTGCAGTAAAGCCAAACAAATCAACAGTTGAAAAATTGACTAACTCTTTTAATTCTGATAATTTATGGAAATTAAGAATATGACCAGGTTTCCCCCACAATCTTAATTCCCTAAGATTTGGATAGTTATTCAAGATTTGTGCAAAGTCTATTTCAAGGATGTTTGAACAATGGATGGCTCCTAAATCTTTTAATCCCAGTACCTTAGGTAGAGAACTATCAAGTTGTAATCGTAAGCTGGCTCCATGGTCCTTTACAAGTATCTGACAATTGTCGCTCATGTCTCCTAATAAGACTAGCTCCTCCAAATCATCGTTCAGTCTAAGTTCCTCTACGCCTGTCAAATCAATGGAAAGTCGATGTATGGATGTCTTAGAAAAATCCAGTTTTGTTTGTCCATGATTCTCAAGAACTAGTTCTGTAATAAAAGGAGTTGACTGCAAATACTCATATAAATTTTTGTGCCATCTAGTTAATGCCAACTTAGATAAACAAGGAAAGACCTTTAATTCTAATGCGTCTTCAAAAGGCGTCCACTCGTCATTGATATTGTGTTTAGAAATACGGCACTCATTTCCTGCAAATAAAACTTTTTCCTTGCTTTTATCTGCTTTCTTAAATAAATCTCTTTTTTCTTTTGGTATTTCTTGCCATTTCAGTTGCCTATAAATATCGTAACCATTTCCCCAAAACATAGCATAAGTATTGGTGCTTTCAGTTGTTAATGGTGTTGTATTACCAATAAAAATATAATGTGACGGTACATGAATATCAACATTACTAAGATGTAAGTTTCTTTCCCAGTACATAAAATCTATATAGAGTGGCTTCAAAGAAGATAGTTCTTCTTCTCTAAGAGGTTGTTCTCCTGACCAGTCTAATGACAGTAGGACAGCCTGCGACTTTTTCTCCCCCTCTTCTATCTTGGTTATCTGACAAGCTATGTATTTTTTTAGATGGAAATTGTAAACACAATAGACGTCCCCTGCTTTTGCTAGCATACAAATTTCTCCTTATATGATTCGATGGTCCTTGGTTAATCGAGATTTTTTATCTAATCAAAATTTCTTAATGGTGTTAAAATAATCATAAATGTACACGTTTATAATTTCTACTTTAGCATCGCTTCAACTATCAATTCCCAAAGTAATAACCTTTTATGTACCCAAATAGTGCTACTCCTAATAAAGTGTAACCGGAGTTTTCCTAGCTTTATTATACCATTTTTGCGCGTAGGAACAGTAGTATACTTGGTAAATCTATACTTTTTAAAATGTTGTGAAGATCCAAAAAAAACAGACTCAGTCTGGCTTTCAAAGTGTGTTTATTTGTGGCAAATTCTAAAAACCTTTTTAGAGGATTTTATCCGATTTATCCACCATAAAGAGGGCGACCGTCATGATGATATCAATAACTAGAAGAGCCAGTACAGCTGGGATCCACGAATGGAAAAAGTTAAAACTATAACCAAAGAGAGTTGGACCGACAGCTGCCAAAATGTAGCCGCCGGTCTGGGCAAGTCCAGACAATTGGGCTGTCTTTTCAGGAGAGCTAGTTTTGATGGAGAAGCAAACCATGAGGTAAGGGAAAAGAGCGCTACAAGCAGTACCAATTAAGAGATGAGCTACTAACCAGTAGAGGAAACTGATGCTCGGGTATAAAAGCATGGCAATTCCAAGCAATCCAGCGACAGAGATGACTGTCAGCATGATTTGACGGTGACGATTGGACAAACGAGTCGTTAAACTTGGAATAGTCATCGAGAAGGGGATGCTAGTCAGAGAAAAGATCGAAGCTAAAAGACCGGCATCTGTGTGAGATAAGCCAGCACTGATTGCCATGGTAGGTAACCAGGTCATACTGGTATAGAAGAGTAAGGACTGAAGTCCACCGAATACAATAATAGCCCAAACTTCCTTGTTTTTTAAGATATTCTCTTTCTTTTGTTTTTTCTCACTTCCTTTTAGAAAATGATTGTGACGATGATTGGGGAACCAGACAGCTAAAGTGAGTAGGCAGACCAAGGATAAACAGAGAATCAAGCCTTTCCAAGAGCTTACTTGAGTAATGGGTACAGAGAGATAGGAGGCAAGAGCCGTTGTAATCCCCATAGAGGTCACATAGATGGTTGTCAGAAAGCCAATCTTTTGTGGGTGATTGGCCTGAATGGCGCTAGGAAGGAGCACGTTAAAGATCGCAATACTTGCTCCGATGAGTAAAGTCCCTAGATAGAGTAGAGGAAGATTAAAGATACGAATCACTGAACCGATGGTCAATACGATAAGACTATAGGTAAAAAGGTGCTCGAGTCCAATTTTTTGAGCCAAACGAGTCGCAAAAGAGGAGAAGAGGGCAAACATCAAGAGAGGGAGACTGGTCAAAACACCAAGTGAACTAACTTCCACGCCTAAACCTTGGGCAATATCACCTAAAATAGTCGGTAAAGCTGTGAAAGGAGCTCTTAAGACCGCTCCGATTAAGATAATTCCTAGAATAAAAAAGAGTGATCGTTTTTTCATGTGAACCTCAATAAGCTGATTTTGATAACAGCTTATTTTAAGTTTTTTTCTAAGAGATGTCAAGCTGGAGCAGGGAGATTTGGTGTTTTACTTAAACTAAATAAAAGTAAAGAAGGATGAGTTGTTTACTAGTTTTTTTCTGGGATTCAAATAAAAATAGGAAAGTCAGGAAATTTGTGATAAAATAGTGAAAGAAAATATATAAATTGGAGAAAAACTGTGTCTGAAAATAGGAAATTTAGCGTACTGATGTCAGTCTACATCAAAGAAAATCCTGTCTTTTTGGAAGAGGCTGTAAAAAGTATCTTACATCAAACGCTCAAACCTAGTGAAGTGGTTATCGTTGAAGACGGTCCACTGACACCTGAACTATATCAAGTGTTGGAAAAGTTGGCAGCACAGTCAAGTATTCCAATCAAACGTTGTCCGCTTGAGCAAAATCGCGGCTTAGGTTTGGCGCTTCAGTACGGTGTCTTACAGTGCCAATATGACGTCATTGCTCGTATGGATACAGATGATATTGCTGTTGAAGACCGTTTCGAACAACAGTTTGACTTGATGGAAAAGGAAAACTTGGACTTGCTGGGAGGTCATATCGCAGAATTTATTGACCAACCTGATGAAATAGTGTCCTATCGTCGCGTTCCTATCAAGCACGAAGAGATTATCGCCTACCAACGCATGAGAAGTGCCTTCAATCACATGACGGTCATGTTCAAAAAGAGATGGTTTTAAGAGCAGGTAACTACGAAGACGGTCTTTATATGGAAGATGATCTCCTTTGGCTCAATATGATTAGCGCTGGTGCTCGGACTGGAAATGTGGACCAGATTCTGTGTAAGGTGCGCGTGGGGGCGGGGATGTTTGAACGCCGTGGTGGTCTTCGTTATCTCAAACTCTATCGCCAAGCACGTCAAAGAATGCACGCGCGTGGACAGATTTCTTATGGTGAATATCTGAAAAGTGTTTTAATCCAAGTTGTCGTTGCCCTCTGTCCAGGCTTTGTCCGACAGTTTATCTTTTTAAAACTATTGAGAAAAAGTAAATAGCTCATCAGTTTTAAAAAATGTCTTGTAATTACTAGAAAATGTGACTTTGTGTAGGAGGATACCATTCACATGAATAAAAAAATGACAGATTATGTAATTGATCTGGTTGAAGTGTTAAATAAACAACAAAAACAAGTCTTTTGGGGGATTTTTGATGCTGCCAGCATGATTTCCTCAATCATTGTTTCTTATATCTTGTTTTATGGATTGATCAATCCAGCTCCTGTGGACTATGTCATCTATACTAGCTTGACCTTCTTGTTCTATCAGATTATGATTGGATTTTGGGGACTCAATGCCAGCATTAGTCGTTATAGCAAAATCACAGACTTTATGAAGATATTCATCGGAGTAAGTGTCAGCAGTGTCTTGTCTTATGTTATTTGCTACGCCTTTCTACCACTCTTTTCTGTGCGCTTTATTGTCCTCTTTATCTTGTTGACAACCTTCTTGATTCTCTTCCCTCGTATCACTTGGCAGTTGATCTATTCTAGACGTAAAAAGAGTGATGGAGAAGGGGAACATCGTCGTACCTTCTTGATTGGTGCGGGAGACGGTGGAGCTCTCTTTATGAACAGCTACCAGCATCCTACGAGTGATCTTGAGTTAGTGGGTATTTTGGACAATGATGAAAAGAAAAAAGGCCAAAAACTAGGAGGAATCCCGGTCTTAGGATCTTATGAACAGTTACCAGAACTCTCAAAACGTCATCAGATTGAAAAAGTTATCGTTGCGATTCCTTCTCTTGATCCATCCGAGTATGAGCGTATCCTAAAAATGTGTAACCAACTTGGCTTGAAGTGTTATAAGATGCCCAAGATTGAGTCGGTTGTACAAGGATTGCATCCTCAGGTAGGTGGTTTCCAAAAAATCGATATTACGGACCTTTTGGGACGTAAAGAAATTCAACTAGATGAGTCACGCCTAGGCTCAGAAATTACTGGAAAAACCATATTAGTGACAGGTGCAGGAGGTTCTATCGGGTCTGAGATTTGCCGTCAGGTTAGTCGCTTTAATCCAGAGCGCGTGGTTCTCTTGGGGCATGGGGAAAACTCCATTTATCTGATCTATCATGAATTGATTCGTAGCTTCCAAGGAATTGACTATGTTCCTGTGATTGCAGACATCCAAGACTACGATCGCTTGCTTCAAGTATTTGAGCAGTACCAACCAGCCATTGTTTACCATGCTGCTGCCCATAAGCACGTGCCAATGATGGAACGTAATCCAAAAGAAGCCTTTAAGAATAATATCCTCGGAACTTACAATGTTGCCAAGGCAGTTGATGCTGCTAAGGTACCGAAGATGGTCATGATTTCGACCGATAAGGCTGTTAATCCACCAAACGTAATGGGGGCTACCAAACGTGTGGCAGAGTTGATTGTTACAGGATTTAACCAACGTAGCCAGTCTACCTATTGTGCGGTTCGTTTTGGGAATGTTCTCGGTAGCCGTGGTAGTGTAATTCCAGTATTTGAGCGTCAGATTGCAGAGGGTGGTCCAGTGACTGTGACAGACTTCCGTATGACTCGTTACTTTATGACCATTCCAGAAGCTAGCCGTTTAGTGATCCATGCAGGAGCTTATGCTAAAGATGGAGAAGTCTTTATTCTTGATATGGGCAAACCAGTTAAAATTTATGATTTGGCCAAGAAAATGGTTCTTCTCAGTGGACGTACTGAAAATGAAATTCCAATTGTAGAAGTGGGAATCCGTCCAGGTGAGAAACTCTATGAGGAGTTGTTGGTATCTACTGAATTGGTTGATAATCAAGTCATGGATAAGATTTTTGTTGGTAAGGTTAATGTCATGCCACTTGAAGTTATCAATCAAAAGATTGAAGAATTCCGTGCCTTGCAAGGTTCAGAGTTGAAGCAAGCTATTATCGGTTTTGCAAATGAAACAACTCACACCTTTTCTTGATAACTGCTACTCCTTTACCAATTTTTGAACAAACTTGTCATTGTTGAACATTTATGGTGAACTAAATTTATACTGTTTGAAAATCAAAGTAAATAAGGTCTGTGTCGTTTTACTGTACTTAGATATGGTTTATAACTGACTTTCTGATTTGCTTTTCAATTTTCATGGAGTATGAATTAAAAAATTTGGGAGTAACTTATGATTAACGCTTATAAGAATTTCTTTAAAGGTTATGTAGATTTTACAGGCCGTTCAAAACGCTCAGAGTATTGGTGGATTTGGTTAACAAACATGATCCTCCTTGTCCCTTTTTACTCAGTATATTTTAAGGCACTAGCAAATCCAAGAAATGAGACTGCTCTTATGGCCTTGGGTGGAATTGCTATTATCTATATGATTTTCGGGCTAGCCTTAATGTTACCTATGTTAGCTTTGACAGTTCGTCGTCTACGTGATGCTGGTTTCCACTGGGCTCTGATCTTTGTCATTTTTATTCCTATGGTTGGACCTCTTGCCCTTTTAGTTTTGTTAGCTATGCCAACGAAACAAGTAGAAGTAGTAACAATCAATGAAACTGAAGAAATTGTAGAAGTTTCACCATTCGAAGAATCAGACAAAAACTAAGAAGTTCAGGTTTTACAATTGGATTTGTTTTAGAGTTTTCTCTATATTGTTAAGCGAATATCTAACACTCCCATATCTAAAAATAGATTTGGGAGTGTTTTAAAACTATGTGGATGCTTGCTGGTATACCATTGTTAAAAAGGAGAAATATCTTGTTTAGGGCTTATATAAATTTTTTAAAAGGTTATGTAGATTTTGTAGGACGCTCAACATGTCCTGACTTCTGGTGGGTTTGGCTGATGAATCATATCTTGTTCCTACCCCTGTATATCCTTATCTTCAATAAAGAGATAAACCAGGGTCCTTCTCTAAACGTTACTTTAGTTATCCTGATAGGCATGATTTATGCCATTTTAGCTTTACTCCTTCTGTTGCCTACTCTGGCGTTGAGGATTCGCCGTTTGCGTGATGGAGGTTTCCACTGGGCCTTTATCTTCCTTTACTTTGTTCCAATGGTCGGGCGTCTTGCGCTATTAGTTCTGCTAGCTATGCCAAGTAAGGAAGTAGAAATAGTAACAATCAATAGACCTAAAGAAGTTGAAAGCGAAGAAGTTTCCCCCTTTGAATAATTGGATGAGTACAGGGAATGTCATTCTCCACATTAAGATCAGACAAAAAGCTCCCAAACCTAACTTTTAGGCTGGGAGTCTTTTGTTTAACGTTTTAATTGTAGATGATGTAAAATGTCTGTTGGGTGGTGAGCAATCCAGTCAGGATTATAGCCCATGAGGTCTTTCTCCTCACCAAATCCCCAGGTTACCGCTAATTTTTTAATGCCAGTTTCTTGGGCACCAATCATATCAAACTTGGTATCTCCGATAATAACAACCGTTTCGGGCGCTAGATGATGAGTTTCCAGAGCCTGACGAATAACATCTGCCTTGTGTAGGGCCTGAGGGCTTGAACCATAAATGCCATCAAAAAAGTGGTCAATCCCAAAATTGCTAGTCATGTCAACTGCGGTTGGTGTATTCTTCGTAGTAGTGATATAAAGAGGATAATGCTCAGCTAGTTCTACGAGTAAATCTTTGATATGTGGAAAGAGTTGGGCTTCGTACACACCTTTTTCCTTATAATAAGAACGATAGAGCTGGATGGCTTTCTCTATCTGCTCATCTGGCAAACAACTAGCAAAGCTGGTTTCTAGTGGGGGTCCCATAAAACCTCGAATGGTTTTGACACCAGGACTAGAAACTCCAAGTTGGTCAAAGGTATAGGTGAAACCATTGTGAATTCCGATAGAACTATCCACAAGTGTTCCATCTAAATCGAAAAAAATAGCGGAAATTGATGACATATACTCTCCTAGTTATTTTGAAATTATTCGCCGAAGATTTCTTTTTGAAGGCGACGACCTGTAGGTGTGGCAGCGAGCCCCCCTTCAGCAGTTTCACGAAAGGCAGTTGGTAGGCTAGATCCTACTTGATACATGGCGTCAATGACCTCATCAACTGGAATTTTGGATTCAATACCAGCCAGAGCCATATCGGCTGCGATGAAGGCGAAGCTTGCTCCCATGGCATTCCGCTTGACACAAGGAACTTCAACCAAACCTGCAACGGGGTCACAGATTAGGCCGAGCATATTTTTGATAACGAAGGCGATAGCCTGGCTCGCCTGATAAGGCGTTCCGCCTGCAGCTAGAGTTAGGGCAGCGGCACTCATGGCTGAAGCTGAACCGACTTCGGCCTGGCAGCCGCCTTCGGCTCCCGAGATAGAAGCGTTGTTAGCAATCACGAGTCCAAAAGCACCTGCAGCGAATAAGAAGTCTAGTTGTTGTTCATGAGTTAAATCCAACTTTTCAATAGCAGCAGTGAGGACGGCTGGAAGGCAGCCAGCACTACCTGCCGTCGGAGTGGCACAGACCAGTCCCATCTTGGCATTGTGCTCATTAACGGCAATGGCGTTACGGGCGGCAGACAAGACAGTGAAGTCTGATAGGGTCTTTCCTTTTTTGATGTAGTGGTCAAGCTTGGCAGCATCTCCACCTGTCAAACCGCTACGAGATTTCTTCTCGCTAAGTCCGAGTTCTACAGAAGCCTTCATGACTTCAAGGTTGCGCTCCATGAGAAGGAGAACTTCTTCACGTTCACGACCGGTTAGCTCAAACTCGGTCGTAATCATGAGTTCAGCAACATTGCCTTGAAAACCAAGTTCGGCTTGTTGGACTAATTCTTTGATAGAGTAAAACATATTTTCTCCTATTGAAAGAAGTTGACATTATGCAGATGAGGAATTTTGCGAATCTCTTCGATAGATTCTTCACAGTTGCGACTATCAACTTCGATAATCATAATGGCTTTCTCGCCAGCTTTTTCTCGGGTTACATTCATTTGGGCGATGTTAATGTTAAAGCGAGAGAGGGCCTCTGTTACGTGAGCAATCATACCTGGAACATCTTGATGAACGATGATGATGGTAGGAGTATTCATGTTAAGGGATACGGCAAAACCATTAAGCTCTGTCACCTGGATGTTACCACCCCCGATTGAAATTCCTGTTACACTGATGGTCTTGTACTCATTCTTAACAGTGATTTTCGTAGTGTTTGGGTGAGGGGCATTACTGTCTTTCTGGATAGTCCAGACTATTTTGATGCCACGCTTGTGGGCGATTTCTAAACTGTTAGGGATTTCTGGATCATCTGTATCCATTCCTAAGATTCCAGCGACAAGAGCCAAGTCAGTTCCGTGCCCGCGATAGGTTTGCAAAAGAGTTAAAAAGCTGGAATTCAACCTCAGTTGGAGTATCATCAAAGATAGATGAAACGATTTTACCGATACGAACAGCTCCTGCCGTGTGACTACTAGATGGGCCAATCATGACTGGTCCAATGATATCAAAGACAGATTGAAAACGAAGTGATTGCATCTGTTTCCCCTTCAAAAGATTCTTATCTCTATTATATCAAAGATTAGATGCAAGCGCTCAATTCCATGATAAAATATCTAAAATCCCCATAAAGCCTCTAAAATCAAGCCTTTTGTAACAAAAAGAGGCTGTTTAAGTGAAATAAAACATCGTCTTGTAACATTTCTACATAAAACCGTCAAGAAACAGTAATAATAGTAGGGTATGATGGAAATATAAGAAAGAAGGAGAATCTTTTAATATGAAATCAACAACTAACAAAATTAAAACAGGACTTGTAGGAGTAGTAGCAGCGCTTGCTTTCCTTGCACCATCACTTACTTTTGCACAAGAAACAACAACTCACACAGTAAAATCAGGTGACACTCTATCAGGAATCGCTGAAAAATACAATACAACTGTTGAAAAATTGGCAGAAAAAAATAAGATTAAAGATATTCATTTGATCTATGTAGACCAAGTATTGGTTATTGATGGTGAAGCACCAGCAACTTCAACTACTTCAGCTGCGACAGCAGAAGCTCCAGTAGCAGCACCTGCAGCTTCTGAAGCAACAACTTATGAAGCGCCAGCAGCAAGTGTAACTGTTGCAGAAGAAACCGTTGCTACAACAGAAACTTCAGCATCAACTTCAACTGTAAGCGGATCTGAAGCAGAAGCTAAAGAATGGATCGCTCAAAAAGAATCAGGCGGTAGCTACACAGCTACAAACGGACGTTACATCGGACGTTACCAATTGACAGATTCATACTTGAACGGTGACTATTCAGCAGAAACCAAGAACGTGTAGCAGACGCCTACGTTGCAGGACGTTACGGTTCATGGACTGCAGCTAAGAACTTCTGGCTTAACAACGGTTGGTACTAAGAACTAACTAGCAGAATAAGATGCAAAAGTCGAGGGATTTCCTCGACTTTTTTATATTTCCTTTGCTTGATAACAGGTCTCTACTTCCTTTTTGAGGTGAGATAGCATTGAGGTTTCATCAGTTAACTCCAGAAGGGAGAAGCCCTTTTGAATAAGATGATCATTACTAGTACAAATACCTATTCGAACATAGGCAATAGCCAAAATATCGTATCTTTTCTTTTTCTTAGCATCCTATAGTAAGGTGTAGCAGATTTGTTGACAGGTATTTTTATCTTGATTGTACAAGTAAATGGTGGACAGATTGAGTAGGATTGCCATTCGTAATTCATATAAATGCCGATAGTTTTTATATTCTTCCAAGCGCTGCAAGATTTGTTCAGTGATCAGATGGAGGTGTTCGATGGGAAAGCTAAAAAGGATGGTATTGAGGATTTTTAGGTCACTTTCATACCATGTATCTTGTTTTTCAATTTTTTCCCAAAGCTTTTTGACCGTTTGTTCCACTTGGATTGAAAGTTGTCCTGTTCCATGTTGACGGATATAAATAACAACTTCCAACATATCTCTGATTTCCTCTATAGGGAGATCGTGATGGATCTTGAGATAGTCTTGGCATGTTTCAAATAAATTGACTAGACTACTGGTACCAAAGATAGAACTCATATTGAGATAGGTTTGCATGATTTCTGTTCGCTGGCTCGGTTTATAGAGATGGCAGATGTATTCAAACTCTTCAAAACTCATATTGATTTGACGGAGAAGAAACTCCATATTTTCATATTTGGGAGTTGCTTTGCCACTTTCAAACTTGGAAAGGCTGGTTCTTGAAAGGACATTTCCACAGACCTCTTCTTGTGTCAATCCTTTTGACTCACGTATTTCTTTATATACTTTCCCGAAATCATAGCGCATGATTTCCTCCTTTTCGTGAAAAAAGTTAACAATAAATAGAATTCTATTAAACATATTGTATCATAAGAATATAGAAATCAAAGTGGATATCATGAGAAGAAAATAAGAAAGGGGATTTTATCTATAGTAGGTAGAATCTAAAAAATAAATTATGACTCATTTAAAATTTTATATCAAATCAGTTCTTTGTTCATTGGTATTTTTTATCCTTTTAATTCTTTTTATTAAAAATATATATTACCCTGCTCTAAAGATAACTATTGAAGTTATTATGACGTTTTCGGTAGGTAGTCTTTGTTATGCCATTTTTTGTAAAACAAATCGTGCTGCTTTTCTGCCAATTTCGGTTGTTTTATTTTTGCTGACTCTCTATTTGCTGGGAGTATAGTGTTTTAGCAGGAACTTTGTCAGTTTATTTTTTTCTCTTGGAGAAATTATGACGATTGAAATTTTAGTGGCTTTAAGTGGAGTAAATTTGCTGTCAAGATTTTTCATAAAAAAAAAGAGAAGTCAATAGATTTGCTAGTGGATTATTAAAACGAAAGGTAAAATTGGGATATTTAAAATGAAACATTTTTTTGCAGGATTTGGTGAAGGTCATTTTTTGTTATTTTTATTATATCTAAGCATATCTACTAGTCCAATTATTGGACTAGTGATTGGACATACTAAAATAAATCTAATAAGTTCTATTATTATGGCTCTTGGTGTGATATTGGCATTAATTTTGGTATTATCAAGAGTGTATAGAAAATATTTTTATAGAGACGATGATGACTAAAGTTTTTATCAATAAAACCAGAGCTTGGTAGATTATCAGCCTCTTCCTTGTCTTCTCCAACCAAGCATGTTATAATGAAAACTGCTCAAGCGACCTTCAATCGTGAAGCACACACGACCTTCAATCGTGAATAAACGAATAGATGGGAGAACTACCATGAGTGATAACTCTAAAATACGTGTTGTCGTGGGGATGAGTGGTGGTGTCGATTCGTCGGTGACGGCTCTCTTGCTCAAGGAGCAGGGCTACGATGTAATCGGTATCTTCATGAAGAACTGGGATGACACAGATGAAAATGGCGTCTGTACGGCGACCGAAGATTACAAGGATGTGGCTGCAGTGGCAGATCAGATTGGTATTCCTTACTACTCTGTCAACTTTGAAAAAGAGTACTGGGACCGCGTTTTTGAGTATTTCCTAGCGGAATACAGAGCAGGACGCACGCCAAATCCAGACGTTATGTGCAACAAGGAAATCAAGTTCAAGGCCTTTTTGGACTATGCTATGACCTTGGGGGCAGACTATGTAGCGACTGGGCACTATGCTCGAGTGGCGCGTGATGAGGACGGCATCGTTCACATGCTTCGTGGCGTGGACAATGGAAAAGACCAGACTTATTTTCTTAGCCAACTTTCGCAAGAACAACTCCAAAAAACCATGTTCCCTTTGGGACATTTGGAAAAGCCTGAAGTTCGCAGACTAGCTGAAGAAGCAGGCCTTGCGACTGCTAAGAAGAAAGATTCGACAGGGATTTGCTTTATCGGAGAAAAGAACTTTAAAAACTTTCTCAGTAACTACCTGCCAGCTCAGCCTGGTCGTATGATGACTGTGGATGGACGCGATATGGGCGAGCATGCAGGCCTCATGTATTATACGATTGGTCAGCGTGGCGGACTTGGTATCGGTGGGCAACACGGTGGTGACAATGCGCCTTGGTTCGTTGTCGGAAAAGACCTGAGCAAGAATATCCTCTATGTCGGCCAAGGCTTCTACCATGATTCACTTATGTCAACAAGCCTAGAAGCCAGTCAAGTCCACTTTACTCGTGAGATGCCAGAAGAATTTGAAATGGAATGCACAGCAAAATTCCGTTATCGTCAACCTGATAGTAAAGTTACTGTAAAGGTTAAGGGTGATAAAGCAGAGGTTATTTTCGCTGAACCTCAGCGTGCTATTACACCAGGACAGGCAGTTGTCTTTTACGACGGTGAAGAGTGTCTCGGTGGTGGTTTGATTGACAATGCCTACCGTGATGGCAAGGTTTGTCAGTACATTTAAGAGCTTCTAAGAGGAATGAGAATGTTTCAGTTTTTTAAGAAAAAAACGGCTAAAAAAGAGAAGTCAATGACTCTTTCTGACTATAAGAAAGAGTATCTGAGGGAGAAAACGACAGAATCGATAGAGGCCTTGTTTAAGGAATTGAAGCAAGCTAAAGTCTGGGTTCCCTTCAATCCTTATCTGATGGATGAGAGTGACGAACAAGAAGGCGCTCGCCTAAAACCGGATATTCTGCAAAAGGGAGATGACTACTTTTATCCTTGCTTCTTAGAAATTCAGGACATCCCCAAGGACTATTATGCCCGATTTCTTGGTTGCAATTGCCTCTTACGGACTGTTTGTTTGCTGCGGAAGGGATGGAGAGTTTTCCTGTGAGAGGGATTGTTCTAGATGCCTTCTCTGACCCAGTTGAGATTGACAAAGGAGCTTTTGAAGCAATTCGCCAATCATAGTACATATAGATTGACAAATTTTCTCAATTTGCTACAATAATAAAAGCAATAGAAATGATGGTCAAAGCTCATGGATGTTGCAGGCTTTTTTGTCCTGCACTTCTTACGAGTTTTGACTGTTTTTGTGTCGTTTAAGGAAAGGATAAAAATGATTCAACAAGATTTTCGGACAAAAGTGGGAAATACTGTTTTTGGTGTTCGGGCGACAGCCTTGATTGTAAAAGACAATCGCTTGTTAGTCGTAGAAGATGAGGATGTTTTTTATACAATTGGAGGTGCCATTCAAGTGGATGAAGCTACTGAAGATGCTGTGGTTCGAGAAGTAAAGGAAGAACTTGGTGTCGCATCTAAAGCTGTTCAGTTAGCTTTCATTGTTGAAAACCGCTTTGAACAAGCTGGGGTCCACTATCATAATATCGAATTCCATTATTTAGTGGACTTGCTGGAAGATGCACCGTTAACCATGCAAGAAGATGCGAAGCCATTACCTTGCCGGTGGCTTGCTTTAAATGACCTACATACTATTAATCTTAAGCCGGCATTTTTAAAAACTACCTTACCAAATTGGGACGGACAATTACAACACATCCATCTTAACGAATAGGAGAGAAAATGATGGTTAAGCTATTGCCCATGTACTTGTTCATAGTGGTGGTGATTATTTGCTCATTCAGCGTTCGGAAATTAAAAGAGGACAACCCAACGTTTATCCAACTTACTGGGATATTCCTGGTGGTGGGGTTGAAAAGGGTGAACTTCCGCGAGATGGAGCTCTTAGAGAATGTATTGAAGAAGCGGGAGTTAGGCTAGACAGCAGTTCGCTCAAACTTCTTCACGAAGATAGTCAACTGGATACCTCTAAGGATACTGTCTTTACTCGCTTAGTTTATAAAGCAGAGTGGGTTGGGGAGAAGCCAATTATCAGATTAGATCCTGAAGAGCATACACACTTTAAATGGGTTACCATGGATCAAGCTCTAGAGGAGGAGAAGTTAGTTCCTTATTTGCGAGAAATTTTTGAAAGGTTAAGAAATGACTTATAATTTTACGGAAGAATACGATATTATTGTAATTGGTGCGGGACATGCTGGGGTAGAAGCTTCCCTAGCTGCTAGCCGTATGGGTTGCAAGGTCTTGCTTGCGACTATTAACATTGAAATGTTGGCTTTCATGCCATGTAATCCCTCTATCGGTGGTTCTGCCAAGGGGATTGTCGTGCGCGAAGTCGACGCTCTCGGTGGGGAAATGGCCAAGACCATTGACAAGACTTACATCCAGATGAAGATGCTTAACACTGGGAAGGGTCCAGCTGTTCGTGCTCTTCGTGCGCAGGCTGACAAGGAGCTGTACTCTAAGGAAATGCGTAAGACAGTTGAAAACCAAGAAAATCTAACCCTACGTCAAACTATGATTGATGAGATTTTGGTGGAAGATGGCAAGGTTGTCGGTGTTCGTACTGCGACTCATCAAGAGTATGCGGCCAAGGCTGTTATCGTGACCACTGGGACAGCTCTCCGTGGGGAAATCATCATCGGAGACCTCAAGTACTCATCAGGACCAACCATAGTCTGGCTTCTATTAACCTCGCTGACAATCTCAAGGAACTTGGGCTCGAAATCGGTCGTTTCAAGACTGGAACACCTCCACGTGTCAAGGCTTCTTCTATCAACTACGATGTGACAGAGATTCAGCCAGGAGATGAGACACCTAATCACTTCTCTTATACTTCACGTGACGAAGATTATGTCAAGGACCAAGTACCGTGCTGGTTGACCTATACCAATGGTACCAGCCATGAGATTATCCAAAACAACCTCCACCGTGCGCCTATGTTTACAGGTGTGGTCAAGGGAGTAGGGCCTCGTTACTGTCCGTCAATTGAGGACAAGATTGTGCGCTTTGCAGACAAGGAACGTCACCAACTCTTCCTTGAGCCAGAAGGGCGCAATACAGAGGAAGTCTATGTGCAAGGCCTCTCAACCAGTCTGCCTGAGGATGTCCAGCGTGAGCTGGTACATTCTATCAAAGGTTTGGAAAATGCAGAAATGATGCGAACTGGTTATGCCATTGAGTATGATATGGTCTTACCACACCAGTTGCGTGCGACTCTGGAAACCAAGAAAATCTCAGGACTTTTCACTGCTGGTCAGACAAATGGAACATCAGGTTATGAAGAAGCTGCTGGCCAAGGGATTATCGCTGGGATCAATGCAGCTCTGAAAATCCAAGGTAAGCCTGAGTTAATTTTGAAGCGCAGTGATGGTTATATCGGGGTGATGATCGACGACTTGGTGACCAAGGGAACCATTGAACCCTACCGTCTCTTGACCAGTCGTGCTGAGTACCGTCTCATTCTCCGCCATGACAATGCTGATATGCGTTTGACTGAGATGGGACGCGAGATTGGACTTGTGGACGATGAACGCTGGGCTCGTTTTGAAATCAAGAAAAATCAATTTGAAAATGAGATGAAACGCCTAGACAGCATCAAACTCAAGCCAGTCAAGGAAACCAATGCCAAGGTTGAGGAGATGGGCTTCAAGCCGTTGACAGATGCGGTGACAGCCAAGGAATTCCTTCGTCGCCCAGAAGTCTCTTACCAAGATGTGGTGGCTTTCATCGGACCTGCTGCTGAAGAGTTAGATGACAAGATTATCGAGTTGATTGAAACAGAAATCAAGTACGAAGGCTATATCTCAAAAGCCATGGATCAGGTTGCCAAGATGAAACGCATGGAAGAAAAACGCATTCCAGCTAACATCGACTGGGATGACATTGACTCTATCGCAACCGAAGCCCGCCAGAAGTTCAAACTCATCAATCCCGAAACCATCGGCCAAGCTAGCCGTATTTCAGGTGTAAACCCAGCAGATATCTCCATTCTTATGGTGTATCTGGAAGGTAAAAATCGAAGCATTTCAAAAAATTTAGAAAAAAAGGCTGACTAAAGACAAAGTGCTGAATTCTCTTTTGGGAATTCAGCTTTTTTGATAGAATCGTCCTCCATTTTCGAATAAAGAGAAAAGGAGGAATGACCATGCTGACGGTAGAAGAAAAAAATTTTTTAGACCACTATAAAAATACTTCCTATCATCGTTTTTATGAGATTGAACGCTTTGCTAGTCTCTGTCAAAAGTTAGACAAATGGCCACCACAGGCTGACAAGATTTAGACTTTTTGATATACTAGAACAAATTAAAACATAGGAGAGAATGAATGAACGTATATGGCAGATTAGAAGAGGAACCAACTCCATCTTGGACGGGAATTCAGGATGATTTAGTTGGGAAAGAGGAGCGCTTCGAGGATGAACCAAGTTCATTTGCTCCCTTACCATTATTTAAGATCCTAATCTGGAGCACTCTAGTTGTACTTGTATCTGTAGTTCTTCCTTTCTTGCTAGGACTAACTAGCCAAGAGCAGGCACAAGATTTTTATATGGGATGGGCTATGCACCAGGGGGGAGATATCTACACAGACTATTTTGGAACGAGTGGTCTTCTCTATTACTTTTTACAGTATCTAAGCAAGGGTAGTATTTTGTTTGCCGCCTTTACTTGGCTTGCTCTAGTGGGTGCTGGGATTTTTCTTTTCCGTTCAACTTATACCTTGACGGAGGAGAACAAGCAGTCGCAACAAGTGTTGACCATCTTTTATCTTCTTGCTGGAGGACTTAGCTTTGGCGGTGGCTATGCCACTATTTTGGCCCTTCCATTCCTGTTTTACGCTCTCAGTTTAGTAACAAGGTATTTGGTAGAGTATAATCATGACAAAGGTTTCGTGCGTATTGGGATTAGTCTGGCTCTAGCATTTTTCTTCGCCCCTCTCGTCACAACTTTATATGCTCTAGTCTTATTCTTTGCTTTGTTAGCCTTTAATATTGGGCGTGGTCGCTTGGTTCATGGGCTCTATCAATTCTTTGCAGCTGGTCTTGGATTCTCGCTCTTCTTTTATCCAATTGGTTACTATACGGCTTATAATGGGAGTTTTGGGAACGCTATCAGTCAGATCCTCTATCCAGTAGATAGTTTGAAATTTATGTCCAATCCAGCCTTACTGGACCACCTCCTTTTTTATGGATTGTTAACAATTGGTCTTGGAGGCTTAAGGCTCGTATTTACAGGACTCTTCCAGTCTAAACCAACCAAGCAATACGTCTTATCTATATTTGCTGCGCTTGCTCTTGTACTATCACTAGGCTTGAAAATTTACTCTACAGAACCGATTCACGGTAGTCGTCTAGCTACTTTTCTTCCTTTCTTGTCCATTCTTCTATTGACTCATATTCGAACTGGGAAATTAGAAGGAGCTAATCGCCGTAGAAAACATCGAGAAGTACCCTCAATATGGGCAGTATTTCTTCAGGGTAATGTTTATTTGCCAGTTTTAGCTTTGGCCTACCTATTTTTGGCTCCTCTGGTAGCCCGTTATGTTCTTCACTCAGAACAATATCAAGAACGTGCTCGTATGGAAACTACGGTTAAAGGACAAACACAGGCAACCGATCGTATTTATATATGGGATGATCTTACGAATGGTTATAAGACTAGTGAACGTTTAGCAGCTAGTCAGTTGCTATCACCAAAATTATATACTGGCCTTGATGCAATCGTAGCAAACTTGTCAATGATTTACGTGATAATCAGCCTAAAGTGATTGTGGTCAATACCAAAACAGCTCTCTGGACGGAAGTAGAACAGCTTCTAGCAGAAAGCTACCAACCAGTTCAAAGTGAATTCAAAGACTTTAAACTTTACAAATTAAAATAAAATAATCAATATCTAGTGTAAATTTTATGAAAATAGGAATTTTGACACTAGATATTGATTTTTATTTTTTTAGTGATATAATACTTTTTAGATAATAGTTTTAGAAAAGAGCCTGGATATGATTGTATTAGAAGAGAAAATAAGCCCTGATCCAACCTTATTCGTTGAAAAGCGCGACGGTAGACGCGTCATTTTTGATGTGGATAAGATTGATAAAGCCTTACACAAGGCTGCAGAAAAAGTCATGGATGTAACCCCCTTGGTAGAAAAGCGTCTTAATACTCTAATTGAACGTATTGTAGAAGAGATTCATAGTCGCTTTCCTCAAGGTGTAAAAATCTATGAAATCCAAAACATCGTAGAACATGAGTTATTGGAAGCTAAAGAATATGCCTTGGCAGAGGAATATATCACTTATCGAACTCAAAGGGATTTTGAGCGCTCAAAAGCAACAGATATCAATTTCAGTATCCATAAACTTCTCAACAAAGACCAGGCAGTTGTCAATGAGAATGCTAATAAAGATAGTGATGTTTTTAATACCCAGCGTGATTTGACGGCGGGGATTGTTGGGAAATCAATCGGTCTTCAAATGCTTCCTAAGCATGTGGCTAATGCCCACCAAAAAGGGGATATCCACTATCACGATTTGGACTATAGCCCCTACACCCCGATGACCAACTGCTGTCTGATTGATTTCAAGGGCATGTTGGAAAATGGTTTTAAGATTGGGAATGCTGAGGTAGAGAGTCCTAAGTCTATTCAGACCGCAACTGCTCAGATATCGCAAATCATCGCCAACGTTGCATCAAGTCAGTATGGAGGCTGTTCAGCAGACCGTATTGATGAAGTCTTGGCTCCTTATGCAGAAAAAAATTACCAAAAACACCTCAAAGATGCAGAGGAATGGGTACTACCTGACAAGCGTGAGGAGTACGCCTGGAAGAAAACCCAAAAAGATATCTATGATGCCATGCAATCTCTAGAGTATGAAATCAATACTCTCTTCACTTCAAATGGGCAAACACCCTTTACTTCTCTTGGTTTTGGTCTAGGAACCAATCGTTTTGAACGCGAAATTCAAAAGGCTATCTTGAACATTCGAATCAAGGGTTTGGGATCAGAACACCGTACAGCTATCTTCCCTAAACTCATCTTCACTCTTAAAAGAGGACTTAACTTGGAGGAAGGTTCACCTAACTACGACATCAAGCAGTTGGCGCTCGAATGCGCAACTAAACGGATGTACCCAGATGTCTTGTCTTACGATAAGATTATCGAATTGACAGGTTCCTTCAAGGTTCCGATGGGATGTCGTTCATTCCTTCAAGGATGGAAGGATGAAAATGGAGTTGAAGTTAACTCTGGTCGTATGAACCTAGGTGTGGTAACAGTCAATCTTCCTCGTATCGCCCTCGAGTCTGAAGGCAACATGAATAAGTTCTGGGAAATCTTCAATGAGCGGATGAATATCGCAGAAGATGCACTGGTCTATCGTGTAGAGCGGACCAAGGAAGCAACTCCAGCTAATGCTCCTATCCTCTATCAATACGGAGCTTTTGGACGCCGCCTTGGGAAAGAAGAAAGTGTTGACCAACTCTTTAAGAATCGTCGTGCGACTGTTTCGCTTGGCTATATCGGGCTCTATGAAGTGGCGACAGTATTCTTGGCAACGATTGGGAAACCAATCCAGAAGCTAAAGAATTCACCCTTGATATCATTCGAGACATGAAACATCGAGTAGAAGAGTGGTCAGACCAATATGGCTATCACTTCTCTATTTACTCAACACCGTCTGAAAGTTTAACGGACCGTTTCTGTCGTTTGGATACAGAGAAATTCGGTTCTATTCCAGACATCACAGATAAGGAATACTACACAAATTCCTTCCATTATGATGTCCGTAAAAATCCAACTCCTTTTGAAAAATTGGACTTCGAGAAGGTTTATCCAGAAGCGGGCGCATCAGGTGGATTTATCCACTACTGTGAGTATCCTGTTCTTCAACAAAATCCAAAGGCTTTGGAAGCTGTGTGGGACTATGCATATGACCGTGTAGGTTATCTCGGAACTAATACTCCGATCGACCGCTGTTACAAGTGTGATTTCGAAGGAGACTTTGATCCAACTGAAAGAGGATTTGCGTGTCCTAACTGCGGCAATAATGATCCAAAAACAGTAGACGTTGTTAAACGGACCTGTGGCTATCTTGGAAATCCGCAAGCGCGTCCGATGGTGAATGGTCGTCACAAGGAAATTGCTGCGCGTGTCAAACACATGAACGGTTCTACTATCAAAACAGCTGGACATGAAGTAAAAAATTAGAAAGAGATAGAATGGGAAAATATCAATTAGACGATAAGGGCAAGGCCTTGGTTCAACGGTTCCACGAGAAACATTCAAAAGGTGGAGGCAATAAAAAAGACCGAGTGGCTAGCCTAAGAGAGCAATTTTTAAATAAGAATAAGAAAAAGTGAGAGTCCGCTCTCGCTTTCTCTTAATTGGAGGTAAAAATGATACTACGCAGACCAAGATTAGCAGATAAAGAAACAGTTTTAGAGATGATGGCAGAGTTTGAAAAGAGCCAATCAGCCCACGATGGCGGCTTTTGGGATACTGAGAACTTTGACTACGAAAAGTGGTTGGAAACTAACCATAATAAAGAAATGGGAATAAATTTGCCTGAAAATCGCGTTCCATCAATTCAGTTCGTTTTATTTGATGAATCAGGCCATGCTTTAGGTTTTTTGAATCTACGGCTGAGACTAAATGAGGGCTTGTTGAATCATGCTGGCCATATTGGCTATTCAATCCGACCGTCTGAAAGAGGCAAGGGCTACGCCAAAGAGTCCCTCCGACAAGGTCTACAAGTTGCTAAGGAAAAGAATATCAAGCGAGCACTTGTGACTTGTAGCACGGAAAATCTTGCCAGCAGAGCTGTTATCTTAGCTAATGGTGGAGAGTTGGAGGATGTTCGAAATGGAACGGAGCGCTATTGGATAGAGTTGGAGTAGAAGGATGACATGGAATACACCAAGCCAGGCGAGTGGAAGAGTGAAGAACTCAGTCAAGGGCGCATCATTGACTACAAGGCTTTTAACTTTGTTGATGGAGAAGGTGTGCGCAATTCTCTCTATGTAGCAGGTTGTATGTTTCACTGTGAGGGCTGTTATAATGTTGCGACCTGGTCTTTCAATGCTGGTATCCCATATACGCCAGAGTTAGAAGAACAAATCATGACAGATCTGGCCCAACCCTATGTTCAAGGATTGACTTTATTAGGAGGAGAGCCTTTCCTCAATACAGGAATCCTCTTGCCTCTCGTGAAACGTATACGGAAAGAATTGCCAGAAAAAGATATCTGGTCATGGACGGGATACACATGGGAAGAAATGATGCTGGAGACTCCAGACAAACTGGAACTCTTGTCGCTGATTGATATCATGGTCGATGGACGCTATGATAAAAGCAAGCGCAATCTCATGCTCCAGTTCCGAGGCTCTTCTAATCAGCGGATTATCGATGTGCAAAAATCTCTGCAAAGTGGGCAGGTAGTGATTTGGGACAAGCTTAACGATGGAAAAGAAAGCTATGAACAGGTGAAGAGAGAATGAAGAAAAAAGAGTTAGTAGAAAGACTAGTATCAGAAATAGAGTCTGGAAAAGTAAAAACGCTGGGTATTTACGGTCATGGGGCTTCAGGTAAATCAACTTTTGCTCAAGAATTGTACCAAGAACTTGATTTCAAAAAGGTAAATTTACTAGAGACAGATCCCTATATTACTTCGGAACGACATTTAGTGGTACCTAAAGAGACACCGGACCAAAAGGTGACAGCATGTTTACCAGTAGCTCATGAGCTGGCAAGTTTACAAAGAGATATCCTCGCTTTGCAGGCGGGTATGGATGTCTTGACAATAGAAGAACCTTGGAAGGCTAGTGAGGTCTTATCGGGAGCAAAACCAATTCTGATAGTCGAAGGGATGTCTGTGGGTTTTCTACCCAAGGAACTCTTTGACAAAACCATTTGTTTCTACACGGATGAGGAGACCGAATTAAAGAGGCGACTAGCTCGAGATACGACTGTGAGAAATGGCGATGCATCCTTTATATTGGCTAGTCAGCAGATGAGACGGATGCAGTATCTACAATACTATAAAGAAACCGAATCAAGAGCAGATATCTTGGTAGATCAATCAGATGATAAATTTCAAATTAAAACTAAAATTATATAGAAGAAAAGTCAGATAATCCAGCACTTAAATATGCAAATTTATTAAAATGGAATAAGAAAACAGTTTCATCTAAAAAATTTAAAAAAACCTGTCAAATCCCTTGCAATCTCAGGGGCTTTGTGTTATTCTATTATGGTGCTGTAAATTACAGCTTTAGCTTTGATGCAAGAGGTTGCGACACGCTCGGTTGCATTGCCACGCAGCGCGCGTCGGTTTTCTTGTGGAGCTAGCCTATTATCTTAAATAGACGAAAAGGAGAAAAAGATGGCAAACAAAAAAATCCGTATCCGTTTGAAAGCTTACGAACACCGTACGCTTGACACAGCGGCTGCTAAAATCGTAGAATCAGCTACTCGTACAGGTGCACAAGTTGCGGGTCCAATCCCACTTCCAACTGAGCGTAGTCTCTACACAATCATTCGTGCGACTCATAAATACAAAGACTCTCGCGAACAATTTGAAATGCGTACACACAAACGTTTGATCGATATCGTTAACCCAACTCAAAAAACAGTTGACGCTTTGATGAAATTGGATCTTCCAAGTGGTGTAAACGTAGAAATCAAACTTTAATTTAAAGCTTGATAACTTGAGCATAAAAAACGCTCGTTAAAAACTTTTTGAATAAAAAATATAGAAAAGGAACTATTTTCTCATGACAAAAGGAATCTTAGGGAAAAAAGTGGGAATGACTCAAATCTTCACTGAAGCTGGCGAATTGATCCCTGTAACAGTTATTGAAGCAACTCCAAACGTTGTTCTTCAAGTTAAAACTGTTGAAACAGACGGGTACAACGCTATCCAAGTTGGTTTCGATGACAAACGCGAAGTATTGAGCAACAAACCTGCTAAAGGACATGTAGCAAAGCTAACACGGCTCCTAAGCGCTTCATTCGTGAATTCAAAAACGTTGAAGGCTTGGAAGTTGGTGCTGAAATCACAGTTGAAACTTTCGCAGCTGGAGATGTTGTTGACGTAACTGGTACTTCTAAAGGTAAAGGTTTCCAAGGTGTTATCAAACGCCACGGACAATCACGTGGACCTATGGCTCACGGTTCTCGTTACCACCGTCGTCCAGGTTCTATGGGACCTGTTGCACCTAACCGCGTATTCAAAGGTAAAAACCTTGCAGGACGTATGGGTGGCGACCGTGTAACAATTCAAAACCTTGAAGTTGTACAAGTTGTTCCAGAAAAGAACGTTATCCTTATCAAAGGTAACGTACCAGGTGCTAAGAAATCTCTTATCACTATCAAGTCAGCAGTTAAAGCTGGTAAATAATAAGGAAAGGGGAATACAGTCAAAATGGCAAATGTAACATTATTCGACCAAACTGGTAAACAAGCGGGCGAAGTTGTTCTTAACGATGCAATCTTTGGTATCGAACCAAACCAATCTGTTGTGTTTGATGTCATCATCAGCCAACGTGCTAGCCTTCGTCAAGGAACTCACGCTGTTAAAAACCGTTCAGCCGTTTCAGGTGGCGGACGCAAACCATGGCGTCAAAAAGGAACTGGACGTGCTCGTCAAGGTTCTATCCGCTCTCCACAATGGCGTGGTGGTGGAATCGTCTTCGGACCAACTCCACGTAGCTATGCGTACAAACTTCCTCAAAAAGTTCGTCGCCTTGCACTAAAATCTGTTTACTCAGAAAAAGTTGCTGAAAACAAATTTGTAGCCGTTGATTCTCTTGAATTTACAGCTCCAAAAACTGCTGAATTTGCAAAAGTTCTTGCAGCTTTGAGCATCGATTCTAAAGTCCTTGTTATTCTTGAAGAAGGAAACGAATTCGCAGCTCTTTCAGCTCGTAACCTTCCAAACGTGAAAGTTGCGACTGCTACAACTGCAAGTGTTCTTGACATCGCAAATAGTGACAAACTTCTTGTTACTCAAGCAGCTATCTCTAAAATCGAGGAGGTTCTTGCATAATGAATTTGTATGATGTTATCAAAAAACCTGTAATCACTGAAAGCTCAATGGCTCAACTTGAAGCAGGCAAATATGTATTTGAAGTTGACACTCGTGCACACAAACTTTTGATCAAGCAAGCTGTTGAAGCTGCTTTCGAAGGTGTTAAAGTTGCAAATGTTAACACAATTAACGTAAAACCTAAAGCTAAACGTGTTGGACGTTACACTGGTTTTACTAACAAAACTAAAAAAGCTATCATCACTCTTACAGCTGATTCAAAAGCAATCGAGTTGTTTGCTGCTGAAGCTGAATAATCTAAGGAGGAAATATCGTGGGAATTCGTGTTTATAAACCAACAACAAACGGTCGCCGTAATATGACTTCTTTGGATTTCGCTGAAATCACAACAAGCACACCAGAAAAAACTTTGCTTGTTGCTTTGAAGAACAAGGCTGGTCGTAACAACAACGGTCGTATCACTGTTCGTCACCAAGGTGGTGGACACAAACGTTTCTACCGTTTGGTTGACTTTAAACGTAACAAAGATAACGTTGAAGCAGTTGTTAAAACTATCGAGTACGATCCAAACCGTTCTGCAAACATCGCTCTTGTGCACTACACTGACGGTGTGAAAGCATACATCATCGCTCCAAAAGGTCTTGAAGTTGGTCAACGTATCGTTTCAGGTCCTGAAGCAGATATCAAAGTAGGTAACGCTCTTCCACTTGCTAACATCCCAGTTGGTACTTTGGTTCACAACATTGAGTTGAAACCAGGTCGTGGTGGTGAATTGGTTCGTGCTGCTGGAGCTTCTGCTCAAGTGTTGGGACAAGAAGGTAAATACGTTCTTGTTCGTCTTCAATCAGGCGAAGTTCGTATGATTCTTGGAACTTGTCGTGCAACAGTTGGTGTTGTCGGAAACGAACAACATGGACTTGTTAACCTTGGTAAAGCAGGACGCAGCCGTTGGAAAGGTATCCGTCCAACAGTTCGTGGTTCTGTAATGAACCCTAACGATCACCCACACGGTGGTGGTGAAGGTAAAGCACCAGTTGGTCGTAAAGCACCATCAACTCCATGGGGCAAACCTGCTCTTGGTCTTAAAACTCGTAACAAGAAAGCGAAATCTGACAAACTTATCGTTCGTCGTCGCAACGAGAAATAATTTAAAACTAGTCGCTTAAGCAACTAGGACATTCCGCCAGCTCGGTAGCGCTCCTTGAGAGCGCAAGCCGCTGTGGTACAACATTTAAAGGAGAAAATATAAAAATGGGACGCAGTCTTAAAAAAGGACCTTTCGTCGATGAGCATTTGATGAAAAAAGTTGAAGCTCAAGCTAACGACGAAAAGAAAAAAGTTATCAAAACTTGGTCACGTCGTTCAACGATCTTCCCAAGTTTCATTGGTTACACTATCGCAGTTTATGATGGACGTAAACATGTACCTGTTTACATCCAAGAAGACATGGTAGGTCACAAACTTGGTGAATTCGCACCAACTCGTACTTACAAAGGTCACGCCGCAGACGACAAGAAGACACGTAGAAAATAAGGAGAACATAAATGGCAGAAATTACTTCAGCTAAAGCAATGGCTCGCACAGTACGTGTTTCACCTCGTAAATCACGTCTTGTTCTTGACAACATCCGTGGTAAAAGCGTAGCCGATGCAATCGCAATTTTGACATTCACTCCAAACAAAGCTGCTGAAATCATCTTGAAAGTTTTGAACTCAGCTGTAGCTAACGCTGAAAACAACTTTGGTTTGGATAAAGCTAACTTGGTAGTATCTGAAGCATTCGCAAACGAAGGACCAACTATGAAACGTTTCCGTCCACGTGCGAAAGGTTCAGCTTCACCAATCAACAAACGTACAGCTCACATCACTGTAGCTGTTGCAGAAAAATAAGGAGGTAAAATCGTGGGTCAAAAAGTACATCCAATTGGTATGCGTGTCGGCATCATCCGTGATTGGGATGCCAAATGGTATGCTGAAAAAGAATACGCGGATTACCTTCATGAAGATCTTGCAATCCGTAAATTCGTTCAAAAAGAACTTGCTGACGCAGCTGTTTCAACTATTGAAATCGAACGCGCAGTAAACAAAGTTAACGTTTCACTTCACACTGCTAAACCAGGTATGGCTATCGGTAAAGGTGGTGCTAACGTTGATGCACTTCGTGCTAAAACTTAACAAATTGACTGGAAAACAAGTACACATCAACATCATCGAAATCAAACAACCTGATTTGGATGCTCACCTTGTTGGTGAAGGAATTGCTCGTCAATTGGAGCAACGTGTTGCTTTCCGTCGTGCACAAAAACAAGCAATCCAACGTGCAATGCGTGCTGGAGCTAAAGGAATCAAAACTCAAGTATCAGGTCGTTTGAACGGTGCAGATATCGCCCGTGCTGAAGGATACTCTGAAGGAACTGTTCCACTTCACACACTTCGTGCAGATATCGATTATGCTTGGGAAGAAGCAGACACTACATACGGTAAACTTGGTGTTAAAGTATGGATCTACCGTGGTGAAGTTCTTCCAGCTCGTAAAAACACTAAAGGAGGTAAATAACCAATGTTAGTACCTAAACGTGTTAAACACCGTCGTGAATTCCGTGGTAAAATGCGCGGTGAAGCTAAAGGTGGAAAAGAAGTAGCATTCGGTGAATACGGTCTTCAAGCTACAACTAGCCACTGGATCACTAACCGCCAAATCGAAGCTGCTCGTATCGCCATGACTCGTTACATGAAACGTGGTGGTAAAGTTTGGATTAAAATCTTCCCACACAAATCATACACAGCTAAAGGCTATCGGGGTTCGTATGGGATCTGGTAAAGGGGCACCTGAAGGTTGGGTAGCACCAGTTAAACGTGGTAAAGTAATGTTTGAAGTTGCAGGTGTATCTGAAGAGATCGCTCGCGAAGCACTTCGTCTTGCAAGCCACAAATTGCCAGTTAAATGTAAATTCGTAAAACGTGAAGCAGAATAAGGAGAAGGCATGAAACTTAATGAAGTAAAAGAATTTGTTAAAGAACTTCGTGGTCTTTCTCAAGAAGAACTCGCGAAGCGCGAAAACGAATTGAAAAAAGAATTGTTTGAACTTCGTTTCCAAGCTGCTACTGGTCAATTAGAACAAACAGCTCGCTTGAAAGAAGTTAAAAAACAAATCGCTCGTATCAAAACAGTTCAATCTGAAGCGAAATAATAGACTAGGGAAGGAGAAATTTCAATGGAACGCAATAATCGTAAAGTTCTTGTTGGACGTGTTGTATCTGACAAAATGGACAAGACAATCACAGTTGTAGTTGAAACAAAACGTAACCACCCAGTCTATGGTAAACGTATTAACTACTCTAAAAAATACAAAGCACATGATGAAAACAATGTTGCCAAAGAAGGCGATATCGTACGTATCATGGAAACTCGCCCGCTTTCAGCTACAAAACGTTTCCGTCTTGTAGAAGTTGTTGAAGAAGCGGTAATCATCTAATCAAGCCTGAAAGGAGAAAACTGAAATGATTCAAACAGAAACTCGTTTGAAAGTCGCAGACAACAGCGGTGCTCGTGAAATCTTGACTATCAAAGTTCTTGGTGGTTCAGGACGTAAATTTGCAAACATCGGTGATGTTATTGTGGCATCTGTAAAACAAGCTACTCCTGGTGGTGCGGTTAAAAAAGGTGACGTTGTAAAAGCAGTTATCGTTCGTACTAAATCAGGTGCTCGTCGTGCTGATGGTTCATACATCAAGTTTGACGAAAACGCAGCAGTTATCATCCGTGAAGATAAAACTCCTCGCGGAACACGTATCTTTGGCCCAGTTGCACGTGAATTGCGTGAAGGTGGTTTCATGAAGATCGTGTCACTTGCTCCAGAAGTACTTTAATTTAAAAAAACAAACTAGTCCCCTGGATTACTTTCCAGGGTGCCCTTATGGGCGTAAGAAAAATCAAGGAGAAACCTAATGTTTGTAAAAAAAGGCGACAAAGTTCGCGTAATCGCTGGTAAAGATAAGGGAACAGAAGCTGTTGTCCTTACTGCCCTTCCAAAAGTAAACAAAGTTATCGTTGAAGGTGTTAACATCGTTAAGAAACACCAACGTCCAACTAACGAACTTCCTCAAGGTGGTATCATCGAGAAGGAAGCAGCTATCCACGTATCAAACGTTCAAGTTTTGGACAAAAATGGTGTAGCTGGTCGTGTTGGTTACAAATTTGTAGACGGTAAAAAAGTTCGCTACAACAAAAAATCAGGCGAAGTGCTTGATTAATCACGAAGGAAAGGAGAAGTATAATGGCAAATCGTTTAAAAGAAAAATATCTTAATGAAGTAGTTCCTGCTTTGACAGAACAATTTAACTACTCATCAGTGATGGCTGTGCCTAAAGTAGATAAGATCGTTTTGAACATGGGTGTTGGTGAAGCTGTATCAAACGCTAAAAGCCTTGAAAAAGCTGCTGAAGAATTGGCGCTTATCTCAGGTCAAAAACCACTTATCACTAAAGCTAAAAAATCAATCGCCGGCTTCCGTCTTCGTGAAGGTGTTGCGATCGGTGCAAAAGTTACCCTTCGTGGTGAACGTATGTACGAATTCTTGGACAAATTGGTTTCAGTTTCACTTCCACGTGTACGTGACTTCCACGGTGTTCCAACAAAATCATTTGATGGACGCGGAAACTACACACTTGGTGTGAAAGAACAATTGATCTTCCCAGAAATCAACTTTGATGACGTTGACAAAACTCGTGGTCTTGACATCGTTATCGTAACTACTGCTAACACTGACGAAGAGTCACGTGCATTGCTTACAGGCCTTGGAATGCCTTTTGCAAAATAATATAGGAGGTAAATCTAATGGCTAAAAAATCAATGATTGCTAAGAACAAACGTCCAGCGAAGTTCTCTACTCAAGCTTATACTCGTTGTGAAAAATGTGGTCGTCCACATTCAGTTTACCGCAAATTTAAACTTTGCCGTGTTTGCTTCCGTGAATTAGCTTACAAAGGACAAATTCCTGGTGTAACAAAAGCATCTTGGTAATATCATGATACAAAGAGCGCAACCCCAGCAAAAATAGGAGATTTGGTGCAGGAGCGATGCTCCAAGACAAATCTATCTTTTTTGCCCAGGTTGTAGCTCGTGTTCAAATGGGAATTATCTAGTTTGAATGTATCAATACTTTCTGAGCCTAGCTCAAACATTAACTAGCAAGTGCAACTTGCAAACTACTAGTAAGAGGAGAAAAACAAAATGGTTATGACTGACCCAATCGCAGACTTCCTAACTCGTATTCGTAACGCTAACCAAGCAAAACACGAAGTACTAGAAGTACCTGCATCAAACATCAAAAAAGGGATTGCTGAAATCCTTAAACGCGAAGGTTTTGTTAAGAACGTAGAAATCATCGAAGATGACAAACAAGGCATCATCCGTGTATTCCTTAAATACGGACCAAACGGTGAAAAAGTTATCACTAACTTGAAACGTGTTTCTAAACCAGGACTTCGTGTCTACAAAAAACGTGAAGATCTTCCAAAAGTCCTTAACGGACTTGGAATTGCTATCCTTTCAACTTCAGAAGGTTTGCTTACTGATAAAGAAGCTCGCCAAAAGAATGTTGGTGGGGAAGTTATCGCTTACGTTTGGTAATATTTAGCTCCCAATTTCGTTGTGACTCTTCGTTATCGTCTCTTGCCTAACCCAAAGTTATGCCTGCGAGGCGATGCCTCGATTCACTTAGAAATTGAGACCTAAACATTAACTTTTAAATCAAAAAGATTTAAACCCCGTGAAAACTGGCCTTTATGGCCTGACAATTTAACAGGAGAATAAAAACATGTCACGTATTGGTAATAAAGTTATCGTGTTGCCTGCTGGTGTTGAAATCACTAACAATGACAACGTTGTAACTGTAAAAGGACCTAAAGGAGAACTTACTCGTGAGTTCTCAAAAGATATTGAAATCCGTGTGGAAGGTGCTGAAGTAACTCTTCACCGTCCAAACGATTCAAAAGAAATGAAACTATCCACGGAACTACTCGTGCCCTTTTGAACAACATGGTTGTTGGTGTATCAGAAGGATTCAAGAAACAACTTGAAATGCGTGGGGTTGGTTACCGTGCACAACTTCAAGGAAACAAACTTGTCTTGGCTGTTGGTAAATCTCATCCAGATGAAGTTGAAGCTCCAGAAGGAATTACTTTTGAACTTCCAAACCCAACTAACATTGTTATCAGCGGAATTTCAAAAGAAGTAGTTGGTCAAACAGCTGCTTACGTACGTAGCCTTCGCTCACCAGAACCTTATAAAGGTAAAGGTATCCGTTACGTTGGCGAATACGTTCGTCTTAAAGAAGGTAAAACAGGTAAATAATCTTGAGTGGTTGATTTTCAATCACCAGCATATTTTCCAACTTTGTGCATAGCACACGATTTAAAACTAAAGAGGTGAAAACTGTGATTTCTAAACCAGATAAAAACAAACTCCGCCAAAAACGCCACCGTCGCGTTCGCGGAAAACTCTCTGGAACTGCTGATCGCCCACGTTTGAACGTATTCCGTTCTAATACAGGCATCTACGCTCAAGTTATTGATGACGTAGCGGGTGTAACGCTCGCAAGTGCTTCAACTCTTGACAAAGAAGTTTCAAAAGGAACAAAAACTGAACAAGCCGTTGCTGTCGGTAAACTCGTTGCAGAACGTGCAAATGCTAAAGGTATTTCAGAAGTGGTGTTCGACCGCGGTGGATATCTATATCACGGACGTGTGAAAGCTTTGGCTGATGCAGCTCGTGAAAACGGATTGAAATTCTAATAGGAGGACACTAGAAAATGGCATTTAAAGACAATGCAGTTGAATTTGAAGAACGCGTAGTTGCTGTCAACCGTGTTACAAAAGTTGTTAAAGGTGGACGTCGTCTTCGTTTCGCAGCTCTTGTAGTCGTTGGTGACCACAATGGTCGCGTAGGATTTGGTACTGGTAAAGCTCAAGAAGTTCCAGAAGCAATCCGCAAAGCAGTAGAAGATGCTAAGAAAAACTTGATCGAAGTTCCTATGGTTGGAACAACAATCCCACACGAAGTTCTTTCAGAATTCGGTGGAGCTAAAGTATTGTTGAAACCTGCTGTAGAAGGTTCTGGGGTTGCCGCTGGTGGTGCAGTTCGTGCCGTTATCGAGTTGGCAGGTGTAGCTGACGTTACATCTAAGTCTCTTGGCTCAAATACTCCAATCAACATTGTTCGCGCAACTGTTGAAGGTTTGAAACAATTGAAACGCGCTGAAGAAGTTGCTGCCCTTCGTGGTATTTCAGTTTCTGATTTGGCATAAGAAAGGGGATAAAATGGCTCAAATTAAAATTACTTTGACTAAGTCTCCAATCGGACGCATTCCATCACAACGTAAAACTGTTGTAGCACTTGGACTTGGCAAATTGAACAGCTCTGTTATTAAAGAAGATAACGCTGCAATCCGTGGTATGATCACTGCAGTATCTCACTTGGTAACAGTTGAAGAAGTAAACTAATTAAATGTTAGGGGATGTGCAGCATACCATCCCCTAAAACTAGATATAGTCATCTTTGATGACGAAGGTATAGGCGAGTTGATAGGAGAGACAACCTTTTTCTCTTATCGGCGCTAGCATTTTTACAAAAAGAGGAGAAAAATATATAATGAAACTTCATGAATTGAAACCTGCAGAAGGTTCTCGTAAAACTCGTAACCGTGTTGGTCGTGGTACTTCATCAGGTAACGGTAAAAACATCTGGACGTGGTCAAAAAGGTCAAAAAGCTCGTAGCGGTGGCGGAGTTCGCCTTGGTTTTGAGGGTGGACAAACTCCATTGTTCCGTCGTCTTCCAAAACGTGGATTCACTAACATCAACGCTAAAGAATACGCAATTGTTAACCTTGACCAATTGAACGTCTTTGAAGATGGTGCAGAAGTAACTCCAGTTGTTCTTATCGAAGCAGGAATTGTTAAAGCTGAAAAATCAGGTATCAAAATCCTTGGTAACGGTGAGTTGACTAAGAAATTGTCTGTGAAAGCAGCTAAATTCTCTAAATCAGCTGAAGAAGCTATCACTGCTAAAGGTGGTTCAGTAGAAGTCATCTAAGAGAGGTGACCTATGTTTTTTAAATTATTGAGAGAAGCTCTCAAGGTCAAGCAAGTTCGATCAAAAATTCTTTTTACAATTTTTATCGTTTTGGTCTTCCGTATCGGGACTAGCATTACAGTTCCATGGGTCAATGCCAACAGCTTGAATGCTTTGAGTGGTCTATCTTTTCTAAATATGTTGAGCTTGGTGTCTGGTAATGCCATGAAAAACTTCTCAGTTTTTGCACTTGGTGTTAGTCCATACATTACTGCTTCTATCGTTGTCCAGCTCTTACAAATGGATTTATTGCCAAAGTTTGTGGAGTGGGGCAAACAAGGGGAAGTTGGTCGTAGAAAATTGAATCAAGCAACTCGTTACATTGCCCTTGTACTTGCATTTGTGCAATCTATCGGGATTACAGCTGGTTTTAATGCTTTATCTGGAGCTAAACTCTTGACTGTTCCTCTAACACCACAAGTTTTCCTTGTGATTGGAGGGATCCTAACAGCAGGTAGTATGATTGTTACTTGGTTAGGTGAACAGATTACTGATAAGGGATATGGGAATGGTGTTTCTATGATCATCTTTGCAGGGATTGTTGCTTCAATTCCTGATATGATCAAGGGCATCTATGTAGACTATTTTGTCAACGTACCAAGTGACCGCTTGAACTCATCTCTCATTTTTGTAGGAATTTTAATCGTAGCTGTCTTGTTGATTATCTATTTCACAACATATGTGCAACAAGCAGAATATAAGATTCCAATTCAGTATACTAAGGTAGCTCAAGGTGCTCCATCTAGTTCATATCTTCCTTTGAAGATTAACCCTGCTGGAGTTATCCCAGTTATCTTTGCAAGCTCCATTACAGCAGCACCAGCAGCAATTTTGCAATTTGTTAGTGCATCTGGACTGGATTGGGCTTGGGTTCGTACAGCTCAGGAGTTGTTGTCGACAACAGCGCCAACAGGTATTGCTCTATATGCTTTGCTGATTATTCTCTTTACATTCTTCTATACATTTGTACAGATTAATCCTGAGAAAGCAGCAGAGAATTTACAAAGAGCGGTGCTTACATTCACGGTGTCCGTCCTGGTAAAGGGACTGAAGAATATATGTCAAAACTTCTTCGTCGTCTTGCCACAGTCGGCTCACTCTTCCTTGGTGTGATTTCTATTCTACCGATTGTGGCTAAGGATGTATTTGGTCTTTCAGAAGTCGTTGCTTTTGGAGGTACCAGTCTCTTGATCATTATCTCAACAGGTATTGAAGGAATCAAACAATTGGAAGGTTATCTATTGAAACGTAAATATGTTGGTTTCATGAATACAACAGAATAATTGTAATAGAAAATAAAATTCACTATTGCTCAGAGAGTGGAGTGTAAAAATCAAAGACCTTGTCAGATTTTTTACTCCTCTCTTCTATTTTGTTCTTAAATAGGAGTTGAAATGAATTTTTGCTTCTATTTAAAAACAAAAAAGGAGTTTGAATCATGAATCTTTTGATTATGGGATTGCCTGGTGCAGGTAAGGGAACACAAGCAGCTAGAATTGTGGAACAATTTCATGTGGCTCATATCTCAACAGGAGATATGTTCCGTGCAGCGATGGCTAACCAAACTGAAATGGGTGTCTTAGCTAAGTCTTATATCGACAAAGGCGAGTTGGTTCCAGATGAAGTTACAAATGGTATCGTGAAAGAGCGTCTCTCACAAGATGACATTAAAGAAACTGGTTTCTTGTTGGACGGGTACCCACGTACAATTGAACAAGCTCATGCCTTGGATAAAACTTTAGCTGAATTAGGGATTGAGCTTGAAGGTGTTATTAACATCGAAGTAAATCCAGATTGTCTTTTGGAGCGTTTGAGTGGTCGTATCATTCACCGTGAAACTGGCGAAACTTTCCACAAAGTTTTCAATCCCACCAGTTGACTACAAAGAAGAAGATTATTACCAACGTGAAGATGACAAACCTGAAACAGTAAAACGTCGTTTGGATGTTAATATTGCCCAAGGTGAACCGATTATTGCTCACTATCGCGCTAAAGGTTTGGTACATGATATCGAAGGTAATCAAGATATCAATGATGTATTTGCAGATATCGAAAAAGTATTGACAAAATTGAAATAAAAGCGTTTTTCATGCTTGCAAAATGTCTCTACAAATGTTATACTGAGTTAGTCTGACTTATAATTGTTGTCTCTGTGTCTAGAGGCATCAAATCGAAATTTATGGAGGTACTTTTGCGTGGCAAAAGACGATGTGATTGAAGTTGAAGGTAAAGTAGTTGATACTATGCCGAATGCAATGTTTACGGTTGAACTTGAAAATGGACATCAGATTTTAGCAACAGTTTCTGGTAAAATTCGTAAAAACTATATTCGTATTTTAGCGGGAGATCGTGTTACTGTCGAAATGAGTCCATATGACTTGACACGTGGACGTATCACTTACCGCTTTAAATAATCGAAAAACTTGGAGGGATAAGAAATGAAAGTAAGACCATCGGTCAAACCAATTTGCGAATACTGTAAAGTAATTCGTCGTAATGGTCGTGTTATGGTAATTTGCCCAGCAAATCCAAAACACAAACAACGTCAAGGATAAGATAGAAAGGAGAAAACATGGCTCGTATTGCTGGAGTTGACATTCCAAATGACAAACGCGTAGTAATTTCATTGACTTATGTGTACGGTATCGGACTTCCAACATCTAAGAAAATCTTGGCAGCTGCTGGAATTTCAGAAGATGTACGTGTTCGCGATCTTACACCAGATCAAGAAGATGCTATCCGTCGTGAAGTGGATGCAATCAAAGTTGAAGGTGACCTTCGTCGTGAAGTTAACTTGAACATCAAACGTTTGATGGAAATCGGTTCATACCGTGGTATCCGTCACCGTCGTGGACTTCCTGTCCGTGGACAAAACACTAAAAACAACGCTCGCACTCGTAAAGGTAAAGCTGTTGCGATTGCTGGTAAGAAAAAATAATATAGGAGGTAAAAGTCTTGGCTAAACCAACACGTAAACGTCGTGTGAAAAAGAATATCGAATCTGGTATTGCTCATATTCACGCTACATTTAATAACACTATTGTTATGATTACTGATGTGCATGGTAATGCAATTTCTTGGTCATCAGCTGGTGCTCTTGGTTTCAAAGGTTCTCGTAAATCTACACCATTTGCTGCTCAAATGGCTTCTGAAGCTGCTGCTAAATCTGCACAAGAACACGGTCTTAAGTCAGTTGAAGTTACTGTAAAAGGTCCAGGTTCTGGTCGTGAGTCAGCTATTCGTGCTCTTGCTGCCGCTGGTCTTGAAGTAACAGCAATTCGTGATGTGACTCCAGTGCCACACAATGGTGCTCGTCCTCCAAAACGTCGCCGTGTATAATCATAACCTTACACTGCTTTTCGTTTAAGAGGGAGTAACTAAATGATCGAGTTTGAAAAACCAAATATAACAAAAATTGATGAAAATAAAGATTATGGCAAGTTTGTAATCGAACCGCTTGAACGTGGTTACGGTACAACACTTGGTAACTCTCTTCGTCGTGTACTTCTAGCTTCTCTTCCAGGGGCTGCAGTTACATCTATCAATATCGAAGGTGTATTGCATGAATTTGATACAGTTCCGGGTGTTCGTGAAGACGTGATGCAAATCATTCTGAACATCAAAGGTATTGCAGTAAAATCTTATGTTAAAGACGAAAAGATCATTGAACTAGATGTGCAAGGTCTGCTGAAATTACAGCTGGAGATATCTTGACAGATAGCGACATTGAAATTGTAAATCCAGATCATTATCTCTTTACAATCGGTGAAGGTTCTTCTCTAAGAGCGACAATGACTGTTAACAGTGGTCGTGGATATGTACCTGCTGATGAAAATAAAAAAGATAATGCACCAGTTGGAACACTTGCTGTAGATTCTATTTATACACCAGTTACAAAAGTCAACTATCAAGTTGAACCTGCTCGTGTAGGTAGCAATGATGGTTTCGACAAATTAACCCTTGAAATCTTGACTAATGGAACAATTATTCCAGAAGATGCTTTAGGGCTTTCAGCGCGTATCTTGACTGAGCACCTTGATTTGTTTACAAATCTTACAGAGATTGCTAAGTCAGCAGAAGTGATGAAAGAAGCTGATACTGAATCGGACGACCGTATCTTGGAACGTACGATTGAGGAACTTGACTTGTCTGTGCGTTCATACAACTGTTTGAAACGTGCCGGTATCAACACTGTGCATGATTTGACAGAAAAATCTGAAGCAGAGATGATGAAAGTAAGAAATCTTGGACGCAAGAGTTTGGAAGAAGTGAAAGTCAAACTCATTGATTTGGGTCTTGGATTAAAAGATAAATAAAGGAGGAATAAATGGCTTACCGTAAACTAGGACGCACTAGCTCACAACGTAAAGCAATGCTTCGCGATTTGACAACTGACCTTTTGATCAACGAATCAATCGTGACAACTGAAGCTCGTGCTAAAGAAATCCGTAAAACTGTTGAAAAAATGATTACTCTAGGTAAACGTGGTGATTTGCATGCACGTCGTCAAGCAGCTGCTTTCGTACGTAATGAAATCGCATCTGAAAACTATGATGAAGCAACTGATAAGTACACTTCTACTACAGCACTTCAAAAATTGTTCTCAGAAATCGCACCTCGTTATGCTGAGCGTAACGGTGGATACACTCGTATCCTTAAAACTGAACCACGTCGTGGAGATGCAGCGCCAATGGCGATCATCGAATTAGTATAAAATCATCAATTTTGTTGAGTGTTATGATGATGGGGTCTTGTGCTCTTAGTCTAGCTCTGGTCTACCGCTAGGACTTATGTCCTAGCGGGAACACTCATCATAAGATGATAAGGTAGACGCTTGTTTACGAAATTGTTTTTTACTAAAGAACAATTTCGTAAGCAGGCGTTTTTGAGTATTTTATTAAGAAATATGCTATACTATGGAAAAAGAAAATCAACAATGTTCATTTTTTCAAAAATATTCTATAAAGAGGTTATGAGCCAATAGACTATCAGTTTCAAGTTCTAAACTAGCGACTTGGTAAAAAAATACTAGTCTGGTACAAGATCAACTAAGAGATTTTTTAGGATTTCAACTTGGATAATTGTTCACTATTAAGTGATTTAGTTACTCTATCTCCCTTTTTCATTTTATTTTTGTCCGAAATGGATATTGTTCTGTGTTAGAAACGGAGTTTAATCATGAAAGCTATTATTACTGTTGTTGGTAAAGATAAATCTGGAATTGTTGCAGGTGTTGCGACAAAAATTGCTGAATTAGGCTTAAATATTGATGATATCTCACAAACAGTCTTGGATGAATTCTTTACAATGATGGCTGTGGTATCTAGTGATGAAAAACAAGATTTTACTCATCTTAGAAACGAATTTGAGGTTTTTGGTCAGACTTTGAATGTCAAAATCAATATTCAAAGTGCGGCTATTTTTGATGCTATGTACAATATCTAGGAGGTATTTATGGATATTAGACAAGTTACCGAAACAATCGCTATGATTGAGGAGCAAAACTTTGACATTAGAACCATTACCATGGGGATTTCCCTTTTGGACTGTATCGATCCAGATATCAATCGTGCTGCGGATAAAATATATGAAAAGATTACTACAAAAGCAGCTAATTTAGTGGCTGTTGGGGATGAAATTGCGGCTGAGCTGGGAATTCCCATCGTAAATAAACGGGTATCAGTTACTCCAATTTCCTTGATTGGTGCTGCTACCGATGCGACGGATTATGTAGTCTTAGCTAAAGCACTGGATAAAGCTGCGAAAGAAATTGGTGTTGACTTCATTGGTGGTTTTTCAGCCTTGGTACAAAAGGGTTATCAAAAAGGTGATGAAATCCTTATCAACTCCATTCCTCGTGCATTGGCAGAAACGGATAAGGTTTGTTCATCAGTAAATATCGGTTCTACCAAATCGGGCATCAATATGACTGCAGTAGCGGATATGGGGCGCATTATTAAGGAAACAGCTTCTTTATCTGATATGGGGGCGGCTAAATTGGTTGTATTTGCCAACGCGGTAGAGGACAATCCTTTTATGGCAGGCGCTTTTCATGGTGTAGGTGAAGCAGATGTCATCATCAATGTAGGTGTTTCAGGACCGGGTGTTGTCAAACGTGCCTTGGAAAAAGTTCGAGGTCAGAGCTTTGATGTTGTTGCTGAAACTGTTAAAAAAACAGCTTTCAAGATTACCCGTATTGGTCAATTGGTTGGTCAAATGGCTAGTGAGCGCCTCGGAGTTGATTTTGGGATTGTCGATTTGAGTTTAGCTCCAACTCCAGCAGTGGGTGATTCTGTAGCTCGTGTTCTTGAAGAAATGGGGCTAGAGACAGTTGGGACTCATGGAACGACTGCTGCATTGGCTCTCTTGAACGATCAAGTTAAAAAGGGCGGAGTTATGGCTTGCAACCAAGTTGGTGGTTTGTCAGGTGCTTTTATCCCAGTTTCTGAGGACGAGGGGATGATTGCTGCAGTGCAAAACGGCTCCCTTAATTTGGAAAAATTAGAAGCTATGACAGCTATCTGTTCAGTTGGTTTGGATATGATTGCCATTCCTGAGGATACACCTGCAGAAACGATTGCGGCAATGATTGCGGATGAAGCTGCTATCGGAGTCATCAATATGAAAACAACTGCTGTACGTATTATTCCAAAAGGAAAAGAAGGCGATATGATTGAATTTGGTGGCCTTTTAGGAACAGCTCCAGTCATGAAGGTCAACGGTGCATCATCTGTTGATTTTATTGCACGTGGAGGACAAATCCCGGCTCCAATCCATAGTTTTAAAAATTAAAAAGAAGTGGAATCTGTTTAAGTTGAATTTAAGGATAGACCTGTATACTACTATTATTAAATAAAGACCTCCTAACTTTATTTAATTAAAATCCTAACTTTTTCATAATAATCTCCTACAAAAGTCACTCCAAAGGGTGACTTTTGTTTTATCTCAAGAGAAAGTAGCATGTTCAAATTTGTAAATTTGTTCAAAAATAAGATGATTTAAAGGATAAAACTAGTTTTTTCATTCTGTAAAATGGGCTAAAACCTTGCTATGATTGGCTTTTTGAAAAATTATGGTATAATAGTAGTAGTTTTAATAGATGGAGTTGAATTTTGAAAAAACGCTTTCGTGTAAAAAAAGAGAAAGATTTTAGTGCAATATTTAAAAAAGGGGAGAGTTTTGCTAATCGTAAATTTGTTATTTATCGATTAGAAAATAATGAACAGCATTTTCGAGTTGGTCTGTCTGTCAGCAAAAAATTGGGAAACGCTGTCATGAGAAATCAGATCAAAAGAAGAATTCGACATATTCTGATTGAACATAAAAATCAGCTGGTTGAAAACGTAGATTTTGTTGTGATTGCTCGAAAAGGTGTTGAAATCTTGGACTACGCGGAAATGGAAAAAAATCTACTTCACGTATTAAAGTTATCAAAGATTTACCAGGAAGGAAATGGGAGTGAAAAAGAAATTACAGTTGACTAGCTTAATGGTGCTTGCTTTATTTGTGATGAGCGCCTGCACGGCTAGTGGTACGACGAGTGAGATTACAGCTGAATCAACAGGTTTTTGGAGTAAATTTGTTTATTTTTTTGCTGAAACTATTCGCTTTTTATCATTTGATACAAGTATTGGTCTGGGGATTATTTTATTTACCCTTTTAATCAGAACCATTCTTTTACCAGTCTTTCAGATACAAATGGTGGCATCTAGAAAGATGCAAGAAGTACAACCACTTGTTAAGGAGTTGCGAGAACGTTATCCGGGACGGGATATGGAGAGCCGTACCAAGCTGGATCAAGAAATGCGTCAGTTGTTCAAGCAACATGGTGTGAAGCAGTCAGCTTCTCTTTGGCCAATCTTAATCCAAATGCCAGTCTTGTTGGCCTTGTTCCAAGCTTTGAGTAGGGTAGAATTTCTAAAAACGGGTCATTTCTTATGGATTAACCTTGGTGGTGTTGATACGACTTTTGTTTTGCCTATTCTGGCAGCTATCTTTACTTTCCTTAGCACCTGGTTATCCAATAAGGCCATGGTTGAGAAAAATGGTGCTATGACAGGAATGATGTATGCAATGCCAGTCATGATTTTCTTCTTTGCCATGTATTCACCAAGTGGGGTTGCCTTATACTGGGCGGTATCCAATGCTTATCAGGTGCTCCAAACCTATCTGCTCAACAATCCATTTAAGATTATTGCAGAGCGTGAGGCAGGAGTACAGGCTAAGAAGGATTTAGAAATCAAGAAGAGAAAAGCTCTCAAGAAAGCACAGAAAAAGAAAAAGTAAGGAGGAATCTTGTAATGGTATTATTTACAGGTTCAACTGTTGAGGAAGCGATCCAAACGGGATTGAAGGAATTGGGGATTCCTAGAATGAAGGCGCATATCAAGGTTGTCTCAAGGGAGAAAAAAGGTTTCTTTGGCCTTTTTGGGAAGAAACCAGCGCAAGTTGATATCGAAGCAATTAGTGAGACAACTGTTGTGAAGGCAAATCAGCAAGCAGTTAAGGGAGTTCCAAAGGAAGTTAATGCTAAGAACGAACCCGTTAAGACTGTTAGTGAAGCAACAGTAGACTTAGGCCATGTTGTTGAAGCAATCAAAAAAATCGAGGAAGAAGGACAAGGGATCTCTGAAGAAGTTAAGGCCGAAATTCTTAAAAATGAGAAAGAAGCTAGTACAATTTTAGAGGAGACTGGTCATATTGCCATTCTAAAAGATTTACTGCCAGAAGAATCTAAAGAACAGGAAGAAGTTGAGCAGAATGATGATTTAGAAAATCTAGGTTTGAAGATTGAACCGACCTATGATATTGACCAGGTGGTCGAAGAAGTAACCAACTATGTTCAAGGTATTATTGATGATATGGATGTTGAGGGAGCAATTTCAAGTACTTCAAATCGCCGTTCTATCAATATGCAAATTGATACTAATGAACCAGGTCGTATTATCGGTTACCATGGTAAGGTCTTGAAATCTCTTCAGCTCTTAGCACAAAATTATCTTTATAACCGCTATTCAAGAACCTTCTATATTACCATCAATGTTAATGACTATGTAGAGCACCGTGCAGAAGTCTTGCAAAGCTATGCACAGAAGTTAGCTACACGTGTCCTAGAAGAGGGGCGAAGCCTGGTGACTGATCCAATGTCTAGTAGCGAACGTAAAATTATCCATCGTATCATCTCACGTATGGAAGGTGTCACTAGTTATTCAGAAGGTGATGAGCCAAATCGTTACGTTGTCGTGGATACAGAATAGTCAAAGCAAAATCAGGGTATCCCTGATTTTTTGCTAGCTAAGGGAGATTGAGCCTATGTTGAATACAATGAGAGACTACCTTGCATACTCTGGCTTACAGTATCAAAAACCAGAGAAGGCAGGACAAGATGCTGAGAAAATGCTATATTTGAGGAGTAAGGGACAGGAAGCTAGAAAGGCTTTTACAGAACTGGCTAAAGCTTTTCAAGCAAGGCATCCAGAATGGATACTGCAAAGATCGAGTCAGTGGATGAATCAAGCCCAACGTTTGCGCCCCCATTTCTGGGCCTATTTGCAGCGTGAGGGAAGAGTGACAGAACCTATGTTGGCCCTTCGTTTGTATGGAAGCCCTTCTGATTTTGGAGTTTCACTAGAAGTGAGTTTTATTGAACGTAAGAAGGATGAGCGAACATTAGACAAACAAGCCAAGGTCTTAGAAGTTCCAGTGGTAGAAGGGATTTACTATCTAGTCTACTCAGATGGAGAAAGTCAAAAGATGGAGGCTACTGAGGAAAATCGCCAAATTTTAAGAGAAAAACTATTCCATCAGGAAGTCCGAAAGGTTTTAGTTAAGGTAGATGTTCCAGTGACATACGGACAAATTCTAGACAAGTTTTTAGATGAACTAGACAAAACTTTTGATAAATTATTACCTTACTATCAAGCAACTAGAAATTAGTATAGTCGATTGATTCATTTCATAGTAAATTGTTTTATTGCTATTCTAGGTATTTTTTCATATAATAGTAAAATAAGATGCGTGATAGACCTATCACCTCAAAGAGAAAGGAAATTCTATGTCAAATCTATCTGTTAATGCGATTCGTTTTCTAGGTATTGACGCTATTAATAAAGCGAACTCAGGTCACCCAGGGGTGGTTATGGGAGCTGCACCGATGGCATACAGCCTATTCACTAAAGAACTTCGTATCAATCCAGCCCAACCAAACTGGATTAACCGCGACCGTTTTATTCTTTCAGCAGGTCATGGTTCAATGCTCCTTTATGCCCTTCTTCACCTTTCTGGTTTTGAAGATGTGAGTATGGATGAGGTGAAGAACTTCCGTCAATGGGGCTCTAAAACACCAGGTCACCCAGAATTTGGGCATACTGCAGGGGTTGATGCAACAACAGGGCCTCTAGGACAAGGGATTGCAACTGCGACAGGTTTTGCACAAGCAGAACGTTTCCTTGCAGCTAAGTATAACCGTGAAGGATATAATATCTTTGATCACTACACATATGTTATCTGTGGAGATGGTGACCTAATGGAAGGTGTCTCAAGTGAAGCCGCTTCTTATGCAGGCTTGCAAAAACTTGACAAGTTGGTTGTTCTTTATGATTCAAATGATATCAATTTGGATGGTGAGACAAAGATTCATTCACAGAAAGCGTTCGTGATCGTTACAAGGCTTATGGTTGGCATACAGCCTTGGTTGAAGATGGAACAGACCTTGAAGCTATTCATGCTGCTATTGAAGAAGCTAAGGCTTCAGGAAAGCCATCTTTGATTGAAGTCAAAACTGTTATTGGTTATGGTTCTCCAAACAAACAAGGAACCAATGCCGTACACGGTGCCCCTCTTGGAGCTGATGAAACTGCCGCAACTCGCCAAGCACTTGGATGGGACTACGAACCGTTTGAAATTCCAGCAGAAGTATACGCAGACTTTAAAAAGAATGTTGCAGACCGTGGTGCTTCAGCCTATGAAGCGTGGACAAAACTAGTTGCAGATTATAAAGAAGCTCATCCAGAACTTGCTGCAGAAGTGGAAGCAATCATCGACGGACGCGATCCAGTTGAATTGACTCCAGAAGACTTCCCAGCTTTAGAAAATGGCTTCTCTCAAGCAACTCGTAACTCAAGTCAGGATGCTTTAAATGTAGTGGCTGCTAAATTGCCAACCTTCCTTGGCGGATCAGCTGACCTTGCTCATTCAAATATGACTTACATCAAAACTGATGGACTTCAAGATGATGCAAATCGCTTAAATCGTAACATCCAATTTGGTGTTCGTGAATTTGCAATGGGTACTGTCTTGAACGGAATGGCTCTTCACGGTGGACTTCGAGTTTATGGTGGAACTTTCTTCGTATTCTCAGACTACCTTAAAGCAGCAGTTCGTTTGTCAGCTCTACAAGGTCTTCCTGTAACCTATGTCTTTACTCACGATTCAATCGCAGTTGGTGAAGATGGACCAACTCATGAACCGATTGAGCACTTGGCAGGACTTCGTGCGATTCCAAACCTTAATGTTTTCCGTCCAGCAGATGCGCGTGAAACTAAAGCAGCTTGGTACCTTGCAGTGAATAGTGAGAAAACACCGACTGCCCTCGTCTTGACTCGTCAAAACTTGACTGTTGAGGAAGGAACAGACTTTGATAAGGTTGCGAAAGGAGCTTATGTTGTATATGAAAATGCAGCAGACTTTGATACAATTTGATTGCGACTGGTTCAGAGGTTAATCTGGCTGTTGCAGCTGCTAAAGAATTAGCAAGTCAAGGTGGAAAAGTTCGCGTAGTCAGCATGCCATCTACAGATGTATTTGATGCACAAGATGCAGCATACAAAGAAGAGATTTTACCAAATGCAGTTCGTCGTCGTGTAGCAGTTGAAATGGGAGCAACTCAAAACTGGTACAAATACGTTGGTCTTGATGGAGCGGTTCTCGGTATTGATACCTTTGGAGCGTCTGCGCCAGCACCAAAAGTTTTAGCAGAGTATGGATTTACAGTTGAAAACTTAGTAGAACTTGTAAACAACTTGAAATAAGAAAAATCAGGGCATTTGCTCTGGTTTTTTATTGACCTAAAATCAAGGCACAATCTTGTAAAAACAAGTAAAATTTGTTATAGTAGTTTTATCTGAATTACAAAGGAGTAAAAATAATGGGTGGGAATTTAACATTCTTGATTATGCTTGTTTTGATGTTTGGCTTGATGTTCTTCATGCAACGTTCTCAAAAGAAACAAGCTGAAAAACGTATGGAGAGCCTCAACAAACTTCAAAAAGGCTACGAAGTAATCACTATCGGTGGTCTCTACGGTACAGTCGACGAAGTTGATACTGAAAACAAAACGATTGTACTTGATGTAGACGGAGTATACTTGACTTTCGAATTAGGTGCAATTAGAACAGTTTTGCCAGTCAAAGAAGCTGTCACACCTGAAGGTGCAGTTATCGAAGAAGGTAGTGCTATTGAAGAATAAAACGGGGTGGAATGCATTCCCGTTTTTCTATAAATGAGAGGAACAATGATGAAAAAAGTTGTCTTTGTCTGTCTTGGCAATATTTGTCGTAGTCCTATGGCGGAATTTGTAATGAAATCCCTGACCGATAAATATGAGATTCAAAGTCGTGCGACTTCTTCCTGGGAACACGGTAATCCAATCCACAAAGGGACGCAAGGCATCTTTCGAAGTCATGGCGTTCCTTATGATACTTCGAAAACTTCCCAACAAATTTCTAAAAAGATTTTGAGTATTTTGACTATATCATTGGGATGGATGAGTCTAATCTCGCTGATTTGCATCAGATGTGTCCACAGGATCAACAATATAAGATACAGCCTTTTGCATCTGAAAGCATTCCAGATCCCTGGTATACAGGTGATTTTGAAGAAACTTATGACCGAGTTTTAACTGGTTGCCAAGCTTGGCTAACACGATTAGAAAATGAGGCTAAAAATGGATAATTTAAAAAAACTCTATGAAAAATATAGTGTCTATTTAACACGTCCTCGTTTGGAAATTGCAGCAGTAGTAGTCATAGCTCTTTGTGCTATATTTGTATTTGTAGGGAATATGCCTAAGCAAGGAGTTTTAAAACTGGATAGCGATTCACTTGTATATGATGGAAGTATTGTTCGTGGAAAGATGAATGGCAAAGGCACAATGACCTTCTCAAATGGCGACACTTATACTGGTGAATTTAAAAATGGAGCATTTAACGGTAAAGGAACCTACCAAGCTAAAGAAGGCTGGGTTTATGAAGGTGATTTTGTTAACGGCCAAGCTGAAGGAAAAGGAAAACTGACTACCGAACAAGAAGTTGTCTATGAAGGCGACTTTAAACAAGGGCTCTTCCAACAAGCACAATAACCTCCTAACAAGGAGGTCTTTTATCAAGACAATAAGAAAGCGCTTCCTTGGGTTTTGCGTTAAAAATATCATAAAAAAAGTTTGTGAAATAAAATAATTTCAATATCATTTTCACAAAGATTGATAAAAGAGTGCATAAAAACAATAGTTTGATAAAAAATTCACAATTAAATGAAAATTCTTTGTGAAATATCTATGAAACTGTTTACAAAGTAAAAAAAAAGAGTTATAATAAACTTGTGAAAAACTTAACAAAGGGTTTTAACCCTTGAAGGCTATGGAGGAAAATATGGCTGATAAAAAAAATGTGACACCTGAAGAAAAGAAACTTGCTGCAGAAAAGCATGTAGATGGATTAGTACAAAAAGCTTTGGTTGCGCTTGAAGAAATGCGCAAATTGAATCAAGAGCAAGTTGACTATATCGTGGCAAAAGCATCTGTTGCTGCCCTTGATGCGCATGGAATTCTTGCTCAACACGCAGTAGAAGAAACTGGTCGTGGGGTATTCGAAGATAAGGCGACAAAAAACCTATTTGCCTGTGAACACGTTGTAAACAATATGCGTGGTGTTAAAACAGTTGGAGTTATTGAAGATGATCCAATTACAGGTTTGACTAAAATTGCTGAACCTGTAGGTGTAATCTGTGGTGTTACTCCAACAACAAACCCAACTTCAACAGCTATTTTCAAATCATTGATTGCTTTGAAAACACGTAACCCAATTGTTTTCGCTTTCCACCCATCAGCACAAGAATCATCAGCTCACGCAGCACAAATCGTTCGTGATGCAGCAATTGCAGCTGGTGCACCTGAAAACTGTGTTCAATGGATTACTGAACCATCAATGGAAGCAACTGGAGCACTTATGAACCACGAAGGGGTTGCAACTATCCTCGCAACAGGTGGTAATGCCATGGTTAAGCTGCATACTCATGCGGGAAACCGGCTCTTGGGGTAGGTGCCGGAAACGTTCCTGCCTATGTCGAAAAATCAGCTGACCTCCGTCAAGCTGCTCATGACATTGTTATGTCTAAATCATTCGATAATGGTATGGTCTGTGCGTCAGAACAAGCAGTTATCATTGATAAAGAAGTTTACGATGAATTTGTAGAAGAATTAAAGTCATACCACACTTACTTTGTAAACAAGAAAGAAAAAGCTCTTCTTGAAGAATTCTGTTTCGGCGTGAAAGCAAACAGCAAAAACTGTGCTGGTGCTAAACTAAATGCAAACATCGTTGGTAAACCAGCTGCATGGATTGCAGAACAAGCAGGATTCAGCGTGCCTGAAGGTACAAATATCTTGGCTGCAGAATGTGCAGAAGTAGGACCAAAAGAACCGTTGACTCGTGAAAAATTATCACCAGTTATCGCTGTCCTAAAAGCTGAAGATACAGAAGACGGTCTTAAAAAAGCTCGTCAAATGGTTGAGTTTAACGGACTTGGTCACTCAGCAGCCATCCATACAAAAGACGAAGCTCTTGCTAAACGCTTTGGTACAGAAATCAAAGCAATGCGTATTATCTGGAACTCTCCATCTACTTTCGGTGGTATCGGTGACGTATACAATGCCTTCATTCCATCATTGACACTTGGATGTGGCTCATATGGACACAACTCAGTTGGTGATAACGTGAGTGCGATCAACCTTCTAAACATCAAGAAAGTAGGGAAACGTAGAAATAATATGCAATGGTTTAAAGTTCCTTCAAATTTACTTCGAACGCAATTCTATCCAATACCTTCAAACCTGTGAAAATATTGAACGCGTTATGATTGTTACAGACAAATCTATCGAAAAACTAGGCTTTGTTCAACGTGTTATTGATCAATTGAACAAACGTAGCAACCGTGTAACTGTCCAAGTCTTCTCAGATGTTGAACCAGATCCAGATATCACAACTGTAGAACGTGGTGCTGAAGTGATGAAAGCGTTCGAACCAGATACAATCATCGCTCTTGGTGGTGGTTCTCCAATGGATGCGGCTAAAGTAATGTGGCTCTTCTACGAACAACCAGAAATCGACTTCCGTGATTTGGTTCAAAAATTCATGGATATCCGTAAACGTGCCTTCCGCTTCCCATCTCTTGGTAAGAAAGCGAAATACATCGGTATTCCAACAACTTCAGGTACAGGATCAGAAGTAACACCATTTGCCGTTATCTCTGATAAGAAAAATAACCGCAAATACCCATTGGCTGACTACTCATTGACACCAACTATTGCCATTGTTGACCCTGCTTTGGTTGAGTCAGTTCCTGACTTCATTGCTGCTGATACAGGTATGGACGTGTTGACTCACGCTACCGAAGCTTACACTTCAAACTTCGCTAATGATTATACAGATGGTATCGCTCTTCAAACAATCAAGCTTGTCTTCGAATGGTTGGAAAAATCTGTTAAAACAGCTGACCCAGAAGCTCGTGAAAAAAATGCATAATGCTTCTACAATGGCTGGTATGGCCTTCGCCAATGCCTTCCTTGGTATGAGCCACTCAATGGCCCATAAGATTGGTGGGGTTCATCACACTGTTCACGGACGTACAAACGCAATTTTGCTTCCATACGTTATCCGTTACAACGGTACTCGCCCATCAAAAACTACTACATGGCCTAAATACAACTACTGGAAAGCTGATGAGAAATTCCAAGACATTGCTAGAATGCTTGGTTTGCCTCACTCAACTCCAGAAGAAGCAGTTGAAGCTTACGCTAAAGCAGTTTACGATCTTGGTGAAGCAGTTGGAATTACAATGAACTTCAAAGGCTTTGGCATTGATGAAAAAGCTTGGAAAGACAGCTTGCATGAAATTGCCTTGCTTGCTTATGAAGATCAATGTTCACCTGCTAACCCTCGCTTGCCAATGGTAGCTGACATGGAAGAAATTATGGCAGATGCTTACTATGGTTATGCAGAACGTCCAGGACGTCGTAAATAATCGTTTATCAGCCTAGAGGCAGGAGAAATCCTGTCTCTTTTTTGTAATTCTTTTTGGAAAATGGTATAATAATCGTATATGTTTATTTGAAAATCAAAGCTTTGATAATCGTGCGAGGGAGAAATCTAAGAGATGAATGATCTAGGGGAAAAGGTAAGACTTCTTAGAGAAGAGAAAGGACTTAGTCGCCCTGTTTTTTGTGGAGATGAGTCAGAACTGTCAGTCCGTCAGTTAGTGCGCATTGAAAAAGGAGAATTTCGTCCTACGATAAAAACACTAGAATATATAGCGAATAGGCTAGATATTCCATCCTATGTCTTGATGCCAGACTATAAGGAATTACCAAAACGTTACCAAGAATTAAAATACTTTCTACTTCATCATCCTGACTATGGAGACAAAGAGTTGCAGGAACAAAAGGAAGAATATTTTGATGAGATTTTTGAGTGCTTTTATGATGATTTGCCACGTGATGAGAAAGTGCTAGTGGATTGTCTTCAAGCTATAGATGAGGTGAGAGCAACTGGTAATTCCTTGTATGGTACCAGTTTGCTTGAAAATGGTCTGCATAACTTACTATCCAGAGATGTATATAAAGCGGAGGAACTATTAAGACTGAGGTTGTATTTTGCATGTAACTTAATGGATGGTTTGAAAGCGGGTGAAATAAAGAATCTGAGCATGAAACCATTCTTTATTTTCATGATAAACTAAGTTCTCAGGTTGATAAGATGGAGTTCGATTGTTTAGACTTACTTAGAGACTCCTTGTTAGCTTCTTTAACTTGTATAGAGATTATGGGTCTGTTTCATTATTTTAAGAGAGCGATTGAGGCCTTAAATAAAATAGGACAAAAAACACGAGATTTTCAAAAACAACCGATTGTCTTGATGCTTGAGTGGAAATATTATATTCAGACGGATTATGATACAGCTAAAAAAAAGTATGAAGAAGCAAAAATGATGGCGAGAATGTTTGGTAATGAGCAGTTAATCGTTAGTTTAGATAATGAATGGGCTGAGGACCTAGAAAGATATTGTTAAAGGGTTTATAGGAGTGACATTTCTGTCATTGGGGAAATGTCGCTTTTTTGTTACAATGAATTCGTAAAAAAGAGAAAGGAATTCTTTGATTCCTTTTGAATCTGATCGATAAATATAGTTTGTATCGTTATACGATATCACAAGTGATTAAAGGAGATGCCCATGTCCATTTTATCCATTAAAAATATTTCAAAATTTTACGCTTTGGACGGCAAACATAAAGAGCAGGCTCTAAGAAATATTAACCTGCAGATTGCTGAAGGAAAAATTACAGCGATTTATGGTCCGTCAGGCTGTGGCAAAACCAGTCTACTGAATATCATCAGTGGCCTGGATAGAGAGTACGAGGGAGTTTTAGATTTTAAAGGGGAGTCTCTTAGAGAACTATCGGAGGTTGAATTGACTCAATTTCGCAAAGACAACATTGGGTTTGTCTTTCAAAACTTCAATCTCATCCCCCATCAATCTGTTCTGGATAATGTCAAGTTGCCTCTCTATGTCAAAGATTTGTCGGATAAAGAAATGACAAGGATCGCTCAGGAGCAGCTTCTCAGTCTAGGGATGGAGCCTTTTATGGCTAAGAATGTCAAGCAGCTATCTGGTGGGCAAAAGCAACGTGTAGCCATTGCACGTGCTCTTGTCAATCAACCGGATATGATTGTGGCTGATGAGCCAACAGGGTCTCTGGATTCTCAATCCCAAGAAATTGTATTAGAAGTATTTAAAAGTTTGGCCAAATCTGGGAAAACAGTGCTGATTGTGACTCATAACCCAGAAGTGGCTGAATATGCAGATGTAATTATCAAAATGAAGGATGGTGAAGTCGTTGAAGAAGTCAAAAAATAAAGGATTATCCTTTAAAAATAAATTCAAACTTTCTTTAAGTAACTTTATGGAAAGAAAGTGGCGTAATTTGTTGATTGCGGTAGCAACTTCAATCGGTTTTGTAGGCGTACTGATTTCTTTTGGTCTGGGAAATGCTCTGATTTCTATGATTGATGAAAATACAAACGGAGGGAAGCTCCCTTCCCAAGTGCAGATTGCACTGAATTCCAGTGTTGCTGGAAGAGGTTTTCTGAACCAAGATGATAAGAACTATATTACGGACACGGTTGGAAAAGAAGCTATTAAATATCTAGAAAGTCCTTTTAGCATGAGCATGTCAAAGATTAGCATAGACGGACAAGAAGTAGACTTTAGTCAAACCATGCCTTCTTATGCTCAGGTTGTGAGTTTATACGAGGATACAAGTATCTCTGTTAGCAGTAATGAGAAAGAAAAAGTGCTAGCAGGGCCTATATACACTGATGCAAAAGAGCAGGGATTGACGATTCCGATGAGTCTACTGAAAAATTGGAATGAACAAACAGGGAAAAATCTGACAGCTAGTGATGTTATAGGCAAAACAGTATCGGCAAGCATTGTAGAAAATGGGGCTGAAGGTAGCAAGACTTCTCAATTTCAAACTCAGATTGTACGTGTGATAAATGATGAAGATGACATGGAGGACAGTAACAGTTTTATGTCAGCCTATCAAATGGAATCTATTTTGAAAGAAGCTGGATTTACAAAGACTGTATCTTATTTCATTTTGGAACTCAAAGATCCATCTCAGACAAAGCAGTAACAGAAGAATTGCAAAAAAATAAGAAGTATACAGTTCTTTCTCAACAGGCAGTTCTTGATATTGTGATTACCTTTATTCGTGTTATTCAGGGGCTCTTGATAGTACTTTCTTCTCAAGCTATTTTGGTATCCGCTGTTATGATAGGCATTATTATCTACATCAATATCATGCAACGTTCTAAGGAAATAGGTGTTATGAAGGCAGTTGGTTATCAAAATAATGATGTGAAAGGTATCTTTATCTACGAAGCTATTTGGATTGTAGGGATTGCTTTGTTTATGGCATTTTTGATTGCACAAGGGCTTGGAAGTTTGGCGAATGTAGCTGTGAATCATTTCTACCCGTCTATTTCTAAAGTTTTTGAATTAAACTTCCTCTCTATTTTTAGCACTCTAGTTTTTGCCGTACTACTTGCTTATATTTCAGCCTACTTTCCAGCCCGTAAGATTAGTAAAATGGATCCGGTAGAATCTTTACGCTATGAATAAGCGCAAAAAGAAACTAGCATAGAAAATCAAGGCCAGCGCTTGCAATTTAGCTTAAATAGTTATATAATAAGAACGTTGAAAGGTGATTTGTAGTGATTCAAGTTACTCTTTTCACAATAAAATTTTCATGATTTTCATAAGGAGGAAATCACTAATGGTAGTTAAAGTTGGTATTAACGGTTTCGGACGTATCGGTCGTCTTGCTTTCCGCCGTATCCAAAACGTAGAAGGTGTTGAAGTTACTCGCATCAACGACCTTACAGATCCAGTTATGCTTGCACACTTGTTGAAATACGATACAACTCAAGGTCGTTTCGATGGTACTGTGGAAGTTAAAGAAGGTGGATTCGAAGTTAACGGTAAATTCGTTAAAGTTTCTGCTGAACGCGATCCAGAACAAATCGACTGGGCTAACGACGGTGTAGAAATCGTTCTTGAAGCAACTGGTTTCTTTGCTACTAAAGCAGCTGCTGAAAAACACTTGCATGCTGGTGGTGCTAAGAAAGTTGTTATCACTGCTCCTGGTGGATCAGATGTTAAAACAGTCGTATTTAACACTAACCACGATATTCTTGATGGTACTGAAACAGTTATCTCAGGTGCTTCATGTACTACAAACTGTTTGGCTCCAATGGCTAAAGCTCTTCATGACAACTTCGGTATCGTTGAAGGTTTGATGACTACTATCCACGGTTACACTGGTGACCAAATGGTTCTTGACGGACCACACCGTAAAGGTGACCTTCGCCGTGCTCGTGCTGCTGCAGCTAACATTGTTCCTAACTCAACTGGTGCTGCTAAAGCAATCGGTTTGGTTATCCCTGAATTGAATGGTAAATTGGACGGAGCTGCTCAACGTGTTCCTGTACCAACTGGTTCAGTAACTGAATTGGTAGCAGTTCTTGACAAGAACGTTACTGTTGATGAAGTAAACGCAGCTATGAAAGCAGCTTCTAACGAATCATACGGATACACTGAAGATCCAATCGTATCTTCTGATATCGTAGGTATGTCATTCGGTTCATTGTTTGATGCAACTCAAACTAAAGTTCTTGATGTTGACGGTAAACAATTGGTTAAAGTTGTTTCATGGTATGACAACGAAATGTCTTACACTTCACAACTTGTTCGTACTCTTGAATACTTCGCTAAAATCGCTAAATAATTCCTGAGTCAATCAAAGCAAGGCCGACTGGCCTTGCTTTTTTGGTATCTATAAGAAAAAATGGATGATGAAATCATCCATTTTGTTTTAATTCTCTTTCAAATGTATCTGATAGCGCAGTAAAACTTAATTTTTTAAAAGTTAGAGGGTGGATAAAGGATAGCTTAAATGCGTGAAGCATCAGTCTGCTAGTTTTGGAATGTGGATTATAGAGAGGGTCTCCAAGGATTGGATGACCGTGGTGAGATAGATGAACTCGAATCTGATGAGTACGTCCTGTTTTTAATCGACAACGAACGAGACTAGTTTTGTTTTGAAATTGTTTCAATCGAGTTACATGAGTTTCAGCATATTGACCATTTTTGAAATCCACCACCCGTTTTCTACGATCGTGACGATCACGACCGATTTTGTCTCGAAAGACAAGCTCTTTAGTTCCTATGTTCCCCTCAACCAGAGCCCAGTATTCGCGGGAGATTTCTTTTTTCTCCAATAATCGATTTAGGATGGGCAGTATAAATGGATTTTTGGCAAATAGTACGAGTCCACTTGTTTCTTTGTCTAGTCTATGAACGACATAGCAAGTCTGGCCTACATAGGCGCTGACATGGTTGAGAAGAGCAATCTCATCTGGTTGATTCCCGTGAGTTTTCATACCTTCTGGTTTATTAACGATAATCAAATGTTGGTCTTGGTAAACTTCTTGGACAAGATTAGGATTCCCCCAAACAATTTCTTTTGTAGGATAATCCTCCTCATCGAAAATCAGTTGACATTCATCTCCGGATTTGATAGTTTGATGCCAGTGGACTTCTTCTTGATTGATGAGAATATGCTTTTTAATTCTCAAGAAATGCCGTATTTTTCTCGGAATGAGTAGCTGCTCCTCCAAGAAGATTTTGACAGTCATTTCAGGAAGAGAGTCAGGGATAACAAAGGTAAATTTCATACAGATATTGTAACAAAAAATAGATTATTTGGATAGAGAAACTAGCTAAATTCTTGTCTTCCTATGGGGAAGATGATAAAATAAACGCATGAAATTAGATACATTATTTGAAAAATTTCTTTCTTTATTTAAGAAAGATGAAGCTGAAATGGAAGAAATAGAAATCGACGAAGCTAATAATGAAGAAAATACCTCGACTAATTTAAGAAGATCAAGAGGTGGGCGAAAGAAAGTTGGGCAAGTCGGACCTATTCGAAAATTTTGGCGTCGTTATCATCTGACCAAAATCTTTCTAATTCTTGGACTAAGTGCAAGCTTATTTGTTGGGGTCTATCTATTTGCCTTGGCTAAATCGACAAATGTTACAGACTTGCAGAATGCTTTGAAAACGCGAACAGTGATTTTTGACAGAGAAGAGAATGAGGCTGGTGCCTTATCAGGCCAAAAAGGGACCTATGTTGAGCTCTCGGAAATTAGTGAAGATTTGCAGAATGCTGTTATTGCGACAGAAGATAGAAGCTTCTATAAAAATAGTGGAATTAACTATGGTCGTTTTTTCCTAGCTATCCTAACAGCTGGTCGCTCGGGTGGTGGATCTACAATTACTCAACAGTTGGCGAAAAATGCTTATCTTTCACAAGATCAAACTGTGCAGAGAAAGGCCAAAGAATTCTTTCTTGCTTTAGAATTAACCAAAAAATACAGTAAAAAAGAAATTCTAACTATGTACTTGAACAATGCCTACTTCGGTAATGGAGTTTGGGGCGTTGAGGATGCTAGTAAAAAGTACTTTGGTGTTTCGGCATCGGAATTAACTCTTGATGAAGCCGCCACTTTAGCAGGTATGCTTAAAGGCCCAGAATTGTACAATCCTCTGAATTCTATTGAGCATTCAACTAATCGAAGAGATACTGTCTTGCAAAATATGGTGGCTGCCGGCTATCTTGATAAAAATAAGGAAGCAGAAGCAGCAAGTGTTGATATGGCTTCTCAATTGAAAGATAGTTATGAAGGGAAAATATCAGACTACCGTTATCCTTCCTATTTTGATGCAGTTGTCAATGAAGCTATTGAAAAGTATAATCTAACAGAGGAAGAAATCGTTAATAACGGTTATCGAATTTATACGGAGCTAGATCAAAATTATCAAGCAAATATGCAGGTTATCTACCAAAATACTTCTCTCTTTCCGACAGCTGAAGATGGGACACATGCAGAGTCTGGTAGTGTCGCATTAGAACCAAAAACAGGTGGAGTTCGAGGAGTTGTTGGTCGAGTGGCCGGGGATGATAAAGCAGGTTTCAGAAATTTTAACTATGCAACCCAATCCAAAAGAAGTCCAGGGTCTACTATTAAACCATTGATAGTGTACACACCAGCGGTTGAGGCAGGCTGGTCTCTTAATAAGGAGTTGGATAATCATACCATGCAATATGGTGATTATAAAGTAGACAACTACGCAGGAATCAAGACATCACGAGAAGTACCCATGTATCAAGCTTTGGCTAAATCTTTAAATTTACCTGCAGTAGCTACTGTTAAAGAGCTTGGAATAGATAAAGCCTTTGAAGCGGGTGAAAAGTTTGGTCTCAACATGAGCGATGTAGATCGTGTGCTTGGAGTGGCTTTAGGTGGTGGCGTAGAAACTAACCCTCTTCAGATGGCCCAAGCCTACGCAGTGTTTGCAAATGAAGGACTCATGCCAGACGCTCACTTTATCAATCGTATTGAAAATGCTAGTGGTCAAGTGATTGCTACTCATAAAAACACTCAAAAACGAGTAGTTGACAAATCGGTAGCTGATAAAATGACAAGTATGATGCTCGGAACCTTTACAAATGGTACAGGGATAAGTTCGTCTCCAGATGATTATGTTATGGCTGGAAAAACCGGAACGACAGAGGCCGCCTTCAATCCAGAATATACGAGTGATCAATGGGTGATTGGCTATACACCTGATCTAGTCATTAGCCACTGGCTTGGTTTCCCTACTACTGATGAAAATCACTATTTAGCAGGTTCGACTTCGAATGGTGCTGCTCACATTTTTAGAAGTATGGCAGAAACAATTCTTCCTTATACACCAGGAAGTACTTTTACAGTTGAAAATGCTTATAAAATGAATGGCATTGCACCAGAAAACGCACCTAAACAAACTACAAGTGACACTAGTGCACAGTCTGATGATATACTATCAGATATTCGTGGACGGGCGCAAAATCTGGTCGATGAAGCAGGAAGAGCGTTTTCGGATGCTAAAATTAAAGAAAAAGCTCAGACTGTCTGGGATACCATTGTAGATCTGTTTCGCTAAAACGTTTAAAAGGTAAAAGACAAGGATTCAAATCTTAGTCTTTTTTTATTCTCACTTGTCAGTATTCATACTTCCTGATACACCTTGGACTTGAAAAAACACAAGACAGAAATCAAAGCCCTTCTTTCCCCCTTTCTCTGCTATACTACAAGCAGAGAAAGGGGGAAAGTAAATGCTTGAAAAGTATTATGAGAAAGTAAAAGGAATTGTCCATAGATGCCGAAAAGATTATTATCTCCACCTGTGGGAAAAAGAGGATTGGGATCAAGAAGGACTGATCTGTCTCTATGAACTCCTCGAGGCCCATCCAGAATTAGTGGAAGAGGAAAAGAAACTCTACGTCTACTTCAAAACAAAATTCCGCAATCGAATCCTAGATAGCGTCAGAAAACAAGAGAGTCAAAAACGTCGCCTGGACCGTATGGCCTATGAAGAAGTAGGGGAGATTAGCCATCGCCTACCAGAAGGAGGATTGTGGCTGGATGATTACTACGCCCTTCATGAATTGTTGGATACTTATAGAAGAAAATTACCACAAGATAAGCAAGAAGCCTATGAACGCCTCTGGTCAGATGAGCGTTTCAAGGGTCGCAAATCCATGCTGAAAGAGTTAAAGGAAGTAATTCAGTAGAATTGAAAAAGTTAAAAAAAGGTGTTGACAAAGTAAGAAAAGTCGGTATAATAGTAAGAGTTGAAAATAACAACTCTGGTCCGTTGGTCAAGGGGTTAAGACACCGCCTTTTCACGGCGGTAACACGGGTTCGAATCCCGTACGGACTATGGTATGTTACAGATGAAACACTAGATGAAAAAAATTAAAAAAAGTTTCAAAAAAGTGTTGACAAGCGAAAGCGGCTGTGATATACTAATATAGTTGTCACTTGAGAGAAGCGAGTGACAAAGACCTTTGAAAACTGAACAAGACGAACCAATGTGCAGGGCACTACAACTGAAGTTGTAGTACTGAACAATGAAAAAAACAATAAATCTGTCAGTGACAGAAATGAGTGAGAACTCAAACTTTTAATGAGAGTTTGATCCTGGCTCAGGACGAACGCTGGCGGCGTGCCTAATACATGCAAGTAGAACGCTGAAGGAGGAGCTTGCTTCTCCGGATGAGTTGCGAACGGGTGAGTAACGCGTAGGTAACCTGCCTGGTAGCGGGGGATAACTATTGGAAACGATAGCTAATACCGCATAACAGTGGATATTGCATGATATCTGCTTGAAAGGTGCAATTGCATCACTACCAGATGGACCTGCGTTGTATTAGCTAGTTGGTGGGGTAACGGCTCACCAAGGCGACGATACATAGCCGACCTGAGAGGGTGATCGGCCACACTGGGACTGAGACACGGCCCAGACTCCTACGGGAGGCAGCAGTAGGGAATCTTCGGCAATGGACGGAAGTCTGACCGAGCAACGCCGCGTGAGTGAAGAAGGTTTTCGGATCGTAAAGCTCTGTTGTAAGAGAAGAACGAGTGTGAGAGTGGAAAGTTCACACTGTGACGGTATCTTACCAGAAAGGGACGGCTAACTACGTGCCAGCAGCCGCGGTAATACGTAGGTCCCGAGCGTTGTCCGGATTTATTGGGCGTAAAGCGAGCGCAGGCGGTTAGATAAGTCTGAAGTTAAAGGCTGTGGCTTAACCATAGTACGCTTTGGAAACTGTTTAACTTGAGTGCAAGAGGGGAGAGTGGAATTCCATGTGTAGCGGTGAAATGCGTAGATATATGGAGGAACACCGGTGGCGAAAGCGGCTCTCTGGCTTGTAACTGACGCTGAGGCTCGAAAGCGTGGGGAGCAAACAGGATTAGATACCCTGGTAGTCCACGCCGTAAACGATGAGTGCTAGGTGTTAGACCCTTTCCGGGGTTTAGTGCCGTAGCTAACGCATTAAGCACTCCGCCTGGGGAGTACGACCGCAAGGTTGAAACTCAAAGGAATTGACGGGGGCCCGCACAAGCGGTGGAGCATGTGGTTTAATTCGAAGCAACGCGAAGAACCTTACCAGGTCTTGACATCCCTCTGACCGCTCTAGAGATAGAGTTTTCCTTCGGGACAGAGGTGACAGGTGGTGCATGGTTGTCGTCAGCTCGTGTCGTGAGATGTTGGGTTAAGTCCCGCAACGAGCGCAACCCCTATTGTTAGTTGCCATCATTTAGTTGGGCACTCTAGCGAGACTGCCGGTAATAAACCGGAGGAAGGTGGGGATGACGTCAAATCATCATGCCCCTTATGACCTGGGCTACACACGTGCTACAATGGCTGGTACAACGAGTCGCAAGTCGGTGACGACAAGCTAATCTCTTAAAGCCAGTCTCAGTTCGGATTGTAGGCTGCAACTCGCCTACATGAAGTCGGAATCGCTAGTAATCGCGGATCAGCACGCCGCGGTGAATACGTTCCCGGGCCTTGTACACACCGCCCGTCACACCACGAGAGTTTGTAACACCCGAAGTCGGTGAGGTAACCTTTTAGGAGCCAGCCGCCTAAGGTGGGATAGATGATTGGGGTGAAGTCGTAACAAGGTAGCCGTATCGGAAGGTGCGGCTGGATCACCTCCTTTCTAAGGATAAGGAATGCACATTGGTCTTGTTTAGTCTTGAGAGGTCTTGTGGGGCCTTAGCTCAGCTGGGAGAGCGCCTGCTTTGCACGCAGGAGGTCAGCGGTTCGATCCCGCTAGGCTCCATTGGTGAGAGATCACCAAGTAATGCACATTGAAAATTGAATATCTATATCAAATAGTAACAAGAAAATAAACCGAAAACGCTGTAGTATTAATAAGAGTTTATGACTGAAAGGTCAGAAAAAATAAGGTTAAGTTAATAAGGGCGCACGGTGGATGCCTTGGCACTAGGAGCCGAAGAAGGACGTGACAAACGACGATATGCCTCGGGTAGCTGTAAGTAAGCGCTGATCCGGGGATGTCCGAATGGGGGAACCCAACAGGTACTACCTGTTACCCATATCTGTTAAGGATATGAGGAGGAAGACGCAGTGAACTGAAACATCTAAGTAGCTGCAGGAAGAGAAAGCAAAAAGCGATTGCCTTAGTAGCGGCGAGCAGAAACGGCAGGAGGGCAAACCGAAGAGTTTACTCTTCGGGGTTGTAGGACTGCAATGTGGACTCAAAGACTATAGAAGAATGGTTTGGGAAAATCAGCCAAAGAGAGTGACAGCCTCGTATTTAAAATAGTCTTTGTACCTAGCAGTATCCTGAGTACGGCGGGACACGTGAAATCCCGTCGGAATCTGGGAGGACCATCTCCCAACCCTAAATACTCCCTAGTGACCGATAGTGAACCAGTACCGTGAGGGAAAGGTGAAAAGCACCCCGGGAGGGGAGTGAAATAGAACCTGAAACCGTGTGCCTACAACAAGTTCGAGCCCGTTAATGGGTGAGAGCGTGCCTTTTGTAGAATGAACCGGCGAGTTACGATATGATGCGAGGTTAAGTTGAAGAGACGGAGCCGTAGGGAAACCGAGTCTGAATAGGGCGAGTTAGTATCATGTCGTAGACCCGAAACCATGTGACCTACCCATGAGCAGGTTGAAGGTGCGGTAAGACGCACTGGAGGACCGAACCAGGGCACGTTGAAAAGTGCTTGGATGACTTGTGGGTAGCGGAGAAATTCCAAACGAACTTGGAGATAGCTGGTTCTCTCCGAAATAGCTTTAGGGCTAGCGTCGACATCAGAGATTCTTGGAGGTAGAGCACTGTTTGGGTGAGGGGTCCATCCCGGATTACCAATCTCAGATAAACTCCGAATGCCAATGAATTATGGTCGGCAGTCAGACTGCGAGTGCTAAGATCCGTAGTCGAAAGGGAAACAGCCCAGACCACCAGCTAAGGTCCCAAAATAATTGTTAAGTGGAAAAGGATGTGGGGTTGCACAGACAACTAGGATGTTAGCTTAGAAGCAGCTATTCATTCAAAGAGTGCGTAATAGCTCACTAGTCGAGTGACCCTGCGCCGAAAATGTACCGGGGCTAAAACAATTTACCGAAGCTGTGGATACCTTTTATAGGTATGGTAGGAGAGCGTTCTATGTGTGGTGAAGGTGTACCGTGAGGAGCGCTGGAACGCATAGAAGTGAGAATGCCGGTATGAGTAGCGAAAGACAGGTGAGAATCCTGTCCACCGTAAGACTAAGGTTTCCAGGGGAAGGCTCGTCCGCCCTGGGTTAGTCGGGACCTAAGGAGAGACCGAAAGGTGTATCCGATGGACAACAGGTTGATATTCCTGTACTAGAGTATGTAGTGATGGAGGGACGCAGTAGGCTAACTAAAGCAGACGATTGGAAGTGTCTGTCTAAGCAGTGAGGTGTGAATTGAGTTAAATGCTTAGTTCTATAACATTGAGCTGTGATGGGGAGCGAAGTTTAGTAGCGAAGTTAGTGACGTCACACTGCCAAGAAAAGCTTCTAGCGTTTAAACATACTCTACCCGTACCGCAAACCGACACAGGTAGTCGAGGCGAGTAGCCTCAGGTGAGCGAGAGAACTCTCGTTAAGGAACTCGGCAAAATGACCCCGTAACTTCGGGAGAAGGGGTGCTGACATATGTCAGCCGCAGTGAATAGGCCCAAGCAACTGTTTATCAAAAACACAGCTCTCTGCTAAATCGTAAGATGATGTATAGGGGGTGACGCCTGCCCGGTGCTGGAAGGTTAAGAGGAGTGCTTAGAGGTAACTCGAAGGTATGAATTGAAGCCCCAGTAAACGGCGGCCGTAACTATAACGGTCCTAAGGTAGCGAAATTCCTTGTCGGGTAAGTTCCGACCCGCACGAAAGGCGTAATGATTTGGGCACTGTCTCAACGAGAGACTCGGTGAAATTTTAGTACCTGTGAAGATGCAGGTTACCCGCGACAGGACGGAAAGACCCCATGGAGCTTTACTGCAGTTTGATATTGAGTGTCTGTACCACATGTACAGGATAGGTAGGAGTCTATGAGATCGGGACGCCAGTTTCGAAGGAGACGTTGTTGGGATACTACCCTTGTGTTATGGCCACTCTAACCCGGATAGGTGATCCTTATCGGAGACAGTGTCTGACGGGCAGTTTGACTGGGGCGGTCGCCTCCTAAAAGGTAACGGAGGCGCCCAAAGGTTCCCTCAGAATGGTTGGAAATCATTCGCAGAGTGTAAAGGTATAAGGGAGCTTGACTGCGAGAGCAACAACTCGAGCAGGGACGAAAGTCGGGCTTAGTGATCCGGTGGTTCCGTATGGAAGGGCCATCGCTCAACGGATAAAAGCTACCCTGGGGATAACAGGCTTATCTCCCCCAAGAGTTCACATCGACGGGGAGGTTTGGCACCTCGATGTCGGCTCGTCGCATCCTGGGGCTGTAGTCGGTCCCAAGGGTTGGGCTGTTCGCCCATTAAAGCGGCACGCGAGCTGGGTTCAGAACGTCGTGAGACAGTTCGGTCCCTATCCGTCGCGGGCGTAGGAAATTTGAGAGGATCTGCTCCTAGTACGAGAGGACCAGAGTGGACTTACCGCTGGTGTACCAGTTGTCTTGCCAAAGGCATCGCTGGGTAGCTATGTAGGGAAGGGATAAACGCTGAAAGCATCTAAGTGTGAAACCCACCTCAAGATGAGATTTCCCATGATTATATATCAGTAAGAGCCCTGAGAGATGATCAGGTAGATAGGTTAGAAGTGGAAGTGTGGCGACACATGTAGCGGACTAATACTAATAGCTCGAGGACTTATCCAAAGTAACTGAGAATACGAAGTGTTAAGGTTTTCTTGAAATTTGATAGATATTCAATTTTGAGTAGGTATTACTCAAAGTTAAGTGACGATAGCCTAGGAGATACACCTGTACCCATGCCGAACACAGAAGTTAAGCCCTAGAACGCCGGAAGTAGTTGGGGGTTGCCCCCTGTGAGATAAGGAAGTCGCTTAGCTAAAGGGAGTTTAGCTCAGCTGGGAGAGCATCTGCCTTACAAGCAGAGGGTCAGCGGTTCGATCCCGTTAACTCCCATATAGGTCCCGTAGTGTAGCGGTTATCACGTCGCCCTGTCACGGCGAAGATCGCGGGTTCGATTCCCGTCGGGACCGTTTAAGATAACGGAAGTTATTTTAGACTCGTTAGCTCAGTTGGTAGAGCAATTGACTTTTAATCAATGGGTCACTGGTTCGAGCCCAGTACGGGTCATTATTGCGGGTTTGGCGGAATTGGCAGACGCACCAGATTTAGGATCTGGCGCTTAACGGCGTGGGGGTTCAAGTCCCTTAACCCGCATCATAGAAATAAGCCGGCTTAGCTCAGTTGGTAGAGCATCTGATTTGTAATCAGAGGGTCGCGTGTTCAAGTCATGTAGCCGGCATTTTTTAATATAACCAAGAGGTCGATGCGAACGTAGTTCAGTGGTAGAACACCACCTTGCCAAGGTGGGGGTCGCGGGTTCGAATCCCGTCGTTCGCTTAGAGAGGCCGGGGTGGCGGAACTGGCAGACGCACAGGACTTAAAATCCTGCGATTGGTAACGATCGTACCGGTTCGATCCCGGTCCTCGGCATATAATGAGCACCCTTAGCTCAACTGGATAGAGTACCTGACTACGAATCAGGCGGTTAGAGGTTCGACTCCTCTAGGGTGCATTTTTCTATTTAACTCGGGAAGTAGCTCAGCTTGGTAGAGTACTTGGTTTGGGACCAAGGTGTCGCAGGTTCGAATCCTGTCTTCCCGATTGATATTACAATAGTAAGAACACTGGTTGTTCTTTTTTTACTTGTTATGAATTTTTTTTCAATAAAATTTGGCTCTTTTCTACTATTTGTCAAGTCTATCAAGGTTTTAAGTAAAAAAAGAGATAAGATAGTAGCTATTCTGAGGTTACTGTCTTATTTTTAACACTTTTTGATCCATAAAAGGGCATGCTAAAAAACACCTCATCTGGTATTTTTTGAAACAAGGTGTTACAATAATACGGCATAGACAGCCTTATCGATTTTGGGTCAAAGAGTAGAGGTAATACATTGTTCGAATGAGCCGATGTATAGAGGCAATCGTATGTGGCTTAGTTGAAGCTATTGTCGATTGTCTTTTTCGTTTCTCATAAAAGTCAGCGATATGGCAGGGATTGGTATGACTAGCTGAAGCGATGTTGTGAATACACTTGAACAAGATTTTTCTGGCATAGGGATTACCTCGTTTAGTGATGTGTCCCTTAGTGAGAAAGTTCCCAGATTCATAGTGCCTCAGGTCAATGCCAATAAAAGCGTTGATTTGATTGGTAGACTGAAAGCGACGAATATCTCCCAATTCGCCAATGATAGATGTCGCTGTGGTTTCTGCGATGCCAGGAATTAACCGTAAGATATCATACTCTGGTAAAGGCTGAGCTAGAGCTACCATGTCGTTTAAGACAACTTGTCTGCGTTCAGAAAGACGAAGCCATTCTTGGGCATAGTAACGAACCTCTTCAAGCATTGGAGAGGTTTTCTTGACCGCACAAAAAGATTGTTTAGCGAGTTTTATAAGTTTATCAGTCAGGTAAGCAATACGCTTTTTCAGAGATGCGTTTGGAAGTAGATTGACGGATAATCTCACACAAGTCACTTTGAGATAGGCTTAATACAAACTCTTTGCATGGGAAAAGCCATCACTAAGTTCCAATATTGTTCTCCAGTTGGTGTGGATAAGAGATTTTTTTCCATTCAGGAAAGGTGACTTGAAGGACCTTGTGCAGACGGTTTTTAGCTCGAACAAGATCTTCAGTCATATTTTGATAGAAACGGCTTAAATCAGGCAGGTGTTGATAAATTTCTTCCTGCACGCAAGTTGGTTTACGATTGTGCACAAGCTGAGATTTAGCCAACTTTTCAGCGTCAATTTTATCTGTTTTACGAACTCGCAGACTGTCCAATTACTTCATTTGACTTTCGCAATCCGGACAAGATGTGGCATTGTAATCCAGTTTAGCGATGATGTCCTTGTGAGTAACCATATTGATGATATCTAGAATCTTGATGCTTTGGTCTTTGATTTCGAGTAGTTTTGTGATAAAATGTAATGGTTCCATATGAATCTTTCTAATGAGTTGTTTTGTCGCTTTTCATTATAGGTCATATAGGACTTTTTTCTTATGAAAATGTGTTAAAAAAATCACAAATATTTGAAAAAATAGAAAGTATATTATATAATTAGCTTAAATATATAGCGTGAAACACGCAAGGAGGAAAAAATATGGCAACATTTTACGTTCCAGCAGTTAACCTTATTGGTAAAGGTGTGGTAAATGAAGTTGGTCCTTATGTTAAGGAGTTGGGTTATACTAAAGCTCTTTTGGTGACAGATAAGTATATCGAATCAAGTGATATCTTGCCAAAAATTTTAAAACCTTTAGATGATGAAGGGATTGCTTACGTTATCTTTAGTGATGTTGAGCCGAACCCTACTTGTAAAAATGTTATGGATGGGGTTGCTGCTTTGAAAGAGCATAACTGTGACTTTATCATCTCTGTCGGTGGTGGCTCTCCACAGGATGCTGCTAGCTGTATTTCTGTAATCGCGACTAATGGTGGTAAGCCACAGGATTATGAAGGTTTGCATAAGTCTGCTCAAAAAGGCCTTCCTGTTGTAGCTATCAATACTACTGCAGGTACATCAGCAGAAATTACCATCAACTACGTTATCACTGATGAAGAACGTAAGGTTAAAATGGTAATGGTTGATAAGAACAGTCTTGCTCTTCTCTCTGTTAATGACCCTGAATTGATGGTTTCAAAACCTCAAGCTTTGACTGCTGCTACTGGTATGGATGCTCTTACTCACGCTGTTGAAGCTTTGGTAACACCAGGTGCTTATGATGTGACTAAGAAACTCTCTATCGGAGCTATCGAGCTGATCAAAGAATATCTTCCACGTGCAGTAGAAAACGGACACGACATCGAAGCTCGTGAAGGTATGGTTAATGCTATCTTCCTTGGAGGAATGAGCTTAACAATGCTGGACTTGGTTATGTTCACTCAATGGCTCACCAATTGGGTGCTGTCTATAACTTGCCTCATGGCGTTTGCTGTGCTATGCTTTTGCCAGTCGTTGAGCGTGAAAATGCCAAACGTGTACCTGTAGCCTTCCGTAATGTTGCTAAGGCCTTGGGTATGCAAATCGAAGGAAAATCAGATGAAGAATGTGCTGCTTATGCTATTTCTGAAATTGAAAAACTTTCTGAAACTGTCGGTATTCCTAAGAAATTGACAGAACTTGGTATCGAAGAAAAAGACTTTGACTTTGAATACCTTTCTAAGAATGCCTTGATTGATGCTTGTGCACCAGGTAATCCATTCATGCCAACTTTGGAAGAAACCATTGCTTTCTATAAGGAATTATTCTAAGCAAAGCTACTTTAGAATTTTTGAGGGATAGTGAATTTAAGATTCTTACATTACGAATTCCTCCCGAATATTCAAATAATGTATTAGGAAATCAAATACTATTCCTATGATTTAAAACCAATAATATTTAAGAAGAACTATCCTCGTGATAGTTCTTTTTTGGAAAATTTGATATGCTAGGATTATGAAGAAAATCAATATCGATGTTGTGATTGTTCCTTTAAGTGGACATTTGTATCCAACCATGAATTTACTTGCACCACTATTACAAAATCCTCAGTATGAGATACGTTTATTTACAGGTCCCCAGAAAAAAAGGCTGTTGCAGAGGCGGTTGGTTTT